>Ga0068859_100004399_pt1 | contig 14376 bp, 8 predicted proteins | sample KBSSwiS22_FD_66585 | JGI IMG/M metagenome (GOLD analysis project Ga0068859, IMG submission 66585) | Switchgrass rhizosphere microbial communities from Kellogg Biological Station, Michigan, USA - KBS Switchgrass S2-2 | ecosystem: Host-associated > Plants > Roots > Rhizosphere > Soil ...
GAGGACACCGGCCATCGCCGACGGGTCGTGGACGTAGGCGCGGAAGGTGCTCCGCCTCAGCCGCTGGAAGACGTTCATGCCCGCGATGACCAGTTTGACCATCGGGCGCGCCCGCGGATACGTGAACGCCACCAGGCGCCGCGCGCGCGACGCCGCGCCGGTGAGCATCACGTCGTAGTCCGGGTCGCAGCACACGACGCGGTCCAAGGTGACGACGTCGAACTCCGGAAGCTCCGCGGTCGCGTCCGCGAAGTCCCCGTCCTTGAACGTGACGCGCCCCTCGTGGCCCCGCCGCGCCGTCTCGTCGCGGGCGGCCGCGAGGTAGGCGTGCGAGGCGTCGACGTGCGTCGCGGTCGAAAACCCGTGATCGAGAAGGCGATGGTGGATCCCGCCGATGCCGCCGCCGATGTCGAGAAGGGTGGCATCTTTGGGCGGTTCGGCCGCCTCGATCAGCCCCAGTAGGGCCGCGGTCGAAGCGCCCGGCCCGCGCTTGCGGTAGCGGCGCAGCTCCCGGCGGACGACGCGGTCGCCGAACATCTCATCGGTGGCGCCACAGTGGCAGCGAGGCATGGGCACTGTCTACCGGGGCGGCCGCGTTCCGTCAAGCGTTGCAAAACGCCGCGCCCGCCGGGCCCGGGAGCTGCAGTCCGTAACTTCTCTGCGGCGGTAGGATTTGGCCCTATGGGCCGCCCTGAACGCGCTTCCTATCCTCCAAACGAACCACCATTTCATGGAGGAAAACCCAATGAAAGCGATCCGTTTGATTGGCGCCGCGGCAGCGGCGGCGTGTCTGTCTGTTGTGTTTGCGAACGCTCCCGCATTCGCTGACGACAAGTCGGCGACCGTGAGCGTCCAGCTCGAGCCGAAGGTGTGGACCACGTACAGGGCGAAGTCCTGGGACACCGAGCACAAGACTTGGGTGCAGCGCGGCGGGTACGTCGGGTATCGATTCCCCGACGACAAGGCCACCATGTACTTCGGCCCCGAGCACACGTTCCGCCTGGGGACACTCCCCTATCGCATGGTCAGCAACGAGCCGCGATTCCAGTACAACGGGTATTGGATGACCGTGGTCGACCCTTGGCCCGAGAGCTGGCCCGAGAACTGGTATTCGAGCGACGACGTCTACATCAGGTACGACAACGGGTATTACCTGTACAACACGAAGTATCCGGACGTCGGCCTTTCGCTCCGCTTCAACAACAACAAGTAAACCGACCGGAAGCCGGCCCGCGGGGGCGTGACCGCACGCCCGCCGCGGGGCGTGCCCGCGTCTCCTAGAAACCCTTGAAGAGCCGTTTCCTGTTGAAGTGCAGGTACAGGACGATCGCGAGGTTGACGATGAGGATCGCGAGGATCGTCCCCGTCGGGTGCTTGATCAGCTGATACGTCTCGAGCGGGATGAAGAAGCCCGACTCGGCGATGACCAACAACCCCGCCCACCGCGTTCGCAGCGCCAGCCCGACCCCTTCGGTCAGGGACAGCAGCCCGTAGAGCAAGAGCCCGCTCGCCGCCCAGCGGACGTTGCCGGGCGTGATCGCGTCGATCCGGTCGCCGAGCTTCTCGAAGAACTCCGTTTCGGGGTCGAGCTTCAGGCCGGAGACCGCCGCGTCGAAGTGCGGCCGCAGGTTTTCACCCACGAGCGCATAGACCCGCATGGCGAGGATCAGGAGGATCGCGCCGCGCACGACCTTGAAAGCGACGATGCCGTAGAGCGTCGGCGCACGCTTGGAAGGGGCGGGCAAGATCCGCGCATTCTACCTAGGCGGCGCGTTCGCGCTACGGGCAGTCTGCGGCCGGGACGCGCGGGACGTTTCCTGAGGTGCTGCCGTAGCTGCCGGTCCCGCAAGAACTCTGTGCACGCACCAGGTAGTAGTACCCGCTCCCCGGCGCAGGGCTCGCCTGCGGATCGACGAAGCTCGTCGTGGGCTCGTCGTTGACCAGACAGGTCGCCCCCGCCGGCCCGGTGGCGAAAAGGTCGCTCAGCGTGGACGTGGCGACGTCGTAGACCGCGCCGAGCGGCTGGACGGTCCAGCTCAGCGTCGTGCTCGCGTGTCCCGCCAGAGTGAGCCCGGAGACCTCCGAGCTGGCGGTGTTATTGGTGAACACGCATCCCGTCTGCGGGTTGCACGTGTCGGTCGTGCAGACGTTCGTGTCGTCGCAGACGATCGGAGACCCCGGCTGGCAGCTTCCGCCGCCGCAGGTGTCTCCCGTCGTGCACGCGCTCCCGTCGTCGCAGGGACTCGTATTGCTCGCGAACACACACCCCGTCGCCGGGTTGCACGAATCGTTCGTGCATGGGTTGCTGTCGTTGCAGACGGTCGCGGACCCGGCATGGCACGTTCCGCCGCCGCACGTATCGCCGGTCGTGCAGGGGTTGCCGTCGTCGCAAGCGGCGGTGTTGTTCGCGAAAACGCACCCCGTTCCAGGGCTGCACGAGTCGTTGGTGCAGGGGTTGCTGTCGTTGCAGACGGTCGCGGACCCGGCATGGCACGTTCCGCCGCCGCACGTATCGCCGGTCGTGCAGGGGTTGCCGTCCTCGCAGGCGCTCGTGTTGTTCGCGTGGAAACAGCCCGTCACGGCGTTGCAGAGGTCGTTCGTGCAGGGGTTCGAATCGTTGCACTGGGTCGCCGTCGTGTCGGTGAAGACGCACCCCGTCGCCGGGCTGCAGCTGTCCGCCGTGCATACGCTGTTGTCGTTGCACACGACGGCCGTTCCCGGACGGCAGACGCCGGTCTGACAGATGTCGCCGGTCGTGCAGGCGTTCCCGTCACTGCAGGACCCGGCCACGTTCTGGTGCTTGCATCCCTGATTCGGCTGGCAGGAGTCCGCGGTGCACGCGTTGTTGTCGTTGCAGCTTGCGGTGATGTCGGTGAAGACGCACCCGGTGGCCGGATTGCAAGAGTCGGCGGTGCAGAGGTTGCTGTCGTTGCAGACGATCGCCGTTCCCTGGCACACCCCGGCGACGCACGTGTCGGTGTTGGTGCAGGCGCTGCCGTCGTTGCAGGCGCCGCTGACGTTCGTGTGGGCGCACCCGGTCGCGGGGCTGCAGCTATCGGTCGTGCACACGTTCCCGTCGTTGCAGGAGGCGGAATTGTCGGTGAACACGCAGCCCGTCGCGGGGTTGCAGGAGTCGGCGGTGCAGGCGTTGTTGTCGTTGCAGACCGTCGCCGTGCCGGGCTGGCAGCTTCCGCCGCTGCAGATATCTCCGGTCGTGCACACGCTCCCGTCGCTGCAGGCGTTCGTGTTGTTCGTGAAAACGCATCCCGTCGCCGGGTTGCACGCATCGTTGGTACACGGGTTGCTGTCGTTGCACACCGTTGCCGTGCCCGGCTGGCAGCTTCCGCCGCCGCAGGCATCGCCGGTCGTGCAGGCGTTGCCGTCGTCGCAGGCGGCGGTGTTGTTGGTGAACGCGCATCCCGTCAGCGGGTTGCAGGTGTCGGTCGTGCATGCGTTGTCGTCGTTACAGACCGTCGCCGTGCCCGGCTGGCAGCTTCCGCCGCCGCAGATGTCCCCGATCGTGCACACGCTCCCGTCGTCGCAGGCGTTCGTGTTGCTGGCGAACACGCACCCGGTCGCGGGATTGCACGAATCGTCGGTACACGGGTTGCTGTCGTTGCACACCGTTGCCGCGCCCGGCTGGCAGCTTCCGGCGGAGCACGTGTCGCCGGTCGTGCAGGAGTTGCCGTCGCTGCAGGCGGCGGTGTTGTTGGTGAACGCGCACCCCGTCTCCAGACTGCACGTATCGTCTGTGCAGGGGTTGCCGTCGTTGCAGACGAGCCCCGCTCCCGGCTGGCAGCTTCCGCCGCCGCACGTATCGCCGGTCGTGCAGGGGCTGCCGTCGTCGCAGGCGTTCGTGTTGTTGGCGAACACGCATCCCGTCGCGGGGTTGCAGGAATCATCCGTGCAGAGGTTGCTGTCGTCGCACACCGTTGCCGTTCCCGGCTGGCAGCTTCCGCCGGAGCACGTGTCCCCGGCGGTGCACGCGTTCCCGTCGCTGCAGGCGTTCGTGTTGTTCGTGAAGACGCACCCCGTCGCCGGGCTGCAGGCATCGTCGGTGCACGGATTGTTGTCGTCGCACACCGTTCCCGCTCCCGGCTGGCAGCTTCCGCCGGAGCAGGCATCGCCGGTCGTGCAGGGGTTGCCGTCGTCGCAGGCGGCGGAGTTGTTGGTGAACGCGCATCCCGTCAGCGGGTTGCAGGTGTCGGTCGTGCAGATATTCGTGTCGGCGCAGACGATCGGGGCGCCCGGCTGACAGCTTCCGCCGCCGCAGGTGTCTCCGGCCGTGCACACGCTCCCGTCGTCGCAGGCGTTCGTGTTGTTGGCGAACACGCACCCGGTCGCGGGGTTGCACGTATCATCGGTGCAGGGGTTGCTGTCGTTGCACACCGTCGCCGTGCCCGGCTGGCAGCTTCCGCCGCCGCACGTATCGCCGGTCGTGCAGGCGTCGCCGTCGCTGCAGGCGGCGGTGTTGTTGGTGAACACGCACCCCGTCGCGGGGGTGCACGAGTCGCTCGTGCAGGGGTTGCTGTCATTGCAGACGGTCCCCGCTCCCGGCTGGCAGCTTCCACCTCCGCAGGCATCGCCCGTCGTGCAGGGGTTGCCGTCGTCACAGGCGCTCGTGTTGTTGGCGAACACGCATCCCGTCGCGGGGTTACAGGAGTCATCCGTGCAGCCGTTGCTGTCGTTGCATACGATCCCGGACCCGGGCTGACAGGTCCCGCCGGAGCACGTGTCCCCGGTCGTGCACGCGTTCCCGTCGCTGCAGGCGCTCGTATTGTTCGTGAATGAACAGCCCGTCGCCGGGCTGCACGTATCGTCCGTGCAGGGGTTGCCGTCATTGCAGACGGTCCCCGTTCCCGGCTGGCAGCTCCCGCCGCCGCAGGTGTCGCCGGACGTGCAGGGGTTGCCGTCGTCGCAGGCCGCGGTGTTGTTGGTGAACACACAGCCTGTCGCGGGATTGCAGGTATCGGTCGTACACACGTTCGTGTCGGCGCAGACGACCGGAGTGCCCGGCTGGCAGCTTCCGCCGCCGCAGGTGTCTCCCGTCGTGCACACGCTCCCGTCGTCGCAGGCGTTGGCGTTGTTGGTGAACACGCACCCGGTCGCCGGATTGCACGAATCGTTGGTGCAGGGATTGCTGTCGTTGCACACCGTTCCGGTTCCGGGCTGGCAGCTTCCGCCGCCGCAGGTATCGCCGGTCGTGCAGGGATTGCCGTCGCTACAGGCGGCGGTGTTGTTGGTGAACACGCACCCCGTCGCCGGGCTGCACGAGTCGCTCGTGCAGGGGTTGCCGTCGTTGCAGGCGGTCGCCGCTCCCGGCTGGCAGCTTCCGCCTCCGCAGACGTCACCGGTCGTGCACGCGTTGCCGTCGCTGCAAGGCGCCGTGTTGTTCGTATGGGAGCAACCGGTCACGGCATTGCACAGGTCGTTGGTGCACGGGTTGGAATCGTTGCACTGGGTCGCCGTGGTGTCCGTGAAGACGCAGCCCGTCGCCGGACTGCAGCTGTCCGCCGTGCAGACGCTGTTGTCGTTGCAGACGACGGCGGTGCCGGGACGGCAGACCCCCATCTGACACGTATCGCCGCTCGTACACGCGTTGCCGTCGCTGCAGCTCCCGTTGGTGTTCTGGTGCTTGCAGCCCTGGCTGGGCTGGCAGGAGTCGAGGGTGCACGCGTTGTTGTCGTCGCAGCTGATGGTGGTGAACACACACCCCGTCGCCGGATTACAGGAGTCCGCCGTGCAGAGATTGCTGTCGTTGCAGGTGATCGGCGTCCCCTGGCAGACCCCGGCGACGCAGGTGTCGGTATTGGTGCAGACGCTGCCGTCGTTGCAGGCGCCGGTGACGTTCGTGTGAACGCAACCGGTCGCAGGGCTGCAGCTATCGGCGGTGCACACGTTGCCGTCGTTGCAGGACGCGGAATTGTCGGTGAACACGCAGCCCGTCGCGGGGTTGCAGGAATCGGTGGTGCAGGCGTTGTTGTCGTTGCAGACCCTCGCCGTGCCCGGCTGGCAGCTTCCGCCGCCGCACGTATCACCGGTCGTGCAGGCGTTGCCGTCACTGCAGGCGCTCGTGTTGTTCGAAAAGACGCATCCCGTCGCCGGGTTGCAGCTGTCGTTCGTGCACCCGTTGCTGTCGTTGCAGACGACCGCGGCGCCCGGATGGCACGTGCCGCCGCCGCAGAGGTCGCCGGACGTGCACGCATTCGCGTCGTCGCAGGGGACCGTGTTGTTCGTGAACACGCACCCCGTCGCCGGGTTGCAGCTGTCGGTGGTGCAGGGGTTCGAATCGGCGCACGACGCGGAGGTGTCGGTGAACACGCACCCCGTCGCCGGATTGCACGAGTCGGCCGTGCACGCATTGCCGTCGTTGCACGAGGCCGAGGTGTCCGTGTGGACGCACCCCGTCGCGGAGTCGCACGAGTCGGCCGTGCACGCGTTGCCGTCGTCACAGCTCACCGCCGCGCCGGGCTGGCAGCTGCCTCCGCCGCACGTGTCCCCCGACGTACAGGCGCTCGCGTCGTCGCAGGGCAGCGTGTTGTTCGCGAAGACGCACCCCGTCGCCGGGTTGCAGCTGTCGTCCGTGCACCCGTTACCGTCTCCGCAGACGACCGGGGCGCCCGGCTGGCAGACCCCGCCGGCGCAGGTGTCCCCGACCGTGCACGCGCTGCCGTCGTCGCAGGCCGACGTGTTGTTCGTGTGAATGCATCCCGTTGCCGGCTCGCAGCTGTCGTCGGTGCAGGGGTTGGCGTCGTCGCAGTTTCTCGGACCGCCCGGAAGGCACGAGCCCGCGCCGTCGCACGCATCGCCGAGGGTGCACGCGTTGCCGTCGCTGCAGGTGATCGTGTTGGGCGGGTTCAAGCAGCCCGTGACGGCGTCGCAGGCATCGTCGGTGCACGGGTTGCCGTCGGCGCAGTCGATCACGGTCCGGTCGTCGAACTGGCAGCCCAGATACTGATCGCAGCTGTCCACGGTGCAAACGTTCGCGTCGTCGCAGACGACCGGGGTGCCGGGCAGGCAGACGGCCGCGCCGCACGTGTCCCCCTCGGTGCAGGCGTTGTCGTCGTCGCACGCCGCGCCGTCGGCGTCCGTGTGGAAACATCCCGTGACCGGGTCGCACAGATCCAAGGTGCAGGCGTTGCCGTCGCTGCACGCCGTCGCGGTCGTGTCCGTGAAGACGCAGCCCGTCGCCGGGCTGCAGCTGTCGGCCGTGCAGATGTTGTCGTCGTTGCACACGACGGCCCCGCCGGTGTGACAGGTCCCGCCGCCGCACGTGTCTCCCGCCGTGCACGCGTTGCCGTCCTCACAGGGCCCGGTGTTGTTCGTGAAGACGCAGCCGGTCGCCGGGTTGCAGCTGTCGTCGGTACACGCGTTGTTGTCGTTGCAGACCCTCGCGCTCCCCGGCTGGCAGCTTCCGCCGCCGCACGTGTCGCCGACCGTACAGGCGTTTCCGTCGGTGCAGGCGCTCGTGTTGTTCGTGAACACGCATCCCGACGCCGGGTTGCAGCTGTCGTTCGTGCACCCGTTGCTGTCGTTGCAGACGACCGCGGCGCCCGGATGGCACGTGCCGCCGCCGCACACGTCGCCGGACGTGCACGCGTTCGCGTCGTCGCAGGGGACCGTGTTGTTCGTGAACACGCACCCCGTCGCGGGGTTGCAGCTGTCGTTCGTGCAGCCGTTGCCGTCAACACACACGATCGGCGTCCCCACGCAGGCTCCGCCGGTGCAGGTATCGCCCTGCGTGCAGGCGCTGGAGTCGGTGCAGGGGTCCGAGTCGGGGATCACCGTCGCCGTGGTCGGTGCTTGCGAGTCCGGGCAAGCGGTCCCGGTGATGCTGACGGTGTACGTGCCCGAAGCGTCGACCGTGACGTTCGGGATCGTGGGGTTCTGCAGCGACGACGTGAATCCGTTCGGCCCCGTCCACGCGAAGGTCGCGCCGGGGATCGTCGGCGCGAACAGCTGGAGCGTTCCTCCGGCGCAGACCGGCCCGTTGTTGGTGACCGCGGCAGGCCCGGGCTGATCGACTCGGATGACACCGGTTCCCACGGTGGTTTGCAGGTCCGGATTCCTGACCGTCACGTTCTTGAGTCCCGGAGTCGCGGAGGTCGTGTTGAGCGACATCGAGACTTTCAGCACGGGTTGGGCGGCCGGATTCGGAGGCAGCACCAGCGTCGGCGCGAAGTTGACCGTCACGCCGCCGGTCACCGTGACGAGGAGGTGGTTGGCATACCCCGGGCCGCCGGTATCCGGTCCGGGATCGAAGAACTCCGATCCGGTCACCGGGCTGTCGGCCGTTCCGGTCAACGTCACCGTGGCCGCGGTGGATCCCTGGCACAGGACGGCCTGAAGCCCCGACAGCGTGGGCGGAGGCGGTGCTCTGAGCTGAACTGCCCGGATCGCCCAGTTGTTCACCGGCGTATCGGCATACTCCTGAAACGTCCAGATCGTCTGGTCGTCCAACGGGTCGACGTCCGTGAACGAGTAGTCGCCCCAGAGATTCTTGCCTCCCGTGACGAAGTTGTAGGACGCGAGGCCGCTCTGGATCGTGGTGGGCGCCTGCGTCGTCCCCGTCGGGTCGAGCCGCAAGCGCCCGGCCGCGGCGGCGCCCGCGAACAGGTTCGACGCCGCGACGGTCGCCGCGATCGCCATGTGACCCTGACCGCTCACGACCGAGCTCGGATAGATGTAGCCCTTCGGCGTCGACGCCGCCGGATCGCACAGCGTTCCGCTCTGGACTATGGCCAATCCGCCGCCGAGCGGATCTTGCGCGGTGGGCGCAAGTCCCGTGATCTCGTGCCACCGGGCTCCGTTGCGGCCACCGCCCGCGACACCGGCGCAGCTCGCGTCGACCTCGGACGATTGGGATGTCCACAACGTGACGGCGCCGGTGAGCTTGTTCCGGTGAAGGGAGGCCCTCGCGAGACGGTCGTCTCCCGCTTCGAGGTTGACGGACGAGCCCGAGGCCGGCTGCGAGATCGGCGGCGCGATTGCGGGAACCGACAGCGTGACGTTATCCGACAGCGTGGGTGTCCCACCGGGATCGGTGACCGTGCGCAGCTGGAGCTGGCTGTCGGTCGCGATGTCAACGCCGATGAAATAGCCGACGGTCGCCTGCGCGTCGTCGTTGTCCACACCCACCGGCGTGAAGGGGCCCGGGCCCGCCGTGCCGTTGCTGATGTCCCGGAACGCCGTCACGACGAGCGCGCCGGGTGCGGGAATCAGGCTTGACTTGCGAACGACGTACACCGTGACCCGGCTCAACGCACCGGAGTTCGAGAGCATGTTGCAGCCGATGTACAGGGCGTTGTTGTCGATGCCCAGTCGTGGGGAGTCGCAGGTTCTCGAGGCGTCGGTGCCTCCGCCGCTGCTCTGGTCGAATGAATAGAAGGTGAAGCTCGAGGTCGCCGTGATCGTCCCCGGCGTGGTCTGCACCGCGATCATGACCCGGTTGTTCGGCTTGACGGAGTTCACCGCCATCAGGATCCAGCGGCCGGACAATCTGTCGTAGCGCACCTGCGGAAACACCGGCTGGCTGCCGTTCGTGACCGAGGCCCAGAAGGACAGGGCCGTCACGTTCAACGAACCGGGGGCTCCCACCTTGGAGAAGACCCGGACACGCCCGTTGGTGTGGACGAGCACCTGGGTGGGACCGACATCTCCCGAAGGGCTCGGAGGGATGAAGGTCGACTCGGACAGGCCGATCGCTTTGAAGCTCGTTCCGGCGGTCTGCGGGGAAAACGGCTCGGAGGCATTCGACTCCGCCGGCTCGGGCGCGGCCGCGACATGGTCGCGGGCGAGCATGTCGAGGACCGTCTCCGTGATGCCGCGCCCTCGCGTCTCGGGCGTGCCGGTCACGGCGCCGGCGGCCGACGCGACGGTCCAGCTCGCCGCGAGGACGAGCGTGAGGATCGCGAGCCGCGGCGCGCAGCTCACCACGGCCGGGAGGCCAAGTCCCCCACGCATGCTCACATACTCCCCCGGGTCCGAGGTCGACCCGTCCCCGACGACGCGACAGTCATACGGAGGCTCGCCCCCCGCGGCAAGCCTTTTCGAGCGCCGGACTCCAGCGATTCCGGTTACGAATCCTTCGAGTGACGCTTTTTCTTCGCCTTCTTCGTCTCCGCGGCCTTTGGAGGCTCAGGCAGGGGCCGCAGCACTTGCTCGCGATACACGCGGAACAGCTCCGGATCCGTAATCTCCGCCTGCGCGCGCTGCTCGGCGACGGAGACGCCCGGCGTCCCCGCCGCTTCGAGCTTTTTGGCCTCCGCGAGCTCGCGCTCGACGTCCGAGCGGAACGCGAGCCAGCTCCCCCAGCCCATCTTCAGCTTCCCGTTGATGAGAAACGCGGGTGTATTCCGGGCGCCAAAGGTGTCGGCCGCCGCCGCTTCCTTCTTGGCGCGCTCCCGGAGCGCGGGATCGGCGTAGTCCTTCACGAATTGGGCCGTGTCCATCCCCACCTGCTCCGCGTAGCGGCTCAGGCTGTTCTCATCGAGCGCGGACTGATTCCGGAACAGCTCGTCGTGGTACTCCCAGAACTTGCCCTGCCGCTGAGCCGCGAGCGACGCCACCGCGGCGTTTTCGGCATTTTGGTGGCTGGACAGCGCGTGCTGCCAGAACTCGACGCGGACGTCCCCGGGGAACTCCTCGGCGATCTGCTGCGTCGCGTCGGCCGTGCGCCGGCAAACCGGGCACTGGAAGTCGCTGAAGACGAGGACGATCACCTTCGCATCAGCGGGTCCCAAGGCCGGCGGGAGATCGGCGTCCGTGCTGGCGAAGACCTTTCCGCTCTGGACCCGGGGCGGCGCATCGTCTTTGTTCGTCGACACCGGGACGACCGGCGACGACGAGTCGGCGCCGTAGGCGATCCCGGAGGCGAGCAGAGCCACGGCCGACCATCGATTCATCGTCATGAAAGCACCTCGCGCGCAAGATTCTACGCGGATCAACACTCTCGCGGCCACCGTGTAGAGTTGGGCCCGCCGCGATCGCAGGGGAAGGAGGCGGCTTCTGGCCCGCATCGTGACCGCCAGCGATCGAGCCGTCCTCGTCGTTTTCGACGACGCGATGACGGCGGGAGCCGCCCGCGACGTGCGGCGTCTGGCGGCGTGGCTTCGCGAGGATGCGCCCGCGGGTCTCGTCGACTTGAACCCCGGCTACGCGAGCGTGCTCGTTCGGTACGACCCCGTCACCTGCGACCCCGAGGCCTTGTCGGCCGAGCTTGGCAGACGGGCCGGGGCGCTGTCCGCGCGCAGGGAGCGCGAGCCGCGATCGTTCGAGATCCCCGTCCGCTACGGCGGCGCGGACGGCTTCGATCTGGCCGATGTCGCACGGGAGACCGGGCTCGACGAGGACGGCGTGATCGAGGCGCACGCTTCGGCACTCTACGAAGTCCGGTTCATCGGCTTCTCGCCCGGGTTCCCCTATCTCGCCGGCCTTCCCGAACGGCTCCACATGGCGCGCAGGGCGAGCCCTCGTCATCACGTTCCCGCCGGAAGTGTCGCGATCGCCGGCGCGCAAGCCGGCATCTACCCGTGCGCGTCTCCCGGTGGCTGGAGCGTGATCGGCCGGACCGATTTCACGCTGTTCGATCCGGCGGCGTCGGCCGCGGCCACGCTCGCGCCGGGAGACCGCGTGACGTTTCGTCCCGTGAGGAGCGGCGCGTGAGCGGCCTCGTCGTGACGTCACCGGGATTCCTGACGACCGTGCAGGACCTCGGCCGCCCCGGTCACGCCGACCTGGGCGTGTCCGCTTCAGGGGCGGCCGACCCGATCGCGCTGCGCATCGGAAACCGCCTGGTCGGAAACCCTCCCACGGCGGCGGCGCTCGAGATGACCTTGACGGGCGGAACGTTTCGCTTCGACGCGGACACGGTGATCGCGCTGACCGGCGCCGATGCCGGTGCCGAAGCGTCGCACCGGCGCCTGGCGCCGTGGCGCGCGCACGTCGTCGCCGCCGGCGAGACGATCGCGTGCGGTCCGATCGCAAACGGCGCCCGCGCGTATTTGTGTGTTCGTGGCGGCTTCGACGTACCGCCGGTTTTGGGAAGTAGGTCCACACACCTGGTCACGAGCCTCGGAGGTCTCGCCGGTCGCGCGCTCGTCGCGGGAGACCGGCTCTCCTTCCACGGCGAGCCCGCGGCCGATCCGTTCCCGCGGAGGGTGGACCCTGAGGCTTTCATCCCGGGGTATCGCCGCGACGAGCCGTTTCGGGTGGTCGACGGCCCGCAAGCCGATTGGTTCGCCGCGAGCCTCCGCGCCCGATTCCTCGACGCGGAATGGCGCGTCTCGGAAGCGGCGGACCGCATGGGCCTCCGGCTGACCGGCCCGCCCGTCGCCCAGGAGCGCCCACGCGAGCTCGTGAGCGAGGGGGTGTGCCTCGGCGCAATTCAAGTCCCGTCCAGCGGCAGCCCCATCGTCCTGTTCGTCGAGCACCAGACGACGGGCGGGTATCCGAAGATCGCCAATGTCATCGCCGCGGACCTCGCGCGGCTCGGGAGGCTGCGGCCGCGCGACCCGCTGCGTTTCGAAGAGACGACGATCGCCCAAGCTCACCGGTTGCTGCGCGCGCAAGAGGAGGCCCTGTCTGCTCTCTTTGCGTGACCGTAAGATCGACCTCAACGCCGACGTGGGCGAAGGCGCCGGCGAAGAGCCGCTGTACGCCTTGATCAGCTCGGCGAACATCGCCTGCGGCGGCCACGCCGGCGATCCGGTGTCCATGAAGCGATCCGTTGCGCTGGCCCTGCGTCACGGCGTCGCGATCGGCGCGCACCCGAGCTACCCCGATCGCGCGAGTTTCGGACGCGTGTCCCTTGCGATGCCCGCCGATGACCTGGCGCGCACGGTCTTCGAACAGGTTCACGCCCTGACGACCGTCGCGGCGACGATGGGGACCGCGGTCGCCCACGTGAAGCCTCACGGCGCGCTCTACAACGATGCGGCCCGATCGCGAGACATCGCGGACGCGATCGCAACGGGAGTCGCCTCGATCGGTTCGCCGCTTCGGCTCGTCGGCCTTTCGCGGAGCGTGGCGCTCGTAGCGTGGGCGGCACGCGGCTTCGCGACGGCCGCCGAAGGGTTCGCCGATCGAGCCTATGGAGCCGACGGCCTGCTCGTGCCGCGGTCGCACGCCGGTGCGCTCCTCACCGATCCCGCGGCCGCCGCCGCGCAGGCGATCCGGCTCGCGGAAGAAGGCGCCTGCGAGACGATCTGCATTCACGGAGACACGCCCGGCGCGTTGGCGATCGCGCGCGCGGTGCGGTCGGGCCTCGAGCGGGCGGGCTTTTCGATCAAGCCCGTCTAGTCATCGTCCGTCGGGGGAGCGGCCCGTCCGCGCTTGATGCTTGCGCGGCGCTTCTTCGATTCGACACGCTGCCGCTTTTGAGCTTTCGGGATGCGCGTGGCGACGCGCGGGACTTCCGGAATCAACGCCTCGGCAAGCAGCCGGGCGAGCCGCGCTTCGGCTTCGCGCCGGTTCGCGTACTGGCTCCGCGACGCCTGACAGACGACACGGATCGTCCCGTCGGCTTCGATGCGCGCGCCGAGCACGTCGATCAGCCGCGCGCGCACGTCTTCGGGAAGGCTCGGGGAATGGGCGACGTCGAACCGCAGCGTCACGCGGCTGGAGGTCTTGTTGACGTGCTGGCCGCCGGGACCTCCGCTCCGCGACGCGGTGAAGGTCAGCTCGTCGTCGTGGATCGCGACGCCGTCGGCGATGAGGAGGGGCACCGCTGAACTCTAAACGCTGAACCCTCAACCCCCAACCCGTTGAGGGTCGAGGGTCGAGGGTTGCGGGTTACGCTTCTACCAAACCTCGCAGGCGTCCTTCGGACGCATCGCGCTGCCTTCGGCGCACTGGAACGTCTGTGCGAACTGGTCGAAGTTCGACAGCGGTCCGTTGACGCGGAACTTCGGCGGCGAGTGCGGGTCCACCGTGACCAGGACGCGCTCGATCTCGGGTGTTGCGAGCGAGCACCAGGTCTGTGCGAACGCGACGAACAGGAGCTGGTCGTTCGTCATCCCGGCAACGGCCGGCTTCTCGGCACCCGGATGCGATGCCTCGTAGGCCTTGTAGGCGGAGTAGGCCTGCTTGATGCCGCCGTTGTCGGCGATGTTCTCGCCCAGGGTCAGCTTGCCGTTCAGCTTGAGCTCCGGCTGCACCTCGTAGCCGGCGTACTGCTTCTCGATGCAGGCCGCGCGGTCGTCGAACTTCGCGGACACGCTGGGCTCCCACCACTCGGAGAGCTTGCCCTGCGGGTCGAACTTCCGGCCCTCGTCGTCGAAGCCGTGGGTGAGCTCGTGGCCCATCACCATGCCGATGCCGCCGAAGTTCATCGCGGCCGGGAACTCCTTCGAGTAGAACGGGGGCTGGAGGATGCCG
>Ga0068859_100004402_pt1 | contig 14373 bp, 12 predicted proteins | sample KBSSwiS22_FD_66585 | JGI IMG/M metagenome (GOLD analysis project Ga0068859, IMG submission 66585) | Switchgrass rhizosphere microbial communities from Kellogg Biological Station, Michigan, USA - KBS Switchgrass S2-2 | ecosystem: Host-associated > Plants > Roots > Rhizosphere > Soil ...
CCTAACGAATCCCTAAACTGGCACGCTCCTTGCGACGCCTCTGCTGCCGGCATCGGGACCGGTAGGCTCCAGGGGGCAAGGATGAAGTTCATCATCGCCATCATCAAGCCGTTCAAGCTGGACGAGGTTCGCGAAGCCCTCGGCGCCGTTGGCGTCGCCGGGATGACCGTTTCCGAAGTCAAGGGTTTTGGACGGCAAAAAGGCCAGACGGAAATTTACCGCGGCGCCGAATATTCCACCAACATGCTGCCCAAGGTGAAGATCGAGATCGCAGCGGCCGACGACCTCGCGCCGCAGATCGTCGAGACGATCCAGCAGGTCGCCAGCACCGAAGCGATCGGTGACGGCAAGATCTTCGTGCTCGACCTGGCTGAAGCCGTGCGGATCCGCACCGGCGAAGCCGGCGACACCGCGCTGTAACCGGCAGGAGGGACACCACAATGATCCGTAAGCTTGCTTATGGCGCCGGCGCGATCGGAGCTTCGCTCTTCGCCGCCACCGCCGCTTTCGCCCAGGAGGCGACCGAGGCCGCCACCGCTGCGGCCACAACGGCCGCCGCCACGGCGACCGAAACCGCGGCTGCTGCCGCCACGACCCTGATCAAGGCTCCAACCGTCGAGCAGATGGCCACCATGGTCAACAAGGGCGACACGAGCTGGATGCTCACGTCGTCCGTGCTGGTCCTGATGATGTCGATCCCCGGCCTCGCCCTCTTCTACGGCGGCCTGGTGCGCACCAAGAACATGCTCAGCGTGCTGATGCAGGTGTTCATGATCGTCTCGGTCGCGGGCCTGGTGTGGTGCTGCTGGGGCTATTCGATGGCCTTCACTTCGGCCGGCAGCCCGTTCCCGCAGCTGTTCGGCGGCCTGTCCAAGGCGATGCTGATCGGCGTTTCGGGCACCACTTACGCGGCGACGTTCTCCAACAACGTCTACCTCCCCGAATTCGCCTTCGTCGTCTTCCAGATGACCTTCGCGATGATCACCCCGGCGCTGATCGTCGGTGCCTTCGCCGAGCGCGTGAAGTTCTCGGCACTGATGGTGTTCGTGGTGCTGTGGCTGACCGTGGTCTATTTCCCGATCGCCCACATGGTGTGGTACTGGGCCGGCCCGGACTTCCTGCCCGATACCCCGACCGATTACGGCCTGCTCTGGGGCATGGGCGCGCTCGACTTCGCGGGCGGCACCGTGGTCCACATCAACGCCGGTATCGCGGGCCTCGTCGGCTGCCTCATGATCGGCAAGCGCCTCGGGTTCGGCAAGGAAGCCACCCCGCCGCACTCGCTGACCATGACCATGATCGGCGCCTCGCTGCTGTGGGTGGGCTGGTTCGGCTTCAACGCCGGTTCCAACCTTGAATCGAACGGCGTGACCGCGGTTGCCTTCATCAACACCATGGTCGCCACTTGCGCCGCCGCGGTGTCCTGGTCGGTGATCGAGCAGATCCACCACGGCAAGCCCTCGATGCTGGGCGGCGCCACCGGCGCGGTCGCCGGCCTCGTCGCGATCACCCCGGCCTCGGGCTTCGCGGCACCGATGACCTCGATCGTCCTCGGCCTGCTGGTCTCGCCGATCTGCTACTTCTTCGTCAGCGTGGTGAAGAATAAGCTGAAGTACGACGATACCCTCGACGTGTTCGGCGTGCACTGCATCGGCGGCATCTTCGGCGCCATCGGCACCGCAATCGTCGCGGACCCGGCGCTCGGCGGTCAGGGCTTCTTCGACTACACCCAGTTCCCTGCTGGCGTCGGCACCTACGACATGGGCGCCCAGCTGGTTACCCAGATCAAGGCGGTCCTGCTGACCCTGGTCTGGTCGGGTGTGGGTTCGGCGATCCTCTACTTCATCGTCGACAAGACCATCGGCCTGCGTCCGAGCGAGGAAGCCGAGCGCGAAGGCCTCGACATCACCGAGCACGGCGAACGCGCCTACAACATGTGACTTGAAGTTAGGCGGGCCCGGGGGACACTTCCTCTCCTCTAACCCCGGACCCGCCACCAGACGTTCCTCCTGCGAACGCAAACTGAGCCCGGAGCCAGCCGCTCCGGGCTTTTTTTGTGCGCCGTTCGGGACACCGAGCAGCCTGCGCGGCTTTACTGCTGCTCGGGCGGGGCGGCGGGCGAGAGGGCAGAGAAGGGGTGGCAGTGCCTGCAGCAGCGCCCTCCGTGCTCGTCATCCTGAACCTGGTTCAGGACGTCGGGACGGGCAGGCGCGGCGGTGGGTTTCCCGTGGATAGCCTCAGGCGAGCGCGTCCATCGTCAGCGCGAGCGACTTGCGCCGCTCGGCCGGATCGTAGGTATTGCCGGCGACGATCACCTCGTCCGCGCCGGTCCGCTCGACGAAGGCGGCGATGGCCTTGCGCACGGTCTCCCGGCTGCCCACGGCCGCGGCCTGGCGCATGTGCTCGAGGCCGGCGAGGAGGTGCGGGGGCAGGCTGGCGCGATAGCCCTCGACGGGAGGCTTGAGCCGCCCCGGCGTGCCGGTGCGCAGGGCGACGAAGCTCTGGTCCTGCGAGGAGGCGAGAAACTGGGCTTCCTCGTCGGTGTCGGCGCAGAGCACGGACATGCCAACCATGACATGCGGCTGCGCCAGCCGCTCGGACGGCTGGAACCGCTCGCGGTAGACCTTGAGCGCGGCGTCGAGCTGGTCCGGCGCGAAGTGGGAGGCGAACGCGTAGGGCAGGCCAAGCTGCGCGGCGAGCTGCGCGCCGAACAGGCTGGAACCGAGCACCCACATCTCCACCGCGGCGCCTTTGCCGGGCGTCGCCTGGAGCGGCAGGCGCGAATCGCCCGCAAACAGCGCGGCGAGTTCGACCACGTCCTGCGGGAAGTATTGGGAGGCCTGCGCGATATCCTTGTGCAGCATCTGCGCGACACGCTGGTCGGCCCCCGGCGCACGGCCGAGGCCGAGATCGATCCGCCCGGGGAACATCGCATCGAGCGCGCCGAACTGTTCGGCGATCACGAACGGATTGTGGTTCGGCAGCATGATCCCGCCCGCGCCGAGGCGGATGCGGCGGGTGGCATTGCCGACATGGGCGAGCACGACCGAGGTGGCCCCGCCGGCAATGCCCGCCATGCCGTGATGCTCGGCCACCCAGTACCGCGCGTAGCCCGCATCCTCGGCCGCCTTCGCCAGCAGCGGCGCCGCGGCCATTGCTTCGGCAACCGAGCCGCCTTCACGGACCGGAACGAGATCGAGGACCGAGAGCGGGATCATGGGCGGACTCCGGATGCGGCAGGCGGGGAAGGGGAGGGCCGAGGCACCGTGGCTGCGGATGAGGGCGGCGCGGGGGGCAGCTGGGCGAGGTAGCCCTTGGCGGTCTCGGCTTCGGGACTGTCGGGCGCGGCGGCGACGACCGAGGCCCACGACTTGCGCGCGGGCTCTTCGCGCCCGGCCAGCATCGCGATCACCCCGGCCTCGAGCCCGACCGCGGGATCGATCGGGGCAAGCTCGGCGGCGCGGACGATCTGCGCCTGGGCTTCGGCCAAGTTACCCTGGCGGCGCGAGAGCGTGGCCGAAAGCAGCCAGGCTTCCGGATTGTCGGGCGCGGCGGCGCGCGCCTCGGCAAGGGCGGCGGCGGCTTCATCGGGGCGCTTGAGGGCGACGAGTGCGCGGGCGCGATCGAGCGCAATGGGGACGGTCAGCGCGGGGTCCGAAAGGCCGGCGGCATCGGCCCGGGCGGCATCCAGCGCGGCGAGCGCCCGCTCGTTCGCACCGGCCGCCAGCGCGGCGTCGCCGGCCATTGCCCCGAGCCGGGCGCGACGCTGGCGATCGGCGCCCGAAGCGTCGCGGCTGGCGAGGAAGGCAGTTTCGGCAGCGGACCAATCCTCGAGGCGGCTCTGGGCCAGGCCGAGGCAGAGCTGGGCCTCGGCCTGCTCGGCCGGGGACTTAGCGCCATTGGCGAGCCATGCCTGGGCGACGTCGACCGCATCGTCGGCATCTTCGTCGACTTGGGCGAGGCATTCCTGCCCGCGGCCGGACTGCGCGGCCGGCTGGACGAGCGACCACGGCGCGGGCTTGGCCGGACGGCGCACGCCCTGCTCGACCGGGGTGCTGCGCGCCGCGCCCGGGTTGGCCGAGAACGGACCGACCTGGGCGACGAGGGGGAGGAGGATGGCGGCGAACGGCATGGTCGGTCGGTCAGTCCTGAACGAGTGGGGCGGGCGCAGCGAGCTGCGCCATCAGCGCATCGACGGCGCGGACCAGCAGGGCGATCTCGGCGGGGCGGCTGAGGCGATGATCGCCGTCCTTGATCAGCGTGACCTGCACGTCGTCTGAACGCAACGCCGCGGCAAGCCTGAGAGCAACGTCCCAGGGGACATCCGGGTCCGCCTGGCCCTGGAGCAGGCGCACCGGGCAATCGAGCGGGATCGCGCCGCCGAGCAGGCCCCGGGCCTGCCCATCGGCCCAGAAGCCGGGGTGAGTAGGGGTCGGCTCGGGTCCGTAGGGGTTGTCCTCGTAGAGCACGTCGCCAGTCGCAAGGAGCGCCTGCTGGGCGGCGTCGAAGCCCCACTCGGTGAAGTCGGGCGCGGCGGCGATCCCGACGAGCCCGGCGATTCGCTCCGGCATGGCGAGCGCGACCAGCAGCATCAACCATCCGCCCATCGAACTGCCGGCGAGGACCAGCGGCCGCTGGGGGCACACGGCTTCGACGAGCGCCTGAACCTCGCCCTGCCAGCGGGTGAGCGTGCCCTGCGCGAACGTGCCGCCCGAGCTGCCGCAGCCCGAATAGTCGAGCAGGAGCGCGGCGCGGCCGCAGGCCTCCGCGTGGTCGAACAGGGCCACGGCCTTGGAGCCCGCCATGTCGGACATGTAGCCTGGGAGGAAGACCAGCACAGGACCCTCCTCCCCGGGGGCGCCGGGAGTGAACCGGTAAGCGAGGCGGGTGCCGTCGGCGAGGACGTGATGGGCAGGTTCGGTCATCGTCCCGTTCATCCGCGCGCCGAGCACGGTTGGCAAGTCAGGCGCTGTGTGGACGCGGCGGTTTGCCGCCGCTATGGGCCTTGCCCATGTCAGAGATGCTCAAGATCAGCCTGCCCGACGGTTCCTCGCGCGAAATGCCGGCCGGCTCGACTCCGGCCGACGTTGCCGCCGCGATCGGCCCCGGCCTCGCCAAGGCCGCGCTGGCCGCGCGGGTGAATGGCGAGCTGGTCGACCTGACCCGACCCTTCGAGGGCGACGCCGAGCTGGCGCTGGTCACCAGCCGCGACGAGGCGGACGCGCTCGACCTTGCCCGCCACGACTATGCCCACATTCTCGCGGAGGCGGTGCAGGCGCTGTTCCCCGGCACGCAGATCACCTTCGGGCCGAGCACCGACGACGGCTTCTACTATGACTTCGCTCCCAAGGACCGCCCGTTCACCGACGAGGACCTGCCCGCGATCGAGGCCGAAATGCGCCGCATCATCGCCGCAGACAAGCCGCTGCGCCGCGAAGTGTGGAGCCGCGAGCAGCTGATCAGCCGGTGGAAGCAGCAGGGCGAGAGCTTCAAGGCCGAATGGGCCGCGGAGCTGCCGGGCGACGAGGACCTGACCGTCTACTGGAGCGGCGAGGACTGGCTCGACATGTGCCGCGGCCCGCACCTGCCCTCGACCGGCAAGCTCGATCCGGCCGCGTTCAAGCTCACGCGTGTCTCCGGCGCCTATTGGCGCGGCGACCAGAAGAACGCGATGCTGAGCCGGATCTACGGCACCGGCTGGCTCACCAAGAAGCAACTCGACGCGCACCTGACGCGGCTCGAGGAAGCGGCCAAGCGCGATCACCGCAAGCTGGGCGCGGAGATGGACCTGTTCCATCTCCAGCAGGAAGCCCACGGCTCGGTCTTCTGGCACCCCAACGGGTTCAAGATCTGGCGCGAACTCGAGGCCTACATGCGCCGCGCGATCGATGCCGCCGGCTACCGCGAGGTCAAGACGCCGCAGGTGATGGACGCGCGTCAGTGGGAGCAGTCCGGCCACTGGGGCAAGTACCGCGAAAACATGTTCGTCATCCCCGACGAGGTGCCGAACGTCGACGACGAGGGCCCGGTGATCAGCGGCGAGGCCGACTGGATGGCCCTCAAGCCGATGAACTGCCCGGCCCACGTGCTGATCTTCCGGCAGGGGCTGAAGTCCTACCGCGACCTGCCGCTGCGCATCTACGAGAACGGCTGCTGCCACCGCAATGAGCCCCACGGGGCGCTGCACGGCCTGATGCGGGTGCGCCAGTTCACCCAGGACGACGCCCATATCTTCTGCCGCGAGGACCAGATCGTGGGCGAGGTGCGCGCGTTCTGCGAGCTGGCGGACCGGATCTACCGCGATTTCGGCTTCACCTACTCGATCAAGCTCGCGCTGCGCCCGGACAAGCGCTTCGGCTCCGACGCGGATTGGGACAAGGCCGAGGGCGAACTGCGCAATGCGGTCGCCGAAGCGGGCCTCGCCACCGCGGAATACGGCTGGGAGGAGCTTCCCGGCGAAGGCGCGTTCTATGCGCCCAAGCTCGAATGGCACCTGACCGATGCGATCGGCCGCACCTGGCAGGTCGGCACGATCCAGTCGGACCGCGTGCTGCCTGAGCGGCTCGACGCCAGCTACATCGCCGAGGACGGCGAGAAGCATCGCCCGGTCATGCTCCACCGCGCGATCTTCGGCTCCTACGAACGGTTCATCGGCATCCTGATCGAGCATTTCGCCGGCAAGCTGCCGGTGTGGCTCGCTCCAGTGCAGGCGGTCGTGGCGACGATCGTCTCGGACGCCGACGGCTATGCCGCCGAGGTTGCCAGCCAGCTGCAAGCGGCGGGCATCCGGGTTGAAACGGACCTGCGCAACGAGAAGATCAACTACAAGGTGCGCGAGCACTCGTTGGCCAAGGTCCCGCACCTGCTGGTCGTCGGCAAGCGCGAAGCCGAGGAAGGCACCGTGGCGATCCGCACGCTCGGCGAGGAGCGCCAGCGGTTCATGCCGCTGGCCGAGGCGATCACGCTCCTGACGGGCGAGGCGACCCCGCCGGACCTGCGCTGAGGTTCGGCCCATGGATGCTGAGCCGCAGGCCAGCGCGGCCAAAGCATGACGGTCGTGTGATTTGGGAAGGAGGGGCCTGGCCCGCCTGGTCAGAAAACTGGCAGCGCGCGCTCGGCGAGGATCAGCGCGAGGGCGCAGCCGGTGACGACGACCGTGCGCAGCCAATCGGCCTGGATCTGGCGAATCGGTTGAGCGGCAAGGGCGAGCGCGTGGGCCATGTCTGCGGTGTGCGCCCACAATTGCTACCGAAGGGTTAAGCGACCGCCCGCGGCATCTGCTGGCTCGCGCAGTGGAACGAGCCGCCGCCCATCAACACGGCATCGGCCATCAGGCCGATCGTCGCGCGGTCCGGGAACAGCGCGGCGATCGCAGCGACGCCATCGGCATCGTGAGCCGTGCCGTAGATCGGGACGACAACCAGGTTCGTTGTGATGGCGAAGTTCATGTAGCTGGCGGGCTCGACCCGGTCGGCGCTCATCACCCGTCCTGGGGAGGGGACCTCGACCACTTCCACGCCGAATGACTCGGCTCGGGCCCGGGCATCGGCATAGATCGCGGCGTTGGGATCATCGGCCCCGGACGCACGGGGCACGGCCAGCCGGTTCGGGCCGACGAACCGGGCGAGGTTATCGACATGGCCGTCGGTATGATCGTTGATCAGCCCCTCGCCGAGCCACAGCACGCGGTCGAACCCCAGGTCCCGCGCCAGTCGCGCCTCGATCTCGCCGCGCGACAACTGCGGGTTGCGGTTCGGGTTGAGCAGGCACTGCTCGGTCGTCACCACCAGACCCGTGCCGTCGCAATCGAGCGCGCCGCCTTCGAGAATCCAGTCGGCGGTCGTCACCTCCAGCCCGGCCTCGCGCGACAGGTCGGTGCCGATGGTCTGATCTCCCTCCATCAGGTACTTGCCGCCCCAGCCGTTGAAGCCGAACCGCCGCGCGGCGCGCTTGCCGCCACCGCCGCACAGCACCAGCGGCCCGGTATCGCGCAACCAGACATCGCCATAGAGCCGCTCGACCAGCTCCACGCCCGCGCCGACGAGGCTCTGCGCCCGCGCCCGGTTGGCGGGATCGCGAACCAGCAGCTTCACGGGCTGGCCGGACTCGGCAACCGCCGTGGCGAACCCGGCGATCTGCTCCTGCGCCTGGGGCAAGAACCCCGGCCACTCTTCGGCATCGTGCGGGAAGCCGATCCACAGCCAGTCCTGGGGGTGCCATTCGGGCGGCATATGCAGTTGCGCGGTGGTCGGCTCAGTCATGGGCGCGGCTCCTGCCAGATCGCCCCCCATGCCCGCAAGGCGCAGACGCACCCTTGATCGACGCGGAGCGAGCGGGCATCGCCTGAACCAAGGAGACAAGTGTGGCCGACCCCCAAGCCCTTCCCCCGGCCGACTGGACCGGCGCGCTGGAGCGGGCGCGGGCGCATTCTCCGTTCCTGGCCGGCCTGATCGAGCGGCAGGGCGATCTCGTGGCGCTGCTCGCGGGTGGCGATGGAGAAGCCGCGCTGGCGTTCGCGCGCCAGGCCGGCGAGGGCGCGCCCTCGGTCGGCGCGGCGCTGCGGCGCGAGCGCAAGGCCATGGCGCTGGCGCTGGCAATCGGCGACCTTGCCGGAGCGTTCCCCCTCGCGCGGGTGATGACCGAGCTCTCCGCCTTCGCCGACCGCGCGCTCGACACCGCGATCGCCGAGGCGGTGGTCGAGAAGGTGCCCGGGGCCGCACCCGCCGGTTTCCTCGCGCTGGCGCTGGGCAAGCATGGCGCGCAGGAGCTCAACTACAGCTCGGATATCGACCCGATCCTGCTCTACGACCCGGCGAAACTGCCCCGGCGCGAGCGCGACGATCCGGGCGAGGCGGCGGCTCGGGTCGCGCGGCGGGTGGTCCAGCTGCTCGGCCACGTCGACGAGGAGGGCTATGTTTTCCGCGTCGACCTGCGGCTGCGGCCCGCGTCCGAGGTTTCGCCTCCGGCGCTCTCGCTCGACGCGGCGCTCACGCATTACGAAAGCTCGGCGCTGGCGTGGGAGCGCGCCGCGTTCATCCGCGCCCGCGCCTGCGCCGGCGACGTGGCTGCGGGCGAGCAGTTCCTCGCCGCGATCCGGCCGTTCGTGTGGCGCAAGAGCCTCGATTTCGGGGCGATTGCCGAGATCGGCCGGCTGACCGCGCGGATCCGGCTGGCCAAGGAAGGGCCCGCGCGGCCGGGCCCCGGGTTCAGCCTCAAGACGGGGCGCGGCGGCATCCGCGAGGTCGAATTCTTCGCCCAGACCCACCAGCTGATCCACGGCGGCCGCAACCCGGCGCTGCGCCAGCGCGGCACGCGCACCGCGCTCGACGCGCTGGCCGGGGCCGGGATCATCGACCCCGCCGACGCCGAGGTGCTGGGCGAGAGCTACGACCGGTTGCGCACGCTCGAACACCGGCTGCAGATGGTGCTCGACCAGCAGACCCACGCCCTGCCGACCGATCCGGCGGCGATCGACAATGTGGCCCGGCTTGAAGGACTGGCTGACGGCGCGGCGCTCATCGCCGAGCTCGAGCGGATCACCGAAGCCGTGGGCATCCGCTATGACGCGCTCATCGCCGAGCACGGCAGCGAGGGGGCAACGGCGGTGGCCATTCCCCAGCAAGGCCCGCCGCGCGCGCTCGCCGCCGAGCTCGCCGCGCTCGGCTTCGAGGAGGCGGAGCACCTCGCCGAACGGATCGACGGCTGGCGCGCGGGCAAGGTGCGCGCGCTGCGCTCCGACGCCGCGCGGCTGGCGTTCGATGCGATCCAGCCGGCGCTGCTTGCCGCGCTCGCCCGCTCGCCCGATCCGACCCGCGCGTTCAACCGCTGGGAGGAGCTGCTCGCCCGGCTGCCTTCGGCGCTGAACCTGTTCCACCTGCTCGAAGCCCGCCCGGGGCTGCTCGAATTGCTCGCCAAGGTGCTGGGGCTTGCCCCGCCGTTGGCCGATGCGCTGGCGCGGCGGGCCGACCTGCTCGATCCGCTGATCGATGCCTCCGCCTTTGATCTGCCCCCCGACACCGCGACGCTCGCCGCCGAACTGGCCGATTGCGAAGCCGACGACGATTACCAGCGGCTGCTCGACCGCGTCCGCCGCAAGGTTTCCGAGCGGCGGTTTGCGCTGGGCGTGCAGCTGATCGAGGGAGCGAACGATCCGCTGGCGATCGCCGCAGCCAATTCGCGCGTGGCCGAGGCCGCACTCGATGTGCTGGCCGCCGCGACGATCCGCGAGTTCGAGGTTGCACACGGGCGGGTTCCGGGGGGCGAGCTGATGGTCCTGGGGCTGGGCCGGCTCGGCGGCGGTGCGCTGACGCACGCCTCGGACCTCGACCTGGTCTATCTGTTCACCGGCGATTTCGCGGGCGAATCGGACGGCAGGCGGCCGCTCGCCGCGTCGCTCTACTTCAACCGCCTCGCCCAGCGGATCAGCGCCGCGCTCTCCGTTCCCACCGCGGAGGGGGCGCTCTACGAGGTCGACACGCGGCTGCGGCCCTCGGGCACGCAGGGACCGCTGGCGGTGAGCCTCGACAGCTTCGCGCGGTATCAGCGCGAACAGGCCTGGACCTGGGAGCACATGGCGCTGTGCCGGGCCCGGCCACTGTTCGGGCCGGAATTCGGCCGCGAGGCGCTGCGGACGATCATCGGAGAAGTGCTGCGCACGCCGCGCGATCCCGCTACCCTGAGGTCCGACGTGCTCGAAATGCGCGCCCGTATGGCGGAGCACAAGCCGGGCAAGGGCGCGCTCGATGCCAAGCTCCTCAGGGGCGGGCTGGTCGATCTCGAATTCCTCGTCCACTTCCGCCAGCTCGAAAGCGGCGTCGGCCTCGTCCCCGATCTCGGCGCAGCGATCGACGAACTGGCGGCAGCGGGGCTGGTGCCGCCGAGGCTGCGCCGGGCGCATGACCGGCTGACGCGGCTGCTGGTTGCCGCGCGCCTGCTCGCGCCCGATAGCGAGGAACCGCCACCGGGCCCGCGGGCGGCGCTTGCAGCGGCGCTCGGATATGCCAATTGGGACAGCGTGACCGCCGGGTTCGCCGAGGCGAGAGCCGTCGTCGCGCAGACCTGGCGCATGGTCTTCCACGAAACCCTGGAGCTGGATTGAGATGAGCAAACCCACCGTGGGCGAGATCTTGCCCGACATCGCGCTGACCCTGCCCGACGGCACCGCGGTCAAGCCTTCCGACTATGCGGGCCGCAAGCTGGTGCTGTTCTTCTACCCTAAGGACGATACCCCCGGCTGCACGACAGAAAACCTGGATTTCACAGCCCTCGCGGATCAGTTCGCCGCCGCCGGGACCACGCTGCTCGGCGTCTCCAAGGACAGCGCCGAGCGTCACCGGAAGTTCGCCGCCAAGCACGGGCTGACCGTGCCGCTCGCCACCGACGCGGAGACCGGCGGGCTGTCGGACGCGCTCGGGATCTGGACCGAGAAGGTCAACTACGGCCGCACCTACATGGGCATGGTGCGCACGACGCTGCTGGTCGGCGCCGATGGCCGGATCGCGAAAGTCTGGGACAAGGTCAAGGTCAGGGGCCACGCGGCCGCGGTGCTCGAGGCGGCCCAGGCGCTTTGACAGCGGGGCGCGAGACGGTTGCCGCGGCGATCCGCGGGGCGCTGCTGACCGGCGAGGCCGCGGCCAAGGCGATGGCGACGCGCCGTGTGGCGCGCGAGTGGCGGCTCGGGCGGCTGGCTTTCGCCTTCGACGTGGCCATGCCCGAGCGGCCGGCCCGTCCGGCTGCGCCCGAGTTGCTCCCGCCCAACCGCATGCCCAAGCGCGGCCGCGGCAACTCCGAACGCGGGCGGATCGCGCTGTGGCACGCACTCGCCCATATCGAGTTTGTCGCGATCGACCTCGCGCTCGACATCGCCGGGCGGTTCGGCGCGGAAATGGGGCCCGGGTTCGTGTCCGACTTCCTCGCCGTGGCCGCCGACGAGGCGATGCACTTCGCCCTGATCGAGCGGCACCTGCGCACCATGGGCAGCCACTACGGCGCACTGCCGGCACACGACGGATTGTGGGAATCGGCGCAGGAAACGCGCGGCGACGTGGCTGCGCGGCTGGCGGTTGTGCCGATGGTGCTCGAGGCGCGCGGGCTCGACGTTACGCCCGCCACGCTCGAGCGGGTGGCCGCGACCGGGGATACGCGGGGCGCGGCGATCCTGAAACGAATCCTTGACGACGAAATTCGCCACGTCCGGTTCGGCGCAAAGCATTTCGCCGCGTGCGCCGAATCCCGTCAGGCGCCGCTCGTCGAATTCTGGAAAACCCTGGTTGCCCGCCACTTTCGGGGCTCCGTTAAGCCACCATTCAACGACTCGGCGCGGCTCGCTGCCGGTTTATCGCGCGATCTCTATGCGGAGGTTGCCAGCCTGGAAACGGCCGGTTAGCTCCTCAACCACCGAGACGGCGGGGGGTTCCGACCATCTCAGATACGCACGGTTACGAGGCCGACCAGGGCTTCGTGGCTGAACGAACAGGGGTCGTACGGCTCACCTGCCAAGCGCTGGTGTGCCGCAAGACAAGGTACTGCTGAGTGGTCGTTTTCTCGATTGTGTCGAAGTTTCGCGCCATGGCTGGCATTGCCGCCGGGTTCGCTTCGCTCCTTACCGCAAACCCTGCCTTCGCCAACGCCAGCGCGAACGCCGATATCCTCGCTCCGCTCCGCGCCGCCCAGGCCACCAAGCACCAATCGACCGACGAGGAATTCCGCCAGCTGTTCAGCAACTGGCAGTCGATGGACAAGCCGGCGGCCCGCCAGAACCTCGTCTCGATCGCCCGCCCGGACCGCTCTTCCGCACTGAACGGCGCCGCGATCCCGGGCTTCGCTCCGCAGAAGGTTGCCATTCCCTCGCTCGTCCCGGTGGACGGCGTGAAGCTCACCAGCGATTTCGGTATGCGCTGGCACCCGGTCCTCGGTGGCCGCCGCGCCCACAAGGGCGTTGATCTCGCGGCGCCGATCGGCACCCCGATCCACGCCGCCGCCGATGGCATGGTCAGCCGCGCTGACTGGTTCTCGGGCTATGGCCTCTACATCGCGCTCGAGCATGGCGGTCAGATCGAAACCCGCTACGGCCACATGTCACGCCTCAACGTCGCCGCCGGCCAGATGGTCCACAAGGGCGACATCATCGGTTACGTCGGCACCACCGGCCGCTCGACCGGGCCGCACCTCCACTACGAAGTGCGCATCGCGGGCGAAGCCGTGAACCCGATGCCCTACCTGCAGTCCGGCCAGTTCCAGCACGCCGGCTCGGGCGCGAGCCTGGCGATGGGTGACGGCGAAGAGTAATGAGGGGGGCCCTGAGGGTCTGACCGGCTGACCTCGCGCGCAAGACGCAAGGCAGCAAGAGGCACTTTGGAGAGGGTGCATCGGGGCAGGGGCGGCTTGGGCCGCCCTTTCCTTTTCGGGTCGGCTGTATTCCCGTAGGGGGCAAGGCTCCGCTTCAACACCCCGCCTCCGACTGCAACTCTACGTTTGCCCTCGCGGCAACCGCTGGTTCAGGCCGACCGAGCCATGCTGCACCTGCGAAAGGCACCTGCCCCGATGGGGGCTTGACGACGCGCGGCGGGGGCGCAATGGGCGTCGGGCCAATTAATCGATCGGCTAAGAGCGAATCCGAAGGGGTGAGAGCCGCCGGTCACTCAATGAAGGGCAGTCCACGATGAAGATTATCGTCCCCGTGAAGCGGGTGATCGACTACAACGTGAAGCCGCGCGTCAAGGCGGACGGAACGGGCGTAGACCTCGCCAACGTCAAGATGAGCATGAACCCGTTCGACGAAATCGCCGTCGAGGAAGGCATCCGCCTGAAGGAAAAGGGCCTCGCCACCGAGCTGGTCGCGGTTTCGGTCGGGCCGGCCAAGGCCCAGGAAACCCTCCGCACCGCGCTGGCCATGGGCGCTGACCGCGCGATCCTCGTCCAGGTCGACGATGGCGTCGAGGTCGAGCCGCTGGCCGTCGCCAAGATCCTCAAGGCGATCATCGACGAGGAGCAGCCGGGCCTGGTCATCGCCGGCAAGCAGGCGATCGACGACGACTCCAACCAGGTCGGCCAGATGGTCGCTGCGCTCACCGGCCGCCCGCAGGGCACGTTCGCCAGCAAGGTCGAAGTCAGCGGCGACAGCGTTGCCGTGACCCGCGAGGTCGACGGCGGCCTCGAGACCGTCAACCTCAAGCTGCCGGCGATCGTCACCACCGACCTGCGCCTGAACGAGCCGCGCTATGCCTCGCTGCCGAACATCATGAAGGCGAAGTCCAAGCCGCTGGCGACCAAGTCCGCCGCCGACTACGGCGTGGACATCGCGCCGCGGCTGAAGACCCTCAAGGTCGCCGAACCGCCCGTGCGCCAGGCCGGCATCAAGGTTGCCGATGTCGA
>Ga0068859_100004403_pt1 | contig 14371 bp, 6 predicted proteins | sample KBSSwiS22_FD_66585 | JGI IMG/M metagenome (GOLD analysis project Ga0068859, IMG submission 66585) | Switchgrass rhizosphere microbial communities from Kellogg Biological Station, Michigan, USA - KBS Switchgrass S2-2 | ecosystem: Host-associated > Plants > Roots > Rhizosphere > Soil ...
ACCGAGCTGCAGGCCGAGCACGGCCTGGTCATCGAGTCGATGATCGGGACGATCAAGCGCGCGCGAACCAGCGCCGACTCGATCCGCTTCGTCCTCCAGAGCGGCGACGCGGTGGTGAACGGCTCCTTCGACAAGCAGTGGTCGGTGAGCTACGTCCCGCTCATCGACCGGCTCACCACCGAGGGCGGCGTTCCGTACTTCCTCTCGGTCGGCAACCATGACGTCGGCAACGCCACCGACCTCGCCGACCCGCGTCGCGTCTCCGGCCTGCGCAACTACTTCTCCGCGAACGCGGCGCTGCTGCCGCCGGAGGGATCTCCCCGGCGATTGAGCGGCTACCCGACCTTCGCGTTCGGCTACGGCAACAGCTTCTTCATCGCCGTCGACTCGGACATTCCCGACGACGAGCCGCAGTTCGCCTGGCTGACGCGGCAGCTCGAGTCGCTCGACCGGCGCCGGTACGAGAACGTCGTGGTGTTCTTCCATCATCCGCCGTTCTCCTCGGGCCCGCACGGCGCGCGCACCGAGCGGCAGGCGGCGTCCGTCCGCACGCGCTGGATGCCGCTCTTTCGCAAGCACCACGTCCGGCTGCTGCTCACCGGTCACGAGCACCTGTTCGAGCACTGGGTCGAGCGCTGGACCGACGCCGACGGCAGCGCTCATCGCATGGACGAGATCGTGAGCGGCGGGGGCGGCGCCCCGCTGTACGGCTACGTCGGCCAGCCGGACGTCCGCGACTACCTCGCCGCCGGTGCAGCGCAGAAGATCGCGCTGCAGCAGCTCGCCAAGCCGGCCGACGATCCGGGCGCGAACCCGTTCCACTACGTCGTCGTCCACGTCGACGGCACGAAGATCGACGTGGACGTCGTGGCGGTGGACTGGGGCCGCGGCTTCGCGCCGTACCGCTCGAGCGGGGCGACGCTCTCCGACGCGCCGCGCTGACCGCCGCACTTTCCATTCGTTCGTGGACAACCTCACGCACTCGCTGATCGGCGCGACGCTCGCCGAGCTCGCGCTGCCGGCCGGCGCGCCGCGCGCCATGCGGCGCACCTTCTTCGTCGCCGGCGTCGTCGCCGCCAACCTTCCCGACGCGGATCTCGTCTACACGCGCATCACGCCGGCGCCGCTCGGCGCGCTGCTCCACCATCGCGGGCACACGCACACCGTCGTCGGTCTCGTGCTCCTGGGGCTGGCGATGGTCGCGGTGTGCGCGCTCCCGCGCATCCGCGACTCGGTCGGCCCGATGCGCGGTCGGCTGTGGACGCTCATCGCCGTCGCGCTCGCGAGCCATCTCGTGCTGGACTCGTGGAACAGCTACGGCGTGCACCCGTTCTGGCCGATCGACTCGCGCTGGTACTATGGCGATGCCGTCTTCATCCTCGAGCCGTGGATCTGGATGTTGCTCGGCGTGTCGGTGGTGATGGACACGATGCACCGTGGGGGTCGCTGGCTGCTCGCCGCCGCGATCGCCGGCCTCGTCGCGCTCGGCACTCTCATGCACGTCATCCCGCTCGCCGCGCTGCTGGCGCTCGTCGCCACGGCCGCGGTGCTCGTGGCCGTTCTGCGAGCACGGCCGCCGCGCGCTCGCGCCGCGAACGCGCTCGTGCTGGCGACGGCGTTCGTCGCGGGAGAGTTCGCGCTGCGTGAGGTGGCGCGCGCCAAGGCGCTCGCGACGCTCGAGCCGTCCGCGCGCGCGCGGGTCGTCGACGTCGTGCTCAGTCCCGGCGCGGCGAACCCGCTCTGCTGGAGCGTCCTCACCGTCGTGCTCGACCAGACCGGAGCGGCCTACGCGATGACCCAGGGCGGCGTGGCCGTGCTCGTGCCGTCCGGATGTGGTCGCGGCCGGACGCAGGACGTCGAATGGCAGACGCCGCACACCCAGTCGCTGGCCGAGCTGCGGGCGTTGTACCGCTCCGATTGCTGGGTGCGCGGCTGGATGCAGTTCGGCCGCGCTCCCCAGGTCGCCGACCATGCGATCAGCGACGAGCGCTACGGGACCTCGCCGCGCGGCAACTTCACGACCATGCTATTGAAGCAGCCGGCCGAAGCGGCTCGCTGCCCGGCGAACCTCACCGCGTGGCGTCCGCCGCGCGCCGATCTGCTGGGCGATGACCTCCGGCGCAACGATCAGGAGCCTCGATGAGAGCCAGGCACGCCGTCACGACCACGTTCGGAGTCGCCGCGATCGTCGCGCTGACGCTGGGATGCAGGAAGTCGCCGGATGCGAAGGCGCCGGATGCGAAGGCGCCGGATGCCCAGCCGCCGGCGCGCGCTGCCGCCGCCCACGCCGCGCCCGTCGACACGCTGACGCATCCGGCGTGGTCGCGGCGCGCCGTCATCTACGAGGTCAACGTCCGGCAGTTCACTCCCGAGGGAACGCTGCGCGCCATCCAGCCGCATCTGGCGCGCCTCAAGTCCCTGGGCGTCGACGTCATCTGGCTCATGCCCGTGCAGCCGATCGGTCGCAAGAACCGCAAGGGCCCGATGGGCAGCTACTACTCCATCTCCGACTACACCGCGATCAATCCGGAGCTGGGCACGATGGCGGACTTCGACGCGCTCGTCGCCGCCGCGCACCGTGAAGGGCTCAAGGTGCTGCTCGACTGGGTGCCCAACCACACCGCGTTCGATCACCCGTGGATCGCGCAGCATCCCGACTGGTACGTCAGGAAGGCGGACGGGACGATCATCAACGCGCGGGACAACGAAGGGCACGACACGGACTGGACCGACGTCGCGGAGCTGAACTACGACAACGCGGCGCTCCGGCGCGCGATGATCGACGCGATGCGCTGGTGGCTCGAGCACGGCAAGGTCGACGGGTTCCGCTGCGACGTCGCGGGCGGCGTGCCGCTCGACTTCTGGATGCAGGCCCGTGCCGACCTGCTGAAGGTGCGCCCCGACCTGTTCATGCTCGCCGAAGCGGAGGATCCGCGCCTGCACGCCGCGTTCGACATGACGTATGGATGGGAGTTCCATCACCTGCTGAACGAGGTCGCGCAGGGGAAGAAGCCAGCCCCCGCGCTCGACGCCTACCTCGCCCGCCAGGACTCGGTGTTCGGCCGGGATGCATATCGCCTGTACTTCACCAGCAACCACGACGAGAACAGCTGGAACGGCTCGGAGTTCGAGCGCATGGGCGCGAATGCGCAGCCGGCGTTCGTGCTGGCCTCGACGCTGCGCGGATCGATGCCGCTGCTGTACACGGGGCAGGAGGTCTCGCTCAGGAAGCGGCTGCGATTCTTCGAGAAGGACACGGTCGATTGGAAGGGACCGTCGCTCGCTCCGTTCTATCACGCCCTGTTCGACCTGAAGCACACGCATCGGGCGCTCGCCAACGGTGCGGAGGGAGGCGACCAGGTCACCCTGCACACCGACGCGGGCCCGAAGGTGTACGCGTTCGTCCGGTCGCGCGGCGACGACGCCGTGCTCGTGGCGCTCAACTTCGGCGACGCGCCGGTGACGGCCGCGTACCGTGACCTCCGTACGCCGGGGACCTTCACCGATTGGTTCAGCCGCGGGAAGGTCGCGCTCTCACCAGCGGGGACGATCGCGATACCGGCGCACGGCTACCGGGTGCTCGTGCGCTGACGACGCGTCGTCAGCGTCGGAGGCGTCGCGCGTAGCCGACGGAGAGGTCGGTCGTGCTCCACAGCTGGACGTCGGAGCCCGAGCCGTAGCGCACGGGCACGATCCGGCCGTCGCGCATCTCGTAGCTCCACAGCTCACTGTGGAACCCCGACGCTTCGACGGCCGATCCGACCTGCTCGATCGCCGAACGCAGCTCGTGACGGTACGCCTCCCCCGCGCTCGCCCCTTGCTGCACGCGGAGCGTGGTGCCGAGCAGGAACAGGTTGTTCTCCCGACCCCACACGACGCGGGGCCCGTGGTAGCGGTCGCGCTCGAATGCCTGCCACACGGGAGGCGTGGCGTACGCATCGTTGGCGACCACGGGGCCGACACCGTCGATCAGCAGACCGGCGGGGTAGCGGCGCACGAACGTCCGCACGTCGCGCAGCACCGCCGCACGCTCGACCGAATCGGGCGCGCCTCCCCGCGCGAGATCGCCGAGGAAGAGCCGCGTCGCCACGTCGCTGTTCGCCACGCCGACCGGCTGGCCGCTCGCGTCGAGCGAGAGCGCGAGGAACTCCAGCGGCTCGGCGTCGGCGTGCGTCGACGCCAGGACGCCGGCCCAGTGCGAGCGCTCCGCCTCGGGGAGCGCCGCCAACCGCGAGCGGATGCGCTCGCGCACCTCGGCGGCGGTGAGTCGCACGACGAAGTGGCGCTCCGCGCCGCGCCATCGCTCGACCGCGGCGCGGAGGGCCGCGGGGTCGCGCACGTAGCGCACGAGCACCGCGGAGTCGCCACGCGGCGCGGCGGCGCGTACCGCGCCCTCGGAGAGCAGCTGCATCGAGCGCAGCGCGTCGAGCACGCGCATCATCGCGTCGAGCGCGTGGGGCGCCCAGATCGCGTTGACGTCCATCGCGTAGCGTCCCCCCGCGTAGCCCACGTTGCTGTCGCGCCAGCTCTGCGACGCCCACCGCCCCGAATCGCGCGGTGCGAAGGAGACGAGGTTCGTGGCCACCGGCTGCTGCGCGTACGGCGCGGTGAGCTCGGCCAGCAGCGCGAGCTCCCGCAGCATGCGGACGAGCCTGGGTGAGCCGTCCGTCGAGTCCATGAGGAAGGCGCGCTTGCGATCGGTCGGCACGCCGGCATCGCTCAACCAGCGCGCTTCGAGGATCGGCAGCTGGAACTCGGCGTCGATCATGTGGTAGTTCTCGCGCACGCGGCGCAGCTCGCGCAGCACGCCGCGTGACGCGGCGAGCGCGCTGTCCCGAGCGCCCCCCGCCGGCAGCGCGTTCGCACGGCCGACGAGCGCCGCGTACTCCGAGGCCGCTTCGCGCACCGCCTGGCCGCCGAGCGCTTCCTCGTGGCTCACGCGTCCCTCGGGGGAGAGCTTGCGCAGCGCGCTCGCGATCGCGAACTCGGGCATCTCGGGCCGCCACACGGACTGCATCATGAGCGCCGTCATGAGCATGTCGCGGCCGAAGTACGTCGCGTACGTCGGAAGGCCCGCCATGAGCTTCTCTCGCGACGCGAGCAGCTCGAACCCGCGCACCTGTCGCTCCAGCCGGCGCGCTTTGGTGGCGACGGCACGAGGCGCACCCGCCCGCGCACCGTCCGCGCGCGCGGCCGCCACATAGGCGAGAAAGTCCTGTGTGAAGATCTGCGCGCGCGTCAGCGGCGTCAGCGTGCGACCGCTCGTGATCGTGCGCACCGTGAACGGAACCCGTCCACCCGAGCGCGCGCGGAGTCGCACGGAGTCGCCCGCGGCCTCCATCGTCACCAGCCGCGGGTCGGCGCGAAGCTCGAGCACGAGCGTGTCCGCACCGTCCAGCGCGGCCTGGGTCACGCGGCCGACGCGCATGCCGCCCTCGTCGCGTACGACGATGGTCGGCCGGGTGCGCGCGCGAAGCGCTTCGACGCTCGTCGCGTGGAGCAGGGCGAGATGCCGCGCGCGCTCGGCGCCGTCCAGCGCGCCGAGCGCGGCGAGGAGCCGGTCGACTTCGGCGATCGCGAACGGGGCCTGGGCGAAGGCGGCGCGCTGGCGCTCGGAGTACTGCAGGTCGCGCTCGACTCGCATCGAGCCGAGGAGGAACCATCCGACGGTGATCCCCGGCGCATCGGCGACCAGCGCGTGGTCGAGCACCCGGGTGCGTCCGGTGCGTCCGATGCGGGCTCCATCGCTTCCCCACCGCAGCGGCGCCGCCTTCCCGGCGTCGTCGCGCGCGGTGAAGCCGATGCTCTCGTCCTCGGCGTCGGCGAACAGATGGACGACGCGCTGCGCGCGCGCGTCGAGATAGATCTGGACCGTGTTGCCCGCCGCGTCGCGGAAGAGCCGCGTGCGATAGCCGGCGTAGGCGGCGGAATCGTCGAGCCCGGGCTCGGGGAACGCGAGGACCGGACGCGTGGGCGACGTCGCGACCGCGAGCTGCGCGAGCAGCACGAGGGAGGAGAGGATCATGGTACCGTCGGGGAACGGGTCAGTGCGCCTGGCGCTTGCGGGTGCTGCGCGTGCGGTCGCGCGTGCGGTCGGCCACCGAGCCCAGCTCGACGAGGGTGGTCCGGATGCGCACGTCCATCATGGCGTTGGAGTTGTGCTCGATCATCCCGATCAGAAGGTGCGCCGTGCGCTCGCCGACCTCCACGCCGGAGTGGCGCAGGTGAGTGACGTTCGGGTGGAGGAACGCCGGCGCCTGTCCGTCGCTGATCGCCATCAGCGACACGTCCTCGGGAATGCGCGTGCCGCGCCGCGCGAGGAAGTGGTGCGTGTGGACGAGGAGGTCGTCCGTCATCGCGAAGATCGCCGTGAGGTCGTCGTGCGTGGCGAAGGCGCGCGTGAGCAGCGCGTCGAGGTCGTCGACCATCGTGACGGGGATGATCTGCGACTCCGCGACCGGCACGCCGCGCTCGGCGTGGGCGCGGCGGAAGCCCTGGAGCCGCATGCGGCTGATGCGCTGCCGCTGGTCGCCGAACACGCCGAGGATGCGGGTGTGGCCGCGGTCCATGAGGTACGACGCCGCCTCGCGGCCCGCCTGCTCGTCGTCGATCGTGATCGTCGTGTACTTCGTCGTCTCGATCGTGCGGTCGAGCAGGACGACGGGGATCCCGAACTCGTGGAGCACGTCGAGGTGCTGCAGGTCGGCCGTCTCCGAGGACAGGACGACCAGCACACCGTCGGCGGAGAGGTGCGTCGTGTACTCGGCGAGCCGGCGCTCCTGCACGATCGAGTTGTCGGACTGGAAGACGATGAGCGAGTAGTCGTTCTGCTGGACGACGTGATTGATCCCCGCGATCATCGACGGCACGAAGAACATGTTCATCTCCGGGACGATGAGCGCGATGAGCCGCGAATGCTTGGCGCGGAGATACCGGGCGCGATAGTTGGGGATGTAGCTCATCGCCTGCGCGGCGTCGCGCACGCGCTGCTTCGTCTCGCCGCTGATGTCGGGATGATCGGCCAGGGCGCGCGAGATCGTCGCTGCGGAGAGCCCGATCTGCCTGGCGATGTCCTTCAGGGTTACCCGATTGGCGGGCATGGGGGGATGGGGAACGGAAGTAGAACCGCAACATTTGCGCAACCGATTGCGCAAAAATGCACCTGTTTACTCACTTGTCTAGAGGAAAACGGAATGGCGACTGCCGGGGTCACTGGACAACGAGAGGGCCATTCTGCCTCTTACGGCCCTCCTGGCGGACCGTTGCATTGCGTATTTGAATTCGGGCGTTACAATCGCGCCCTAGCTTTTGCACGAAATGTTGCACGCGCAATAGTCGAATGCGAATCGGCCGTCCCCGTCCCCGGGGCGGCCGCCCGTCGTGGTTCGACTCGACCCGTACCACCCTCGGATCGACGGCGCTACTCCGCGCCGCAGCCCCGGATCGCACCCCCCGCGACAGCCGGAGCAGGCACCCCGTCCCATGTGGAGGCAGAAGAATGGCACTCACTCGATGTGCGCTGGTCGCGGCGCTGGCCAGCGTAATGGTTACAGCGCCGCTTGCGGCGCAGGGGACGGGGATCGTCTCCGGACGCGTCATTGATTCCGCATCGCAGCAACCGCTCGTCTCGGCGACGATCCGCGTCATCGGCACCACGAGCGGAGCGCTCACGCGGAACGACGGCACGTACACGCTCAGCGGCATCCGCCCGGGGCCGCAGCAGCTGCGCGTGACGCGCATCGGATTCGCGGCCCAGGTGCGTCCGATCACCGTGACCGCCGGCGGTACCGTCACGGCGGACTTCGCGATGGCCGCGCAGGCGAGCCAGCTGAGCGAGGTCGTCGTCACCGGATACGGCGCCCAGCGGCGCGAGGCGATCACCGGATCCGTCTCCACCGTCGGCGCCGACGAGGCGAACGTCGGCGTGATCTCGAACGCGAATCAGCTGCTCCAGGGTCGCGTGGCCGGCGTGCAGATGACGACGAACAGCGGTGAGCCCGGCGGCGGCATGCAGGTCCGCATCCGCGGTGGCACCTCGATCCAGGCGAGCAACAACCCGCTCTACGTCGTGGACGGGGTGCCGCTCCAGGACGAGAACCCCGTGGCGTCGGCGAGCATCAACGGCGTCAACGCGGCCCTGCCGCGCAATCCCCTGAACTCGATCAACCCGAACGACATCGAGTCCATCACGGTCCTCAAGGACGCGTCGGCGACCGCCATCTACGGCAGCCGCGGCGCGAACGGCGTCGTGCTCGTCCAGACGAAGCGCGGTGCGCGCGGCAGCTCGACGCTCGAGTACGACACGTACGTGGCCGCGTCCAAGGCGGCGCGTCACCTCGACTTCGTCTCCGGCGACGAGTACCGCTCGTACGTGCAGGCACAGGTCGCGGCGGGCAACCTGCCCTCGACCCAGCTCGCGCTCATGGGCACGGCGAACACGAACTGGGAGGACGCCCTGCTGCACACGGGGTACGCGACGAACCACAACATCGCGTTCTCGGGCGGGACCCAGCAGACCAACTATCGCGCTTCGCTCAACTACTTCGATCAGCAGGGCGTCGTCATCGCGAACGGCCTGAAGCGCTATCAGGGTCGCTTGAACGGCCACACCTCGGCGATCAACGGGAAGATCAACCTCGACGCCAACCTGTCGGCGTCGCGCGTGAACAACCGCTATCTCGCCATGGAGAACGGCGGCGGCTTCTCGGGCGGTGTGTTCACCAACATGGCGATCTACAACCCGACGCTGCCGATCGAGGTCCTGGACACGCTCACCAACCAGATGAAGTTCTACGAGGGTGCCGAGCGCTCGGTCCGCAACCCGGTCGCCCTCGCCCGACAGATCACCGATCAGGCGCCCGAAAACCGCATCCTCGGCAACGTCACCGGCAGCCTGCTGATCATCGACGGGCTCACCGCGCAGACGACGCTCGGCGCCGACTACACGAACTCCGTCCGCCAGACGTACATCCCGCGCGTCAACCCGATCGGCGCCGAGTTCAACGGCGTCGCCCGCCAGGCGGAGCGCGCCCTTCAGAACCTCAACTTCCAGCAGCTCGTCACGGCGACACCGAAGCTCGGCGACAGACAGGAGCTGGAAGTCGTCGGCGGCTACGAGTACAGCAAGTTCACGAACAACGGCTTCGAAGCGATCATGCAGGGCTTCGTGACCGACGCCTTCATGTTCAACAACCTGGCCGGTGGCACGAAGGCGCCCGTCCCGGTGTCCTACGTCCAGGACAGCAAGCTCGTCTCGTTCTTCTCGCGCGCCAACTACGGCTACGCCGGCCGGTACTATCTGACGGCTGTCGTTCGGCGGGATGGCTCGTCGCGACTGGCCGAAGGGCACAAGTGGTCGACCTTCCCGGCCCTCTCGGCCTCGTGGCGCGTCAACAACGAGGAGTTCATGCGCGGGAGCCGTCTCTCCACGCTGGCGGTTCGCGCCGGGTGGGGGCGGCAGGGCAACCAGTCGCTGCAGCCGTATGCCACCCAGCTCCTCCTGAAGACCGACGCCGGCGGGCGCTATCCGTTCGGCGGCACGATCACCAACGGGCTGTCGGCGACGCAGGTAGCGAACCCGGATCTCAAGTGGGAGACGTCCGAGCAGACCAACCTCGGGCTCGATTGGGGTCTGCGCAGCGATCGCATCACGGGATCGATCGACGTCTATCAGAAGAAGACGAAGGACCTCATCCTCACCGTGCCGGTGCCGCAGCCGGCCGTGGTCGGCACGCAGATCCAGAACATCGGGTCGGTCCGTAACCGTGGACTCGAGGCGACGCTCGATGCACGCCTGTTCGACCGCGCCAACAAGACGCTCACGTCGGGCCTCGTCCTCGCCGTCGAGCGCAACAGCGTCCTGAGCCTCGGCGACGCGCCGTTCATCGAGACCGGCGGCGTGTCCGGCCAGGGCCAGTCCGGGCGCAACGCCCAGCGCATCATTCCCGGCCAGCCGCTCGGTACCTTCTGGGGCGCCGAGTTCATCGGTGTCGACCCTCAGGGCAGGCAGACGTTCGCCTGCCAGGCCACCAGCACGGGCTGCGTCAACGGCGTGACCTTCTCGCCCACCGGCGCCGACGAGACGATCATCGGCAACGCCAATCCGTCGTTCACGCTCGGGCTGCGCAGCAACGGCTCATGGAGCCACTTCGACGCGAGCTGGTTGTGGCGCGGCGAGTTCGGACGCGAGGTGTTCAACAACACGGCGCTCGTCTACTCGACGAAGGGCAACGCGCTGCAGTCGAAGAACTTCCTCCGGGCGGCGCTCACCGACCCGACCGGCCTCCGCGAGCCGGCGATCTATTCGTCGCGCTGGATCGAGAACGGACGGTTCATCCGCCTGCAGAACGCCACCGTGGGCTACACGTTCACGCTCCCCGGCAATCTCGGTGTCCGCACGACGCGGGTCTACCTGTCGGGCGACAACCTGCTGCTGTTCACCCCGTACTCCGGCTACGATCCCGAAGTCTTCGTCGATGCCGGCACGGCGTCGCGCGGCATCGATTACCTGACGTATCCGCGTGCCCGCACGTTCACGTTCGGCGCGCACGTCGGCTTCTAGCGCATCCCGATCGAACCGCTCTCTCGCCCAACTTTTCGAGCCATGAGGCTTATGCGGACTCTCTTCTCCAAATCGATCGGCCGGATGACGGTGGGTGTCGTCCTGCTCTGCGCGCCTGCGCCGATCGTATTCAGTGCCTGTACGAATCTGACTGAGGTGCCACAGGACGCGCTCACGCCGAACAACGCCTTCAAGAACGAGCCGGAGGTGCTCGCCGGCGTGGCGTCGGTCTACGCGCAGCTGCGCAGCATGACGGACGACCGGTTCAACGTCGCCGAGGTTTCGACGGACGAGATCATCGTCCCGACGCGCGGCCAGGACTGGTACGACAACGGACGCTGGCTCGAGATCTACAAGCAGACCTGGACCCCGAACAGCGGCTCCGCGCTCGGCGACATGAACGGCGCGTGGAACAACCTGTTCAGCGGTGTGGCGCGCGCCAACCTGATGATCGACGTGATCACCCAGGCCGGTGGACCGACGGCCGCCACGACGCTGGCCGAGCTGCGCACGCTGCGCGCGTGGTACTACTACAACCTCATGGACATGTTCGGCGGCGTGCCGCTCGTCACCAGCACCAAGGTGGAGGCGTCTCCGAAGGTCGCGCGCGACTCGGTGTTCCGGTTCATCGAGGCCGAGCTCAAGGCGGCCGCGGCTGCGCTCCCGGCGTCACGTCCGGCCAGCGAGGCCGGGCGCGTCACGAAGGGCGCGGCGAACGCGATCCTCGCCAGCCTGTATCTCAATGCGCAGGTCTTTACCGGCACCGTCACGGCGGCCGGGCTGACCAAGGGATCGGCGCGGTGGCAGGACGCGGTCAACGCGGCGGACGCCGTGATCAACTCCGGCCAGTACATCCTCGAGCCGAGCTGGAACAAGAACTTCGCGCCGGACAATCACGACTCGAAGGAGAACATCTTCTACATCGCCAACACCGACGCGCAGCCGGACATCGGTGGGAATTTCCCGATGCGCACGCTGCACTACAACCAGCTCATCGTCGGCGGTGGACCGTGGAACGGCTTCGCGACGATCGCGGAGACCTATAACGCGTTCGATCCGGCCGACAAGCGGCGCGGGATCTTCCTCGTCGGCCAGCAGTACAGCTTCGACACCAACCTCCCGGTCAAGGACCGCGCCGGGAACCCGCTCGTCTTCTCGGTCAACATCAACAACGAGACACAGGCGGCTGAGAACGAGGGGCCCCGGTTCAACAAGTTCACGCCGAAGCCCACCGTGCCGAGCGGGTCGTCGCAGCCGAACAACTTCCCGTTCTTCCGCCTCGCCGAGATGTACCTCATCAAGGCCGAGGCGCTGAACGAGCTCGGACAGACGGCGGCGGCGATCGCGCAGGTCAACATCATCCGCGACCGTCAGTTCAGTCCCGCCAAGCCACTTTCGACGGGGCTGTCCCAGGCCGCGGCACGTGACGCGATCTTCGCCGAGCGCCTCTTCGAGCTCACGGTCGAGGGCAAGCGGCGCACCGACATGATCCGCGCGGGCACCTACCTCAGCGCCCGCCGGTTCAAGCCCGCTGCCTCGGCACCGTACAAGATCCTGTTCCCGATTCCGCAGACGCAGATCAGCTCCAACCCGCAACTGACGCAGAACCCCGGTTACTGACCGGTTGACTGCGGAGTCGCGGAGCTGCACGGTTCGATTCTCCCTGGATCGGCCGTGCAGCTCCCGACTCGCACGACGGCCCATACGTGACCGTCGGTCGCGGAAGCGCGGCTGGCGCAGACCGCCCGCTTCCCTCGCAGTGATCCTCCCCGCCGCATGATCGTGCATCCACGTCCCGCTCGACCGGCCGTCGCGCTGGCCGCGCCATGGCTGCTCGTGCTCGGCCTCGCGGCGTGCTCGGGCTCGGCGGAGTCGGCCAACGTTGCGCGGCGCGGTGAGCTGCCGAAGGCGGGACCGGAGCTGTTCAGCCGCCTCCCCTCGAGCGCTACCGGAATCCGGTTCGAGAACCGCCTGAAGCCCACGGCGGAGTTCAACGTCTTCACCTACCGCAATTTCTACAACGGCGGCGGGGTGGCGATCGGCGACCTCACCGGCGACGGATTGCCGGAGGTCGTGCTGACCTCCAATCACGACGGACCGCGCGTGTACCTCAACGAACGGCACTTCGCCTTCCGCGACGTGACACGGCGTGCGGGCCTGAAACACCAGAAGGACTCCTGGACCACCGGCGTCGCGCTCGCCGACGTGAACGGCGATGGCCGGCTCGACATCTACATCAGCAAAGCCGGCAAGGGAGAGCCCGCAGCGCGCGCGAACGAGCTCTGGATCAATCGCGGCGTCCAGGACGGAGTGCCGGTCTTCGAGGACATGGCGCAGCAGTACGGCGTGGCCGACGAGGGGATGACCACCCAGGCGGCATTCCTCGACTACGACGGCGACGGCGATCTCGATCTGTTCGTCATGAACAACTCGCTGCGCTCGGCGAACACGTTCGGGCTGCGCAACTCGCGGGATCAGCAGAGCACGTACGGCGATCGCCTCTACCGGAACGATGGAGCGCACTTCACCGACGTCACGATCGCCGCGGGGATTCATGGGCCTGAGATGGCGTTCGGGCTCGGCGTCGTCGTCGCCGACGTGAACAACGACGGGCGTCCCGACATCTACGTCGCCAACGACTTCTTCGAGCGCGACTACCTCTACGTCAATCGCGGCAACGGCACGTTCTCCGAGACGCTCGACCGGCAGATGCCGGTGATCAGCTTCTCGTCGATGGGGATGGATGCCGCGGACGTGGACAACGACGGCTGGCCGGACATCTACACCACGGACATGCTCCCCGAGGACGAGCGTCGTCTCAAGACGACGACGCAGTTCGAGGGATGGGAGCAGTACCAGGCGAAGGTCACGAACGGCTATCACCACCAGGCGATGCGCAACATGCTCCAGCGGAACAACCGCGACGGCACGTTCAGCGACGTCGGCCAGTACGCCGGCGTCGCGCGGACCGACTGGAGCTGGAGCGCGCTCATCGCCGATCTCGATCTGGATGGCGAGAAGGACATCGTCGTCACCAACGGCATCGCCAAGGATCTCACCTCGCAGGACTACGTCGCCCTGCTGGGCAATGCGCAGACGATGCGCGACGCGACGAAGGACGGCCGGTCGCGGGTCGACTTCCAGAAGCTGATCGGCATGATGAGCTCGACGCCGCTGCCGAACTACGCGTTCCACAACCGGGGCGGCATGCGCTTCAGCAACGAAGCGGCGAGCTGGGGGCTCGACACGCCGAGCTTCTCGAGCGGCGCGGCGTACGGCGATCTCGATGGCGACGGCGCGCTCGACCTCGTGGTGAACAACATCGACCAGGAAGCGTTCGTCTATCGCAACAACGCGCGGGCGCTGCACCCGGAACGCCGCTTCCTCCGCGTGCGACTCGTGGGCGAGGGGAAGAACACGTTCGGCCTCGGCGCGCGAGTGACGGCCTATGCGGGTGACTCGCTCTTCATGCAGGAGCAGTCACCCGTGCGCGGATTCCAGTCGAGTGTGGACTACGTGCTCGGCTTCGGGCTGGGCACGCGACCGGCGGTCGATTCGCTGCGCGTCGTGTGGCCCGATGGCCGCGTGAGCGTGCGGCGCGCGGTCGCGACCAATCAGCTCGTCACCGTGGAGCAGGCGTCGTCGTCGCCGGCGGGGCCGCCACCGCCTCCGGTCCGTGCGCTGCTGACGGACGTCACGAAGAGCGCCGCGCTCGATTTCGTGCACCACGAGAACGCGTTCGTCGACTTCGACCGTGAGCGCCTCATTCCGAAGCTGCTCTCGACCGAAGGACCGATGGTGGCCGTGGGG
>Ga0068859_100004404_pt1 | contig 14371 bp, 12 predicted proteins | sample KBSSwiS22_FD_66585 | JGI IMG/M metagenome (GOLD analysis project Ga0068859, IMG submission 66585) | Switchgrass rhizosphere microbial communities from Kellogg Biological Station, Michigan, USA - KBS Switchgrass S2-2 | ecosystem: Host-associated > Plants > Roots > Rhizosphere > Soil ...
CGATGGCGGTTTGATGTTTATGTTTTACAGCGATGTAACCAATAATATCTATGCTACTAAAATAGATGCCAACGGCAATTTTATCTGGCCCGTTTGGCCCGTTACACGCCTTGTTATTGCAGGCACCGGCAATGCCAAAGCCCGGTATAACTTTTCTGTAGCTGCTGATATTGGTGTTGCGGTTTGGCAGGAAAACAGGTCGGGCAATACGCTTGCTTATGCACAAAATATAAATTGTATGGGGCAACTGGGCCCTTTAGCTATACACTATGAATATTTTACGGGTATTAAAAATGGCAACACCCACGTGTTGCGCTGGAAGGTAACTCCTGAAAATACTGCCAATGGAAAAATGATATTGCAGCAAAGCGCCGATGCCCGCAGCTTTGCAGATATCTATACGGTTAAGGCTACCAGCTTGCAGATGCTGCAACCGTTCAGCTATACCAATACGCAATTGCTGAAAGGAATCAATTATTACCGGCTTAAAATGATTGATGATAATGGTAGTATCACTTATACTTCTATTGTTGCATTAACGAATGCACCTAAAGGATTTGATGTGATTAGTATTACGCCTAATCCAGTTACGGCGGGCGGTAATTTTAAATTGAATATTACTTCTGCTGAACGGTTGCCGATTGACATTATTATCACTGATATAACGGGTAGGGTTGTACTAAAGAAGCATGAAACTCTTTTTGCTGGATTTAATGTTGTGGAGATAAATGCGGGGCATTTGACGAGCGGGGCGTACCAGGTGTATGGCGTGTATGAGGAGGGAAGGACGAGAGTGATGAGGTTGGTGAAAGAATAGGGCACTGTATCTTATCAGTGGGGGCAATCCCAAAAAAAATCCCTCCCTCCCAAACCCTTTGTTCATATCCCAAAAATCCTTACCTTTGCGGCGCTAAAAAGTGCAGCAGTAATGGATGGCGCGGTACTTATTTAGCATAATATGAGAGTATAATTAACCATATCGAGCCCTTTCCGGGGTAAAAAACACCGGAATCTACAGGGCAAAGTGCGCCGGCAGGCTAAATGCCGGGTAGTTTACAAAATATTCAATACTAAAGGTTTAAAGTTCAATATTCAATATAGGACAGGAATCTATTCAACAATAAAAAATAAACAGTTAATACAATGGCAGATTTACGTTATCAACGCAACTTTGGAATTGCCGCTCATATTGATGCCGGTAAAACCACAACCACCGAGCGTATACTATATTATACCGGTGTAAATCATAAAATAGGTGAGGTGCATGATGGTGCCGCCACCATGGACTGGATGGCCCAGGAACAGGAAAGAGGTATCACTATTACCAGTGCCGCTACTACCTGCTTTTGGAATTTTCCGATGGTGCAAAATAAAAAAACACCGGATACCAAACAATACAAATTCAACATTATCGATACTCCGGGCCACGTGGATTTTACCGTGGAAGTAGAACGTAGTTTACGTGTACTGGATGGTTTACTGGCTTTGTTCTGCGCCGTATCTGGTGTGGAGCCGCAGAGTGAAACCGTTTGGCGCCAGGCCAACCGTTACAAAGTACCCCGTATTGGGTTTGTAAATAAAATGGACCGCAGCGGTGCCGATTTCTTAAATGTGGTAAAACAAATTAAAGAAATGCTGGGCGCTAAAGCCGTGCCTTTACAATTACCCATTGGTGCAGAAGACAGCTTTAAAGGCGTGGTAGATCTGATCACCATGAAAGGTATGATATGGGATGAAGCAGGACAGGGTATGACTTACAATGAAGTGCCTATTCCTGAAGAAATGATGGAAGAAGTTACCGAATGGAGACAACATTTAATTGAAGCAGTTGCTGACTACGATGATAAGCTGTTGGAAAAATTCTTTGATGATCCTAACACGATCACCGAAGCGGAAATTCATGAAGCTATCCGTAAAGCAACTATCGATATTTCTATCATCCCGATGATGTGTGGTTCATCTTTCAAAAACAAAGGTGTACAAACTGCATTGGATGCTATCGTACGTTACTTACCTGGTCCTTTGGATATTGAAGCGGTAAAAGGAACTGATCCTGATACAGGCGCAGAACTGATCCGTCACTCTGATCCAAAAGAACCATTCAGTGCTTTGGCATTTAAGATCATGACCGATCCTTTTGTGGGTCGTTTAGCGTTCTTCCGTGCGTATAGCGGACGTTTGGATTCTGGTAGTTATGTGCTGAATACCCGTACTGGTAAAAAAGAACGTATCAGCCGTATCATGCAGATGCATGCCAACAAACAAAACCCGGTTGATTTTATTGAAGCAGGTGATATTGGTGCAGCAGTAGGTTTTAAAGACATTAAAACCGGCGATACATTGTGTAATGAAGATAACCCGATCGTACTGGAAGCGATGACCTTCCCTGAACCGGTTATCAGTGTGGCGGTTGAACCAAAAACACAGGCTGACGTTGATAAAATGGGTATGGCTATTGCTAAACTGGTGGAAGAAGATCCTACCTTACGGGTAAAGACAGACGAAGAAACCGGTCAGACCATTTTGAGTGGTATGGGTGAGTTACACCTGGAGATCATTGTTGATCGTATGCGTCGTGAGTTTAAGGTTGAAATTAACCAGGGTGCACCACAGGTGGCTTATAAAGAAGCATTCCACAATACTATCGAACACCGTGAAACTTTGAAAAAGCAAACGGGTGGTCGTGGTAAATTCGCTGATATCATTTTCTCTATCGGCCCTGCTGATGAAGAATTTTTGAAAGAAGGTAAATCAAACTTCCAGTTTGTAAACAGTTTGTTTGGTGGATCTATTCCTAAGGAATTTGTTCCTGCTATTCAGAAAGGTTTTGAAAGTGCGATGACTACCGGTGTATTAGCAGGTTACCCAATGGAAAGCATGAAAGTTGTAGTAAAGGACGGATCTTTCCACCAGGTGGATAGTGATGCGATGAGCTTTGAATTGTGTGCTAAACAAGGTTACCGTGAGGCTGGCCGTAAAGCTAAACCTACTTTACTTGAACCCATCATGAAAGTGGAAGTACTTACTCCGGACCAATACATGGGTGATGTAACGGGTGACCTTAACCGCCGTCGTGGTATGCTGGAAGGTATGGATAGCAAACATGGTGTACAGGTTATTAAAGCCAAAGTACCATTGAGCGAAATGTTTGGTTATGTTACGCAATTGCGTTCCTTATCAAGCGGCCGTGCTACTTCTACAATGGAGTTCAGCCATTACAATCCTGCACCTAATAATATTGCAGAAGAAGTGATAGCTAAGTCGAAAGGTAAAGTGAAAATCGACGACTAAAAACCCCTCCGCCCCTGAAGGGGAACCTGAACGAAGCGGAGACAGGAGCAATAAATTTAAAGGCCCCATTCTGAAAGGAGTGGGGCTTTTTTTAATTGGCCCGCAGATGTCGCTAATTTCGCTGATAGAAATTTTATCTGCGCCGTCTGCGAAATCCGTGGGACTTTTTTAATTGTCCTGCAAAGGCGCTAAGTTCATAAAGAGAAACTTGGTGTTCTTTGTGCCTTCGTTGGCTAATTTTTTAAAGCTTATTTTTGCACTATAAACAATTCCATTTGAGCGCTTCCATTTTTTTATTTACACCTCCTTTCACACAGCTGAATACACCGTATCCGGCAACAGCGTATCTGAAAGGTTTTTTGAACACAAAAGGTATTGATGCTTACCAGGCAGATTTAGGGATAGAAGTTACAATTGCACTATTTTCAAAAAAAGGGTTACAAAAATTATTTGCTTCAATTGATACCAGTAAAGAAATAGCTGCCAATATAAAGCGCATTATTACTTTGCAAAATGATTATATCAACACCATTGATGCAGTAATTCTTTTTTTACAGGGAAAAAATCCTGCGCTTGCACCATTGATCTGTAAAAGAGATTTTTTGCCAGAAGCCAGCCGCTTTGCACAAACGGATGATCTGGCCTGGGCATTTGGCAGCATGGGTACGCAGGATAAAGCCAAACATTTAGCCACCTTGTATTTGGAAGACCTGAGTGACCTGATAAAAGAATGTGTGGATGAACATTTTGGCTTCAGCCGCTATGCAGAAAGATTAGCAAGAAGCGCCAACAGCTTTGATGAGTTGTACAATGAACTGCAAAAAGAATATACTTATCTTGACACAATACTGATTGATATTGTAGAAAAGAAAATGGCAATCGTACAACCGAAACTGGTTTGTATCTCCGTGCCTTTTCCTGGTAATTTATATACTTCTTTACGTTGCGGGCAATGGATAAAGAAAAACTATCCCGATGTAAAAGTGTGCATGGGCGGAGGTTTTGCCAATACTGAATTAAGATCGTTAACAGATAAAAGAGTGTTTGAGTTCTATGATTTTATTACGCTGGATGATGGTGAAGCACCCATTGAAAACTTATTTCATTTTGTAAATGGGGATACAACTATTGACGAACTGAAACGCACTTTTACTTTAGTTGATGGCGAAGTAAAGTATATCAATAACAGTGCCTGCACCGATTATAAACAGGGACAAGTGGGTACCCCTGATTACAGTGATTTTTTATTAGACCAATATATCTCCGCAATTGAAGTAGTAAACCCCATGCACAGCTTGTGGAGTGATGGCCGGTGGAACAAACTAACGATGGCGCATGGGTGCTATTGGGGTAAATGTACTTTTTGTGATATCAGTTTAGATTATATCAAATTATATGAACCCATCACTGCAGAATTACTCTGCAACCGCATGGAAGAAATTATTGCACAAACAGGGCAAAACGGTTTTCACTTTGTAGATGAAGCAGCACCACCTGCATTGATGAGGGCACTATCTCTTGAAATAATAAAAAGAAAATTAATAGTGAGCTGGTGGGCTAATATACGTTTTGAAAAAAGTTTTACCCGGGACCTCTGTTTGTTATTAAAAGCTGCCGGTTGTATTGCGGTATCTGGTGGATTAGAAGTAGCATCAGACAGGTTATTGCAATTGATTGATAAAGGCATTACCGTTGCACAGGTGGCTAAAGTAAATAAACATTTTACTGAGGCCGGCATTATGGTGCATGCCTATTTAATGTACGGCTTTCCCACACAAACGGCACAGGAAACAATTGACTCACTGGAAATGGTACGTCAAATGTTTGAAACCGGTGTATTGCAATCTGCCTTCTGGCATTTGTTTACTATGACGGCGCACAGCCCTGTTGGATTGAACCCTGCAAAATACAAAGTGCAGAAACTAACGGAAACGGTTGGTAGCTTTGCCAATAATGATATTGTGCATATTGATCCCACAGGCGCCGATCATGAAAGCTTTAGTTTTGGATTGAAAAAATCTTTATTGAATTATATGCACGGTGCCTGCTTTGATGTGCCCTTACATAAATGGTTTGATTTTAAAACGCCTAAGACAACCATTGCACCGGATCATATTGCTAAATTGTTATCTGAAGAAGAATACAATGTGGTAAAGCCCAATACAAAAGTGGTATGGTTGGGCAATAGTCCTGTTACAGAAATATTTACCAAATCAAAAAAAGGCAATCATTGGGAAATGTGTTCCTTAACTTTTGAAACTAAAAAAGAAACGCTGGATATAAAAACTGATAAAGAACAGGGATTGTGGTTGGCAGCAACCCTGGAAAAATTATCTGTGCATAATATAAAAACGCTCACACTTACTGAAATAAAAGAATCTTTTGAAACTGCCGGCCTTGGCGACTTTGAATTGTTTTGGGATAATAAACCGGTGAATACTTTGTATAAGGCGGGGTTGTTGCAGCTTTAATTTTTTCTGCGTTGTAATCTTAGTAACTTAATTCAAAGTGCTTAAACAATAAAAGGCTCTGCTTGCCGTATAACTTTTATTTCTTCTCCAATATTTATTGACCCATGTTGCTGTTGCAAAACATTCTGCCCAAAATAAATTTTATTATTCTTCATTCTATAACCAGCTAATGTTCGCAAAGGTTCTTTACCAGCCTCAGCAGTTTGCTGGTTAACAGTAGTTATCATGCAACGGGCGGAGGGCTTTACACCTAAAAAATTAATGCCGTTAATTTCAAATGCAGCCATCTCATCTTCAATATGTGCATGCCCGCCTGTAAAAACTATGTTTGGCCTGAAACGGTTTATGGGCAATACTTCGGCTAATTTTTCATTCAGGTTATCTAACGACAATTGACCGATCATCAAAATAGGGTAGCCATCAGAAAACGAAGTGATCTCATCATTAGCAGCGTATCTTTTATCCACTGCTCTTTTAGTATCGTCAGGCATGTACACCAGTTTACAATTGATTTGCAGCATATCACTGAACCAGTTGTTGATCTCTTCATCAGCTTCCAGTGCATCACAAACATCATCCCAAACTATCACACTTGTTTTTTTACGGTATTCAGTTGCAAACGGAATTACTATTGACTGCAATTGATTTTGTTTATGAAAAACAAAAATACCCTGCTCATTTTCGCCAACCTGTAATAGCGCCATTTGAGGATAGGTGCGCTGCGTTAAAAATATATTTTGTTCATCCACCAGCATCCATCTTCTGTCATGTTTAAAGCCAGTGCTGGTAATTTCAACTTGTTGCTTAGCAATACCACCTAAAGACTTTATAGGATAGATAAATAACTGGCTTACCTGTAACATAGTGCAAATTTATCCTTTTGGTTTGAGATAGTTTGTTGTAATTTTATAAGTAAAGCATCATAAATGAAACCAACCATCACCATTGAGTATTGCCCCAAATGCCACTGGCTTTTACGAGCCGCATACATGGCGCAGGAGATATTGACCACTTTTGCTGATGAAGTGGGTGCTGTTACATTGCAACCCAGCGAAGTGAACGGCCGGTTTACCATTCGCATTGCTGATAAAAAAGTATTTGACAGAAAAGAATACGGAGGTTTTGCAGAAATTAAAGAGATCAAACAAACTATCAGGGATGTGGTGGCGCCGGGTAAAAATTTAGGGCATACCGATACGCCGGCTCATCATCAAAGTTGAAAAAAAGGAATTAGTAATTCCAAATAAGAAAAAATGCTAGGTGTAATACTTTGCGGCGGACAAAGCTCCCGGATGGGAACCGATAAAGGGCTTTTAATTCATGAAGCCAAAACCTGGGCGCAAACTGCCCTGGAAAAACTGGAAGTATTAAATATCCCCATCAAACTTTCTGTGAATGAAAAGCAGCAAGATGAATACGAAAAAGTATTTGCACCAGGATCACTGATCGTTGATGATACTTCGCTTGACATAAGAGGGCCGCTGCTCGGTGTATTATCAGCACACCTTCAAAACCCTGGCGAAGACCTGTTCCTGCTTGCCTGTGATCTGCCATTAATGGATACCAACCTGCTGAAAGAATTGTTTTCATTATACCAGCAAAGCAAAAAATTTGACGTTTATATTTTTACCACCGACAATGAACCTGAACCTTTGTGTGGTATCTATACTTCAGCTGCTTTAAAAAAGATCATTGCTTTGCATAAACAAGATAAATTGGTGAAGCACAGTATGAAATTTATTTTAAGCCAGTTGGTTGTTTGTGAAATTGCAGCATATGAAACACAAAAAATATACTTCCGCAATTTTAATGCGCATGCTGATTTGAATGGGATGTGATATCTTTTAATTTGACAGTATTCTGGCTCAAGCTGACAATCTTTTAGATAGTAATTTTCATATTGGCACATAACTACTGTTAGCCATGCCTTAGTCCTTTTGCCACAGCAAAAACATGTAACACGTAAGGAAATAAAGCGTCCATAGTTTCTGCAGCACCACGGGGTGAACCGGGCAATGTAATTACAAAACTATTTTTTATAAAACCTGCCACACCACGTGATAACATGGCATAAGGCGTTCTTTGCTGGCCATAACTGCGTGCAGCTTCCATAATACCTGGTATCTCTTTGTCAAGAAGAGGCGTTATGGCATCAGGCGTAATATCTTTTGGTGACAGACCGGTACCACCTGCAAAAATAACCAGGTCGCAATTGTCATGGCTTAATTGTTTTGCTTTTGTTTGTATCAACGCAAAATCATCAGGAATAATTTGGAGGTCTGCTGCTATATTAAACTGCTGCAGTTTATCAATGATCGTTTTTCCTGTTTTGTCCTCGTTAGCTCCTGCAGCTACCGTATCCGAACACACGATAACAGTACAACTTAAATTATTAGCCTGCCCGTTACCGAAATCTGTTTTGCCGCCTTTTTTCTGTTCTAATTTAATGGTGGTTATTTCAATGCCTTTGTCTAATGGTTTCAGCATATCGTACATGGTTAAAGCAGTGATAGCTGCGCCATGCATAGCTTCCACTTCCACACCAGTTTTGTAAATGGTGTGTACTTCTACTGTGATGATAATTTTCAAACCATCGATAACATGTTTTATCGAAGCAAATTCCACAGGCAATGGATGACAGTCAGGAATCACATCACTTGTTTTTTTTATTGCCAGTAATCCTGCTGCTCTTGAAAATTCAAACACATCTCCTTTGGGAACTGTTTTGTTTTTTATTGCCTCAATAGTTTCGGGTTTTGATATCGTTAGTATTGCCGATGCAATAGCTTGCCGAAGACTGTTTGATTTATGTGTGATGTTTACCATGATAATTATTGATTCACCTTCCACTGGTGTGTTTCATCTTCAAATATTTCTTTTCCCCAAACGGGCAATTCGTTTTTTATTCTTTCCACTACTTCATTGCAGGCGTCAATTGCGGCTTTGCGGTGTGCAGAAGAGGTGAATACAAACAAACAAATTTCTCCTGCTGCAATTTTTCCAAGACTGTGATATACATGCATGCAGGTGAGGGGATAAGCGGAAAATATTTCTTCTCTTATTGCATGCATTTTTTCCAAAGCCATTTCCTCGTAAGTGGTATATTCAATTGCAATAACTTTTTTTTCATCAATGATATCAGCTCTTACTTGTCCTAAGAAAATACTATGTGCCCCAATGCCTGTTTTATCGTTGTGTTTTTGAATGCTGTCAGCAATAAAGGAAGCTGCAATGGCTCCCTGCACAAATATATTTTTGGGTTTTCGTTCTGTCATACTGTTTGCTTTGTATGTTGTAGTTTCCATTCCATAATGCCGCCACGCAGACTGTATATTTTTTTTGATGTTCCGAAAATAGTCATTAATTCTTTTGCGGCCTGCAGGCTTCTTACACCCGACTGGCAAAAGATAATAATTGTACCAGACTTTATCAATGAAAGATTATCCTTTAATTGAAGCAATGGAATTTTATGGTGTATGAATTCTTTTATGATGGGCATTTCATCCGCTTCTCTTACATCAATCACATCAATATCGTTGCCGGAAATCAATTCATCAAACAGTACAGTATCTATTTCAAACGCTTCACTTATTGCACCACACAACCAATCATAATCTGTTTTTTCAAAAGCATCTTTATCAGCAGGAATTAAAGAACGCGTTGCTGGTTGCGCAGATAATTCCAGGTCATAGATATGATTGTTCAACGCATTATAAGTTAATAAACGATTGATCAAAGGTTTTCCAATACCAGTTAATAGTTTTATAGTTTCATTGGCCTGCATGGTACCAATGATACCGGGCAATACGCCCAAAACGCCTGCTGTGGCGCAATTGGGCACTTCATTTTCATGGGGTGGTTGCGGAAACAGGTCACGATAATTAACTGCCCCGTTGTGCTGATTGAATATAGCTACCTGCCCTTCAAATTGCGAAACCGCTCCATACACCAATGGTTTTTCCAATAGAACACAAGCATCGTTGATCATGTAACGGGTGGAAAAATTATCAGTGCCATCAATAACAATATCATACGCACTGATTATCGACAATGCATTTGCAGTGGTGAGCCTTTCAGTGTATGCAACAATATTTATTCCGGGATTGATCTTATGTAATACTGCTGCAGCTCTTTCTGCTTTGGATGATCCAATATCATTTACAGAATATAAAATTTGACGGTGCAGGTTAGATAAAGAAACGGTATCATCATCCACAATCCCTAAAGTACCAACACCTGCGGCAGCAAGGTATTGCAATGCAGGACAACCTAAGCCACCGGCACCAACCACCAATACTTTTGCCTGCAGCAATTTTTGTTGCCCTGCTTCGCCAAAATTTTTTAAGATCAGCTGGCGATGGTATCGTTCGTATGAAATAGTGTTATCCATTTTTTATCCGCCCGAAAAAGGAGGTAATAATGCAACAGTACAACGATCCGTGAGCATTGTATTTTCTGTCACTGTTTTTTTTTCTACTGCAATGATGTATTTTGAATGCACCAATTCGGGATATTTTTTGTTCAATGTTGTGATTAAACTATTGGTATCTGCAATATCGTTCAATACAAGATGGTCTCCAAGCAGTTCACAAAGCTGTCCGAATATGATAAGGTTTATCTGCATTGTTCAATTTAAATCAGGATGTAAAATTACACTTCATTTTAGGCATGTGTAAATAATAATTTATAGGCGGCTACCATCAACACTACTGCCAGCACATATTTTAAAACCGACTGGTTAAAGCGCATGGAGCCGAAATAAGCGCCGCAAATGCCGCCAGTAAACGCAATGGCCACATAAGCATACATATCCGGGCTAAAATGGATGCCTTTTGTAAATTGCCCCGCCAGGCCCGCCAGTGAATTTACAAAAATGAACAGGGCGCTGATGCCTGCGGCCTGTTTCATATCGGCCCATTTTAATAATAATAAAACGGGAGATAAAATGATGCCGCCACCAATGCCAATCAATCCTGATAAAAAACCGATAGCACCGCCTATGAGCAGTGATAAAGCAGTGTTTGATTTTTTAAGGTCCTTAACGGTAATGTTAGCAAAGAATAAAAAACGTACGATGGGAATAAGGAGCAATACGCCCAGTATTTTTTTGTAGAGAAAAGTATCCACTGTAAGCGTACCGCCAACAAAAGACATGGGTATGGATGCAATGGCGAAGGGCAAAAATATTTTCCAGCTAAAATGTTTACCCCTGTAAAATTGAATGAATGAAGTAAGTGATACAAATAAATTCAGCAGCAGGGCAGTGGGTTTCATTACATCTGGCGCAATGCTGAAAATGGCCATCAATGCAAGATAGCCGCTGCCGCCACCATGCCCTACCGATGCGTATAAAAAGGCAACCACAAATAATAAACTATAAAACAGGATTATGTTCTCCATCAATAAAATTATTCTATTACTAATTAAAGTTGAAAAATTAAACAGGCAATAAATGTACTTCCATTATTTCTCCTGCTGCACATTCCATCACATCTTCGTTTATTTTTACCAGGCAGTTGGATTTTGCAAAAGAACTAAGGCGGTATGATTCTTGTGCATCCAGTATAGTTACAGTTGTACCATTATAAAACCCTTTTAAAAAATGCGTTAGTGCTGCTGTTTTACGAAATGGTTTTAATAATGGTACATGAACGCTTTGTAAACTTAATTTTTGATGGGTTAAGATCTCCAAAGCATCAAGTACATACTCATAAAAACAAGTCAGTACCGAAGAAGGATTGCCCGGTAATCCAAATACGAGTTGGTTTTCCTTTTTGCCAAAATATAATGGCTTGCCGGGGCGTTGTTTTATTTTATGAAACAATTTTTGTACGCCACAATTTTCGGCTGCCTGTAATACAAAATCATAATCACCTGCACTGATGCCTCCTGTAAGTAATACTATATCGCTTTGATGTAAAGCTGTTGCCAATACGTCTGTTACTGTTTTCAAATCATCTACAGCCTTATAAATTTTTATCCCTTCAATATGCAAATGCTGTAATGCTGCGGTAAGTGTAAAAGAATTTGATTCATATACCTGGCCATATTCGAGAGGCTTACCAGCTTGTTGTAATTCATTGCCGGTAATAATAATGCTGATGAAAGGATTAGGAAAAATTTTCACTGTTGTAATACCAATACCTGCTAAAAAACCAATTGCGGCAGGGGATAACAAATTTCCTTTCTCCAATGCCAGTTCTCCTTTTTTTATTTCTGAACCCTTTGGCCTGACACTGTTACCCTGTTGTATAGCTTCGTCTTCAATGATCAATTCTTTTGTACCGTTGGCAGTAATGTTTATAATAACTTTCTCCTGCATTATTACGGTATCAGCTCCGGGTGGTACGGGTGCTCCGGTAAAAATGCGAACAGCTTTTCCTTCAGCAAGTGTATTCTTTTCATTTTTACCAGCTGCAATTTCACCTTCGAGCAACAGTTTTTTATTTTGTTTCCAGTCATTGTATGCAAAAGCGTAACCATCCATTGATGATTGCGGGAATGCGGGGATGTCAAGTGTGGCATACACGTCTTCAGCCAATATTTTTCCCGCTGCTAATTGAAGCTGACATACTGCAGCTGGTAATGCAACTGTATTGGCAGTAATGATTGCTTTAGCTTGTGTTACACTGATCATATTTTGGGAGCTGTAATTTTTAATACCTGCATTTACTGCTATGCACGGAGTAACATAACGGTATGGATTAACCGCCAATGGTTATCATACTCCGGTTCTCAATATCCTCACTATGTATATGTTCAAAATCCGGGGTAAACTGCCCGCCCAGTTCTTTAGCCTTGCCGGCAATGTTTTGTTGTATCAGGGGAATAACATCTTCTCCCCGGCGCAAGGCAGACAACAGGTCTGTTTCCGTTTTGGAGAACAGGCAGTTCTTAATTTTTCCATCTGCTGTTAAACGGATGCGGTTACAATCACCGCAAAAATTTGCACTCATGGTACTGATGATGGCGAAGGTGCCTGCATGACCGGGTACCGTATATTTTTTTGCAGTGTCATGTTTCTCATCCTTCAGCCGGATATAAGTATATTTTTCTTCTATTACATGTAATATTTGTTGCAGGGTAACTACTTTATTACTTGTCCAGCGGTTACCGCTAAAGGGCATAAATTCTATAAAGCGTACGTGAACAGGTGTATCTTTTGTCCACTCAATAAAATCATTGATCTCATTGTCATTAAATCCTTTCATTACTACCATATTCACCTTTACATGAAATCCTTTTTGTAATAAAAGCTGAATATTATCATACACCAGTTGAAACTGGTTGCGCCTTGTAATGAGTGTAAATTTTTCAGCCTGTAAAGTATCTAAACTAATATTCAGCGATCTTATATTTGCCTGCTCCAGCGTATCAGCAAATTCATGTAAGCGTGTAGCATTAGTAGTTAGTGTTAAGGTTACCGGTAATTTTGATAAAGCGAGTATGATCTCTTTTGCATCTTTTCGTACCAATGGTTCACCACCGGTAAGCCTGATCTTATTAACGCCCAGTGCAACAAATGTTTTTGCCAATGCTTCAATTTCATCCGCCTGCATTAATTGTGCCGAAGGAGTAAATTCATAATCCTCTTCGGGCATGCAGTAAAAACAACGCAGGTTGCAATTATCTGTCAGCGAAATGCGCAGGTAATTATGAGCCCGGTTATATGAATCGATGATCATCAAAAATATTTTTACTAATTATCCGTAGCTGCATACAGAAACCTATATAGCTAATTCTGATTTTTTAATTTTCTTAAACCCTTCTTTTCCAGCCTCGCACACAGGGCAAACATAAGTTGCCGGCAGGTTTTCAAATACTGTACCTGCAGGTATTGCATTTTCCGCATCGCCGGTTACAGCATCATATACTGTCTGGCAACTGTTACACTGGTACACATATTCTTCCACTTTTTTTTCAGCGGGCTTTGTGGTAGTAACCGCAACAGCTGTTTTTTTCATAATGCCCGCCCTGAAATGATAATATTTCAATACACTTCGCCGCAATTGTTCAGGCAGCACAATTTTAGGATTGCCGCTGCTGAAAATCTCTTCTGTTCTTTCATTAGGATTAAAATCTTTGGCACATAATATATCATACACTTTCAGCAATTTAATGCCCCAGATATCGATCATATACCTTTTTCTAACCAGGATGCTGCAGAAGATCTCACTTTTATTCCTTGTTTTTATACCGATGCAAATACCAAAGGTACGGGTATCATCAATGCTAAGATGTTTAACCAGGTAAGTTTTAAGTGCAAGGGCTTCTGTACTGTTGTCCTCCACCTGGAAGTTTAACTCATTGGCCGCATGGCGCATATTGATCTGGAATTTTTCCAGCAACAAATTCCAACTGGCTTTATCTTTTTCTTCAATGCCTTTGATCATGATGGTTTTCCAGGCGGTGCAGCAAAGCTGGCCCAGTTTTGTATCAAGGCAAAGTTTGCAGATACTTTTAAGAAAGGCCACACTAAATAATTCATCCCTGCGGTAAATGCCCAGCCAGTATTTATTATCGTAGCGGTTAAGCCCTTCGTAATAGGGTAAATTAAATTGTGGCAGTTCTGCTTTTTTTTCTGCAGGTTTAATGCTTAAATTTTCTGT
>Ga0068859_100004409_pt1 | contig 14357 bp, 13 predicted proteins | sample KBSSwiS22_FD_66585 | JGI IMG/M metagenome (GOLD analysis project Ga0068859, IMG submission 66585) | Switchgrass rhizosphere microbial communities from Kellogg Biological Station, Michigan, USA - KBS Switchgrass S2-2 | ecosystem: Host-associated > Plants > Roots > Rhizosphere > Soil ...
ATCGTACGAACCCAGGTCGACGCCTTATGGCAGATCATCACTGGCCGGCGCTCCGCGGATGAGCTGGGGGGGCCGCTCAGGATAGCGCGGGTTTCTGGCGAGCAATTGGCGCTGGGCTGGCCGGAGCTGATCCAATTCATCACGATGTTGTCGATTAATCTTGGATTCATCAACCTCTTGCCAGTCCCGGTTCTCGATGGGGGGCATCTGCTCTTTTATGCAATCGAAGGGATTCAACGGCGACCGGTCGAGCCGCAGCTTCAGGAATGGGCATTTCGCGGTGGGCTCGCGGCGATTCTCGCGTTGATGATCTTCGTGACGTTCAATGATCTGGGCAGCTTCGGCGTCTGGAAGAATCTGGCCGGCTTGATCGGCTGATGCGGTTGGGGCAGGGCCGCTTGCGGCCCTTCGTTGAAGCAACCGGGGTTTTCCTACTGGGGTGGATGGTGACGGCGATCAAGTCAGGATATTTGGGTGTGCGCACCATAGCGCCGCTGCTTGCGAGCACGATGCTTTCGGGGATCGCGACATCTGCCCATGCGCAGGCACAGGCGGCACCGCCGCCCGTTGCCGCCGCACCGGCGCCACAAGTCGTCGCGCCCGCCGCGCCGGCGGTCGCGCCGTTGCAGACGCGCGTCATTCGCTCGCTCCGCGTCGAAGGGGCGCAGCGCCTCGAAGAAGATACGGTGCTGTCGTACACCAAGCTGCGCGTCGGCCAGCCCTATAACACCGAGATCGTCGACCAGGCGATCAAGGACCTGCTCGCCAGCGACTTGCTCGCCGACGTCGAGATCGCGACGCCGGATACCGGCGACCTGATCATTCGGGTCAAGGAAAACCCGGTGATCAACCGCGTGCTCTTCGAGGGCAACAAGAACCTCAAGCAGGACAAGATCGACAAGGAGATCAAGCTCAGGCCACGCCAGATCTTCACGCGCACCGCGGTGCGCGCCGACGTCGCGCGGCTGATCGAACTCTACCGCCGCCAGGGCCGCTTCGCCGCCGAGATCGAGCCGAAGATGGTCAGTCTCGACCAGAACCGCGTCGACGTGGTGTTCGAAGTGCATGAGGGGCCGAAGTCGAAGGTCCGCCAGATCAACATCATCGGCAACGAGGTCTTCTCGGACAGCAAGCTGCGCGACCAGATGGCGACGCGCGTCGCGTCGCTCAAGCATCTGTTCAGCTCGAACACGAGCTACGATCAGGACCGGCTGGCCTATGACCAGCAGAAGATGCGGCAGTTCTACCTGACCGAGGGCTATGCCAATTTCCGCGTGATCTCGGCGGTCGCCGAGCTGACGCCCGACAAGCGCGATTTCATCATCACCTATGTCGTCGAAGAGGGGAAGCGCTACCACTTCGGGCCGGTCACGGTCGACAGCGACATCCGTGATTTCGACGGCAAGCGCGTCGCCTCGACGCTCGCGATCAAACAGGGCCAATGGTACAACGCCAAGCGGGTCGAGGACACGATCGACTCGCTCACCGAGCTCGCCGGCACCTATGGCTATGCCTTCGCCGACGTGAGGCCGGAATACGATCCCGATCGTGACAACCTCACGATGAAGATCAACTTCCACATCGGCGAAGCCAACCGGACCTATATCGAGAAGATCGACATCACCGGCAATCGCGTCACCAAGGACAAGGTGATCCGGCGTGAGATGCGCCTGTCCGAAGGCGATGCGTTCAACCAATTCTCGGTCAAGCGCTCGCAGGACCGCATCAACTCGCTCGGCTTCTTCCAGGACAAGTTCGAGATCGAGCAGAAGCCGGGCTCGTCGCCCGACCGCGTGATCCTCGCCGCGAACGTCGAGGAAAAGCCGAGCGGGGAGCTGACGCTCTCGGCCGGCTTCTCGAGCCTTGAGAAGTTCATCCTCCAAGGCTCTGTGCGCCAACGCAATTTCGGCGGCCGCGGCCAGGACATGCATTTGTCGGTCGACTGGTCGAGCTATTCGAAGTCGGCGGAAATCGGCTTTACCGAGCCCTATCTGTTCAACAAGAACATGGCCGCGGGCGTCACGATATTCCGGCGCGACTATAATTCGTTCAACTATATCGGCGACAGCCGCAACACCACCTACAGCCAGATTTCGACCGGCGCGCAGTTCGTGATCGGCGTGCCGCTGACCGAATATTGGACGCTGTCGACGCGCTATCAAATCTCGAAGGACGACGTCAGCCTCGACAAGAACACCTTCTACATCGACACCAATGGCGACGGCATCCCGGATACCTGCAATTTCGCGCAGGCCGGGCGCTATTATTGCGAGGCCGTCGGCAATCGCCTGACGTCGCTGATCGGCACCTCGCTGATCTATGACAGCCTCAACAGCCGGCTGCGGCCATCGCGCGGCCAGCGCGTCATCGCCGGCGTCGACATCGCCGGTCTCGGCGGCCAGGTGCGCTATCTTCGCCTGCGCGCCGACGCGACGAAGTTCTGGAGCGTCGGCAAGGGCTTCATCTTCTCGCTCGCGGGCGAAGGCGGCTTGATCAAGGCGCTCGAAAAGGCGCCGGCGACGGGTGTCGACGCAGTGCGCATCACCGATCGCTTCTATCTCGGCGAGCCGCAATTCCGCGGTTTCGACATTCGTGGCGTCGGCCCGCGCGTGCAACGCATCCCCTATCTCGGCGATCCGAAAGCGGGCACGCAGCTGCTCACGACCGACAAGAACTCGATCTACGACGACGCGCTCGGCGGCCGGATGTACTATCTCGGCAAGGCCGAGCTCGAGATCCCGCTCGGTGCCGGCGCGCGCGAAATGGGGCTGCGGCCTTCGATCTTCGCCCAGATCGGCGGTCTCTGGGGCATCACCAAGCCGCTCCCGGCAACCAGCTTCACGCAGGCGACCGACGCGCAGGGCAAGCTCTTGTACAACAAGGACGGTTCGCCGACGATCTATTTCCCGCAGGTGACCGACAATGGTCAGCCTACCGGCCAGCCCCTCTATCAGGTGCCGTCGAGCGACCCCAATCACCCCGGCGCCTATACCACTTGCGTCACCGGTTATGCCGACACCTTCCGGGGTGCCTGCGCGGGCGCGTCGGTCAATTCGCCCTATCTCAACACCAATCTCTATCTCGAGCGCTTCGTCGGCAACACGGCGAAGCCGCGCATTTCGGTCGGCTTCGGCGTCAACTGGAATTCGCCATTCGGACCGCTCCGCATCGATATCGCCAAGGTGCTGGTCAAGGCGCAGGGCGACGACACCAAACTCATCACTTTCAACGTAGGGACGCAATTCTGATGACCAGTTTCCACAAACTCATCGTTTCCGGCCTGCTCGCCGGCGGCGCGCTGCTCGCGCTGCCCGCATCGGCGCAGGTCACTTCGCTCGCCGTGATCGATCCGGCAGCTGCGATTCTCAATGCCAAGGCGCTTGGCGCCGCGGTCGGCACGATCGGCACGACCTACAAGACTCAGCTCGATCAGGTCGCCGCGCGCCGCACTGCGCTCCAGGCCGAAATGAAGGCTGCCGCGTCGCCGCTCGATACCAACAAGGACGGCCAGATCTCCGACGCCGAGGTCCAGGCGGCGCAGGCAGCCAAGAATCCGGCGCTCGATCGGCTGAAGACGGCACAGACCAACGCCGAATCCGAACTGGCGCGGCTCAACCAGCCGATGGTGCGTGCCGAGGTCTATGCGATCGAGCAGATCATGCAGCGCTACACCGAAGCGATGCAGAATGTCGTCAACACCAAGAAGATCCCGCTCGTGCTGAGCGCCGATGCCGTGCTGTTCGGCCAGCCGGCTGCCGACATCACCAACGACGTCAAGGTCGAGATCGACCGGCTCGCGCCGTCGGTCAGCATTGCTCCGCCGGCCAATTGGCAGGCGTCGCAACAGGCCGTCCAGCTGTTCCAGCAGTTCCAGCAGGCACAGGCCGCCGCCGCGCAGCAGGCTGCACAGCAGGGCGCCGGCGCCGCTCCGGCAGGGGCGGCACCGGCTCCGGTCGCGCCTCGCCCCGTGGCGCCTGCCCCGGCCGGTACTCGGCCGCAGCCGCAGGGTCGATGAGCGAGGCCGAAGGCGGCGCGAACGGGTCGGGCGCGCTCGGCCCGTTCGATGTCGCGCGCGTGATGGCGGCGCTGCCGCATCGCTATCCGATGCTGCTCGTCGATCGCGTCGAAAGCCTCGTGCGCGATCATTCGATCGTCGCGATCAAGGCCGTCACGATCAACGAGGGCTTCTTCCAGGGGCATTTCCCGGGACGGCCGATCATGCCGGGCGTGCTGATCGTCGAGGCGCTGGCGCAGGCCGCCGGCGTGCTTGCGGTCGAATCGCTCGGCCTCGCCGGCACCGGCAAGCTGGTCTATTTCATGTCGATCGACGGCGTGAAGTTCCGCAAGCCGGTCGAGCCGGGCGTGCTGCTGCGCCTCCAGGTCGAATTCCTCCAGAAGCGCGCGCGCGTCTGCAAGTTCGCGGGCAAGGCCTTCATCGGCGACGACCTCGCCGCCGAATGCGAATTCACGGCCATGATCGCAGATCCGCCGAAGCCGGCTTAAGTTCGTTTGTTCGCGCGAAGACGCGAAGAAGTTTGATTCACGCGGAGGCGCGGAGGCGCGGAGTTTGATGGCGGCCGCGCTATCGGCGTCGGCGAAGGCCTTTGCGTCTTCGCGTCTTCGCGCGAATTTGAGAAGCTTACCGCGCGTGTTGCCGTCGATATGGCATCCAGCCACTCCATCGTATCTCCTCCGCGCCTCCGCGCCTCCGCGCCTCCGCGTGAACCCTGATCGGAACCCGCGGCAGAAGGTTGCGCTGACCCGCCCCCTCTGCTACGCGCCCGCGTCCGCTGCCGGTCGGAAACCGGCGGCATTTCCAAGGAATTGCACGTGAAGAAAGCGACTCATCCCGACTATCACACGATCAAGGTCCAGATGACCGACGGCACCGTGTTCGAGACGCGCTCGACCTGGGGCAAGGAAGGCGACACGATGCAGCTCGACATCGATCCGCTCGCGCACCCGGCCTGGACCGGCGGCAATCAGCGCCTGCTCGATGCGGGTGGCCAGGTCGCGCGCTTCAACAAGCGCTTCGGCAGCCTCAGCCTCGCCAAGAAGTGATCGCCGGCCGGGGCATTGCCCCGGCGGTTTTGTCGTTTCGGCTGCGTCGAAGCGGCCGCCGTTTCGGCCCTGCTGAACCGGCCCTGGATTGTATTGACCACGGAAATGCTTCATCCTCCCGCGTGTCTGGAGGATGCTATGCGCGTGCTCGCGAGTGCGATCGCCGTGGTTGCGATCGGTCTGCCATGCGATGCCGGCGCGCTCCCGAACGGGTTGCACCAGGCTCCCTCGAGTGTCTCGCTGCTGCTGCTCGACGCCGCGCTCACCGATCGCCAGCCGGCGCGGCACGGCGCTGCGCTCTCGCCGATCCTGGCGGTCGCCCCGACCCCTGCCGGATTCAAGCCGTTGCGGCCGTCGCTCGCCTTGCTCCATTTCACCGCCGGCGGTGCGCCGCGCGTGCGCGCGCGCTTCATGGCAGGGGTCACCGACGAGGATATTGCCGCGACTCCGACTGCCAGCGCCGATTATTGGCGCGACTTCACCGGCGTGCGCGAAATGCCCAATCCGCCGCCGACGCCGGGTTCCTACACCGATCAGATGATCGTGCTCAGCTTTCGCGATTTCGGCCGGCGCCCATCGATGTCGGTCACCGGCGGCATGGCCGGGACCGCGCTGAACATTTTGGGCGCGAACGGCACCGTTCGGCTGCGCTGAACCGCTGGGCCCGGACTGCCGCCTCGCGCGGACGGCCCCCTTGCTGATACACTTCTGACACAAGTCAAATCGTTGACTCTGTCCGCGCACCGCAGCGCCTGGCTCGTCGCCCATGCGCCGGCGCAGGGCGGTTCGCGGCGCGCGGTTCGCCATGGCTTCGAAGAATCGTTGTCAACGTCACAATTTCTCGGCTAGGCATTGCTTAGCCGGCGAACGGGTTCAACGACCGGCCGTAGAAGCAACAGGGGGGCAGGGTGCAGCAACGGATGCGGAGTTCTTCGGCCTATCGTCGGACTCTCGGTGCGGGCCTCGCCGCGATCGCGACTTTCACGCTCGGCGGCACGGCGATCGCACAGAAAAAGCCGGCGCCGGTGCCGGGCGCGAGCTTCGATTTCGCCAGCTGGGACCAATATCTCAGCGGCGGCGACAGCTCGCAATATTCGTCGCTCGATCAGATTAACAAGACCAACGTCGCCAAGCTCCAGGTCGCCTGGACTTTCCCGACCGGTCCCGGCGCCAGCCCGCATTTCAATCCGATCATCGTCAGGAACGTGATGTACATCGCGGTCGGCGACGCCGTGGTCGCGCTCGACCCGGCGACCGGCAAGGAATTGTGGCGCCACAAGGGGCTCGGCCGCATCGGCCAGCGCGGCATGAACTATTGGGAGAGCAAGGACGGCAAGGACCGTCGCCTGCTGTTCGTCGCCGACGGCAATCTCCGCGCCGTCAATGCCGAGAACGGCGATCCGGTCGCGACCTTCGGCACCGACGGCAAGGTCGACCTGCGCGTCGGCCTCGCCGGCGACATCACCAAGGTCCGCGCGCTCCAGACCGACAATCCCGGCCGCGTCTACAAGGACATCATCGTGATGTCGCTGCCCGCGGGCAGCGCGAGCTATGCCTCGGCGCCGGCCGACATCCACGCCTATGACATCCGCACCGGCAAGCTTTTGTGGGTGTTCCACACCGTGCCGCAAAAGGGCGAGTTCGGCTACGAGACCTGGCCCGACGTGCCCGACCACGACAAGATCGGCGGCATCCACAATTGGTCGGAATCGACGGTCGATCAGGAACTGGGGATCGTCTACATCCCCACCGGCACGGCGCGCTACGACTTCTACGGCGGCAATCGCAAGGGCAACAACCTCTTCGCCAATTCGATCCTCGCGCTCGACGCCAGGACCGGCAAGCGGCTTTGGCACTTCCAGGCGATCCACCATGATCTGTGGGACTATGATTTCCCTCAGGCGCCCAAGCTGCTGACGATCACCAGGGACGGCAAGCAAGTCCCGATCCTCGTCCAGGCGAGCAAGCAGGGCTTCGTCTACGTCCTCGATCGCCGCACCGGCGCGCCGATCTGGCCGATCGAGGAGCGCCCGGTCCCCAAGTCCGACGTCCCCGGCGAACAGGCATCGCCGACGCAGCCGTTCCCGACCTGGCCCAAGCCGTTCGCGCGGCAGAAATTCACCGAGGATGAGATCAATCCCTATCTGCCCCAGGCGGACAAGGACAAGGTCCATGCACTGTTCAAGACCGCGCGCAACGAAGGGCTGTACACGCCGCCCAGCCTGCAGGGCACGATCTCGATGCCCGGCCACAATGGCGGCGCCAATTGGGGTACGTCGGCGGTCGATCCGGTCAAGGGCCGCTTCTTCGTGATGGCGAAGCAGCTGCCGACCTTCGACAAGCTCACGCTCGACACCAAGCCGCAGTCGCTTGCGAACATGCCCAACGCCGGCGGCGACGTGCAGCCCTATCAGGGCGGCATCGACTTCATGCTCCAGTCGAACAGCCTGTCGGCGATCGGCCCGCCCTGGTCGACGATCACGGCCTATGACATGAATTCGGGCGACATCCTGTGGCAGGTGCCCAACGGCGACATTCTCCCGCTCGAACAGCTCGGCATCGACGACACCGGCAGCCACGCGCCGCGCGGATCGCCGGTGATCACCGCAGGCGGGCTGATGTTCATCGGCACTTCGTCCGACTGCAAGCTGCGCGCGCGCGACACCGATACCGGCAAGGTCCTGTGGGAGGCCAATCTCGGCGCGGCGAGCGAAGGCGCACCCGCGGTCTACCAAGCCGGCGGCCGCGAATTTATCGTGGTCCCGGTCGGCGGCATCGGCCTGTTCGCCAACGCCAGGAACCAGCCGCCCGCCGGTCCCAACCAATATGTCGCGTTCGCGCTGCCGGACGCGGGCGCGGGCAAGTGATGCGTTCGACCTGGATCGCCTGCGGCGCGGCACTTGCCGCGCTGGCGCTGGGCGCGTCCGGCGCCTGGAGCCAGGCGGCGCCTCCGGACCTGACCGTCGTCCCCAAAATCGCGTCGAAATACGCGCCGCCCAGGACGCCGTGGGGCGAACCCGACTTCCGCGGCATCTGGCCGCTCGATCAGGCCAACGGCCGCACGCCGCTCGAGCGCGACGCCAGGATGGGCAACCGCGTGTTCCTCACCGACCAGGAATTCGCTGCCAAGACCGCGCTGGTCGAACAGCTCGGCAAGCGCTACGAAAATGAGGACAAGGCGGGCAAGATCGGCATCGGCCATTGGGCCGAGACCGGCGGCGCCAGCCGCCGCACGTCGTACATCGTCGCACCCGCCGATGGCCGGCTGCCGGCGATGACCGACGAAGGCAAGCGCCGCAAGGCAGCGATGCGCTCGACCTGGCGCAAGAACCAGAGCTTCGACTGGGTCACCGATTTCGACAGCTGGGACCGCTGCATCACGCGCGGCATGCCGGCGTCGATGTTCCCGTTCATGTACAACAACGGCATCCGCATCTTCCAGTCGCCCGGCCTCGTCGCGATGCAGCTCGAAATGGTGCACGAAACCCGGATCATCCCCACCGATGACCGCAAGTCGGTGCCGGCCGCTCTCCACAATTGGCTGGGCGAAAGCCGCGGCCATTGGGAAGGCGCCAATGTGCTCGTGGTCGAGACCGCCAATTTCATGCCCGGCCCTTCGGCGACCAACATCGGCACCACCGGTTCGCCGCCCGAGAACGACACGCCGGTCAGCGACCAGGCGCGCATGACCGAGCGTTTCACCAGGACTGGCCCGGATTCGATCGTCTATGAAGTGACCTGGAACGATCCGGTGGTGTTCACCGGCCCCTGGACCGCCCGGCTCGACTGGAAGCGGAACGACGCATACCAGATCTTCGAATACGCCTGCCACGAAGGCGACGAACAGGTCCGCAACTACATAACATCGTCGCGCGCGCAGCGCGCTGGGAGACAGGAGAAAGCGCAATGATCACAACCAGGATTCGCATGGCCATGGCGGCGGCGACTCTCGCCGGCACGGCGTTGGCGGGATCGGCGTTTGCCCAGCAGGCGACGGCGCCCGCGGCCAAGCCGGCCGCTGCCGATACGCTCGATCTCTACCACTTGCCGCCCTATCCCAAATATAATCCCAAGCGCACGGCCTGGGGCGATCCCGACATGCGCGGCACCTGGCCGATCGATTCGCTCGGCGGCCTGCCGTTCCAGCGCACGCCGGCGCAGGGCAAGCGCGTGTTCCTCACCGAAGAGGAATATCAGGCGCGCGAAAAGGCGATGGACCGCTCGCGCCAGGCCGCGGCGAACGAGACCAAGAGCAACAAGCTCGGCATGGGCAATTGGGTCGAGATGACCGGTGCCGGCCGCCGCACTTCGCTGCTGGTCGATCCCGAAGACGGCCGCCTGCCGGAGCTCACGCCGACCGGCAAGCGGCTCAATTCGATCGGCCGCTCCAGCTGGGTCGCTGGCCAGAGCTATGACTGGATCAACGACTTCGACGCCTGGGACCGCTGCGTCACGCGCGGCTTCCCGGCGTCGATGCTGCCGTTCCGCTACAACAACGGCATCCAGATCTTCCAGGCGCCGGGCTATGTCGTGATCAGCCTCGAAATGATCCACGACGCGCGCATCATTCCGCTCGGCAACAATGCCCGCACTTGGCCCGCCGGCGTCACCAGCTGGATGGGCAACAGCCGCGGCCATTGGGAAGGCAACACGCTGGTGATCGAAACCGATCACATCCGCCAGGGCTCGTCGCCGCTCAACATGGCGACGATCGGTGTGCCGCCGAACAACACCGTGGTGATGAGCCCCCAGGCCAAGGTGCTCGAAAAGCTCACCATGTCGGGTCCCGACAGCATCATCTATGAAATGACCTACAGCGACCCGGTGATCTACACCAAGCCGTTCACCGTCCGCCTCGATTGGCAGCGCAACGAGAAATACGGCATGTTCGAATATGCCTGCCATGAGGGCGACATCCAGGTTGCCAACTACATCAAGGCATCGCGCGCGCAGCGTGCGCAGGCAGCGGAGGCCGCCGCCAAGGCCGCGTCGGACGCCGCCGCCGCCAAGGCCAAGGCCGACGCCGATGCAGCGGCCGCCACCGCGGCAGCGGCCGACGGCAAAAAGAAGAAGAAGTAAGCCGGTGAACGTGACCCGCGCGCGCTAACTTGAGCCCTCTCCCGCTTGCGGGACGAGCGCGTCGGGGCGGTCATGCCCCCGGCATGACCTGAACAGCGCGGGGCGCTGTTCACCCGACGCGGGGTGAGGGCCTTTTTTCTGCTTCTCGGTCCGCCGAACCAAAAACAGAACAGACGAGACCCTCATCCAACCTTCTCCCGCAAGCGGGAGAAGGCTCAAAAGGCAGAAGAAGGGCGTGTCCTGGCGCCTATGCGAATGAGCCCGCCGTGACGGCCGAGGCGCAGCCGCCAAAATAACAACGCAGGGGAAGGAAACCGCCCATGAACACCAACACCGCCATCGCCTTCGCGCTCGGCGTCGCATCATGCGCCATCGCCACCGCCGCCCACGCCGCGCTCCCCACCCCGGTCAAGACCAGACAGGGCGCGATCAAAGGCGCCCCCGGCAAGTTCGACGGCGTCACCGTCTTCAAGAACATCCCCTTCGCCGCCCCCCCGGTCGGCAACCTCCGCTTTCGCGAGGCGATGCCGCCGCTCGCCTGGAAGGGCGTGCGCGACGGCAGCAGATACGGCGATGTCTGCATCCAGCCTCGCGGCGGCGCACGGCCGTTCCCCAACCTCGCCACCGACTTGCCGGACAGCCCCAAACAGTCCGAAGACTGCCTCACGCTCAACGTCTGGACTCCGGCAAAGGCCGCGGGTGAGAAGCGCGCGGTCATGGTCTGGTTCTACGGCGGCGCCTATGCCGAGGGCGGCGGCAACATGCCGTTTTCCGAGGGCGACGCGCTCGCGAAAAAGGGCGTGATCGTCGTCACGCTAAACTATCGCACTGGCGCGTTCGGCTTCCTCTCGCACCCCGAACTCACCGCCGAATCGCCGCACAAGGCTTCGGGCAACCAGGCGCTGTCCGACGGCATCGCAGCGCTCAAATGGGTGCAAACCAATATCGCGCTATTCGGCGGCGACCCGAACAACGTCACGATCTTCGGCCAGTCGGCCGGCGCGTGCATTTCGGCGGCGCTGGTCGGCTCGCCGGTCGCCAAGGGCCTGTTCCGCCGCGCGATCTCCGAGAGCGGCGCCTGGGGCGGCCTCACGCCGGCGAAGATGCAGACGCGCGAGAATGCCGAAAAGGCGACGCTCGCCAATGCCGAAAGGCTCGGCGCCAAAAGCCTTGCCGATCTGCGCGCGCTCCCTGCCGACAAGCTGCTCGCCATCCGCGCCCAGGGCATCATCGTCGACGGCTGGATCGCGCCCGAAGATTTCGCCAAAACCTTCGCCGAAGGCCGCCAGAACAAGGTCGACGTGCTCGCCGGATCGAATGGCGACGAAGGCAGCAGCTTCGCATTCGGCGGCGCCGGGCCGGCGATGACCGCCGAGCGCTGGAACGGAGGCGCCGCGCAGCGCTGGAAGGACTTGGCCGACCTTGGCACCAAAGCCTATCCGGTCGCCACCGACGAGCAGGCCGTCGCCGCCGCGACGCGGCCGTTCACCGACGGCCTCAGCTTCTATGCCCAGATCTACGCGCGCTATCAGGCGCATGCCGGCCGCAACGGCTATGCCTATCAGTTCATCCACCGCCCGCCCGCCGACCCCGGCAAGAAGCCGACCGGCGCCAGCCACGCCGCCGAGCTCGCCTATGTCTTCCACAGCCTCGACCAGCTCCGCGAAATCCCCGACGGCAGCTCGCCCACGCTGACCAAGGACGATCCCGCCGAGAACAAGCTCGCCGACCAGATTGGCAGCTATTGGACCAACTTTGCCAAGACCGGCGACCCCAACGGCCCCGGGCTGCCGAAATGGCAGAAGATCACCGCGGCCAAGCCGGGCGAAGTGATGCAGCTGGAATTCAACGACAAATCCGCCACCGGCACCGCGCTGACGCCCGCGCAATGGGACCTGTACACCGCCCTCTACAAGCGCGACCTCGGGGTTGAGATCAAGCCCTAGGGCGCAGCTGTTACCCCTTTCCGGTCTCCATCGACCGCGGGCAGGGCATCCCCTACCGGATCCACCCCCCAGAATCGCCAACGGCCGGTCGTCCGAGGACGACCGGCCGCTGCGCGCCCCGGAGCGATATCCACTCCGGATCGGAGGAATGTTTACCGCACCGCCCCGCGGCGGAACAGATTGACGATGCCGAGCAGCACCACCGAACCCAGCAGCGACACCAGGATCGACGTCACGCTCACATTGCCGCTGGTGATCGGCGCGCCGCCGATCAGCGGAGTGATCAGGAACCCGGCGAGCAACGCGCCCACCACGCCGACGACCACGTTCATGAACACGCCTTGCTGCGCGTCGGTGCGCATGATCAGGCTGGCGACCCAGCCAATCACGCCGCCCACTACCAGAAGAATAAGCAATCCCATGACCTTGCCTTTCGAAAACACTTGTTGCTGGGTACAACCCCGCAAGCCATGGGAAGGTTGCACGCTGCCGCCGCCGATCCCGGCGGCAGCGCGACCGGCACGCGCGCTCAGCGGTCCTTGACCGAGCGCAGCACGGTGCCGAAAAACGCAAAGGCTCCCAGCGCGAGCGCCCAGGCCTGCACGTCCGGTTCCCGCCCTTGCGTGGCCTCCGCGCTCGCCGCGCGCGTCCCCTCGTTGCCATGCCATGCGGCCGCGCCCGACACGGCCGGCGCCAACAGCATCGCCACGGTGCCCAGCGGCACCGCCATCCATCGCTTCCCCATCGCAATCCCCAAAAAAAGCCAACGCACCTGCGGTCCAGTGCAGGCACGCGCGCGAACTCGCGGCGGGAGGCGAGGTTCCCCGCACGGCTGCATTTTTTGACATATCGGCTGCTTGCGGTCGTCGGAGCCGCAGCGCTGCCGGAAGCCCCGCTACGCGCTTACCCCGGCATCCCTTCGAACTGCGGCAGATCGAGCGGCTTGTTCCACGCCAGCCTTCGCTTGACGAACATCTCGAGCTTCGGCGCAATCATCTCGGGGCGGTCCAGGCTGCCCAGCTGGACGAACACTGCGCCCGGAAAGCTCTCGAGGTTGCTGCTGAACACGCGCGCGGCGCACTCTGGGCAGAAGTTGCGGTCGAGCCCCTTGCCGGATTCGGCGATGTAATGGAACGCGCCGGGATTGCCGCTCAACAGCGTGAAATCGTCTGCCGGCACGCCGAAGAAGGTCGCCATCTCGCCGCCCGACGCCCGCTTGCAATCGAGGCAATGGCAATTGGCGACGAACTCGGGATCGGTGTCGAATTCGAACGTCACTGCGCCGCACGCGCAGCCGCCGGTATATTTCTTCGGCATGGTTCCTCCTTTCGAACTGGCACGGACGGTCGCCAGCCCAGTACGATCATGCCGCGACCGACGCCGCGTTTGTGCGACAAGCCGGCGCCGCCGGCAACGCGGCTCAGCGCCGTGTGTCGACCGCGATCCAGTTCGTCTCCCACGTCACCCCGCCATCGGCCGAATAGGCCTGCTCGAACCGCGCCGAATTCGCCGTCACGTCCGAAATCACGAAGCGCACCAGCACCGTGCTGTCGTTGGCGCTATCGACGCCATAGAACACGCCGCGCCCCTTGCCGTCGAACGCCCCCGTCACCGGCGACGTCAGCAGCCCGCTGCGGATATTCGCGAAATTGAGGGTCCATTGGTGCGCCTTGGGATTATAGAGCCGCAGCGACATGCCTTCGATCTTCGTCGACCCGGCCGCCACCGAAAGCTCGACCAGATTGGCGCGCCCGCCCAGCGCCGGCCGCACCACGCTCGTGCCGCTGAACTCGATCCACTGCGTCGACCCCGTCAGCGGTGCCGCCAGATAGCGCAGCTTGGTCGTCCAGGTGCCGATTTCCCAGTCGAAATCGTGACTCCCGTCGCGCGCCGGCGTGGGCGTCGCGGGCGCCGTCTGCGCATAGCCGGGGGCAGGGCAGGCGAGGAGACCCGCCGTCGCGAGCGCCCATGCGGTTAGGGTTGTCCAGCGGGGCGCTGGGCAGGGGCTATCGATTGGATTCACGCGGCATCTCCTCGCTACCGGTGCAATCCTATAGCGGCCATCCGCCTTCCGGAAAGATCGATCGGCCCGGTCACCAGAGCTGGCGCCACGCCACCCAATTTGATCCGCTCCGTCCCAATCTTCCCCGGCGAAGGCCCATAAGCGCTAACTTGAGCCCTCTCCCGCTTGCGGGACGAGCGCGTCGGGGCGGTCATGCCCCCGGCATGACCTGAACAGCGCGGGGCGCTGTTCACCCGACGCGGGGTGAG
>Ga0068859_100004413_pt1 | contig 14352 bp, 11 predicted proteins | sample KBSSwiS22_FD_66585 | JGI IMG/M metagenome (GOLD analysis project Ga0068859, IMG submission 66585) | Switchgrass rhizosphere microbial communities from Kellogg Biological Station, Michigan, USA - KBS Switchgrass S2-2 | ecosystem: Host-associated > Plants > Roots > Rhizosphere > Soil ...
AAAGCGGTGGCCGATCTTGTGCTGGAGAACCGGGAGGATCCACTGCTGGGCGCCGCATCGCCGCGGCGTTTCGGGGAGTATTAAATTCAGGAGTATTAAACAGGAGTCATTAAATATGTCGATTTTGTCTGAGCAGCAAGTACAACAGGAACTGAGCACGCTGCACGATTGGGCGCTCGAAGGGCGCGCGATCCGGAAACAGTTCACCTTCGCTGATTTTCCCGAGGCGGTGGCGTTCGTGAACCGGCTGGTGCCCGACGCCCAGGCCGCGGATCATCATCCCGACATCATCATCAACTACAAGCGCGTGACGCTCATTTACAGCACGCACAGCGAAGGCGGGCTGACGCAGAAGGACTTCGACGGCGCCGCCATGGCGGAGCGCAAGGCTGCCGCCAGGTAACCAGCATGCGGTTAGATCTCAAGAAGCACTACAGCTCGCGCGAGGTTGCGGCGATCACCGGACTGTCGGCGAGGCAGCTCCAGTGGTGGGATGCGCGCAAGCTGATCAAACCATCCATCTCGTCACATCGCACCGAGGCCGGGGGATTCACCGAGCGGCGATACTCGCCGATCGATCTGTTCGAGCTCGCCGTCTTGGCCGATCTTCGACGCAACGGCTTGTCGGTGGCGAAGATTCGACAGCTGCTCGACACGCTTCGGCGGCGGTTCGGCATCAGATTGTTCGACGCCGTCGGCGGCGGCAACACGATCACGTTGTTGACGGATGGAAAAGAGATATACGCGCGCACCGATGGCGGCCAGTTTTTCAATCTTCTGAGAGCGCCGACACAGCCCCTTCTCGTGGTGGGGAATGAAGATGCGCTGAAGGAGCTGAAACTCCGGATGCGGTCGAAACCCGGAAAGAAGAAGAAAAAGATTTAGCTGATCGGAAAGATTTTTTCGAGATCGTCGGCCGGCCGCGCGATCACGTGCACGCCGATGAGCTCGCCCACGCGGCGCGCGGCAGCCGCGCCGGCATCGGTCGCCGCTTTCACCGAGGCGACGTCCCCCCGCACGATCGCCGTTACAAGGCCCGCGTCGACCTTCTGCCAGCCGACAAACACCACGTTGGCGGCTTTCACCATCGCATCGGTGGCCTCGACCATGCCCACGAAGCCGCGGGTTTCGACGAGCCCGAGCGCCTCGCCAACCTCGGGTTTGGGCAGCGGCTTGCGAATCTCAGCGGTCATGTGGAGTGATGCTATCACGCCGGAACGGCGCAGAGACGCAAAGCCGCAGAGATTATTTTCAGAAAAGGCCTGGAAAATTTGTTGCCTTGATCGCGTAACCCGGGAAGATCCGCGACGGGTCGTTGATGCCGAGGTGACGGACGACCACTTCGGCGAACACATCCCGGAAATCCGTCGTCACCGCGAGATCGCGGCTCTCGTACCGTTGTTCGGTTTTCAGGCCAGGCCACTTGCCGTACACCTTGCCGCCCTTCACGGCGCCGCCGATCGCCATCATCGCGTTGCCGTGTCCGTGATCGGTTCCTCGGTTGCCATTCTCGGATACTGCGCGCCCGAACTCCGACATCGTGAGTATCACGACGTCGTCCATCCGGTCACCGAGATCCGCCACGAGCGCAGCGATGCCTCGTCCAAAATCATCGAGACGCGTGGCCAGTTGTCCCGTGGCTCCGCCCTGATTCACGTGATTATCCCAACCGCCGACTTCGGTGAACGCAATCTCCAGCCCAAGATCCGACTTGACGAGCTGGCCTATCTGCAGCATTGACTGCCCGAACGGCGACCGCGGATATTCCGCACCGTTGGCCGGCTGGTACTTCTGAGGCATCGCCGCCTGTAACGTTTTGACCGCGTCGAACGCTTCGCGACCGGTTCCTCCGAGCACGCTGTCAGACGCTCGCGCGTACTGGGATTCGAGGGACGCGCGCATCGTGTCGGTACCGCGAATGCCGAACTGGCCGATCTGGTTGATCGCCATCGCCTCTTCGCGGCCTTGCAGCATCCTCGGAAGCTGCTGCGTCAGTGAGACTGCGCGGAAGCTCGAATGCTCTTCGGCGTGCTTGGCTTGAAGATATCGATTCAGCCAGCCGTCAGGCGTGCTTTTTCGTCCGGGCGTCCCGGTTTCCATGTAGTCCTGCGCATCAAAGTGCGAGCGTGTGTTGTCCGGCGATCCGCATGCATGCACGATGGCCAGCTCGCGGCGCGCGTAAAGCTTCTGCAGCGGCGCCAGCCGGGGATGGAACGCGAAGAAACCGTCGAGATCGAGGGCCGACATGTCTGCCGACCCGGGCCGTGCGATCCCGATAGTCGGCCTCGACGTGTAGTAATCGCGTTCGCCGTACGGCACCACCATGTTCAGGCCGTCGACCGCGCCGCGTTGAAAAATCGCCACGAGCACTTTGCGGCGGGCGGTGGCCGCGGCCGCGACCGTGCGCGTGAGAAACGACGGCGCGAAGGCGAGACTCACCAGCGCCAGACCACCGTTGCGGATAACGATTCGGCGCGAAATCATGACGTCACCTACTTCCTTTGAAACTCGGGCGCGCCAAGCGCAAGCGCTCCGGCCTGTGCGGCATCAACGCGGACTCCCGGCACATGGTTGTCCGCCAGGGCAACCGCGAAGTTCATCCGATTGACGAGCCCGCCGGCGTTCATCCACGTGTCGGTCGATTCGGCGTAGCCGGTCGGGGGTTGTGCCTGATAGAGCGGCATCCCCAATTGCTGAAGCGCGCGAATCAGCCCGATGCCGCTTCGGACGTCCGCCGATGACGCGCGCAGCGCGCTGACGACAAACTCGAGCGGTGTTTTCACCTTGGCCCGCTGCGCTTCGGGTGCAAAAAACTCCGGCGACTCGACAATCGTGCGTACGACTTCGCGGATATCGCCTTTGGTGTCCAGGAACCGCTTTGCGGCACGGTTCACGAGCGCGGGCGGCGGCTCGTCGCCGACGAACCGGCGCGCCAGCTTGGTAGCGATGAATTTGGCGGTCGAGGGGTGGCTCGCGAGAATGCGCAGCACCTGCTCACCGTCGCTCTCGCCCCCTCCGGCTTTGATCGTGTGCCCGAGCACATGCTTCTCGCCCGGGTCGTGCATCCGAGGATCGAATTTGAACTCTCCGCCCAGGCGCGGCCTGTCGATGGTCCATCCGGTAAACGCGCGCGCGACTTCGACGACGTCCTGCTGCGTGTAACCGCCGTCCACGCCAAGCGTGTGCAGCTCCATCAGCTCGCGCCCGTAGTTTTCGTTCAGCCCGGTCGGCCGGTTTTTCTGCTGCTGCTGGACTTGTTCCGCCAGATCGGGCCGCCTCACGCCGAGCATTCGCGTTCGATTGCGCTGCCGCATCTCGTCACGGCCCGTCAGATGCAGGCCGTTCGGATCGGTGCTCATCCAGTTGTCCAGGTAAAACAGCATTGCAGGGCTGTGCGCGACCGCTCCGAGCAGTGTGTCGAAACTGCCGAGCACGTTCGGCCGGATCACGTCGCGCTCGTAGGCCGTCAAGAATTGCCGATCCGCGCCTTTCGCGGCATAGACGTTGAAATGATTGAACCAGAAGTCGGTGAGCACTTCCTGCAGTTGACGCTCGCTGTAAGTGGCGCGCAGGAGTTTTTGTTCGTTCAACTCGACCATTACCTGCCGCGCCTTCATCAGCGCCGGCGACAGCTGCATGCGCTGAACCGGTTTCGCACCTTCCATCGCGGGATCGTTATCGTTCTGCGTCTGGGCCGCCTTCCGCTGGCGCTTCGCCTGTTGCGCAGGAATGAAATATTCCCGCGCAAGCGCAGACTGGCTGATCCCCAGCGTCGTGAAAGGCTCGAGCCTCGCCTCGAGGGCGCTGTCCGCAATGCGCTCCGGGTGCAGCTGTTGCTCGATGTAGTTGATGACGCCTGCCTGCCGCACCTTCTCGATGTCCCCCGGCCTCGCGCCGTAGCCGAGGCGATTCAAAACATGCGCGATGGTGGCGTCGTCGGTCCGTGGAGGGGCGGCGGCCAGGAAAAGGACCGCAGAAACCGCAACGATCACGATTTTGCGTACGGGCGCTGTCATTTCAACCTCCAGAGAGGGGGAACTGCGTGCTGTGAGGGTTAGACCGGGGAGGGGAGGGGAGGGTTACATTCGTCGATCGGCCAGCGTCCATCGGCCATCGTCGGGTCGATCGGCCATCGTCGATCGTCGGGGCGATCGGCGATTTATCAGGGCATGTCGAGTGCCAGAGTGACCGGCGTGCCCTCGTTGAGGGTAAAGCTTTTTGCTCTGGGCCGAAGTTGCTCGAGCAGCGCGGGATCGTTCTGGGCGCCGTTTTCGAGGCTTTCGAGCGGCGCTGCGAGATAGCGCCCAGGCGGCAGCCCTTTCAGGCTGAAGTTGCCTTCCTGGTTCGGCCGCGCGGTGCGGATATATCGCGACTGGCCTGTCCATAACTTTGCGTCGTCAGGAAAGATCACCAGCACGTAATCCGTCATCGCCTGGCCTTTGCTGTCGCGCACGGTGCCGGAAAGATCGGTCAGCCGATCGGTCAGCGTGACGACAACGCCCGTCACATTGTTGCCGGACTTGAACTCGAACGGCCTGTCGGTGATGTCTTCGCCGTTCACGGAAATCGATTTCAGCGTCCATCCTGTCGGTACGCCGCCAACGCGGATCAGCTGCGAGCCGAGCACGCCTCGCAGCTCGAACGAGCCGTCATCGGCGACGCGGCCGCCGCCGAGCGCGCGGCCGGCCATTCCCATAATGGATTGCTGACCGGTGACGGGCGCCGCTGTTATCTGCAGTCCACGTGTCGATCCCGCTTGTTGAGGTTTCTGCCCCTGGAAGACCACGTGTCCCGAAACTGAAATACCGGGAGTTGTCAGGATCGTGACGTTACTGATGTCTTCGCCGGTCACGCTAAGCGGCAGCGACGCGAACTCGAGCTGTCCGCCGGCCACGCTCTGGAGGTCGCGCGGACGCTGCTGCACGTCGAGCGTGTATTCGCCAGGCGGCACGTTGTTCAGTGCGAAGCTGCCATCGCTGCCGACTTGATTCGCGCCGCCGATGTTGAACATCCCGCCGCCCGCGCCATTCGCCGGGCGAACGAGCACAACGGCTCCCGTGAGCGGTTTTCCATTTGAACTGAGCACGGTTCCGGAAATCCGGGCGAGGCGCGCAGGCACGAGCGAAAACGCAACGGAACCCAATTCCTGTCCAAGCGCAACGGTCACCGACTGCGCCGTCGCGACATCTGTCGTGCCGGGATAATACGTCGGGGGATAACCCGAGGGTTCTTCGACCACCGCAAGCGCCATCGGCGTTTGCGCATTGGCTCGGACCGACGCACGGACGATGTATTCGCCGGGCATGAGGCCGAAGATGCGGAACTGGCCGATGTCGTCGCTCACGGCCGTGCGTCCCGCGTTCACGAGCTGGCGTTGTCCATTGGTGAACTGATAACGCATCGCCTGCACCTGCGCGTCGGCGATCGGATCACCGAATTCGTCAGTGATGCGCCCGGCAATCACGCTTCCGCGAGGCAGGCTGAAATCGATTTTGTCGAGCACCTGGCCATCGGCCACGTCGAGGGGCTTCCCGGCTTCGAACGGGCGCGCCTGGCCGTACTCGAGCGTCACATAGCCCGCCTTGCTGATCGTCACTCGGTAGCGCGCTGCCGGGAGGTCGCCGACTTCATAGCGGCCTTGATTGTCGGTCGTCACCATGCGGTTGGTACGCGCATCAGGCGCGCTGACGCGGACTTGTGCGCGTCGAATCGGATTGCCAGAATCGGCCGAGACGATACGCCCGATAATTTTCGCAGTGCCTTTTGGAGCGGGTGTGTTGTCGCGAAACGGCCCGCCGAAGCGTCCGCCAAGGCCGCCGGGCCCTTGGGGAAGCTGGCCTGGATCGATTTGCGGTCCCTGACCGCCAAACCGGCCGCCGCGTCCACCACGGCCGCCGGCGCCGCCTTGGTCAGGCACAGCCGCGTCCTGAGCGCGAAGACCGGCTGCGGCAAGCCCAAGCACGATCGCCCCCGCGACAAAAGACGCGCGAACCTTATGACTCATAAAGATATATACGTCTAGGGCAGGTGAAATGTTACGGCACTGTCTGAAGCCGCAGATCGAGCGTCAGCGTCTGCCCTTCACTTAGACGGAAATTGGTCGCGCGCGGCTTCACGCGATCGTGGAACGCCGGGTCCCATTGTTGGCCCTGTTCGATCGCTTCCAACGCGATGGCGAAATAGTCGCCTGCTGGCAGACCCTTGGTTTGATACTTTCCTTCCTGATCTGGTCGGAGGGTTCGGATGAAGCGAGTTGGAATATCGCCTTCGCGAAGATTGCTCGGAAAAGTAACCACGATGTAGTCCTTCGCTGCGCCGAGTCCTGTTTGAACCCTTCCCGAGAGAGTCGTCTGGGCTTTGGTGAGAGTGATTTCCAAGCCCGTGACATGAGCTCCCGCTTTGATTTCGTACGGTGTGTCGGTGATATCACGGCCTTCGATCGTGACCGATTTGATTCCTAATGCTGAAGAAGCACGGAACGTACCCTTGCCAGTCACGCCTTTCAGCTCGAACTCTCCGCTCGAGTTGACGACGCCGGGCTCCATCGCGCCCACATAACCGGAAGGCTCGGTCGCTGAGAAAAAGACGTGGAGTGGTTGACCCGGCACGATCGCCGTTTGGAGCGTCCCGTTCTCGACGATCATGCGACCCGAAATTGTTGCTCCGGCCCCCATCGTGATGATCAAGCCAGTGATGTCTTGGCCCGCCACAGTAATCGGCACTGATGCGAATTCGGGCTCGGCCGCAGGGGCTCCCGCTGTCGCGCCAGGGCGGCCCATATTCGGTCGAACCTCGAGGGAATATTCTCCGGGTGGAATGTTCCGTAACATGAAGGTGCCATCCGTACCCACCATGCTGCCGAAACCGAATGAGTTTGTGTCCCTGGCGCGCAGCGAGATCGAAAAGTCGGCCGCTGGGCGTCCTTGCGAAGATCTCACGACGCCCGAAACTCTGGAGAGGCGCGCCGGAGTCATTGAGAAAAACGCCGATGCTTCCTGACCGATGCTGACCGTCACTGCCTGCGCTTCCGCTTCACTAGTCGTGCCTGGGTAGTACGTCGGCGCGAACCCGTCGCCGCCGTCATTGCTGCCGGATCCGACCGTCATACCCGGCGCCGTCCAGCTGTTGGCCCCGGCACTCATCGTGGCGGATATCACGTATGAGCCCGGCGATAGGCCGAACAATCGAAACTGTCCCAGGTCGTCAGTGCTCATGTTGAAGGGTCCGGCCATGCCTCCCGACTGCATGAGTCGCCGGCGCCCATCTGGTTGATATTGATAGCGCATCGCGCGCACAGTGACGCCAGCAAGCGGCTCGCCAACCTCGTCGGTGATGCGCCCAGCTATGACGCCGCCTCGGGGCATTGCAAAATCGATCTTTTCGACGGTTTGGCCGTCTACGAGAACCAGCGGCTTTCCCGGCTCAAACGGCCTCTGTTGTCCGAACGACAGGTTCACGTATCCGTTGCGCGACACGTTGATTTGGTACCGCCCTGAGGGAAGATCCTCGAATGCGTACTTTCCTTCCGCGTCACTAGTCGCGGTTTTCATGAGTCGCTGGTCCATTGCGAAAATCTGAATCTGCGCGCGCCGTAGCGGATTACCGGTGTCCGCCGACACGACACGGCCAAGAATCTTCGCGGTGCCTGTAGGAACTGGGGCGTTATCGCGAACCGGCCCCGCCGCAGGAGCCTGCGGCCGCGGCCCTGGCAGACCCGGCATCGATGCGCCAGGCAGGGGTGCCGGCGCTTGTGCGCTCAGGGTGATACTGCAGAGAAGAAATCCGACGCCCAGCGAACCCAGGGCACGCATTCTCATACGCCCTCCAGGAACAACTGACAACCGGTTGTATTTAGCGGATACGAACGCGGCTTTGCTCCCGCATGAACTGCTGCACGTAGTACGGCCCGCCACTGCCACGGCCGGTCGACCCGCTGGCCTTCCAGCCGCCAAACGGATTCACGCCGGGCCACGCGCCCGTCGTCGCCCCCGCGCGCCGGTTCGCGTACGTGACACCGGCTTGTATGCGATCGAAAAACTGTTTCAGCTCGTTCTCGTTTTCCGAATAGATGCCGGCGGTGAGCCCGTACTCGGTGCGATTGGCGAGGTCGATCGCTTCGTCGAGCGTCATCACCTTCGCGATGACCGTGATGGGCACGAACAGCTCTTCGGAAAACAGCGGATGATCCGGCGGAAGGCCGTCGATGATCGTAGGCTCGACAAAGAAGCCTTTGTCGAGCGGCGGCTTGGTGATTCGCTTGCCGCCAATCAGAATTTTCCCGCCGTCCTTTGTCGCGCGTTCGACGGCCGACAGATACGTGTTGACCGCCGCCTCGTTGATCACCGGCCCCATCCAGGTCTCGCGCTCGAGTGGATTGCCGACTTTGATGCGCTTGGTTTTGTCGACGAGCATCGCGACGAACTTGTCTCGCACATCTTTCTGAATGTAGACGCGCGAGCACGCCGAACACTTCTGGCCCTGCGCCCCGAACGCCGATCGCATGACGCCGTCGCTGGCCTTATCGAGATCCGCCGACGAAGCGATGATTGCGGGATTCTTTCCGCCCATCTCGATGATGAGCGGCCGCGGAACGGGGCGCGCCGCATTCTCGCGCATCAGCTTCAATCCGACTTCCTTCGATCCTGTGAACACGATCCCATCGATGCCGTCGTTGTCGATCAGTTCCTGTCCGACGGCCGACCCAGGGCCCGTCACGAAATTGAAGGCGCCGCGCGGCAACCCGGCTTCCATGACAATGTCATTCAGCTTTGCGCCGATGAATGGCGTGTCGCTCGCGGGTTTGAAGACAACCGTGTTCCCGGAGGCGAGCGCGCCGCCGGCCGGACCGGCCGCGAGCGCCGCCGGAAAGTTGAACGGCGAGATCACGGCCCAGACGCCGTACGGCCTCAGTACGCTCACGTTCTCTTCGCCGGGGCCGAGCACCCCCATTTTCTCGACGAAGCCGTTGTGTGCCTCGATTTGATCGCAGTAGTAGGTAATGAGGTCCGCCGATTCCTCGACGTCGCCGACGCATTCGATGCGGTTCTTGCCGACCTCGTAGCCCATCAGCGCGGACAACTCCCACCGGCGCTTGCGGATGCCATCGGCGATCCTGCGTACATACACAAGCCGCTGCTGCCACGACAATGCCGACCACCCGGGTTGAGCGACGCGCGCGGCCACGATCGCAGCCTTCGCGTGTTCGCGCGTGCCCTGCTGGAATGTGCCGAGCATGATGCTCGTATCGATGGGACTGCGGTCCTCGAACTGCTTCTCCGCTTTTATCGTTTGTCCGTTGATGTAGATAGCGTGATCTCGCCCGAAGGATTGGGGTGCCTTTGTGATGGCGCGGTCGAGTTCGCGATGAAGGTCTTCGAGCTGCTCGCCGCCGAGCGTGGCGTACGTAATCTTGGTTGGCATAAAGCCGGCCTCGATGACGAGCGTACCGTACTTCTAGTCGTCAGTCGCGGCCGCAGGGCGCTGGTAAACGATTTTCCCGTCGAAAATCGTGACGGTGACGGCCGTCTCGCGCAGCGATTCGGGACGCTTGTCGAAGATGTTGTTCGAAAGAATGACAATGTCGGCCAGCATGCCGGCCTTGAGCGTGCCTTTGCGCTGCTCGTCGTGCGAGGCGAACGCCACCTGTGCGGTATACGCATCGATGGCGGGCAGAAGCTCGGCGGGCGTCGCGACAGCCTCTTCGAGGGCGTCGCGTGGATCGAGCGAAGCCGCGGGCCAGTTGCTGCCGAACAAGATTCGTGCGGTCCCGTCGGTGAGCAGGCTGTCGTCGATGCGGTACCGGCGCTCGCGCGGCGCGGGATTCGACACCGCCACATGATCGAATGCATCAACCGCGGCGCGAACGTCGGCGCCGCCGGCTGTACGCACCGTCACGTTCCAGTTGTGTTTGTCGAGCAACGCGACTGCGCGTTCGAGAGCCGCCGGATCGCACGTCGATAACTCCGGTCCTCGTTTCTCGCAGGTAATTTCCACGCCTCCGAGTTTCAGCGTCGGATCGTCGGGATACGCTTCGCGCAGTTTGTCGAGCTCGGCCACCTCGGCTTCGCCGATCGCCGGAGAGACGGCGATCGAGCCATACACGCGGACGGTGAGCTCGCCCTGTTTGCGGATGGTGCTGAGCAGATCGAGCTCTTCTTCACCGGGGGTCACCGAATGCACGCTCGTGACGCCAAGCTTGTGCGCCTCATCAATGGCCGCGCGCAGGGCCGCAATTTTCTCGACGCGTGTCAGCCGCGGAAGCATGTGCGACACGAGGTCGATCGCCGCGTCGCGCAACACACCCGTGGGCTCACCGGTACGGCGATCCTTCGTCACGATCCCACCTTCGGGATTTCGCGTCCTACGCGTGATGCCTGCGATCTCGAGCGCTTTCGAGTTGACCCAGGCGACGCGTCCGTCCTCGCTGACGATGAACACCGGCCGCTCTGGAACGGCGGCGTCCAGAATTTTTCGGGGGGCGACAGTCAGATTCTCGAGCAGCGCGGCGTCGGCGTTACGTGCCAGCACCCAGGGACGCGCCGAAGCATCCCCGGCGTAATCCAGGAGGCCCGTTTCGAGGTCGTCAATTGTTGTGGCAGAGGAAAGGTCGAGGCGGTCGAGTGCGAGGGCCCCGGCCATCAGCTCCACGCGCCCGTCGTTCAATCCGGGAATCACCGTGCCGCCGTGCGCGTCTAATACTAGAGTCTGGGGACGGCGAAGGCGCTTGACCTCGCGGTTCGTGCCCACGCGAAGGATTTGATTGCCGCGGACGGCGACAGCTTCCTGGAGTTCGGCGCCGCCTCCCGGGTAGACCTTCCCATTCACGATGATCAGGTCGACGGGTCCGCTCGCATCATCACGCTGCGCCCCGACCATGAGGCCCGCGATGAAGGTCGCACCGACGATCACGATCACCAGAATTGTGGTCAGCCGCGTCGCCATTGCCGGATTCTAGCATGGTAGCATCTGGGGTTATTTCAAGCATTGAGGAGGGAAAAAATGACAGCTCAAGGTCAGGGATCAAACGTTCTGGTGAGCACCGACTGGGTCAGCCAGCATCTCTCCGATCCCTCGGTGCGTATTGCGGAAGTCGACGTCGATACGGCCGCGTACGATCAAGGGCACGTGCCCGGCGCCGTCGGCTGGAACTGGACGACCGAGCTCTGCGACACACTCGTGCGCGACGTCATCCCGAAGAACAAGCTCGAGGAGCTGCTCGGCAACTCGGGCATCGACAACGACACCACGGTTGTCTTGTATGGAGACAACAACAACTGGTTCGCCGCCTGGGCATTCTGGCAGCTGAAACTCTACGGTCACGAGAACATCCGCATCATGGACGGCGGCCGGAAGAAATGGCTGTCTGAAGGTCGCGAGCTGAGCACCGATCCGCCGAAGGCCGCGAAGAAAACCTACAAGGCGAAGGACGCCGACAACTCGCTTCGCGCATTTCTACCCGAAGTGCAGGATGCCGTGAAAGGGAAGAAGGCATCGCTCGTCGACGTGCGGAGCCCGGCAGAATTCACGGGCGAGATTCTCGCGCCTCCCGGACTTCCGGAAACATGCCAGCGGGGGGGCCACATCCCCGGCGCCAAAAGCATGCCGTGGGCGAAGCTCGCCAACGATGACGGCACGTTCAAGAGCCCGGCGGAAATCAAGGCGCTCTACGACGGTGTCGGCGTCACTGGCGACAAGCCCATCATCGCGTATTGCCGCATCGGAGAGCGCTCGAGCCACTCGTGGTTTGCGTTGAAATATCTGCTCGGCTACAACAACGTGAAAAACTACGATGGGTCGTGGACCGAGTGGGGCAATCTCGTCGGCGCGCCAGTGGAAAGACCGTAATGTCGTTTCGGGCTTTCGACGCAGGGACGCAAAGACGCGCCTCTGCGTCTCCGCGTCGAAGAATGGTTCAAGTATGAAAGCTGAAGAATTTACCGAGCGCAAGCAGACGATCGACGGCTGGAACGTGAACGTCGTCACGTACCGCATCGGCGAGCGCTGGTACTGCAGTATCGACAACGTCGACCCCGGCGCGCGTTTCGCGCGCGCCGAGGGTGCGTCGCGCGAGGAAGTCGAACGCGCCGGGCTCGAGAAAGCGCGGAAGTACCTCAAGCAGACCCGTAGGTTTCCGACCGGCGGCTGAACGCGTCGAGCGCCGCCGCTCGTTCCGATTCAGGCACCAGCGGGAATGTCGTCAGCACGTGCCTGAATTCCTCCAACGTCAGCTGATATGCCATCGCGGCAGCGCCTTGTAGTCGCGCTGCCGTGTCCGGCGCCGGCCCTGTGCTCAGCGTGCGCGCGAGAGATGAGATTTCCTGAAACTCCGTCGAACCGCGCGGCAGCTTCGGCACGCGGAGATCCTCGACAGTGGTCGACCCCAGGTGCGTCGTCATTACCTGGCGGACAAGATAGTTCGCGACGAAGCTGTTCAGCATGCCGCACAGATATTGCTGTTCGTCTTCTGGTAAAAACGTCTTCAGACAAAAGAGCGAGTGCGTGGTCACGACTCCGCTCGGAAGAATCGCGGCTATCAACGAAAGTCTATTTGTCGAGCTGGCGACATCGCGGTAGGCGAGTCGTGCGCGCCTGAACGAATGCTCCGGATCGATCAGCCGGGCGGCCGTGATTTCGTCGATCGTCAGGGTGCTGTGTTCAGGATGCGAGATGAAAGGTTCGATGTGTTTGCCTTCCAGCACCCGCATCGAACGCGGCGCCGAGGGGCCGTGCGTGAAGTGCGCCTTGTCGTCGGTGGCATTCAGCTCGCGGCCGAATTCCGCATTCCATCCACCAGCGTCGGCCAGCCGCGGAAAGCGATGGACGATGCGTTCGAGGATCGCGAGATCGCGGGCCGTGTGGAGCTCGGGAATCGTCACCTGGCCGCCTGCAAGGCTTCTGAGCAAGGCCGGCGTCAAGACGATCTGATACACGGGATCGTCCGGACGGTCACCGTCGTCTGGCACCTGGTCGAGGACGGCCGGATCGTCGATACCGAAGCGGCACCTGATCGACGCCGTCGCGCGGCCGGTGGTCGCGGTGAAGAGGACGAAGCGCACGCTGCGATGGATAGGGAAGATCGCGCGCCGATTGTCGAAGCCCACCAGCGTGTCGATGTCGCAACGGTCGAGCATTCGGCGGCGCAGCGCGGAAGACGTGTGGTCGGTCGCGAAACCCGACGGCACCACAAGCCCAACTCGCCCGCCGCGCTTGAGCAGTGCGAGTGCCCGCTCGACGAACAACTGATAGCGGTTCACGCGGCCGCCCCCCTGATGGCGGTAGACACCCGAACCTCGGACGAACGCCTTCTCGGGGCTATCGCGGCGCAGCACGTTCCACGGAGGATTTCCCAGCACGGCGTCGAATCCCGCGTTTCCGAGCGGCCGCCCGGCCGTGTCGAAATAGACCTCGGGAAATTCGAGCGGCCAGTGAAGGAATCGCCTGCTTTGTGCAATCGCCTGCGACTGCTGCAGCAGCGGCTCCGCAATTTGCGCCGGTAGTGACCCGCGCCCGCCGATCAACTGATCGCGAAGCGATCCAAATACCGCGCCTCCGGGACGAACCTCGCCTGCCGGCCACATCCAGCCCGCGCACCACAGATTAGCCAGCGTCTTCCATCGTTCGGTCGTGTGGAGTCGCTCGAGCCGCCGCTCTTTCTGTTTGACGATCTCGGCGCTGTCGTCGGCGGCCTCCGCGATCCAGGTGCGCTCGAGCACAGCCGTGGCCACCGACGGCTCGAGCTCGGCGTCGGAGAACAGCGGCGTGTCGACATGCTTCGTCGTCGACGCGCCACGGCCTGCGCCTGGTGGAGCCTGGCGCGCAATGTCGGCCGGAGATGCGCCTATGAGGCTGTCTCCGCACACAAGGTGATGGTCGAGAAAGCTCAGCGGCTTCCCGGACGAAAGCGTCGCGAGCCACAGCGACAGGCGCGCAAGTTGAACGGCCGTGGCGTTCAAATCGACGCCAAAGAGACACCGTTGCGCGACGAGGCGCCGGAATCCGGCCCGCTCTTCCTCGCCGATTTCATCCTCGTGGCACTCGCCGTCGCGCACGAGCGCGCGCTCGTACGTTCCCGCCAGATAGCGGCAGGCCGCGACCAGGAACGCCGCGCTGCCCATCGACGGGTCCACGACCCGAAGCTGAAGAATCTGCTGAGACGACGCGTGCTCCGCCAGCGGGTGAAGCGTGCGGCGGACAAGGTAGTCGGTGATCGACTGCGGTGTGTAAAACGATCCGGTCGCCTTGCGATGCTCGCCGCCGCGTCGAAGGAGAACATTGCGTCCACGGACCCCGGACTGGAGGGCAGGCTCGTAGTCGAGCACGCTCTCGTAAACCGCGCCGAGCTGTTCGACGCCG
>Ga0068859_100004417_pt1 | contig 14348 bp, 14 predicted proteins | sample KBSSwiS22_FD_66585 | JGI IMG/M metagenome (GOLD analysis project Ga0068859, IMG submission 66585) | Switchgrass rhizosphere microbial communities from Kellogg Biological Station, Michigan, USA - KBS Switchgrass S2-2 | ecosystem: Host-associated > Plants > Roots > Rhizosphere > Soil ...
GACGTCGCCTACCAGGCCACGACGACCGACTTCTGGGGCGCGCTCGACGGCCTCGGCGGTGAGCAGACCTACCTGCTCGGCGGGGCGATGAACTGCGGAAAGGGCCAGCCGGGCCAGGTCGCCGCGGTCAGCCACGGCGCCCCCTCGACCCTGTTCAGGGGCATCAACATCCTCAACACCCGCATCGAGGGGCGGTCGACCGGAACCGGGCGCTGAGCGCCCTGCGGCCGCTCCGCCTGGGGTTCCTGCCGGATCGGCGACAGGGTCCCTGCCGGATCGGCGAAGCCGATCTGGCAGGTCGGCGATCTGGGAGGTCCGGGACGCTTCGCGTCCTCCCTGCACTGAACGGGACGGATCATTGAATGTAGGGAAACGATCAGCAATCGGGAGGCCAGTGGTGAGCGAGGCGTCGCACGAGATCGTCGAGCGGGCGCTGGGCGCGTCGCGAGCCGACGGCTGCGTCGTGATCGCGAGCGAGTCCAGCACCGTCAACCTGCGCTGGGCGAACAACACGCTGACGACGAACGGAGCCGCGAGGGACCGGTCCGTGACCGTCATCAGCATCGTGGGCCGCTCGTTCGGGGTGCGGTCGGTGAGCACGATCGCGGCCCCTGGCGGGGTCGACACCGACCAGCTGACCGAACTGGTCCGGGCATCGGAGGAGGCGGCGAAGGCCGCCGACGAGGCCGAGGACTACGCGGACCTGCTCGCCCCGGGCCAGCAGGGTGTCGCGAGCAGCCCGGAGCCGTTCGACGCGCCGGCAGCGCGGACCTCGACGGCGGTCTTCACGACGTTCGCCGCCGACCTCGGCGAGGCGCTGCGCGCTGCGCGCGCCGAGGGCCTCGGGCTGTATGGCTTCGCCGAGCACGACCTGACCACCACCTGGCTCGGCACGTCCACCGGTCTGCGGCTGCGGCACAGCCAGCCGACCGGGACTGTCGAGTGGAACGCCAAGAACGGCCAGCCGGGCGGGTCCGTCTGGCACGGCCAGTCGACCCATGACTTCGCCGACGTCGACGTGCCGGCCACCGATGCCGAGCTGCGCCGCCGGCTGGCCTGGTGCGGCCGGTCCGTCGACCTGCCGGCCGGCCGGTACGAGACGCTGCTGCCGCCGACCGCTGTCTCCGACCTGATCCTTGACGCGTACTGGTCGGCGGCCGGGCGGGACGCCGCCGAGGGACGGACCGTCTTCAGCCGGGCCAGCGGCGGAACCCGGCTCGGCGAGGCGTTCGGCCCGGCCGGGCTGACCCTCTACAGCGACCCGGCCGACCCGGAGCTGAGCTGCGCGCCGTTCGTCGTCTCCGGTCATTCGTCCGCCACGGCCAGCGTCTTCGACAACGGGCTCGCGCTCGGGCGGACCGACTGGTTCGACGGCGGAAAGCTTGCCGCCCTCGTCCACACCCGGTCGTCCGCGCGTGCCTCGGGGGCGCGGCCCACACCTTTCATCGAGAACCTGACCATGGACGGCGGCGGCACAACGACGCTGGACGAGATGGTCGCCTCGACGAAGCGCGGCCTGCTGCTCACCTGCCTCTGGTACATCCGCGAGGTCGATCCCGAGGTGCTCCTGCTGACCGGTCTCACCAGGGACGGCGTCTACCTGGTCGAGAACGGCGAGGTCACCGGCGTGGTGAACAACTTTCGGTTCAACGAGTCACCGGTGAGCATGCTGGGCCGCATTGCCGAGATCGGGGCGACCACCCGCACGCTCGGCCGGGAATGGGCCGACTACTTCAAGCTCTCCCGCATGCCGGCCCTACGCATCCCCGACTTCAACATGAGCTCCGTAAGCCCAGCAAGCTGAAGCCCGGGAGGCAGCCAGGGCTCAGGCGCCCTGGCGCCCCCGTCCCGGGTTGTCGAAGCCCCGTTCGCGGCGGAGGACGCGAGCCGTAGGTCCCGGCCGAGCGAAGCGAGGCCGGGCCGGGGGCTCGCGCCCGGACGCCGCGAACAAAAGTCACAAGTAGGTGCCGCCGCCGAAGCCCTCGTGGGCAGACTGGCCGCTGGGCAGCGCGCGGCGGCGCATCTCCTCAAGCTGGGCACGCGCGGCCATCTGCTGCGCGAACAGGGCCGTCTGCAGGCCGTGGAACAGGCCCTCCAGCCAGCCGACGAGCTGCGCGTGCGCGATCCGGATCTCGGCGTCGCTCGGCGTCTGGGTGTCGTCGAACGGAAGGCTGAGCCGATCCAGCTCCTCCCGTAGCTCGGGCGCCAGGCCCTCGGACAGCTCGCGGACCGAGCTTCGGTGAATCTCCCGCAGCCGCACCCGGCTGGCGTCGTCCAGCGGTGCCGTCCGGACCTCCTCCAGCAGCTGTTTGATCATCGTCCCGATGCGCATGACCTTGTCCGGCTGGGAGACCATCGACGAGATGGCCGAGCGCGGGTCCGGCGAGTCCCCGCCGTCGTCGTCCTGGCGGCCGGCCCCTGGACGTGCGGACAAGTCGCGCAGACGGCCGTCGGGACCCACAAGCACCACCCGCGGCTCCGGTTGCTCTGTCATGTAACCATCCAACCCCATTCGACTGCCCGTTGGTTCCCCGCACCCGGGCGCTCCCAACCGCGCGGAACCAACCGGCAGCCGGCCGACCGCCTCAGACCGTGAGCAGCACCTTGCCGACGTGGCCAAGCGAATCGACGACGCGGTGCGCGTCGGCCGCCTCCCGCAACGGCAGCACCCGGTCGATCACCGGCCGGATGGCTCCGGACTCGACCGCCGGCCACACTTCGGCGCGCACGCCGGCGACGATTGCGGCCTTCTGCTCGGCCGGGCGATGGCGCAGCGAGATCGCGTGCACCGATCCCCGTTTCGTCAGCAGCGCCGAGAGGTTCAGCTCGGCCCTGATCCCGCCCTGCAGGCCGATCACCACCAGTCGGCCGTCCGGCGCGAGCGCGTCGACATTTCGGGCCAGGTACTTCGCGCCCATGTTGTCCAGGATCACGTCGGCCCCGCGGCCGCCGGTCGCCTCCTTCACCCGGGCGACGAAGTCGTCGTCGCGATAGGAGACGGCGAGGTCCGCGCCGAGCTCGCGGCAGCGCGCCAGCTTCTCCGGGCTGCCCGCGGTGATGACGATCAGCACGTTCGGGCGCAGCGCGCGGACGGCCTGGATCGCGAAGGTGCCGATGCCGGAGGCACCGCCGTGTACCAGGAACGTCTCCCCGTCGACGAGCGCGGCCCGCTGGAACACGGTCGAGTAGACGGTCGAGGCCACCTCGGGCAGGCCAGCGGCGCTCACCAGGTCGACCCCGGCCGGGACCGGCAGCAGCTGACCTGCCGGGACGACGGCCTTCGTCGCGTACCCGCCGCCGGACAGCAGCGCGCAGACCTCGTCACCGACCCGCCAGTCGCGGACGCGGGTGCCGACCGCCGCGATCCGCCCGGAGCATTCCAGCCCGATGATCTCGGACGCTCCCGGCGGCGGGGCGTAGAGACCTTGGCGCTGAAGCAGGTCGGCCCGGTTGACGGCCGTGGCGGCGACGTCGACGACGACCTCGCTCGGCCCGGGACCCGCTGGGTCAGCCACCTCGCGCCACTCGAGCACCTCGGGGCCGCCGGGCCCCGTCAACGTGATCGCATACACCCCGCCAACCCTAGCCCCGCGGTCCGCGCCGAGGGGCTGACGACTTACGGGGGCGCGCCCCCGGAAGCCGGACGTCCCCGCCCGTGTCGCCAGTTGTCGGAACGGTGGCGTTATCGGAGTGCGTGGCGTTTCCACCCTCCGGCGACGGGTAAGGGGCGGCGCATGGAGGACTTCCCGGTCAGGGTCAGGTGGATGCCCGGACTCCCCGTGAACACGGCGGGTCCGCCCCACCCCGTGCCGCGATGCCGGGGGCTCCAGGCGGGCTGCCGTCAACCGGCGGGTACCCGGGACGGCGACGAGGGAACCCGGTCCGGCGCCGAGGCGGCGGTGCGCCCGCAGGTTCCGGGGCTGCCGCCACTCGATCCGGAGGAACCGATCCCGGACGACCCGGGCCCGCTGCTGCCGGACGACCCAGATGACCTGCCCCCGGCGCCGCATGAGCCGTCTCCCTTCACCGAGCCGGCCCCGCCGTCCCCTGAGCCGGAGCCGGTCTGACACGCAGCCGACGGAGTGGCAGCAGTGGTACTGACACGCAGCCGACGGCGTGCGGAATCGGCGACAGGGTCCCTGCCGGCCCGCGGCGTCGCACGCGGACTTTGTGATCCGCATGTGGTGACGCACAACCGTTGTCGAGTCGAGTGAGGTGACACGGTTCGGGTCCGGATCATCACCGGCCGGGCCGCCGACCAGGGCGGATCGCGTCGCGACAGTAAGCCTCCGGATACCCAGCGGGCTGCCGCTACTAGCTGGGTTTCTGCTCTATCAGCGTTTCGTAACATTCCTACCCTTCTGTGCACCCGCCCAGACGCGGTAGCGTGCCCGCTAGCCCAACGCCGTGGGGAGCGTGCCGTGTACGTCGACAGCGTGAACCTCGACAGCATCGTCGGCCCGCAAGGTGGGTCGGCCTCCGCCGCGTCGCCACGGTCCGCCGGGCGAGCATGGACGGCCGGGTCGCCAACGGCGTCACCGGTCGTGCCGTCGAGTCGTCTGGTGCCCAGGGGGCGCGGCGAGGCCGGCACGGCGGCCGCGCGCCAGGAGCCGCAGGCCCCCTACGACGAGGCCGCCAGCCCAGCCGTGCCGGCCGTCGCGGGAGCCGAGGAGTTCCCCGCGCCGCCCACCTCCGGCCGGGCCCGGGCCGGCGACCCGCGGGCGCAGGCCGAGTTCGAGCAGTTCTTCGAGAACCATCACCGCGAGCTGGCCCGCTTCGCCTTCCTGCTCAGCGGCGACCGGGACACTGCCGAGGACATCACCGCCGAGGCCCTCACCTCCGCCTGGGTGCACTGGGAGCGCGTCCAGGCCGCGGACAGCCCGCTGGCCTACGTCCGCCGCAGCGTCGCGAACCTGGCCGCCGGTCGCATCCGGCGGACTGTCCGCGAGCGCAACGTGCTGGCGAAGCTCGGCCGCCAGCTCCCCCTACAGACCACCAGCGGTCCGGACGTCCCGGCCGTGCTGGACCTGGAGTCCGCCCTGATGCGCCTGCCACTGCGCAAGCGCCAGTGCGTGGTGCTCCGGCACGGCCTCGACCTGTCCGAGGCGGAGACCGCGGCCACGCTCGGGATCTCCGTCGGCACCGTGAAGAGCCAGACCTCGAAAGCGGTCAGCGAACTGGAGCGGCTTCTGACGCCGTCCCGGCCGGGCACCGGGCAGCAGGCCCCCGCCCCGGGGCTGGCCAGGCGGAAGCGTCCGCGCGTGCGCGTCGCTCTGAGGGGCGGCGAGGCATGACGGCGGGCGAGGACTGGGACGGAGACTGGGACAACACCGCTTTCGACAGCGCCGCTTTCCTCAACGCCGCCTTCGACTACACCGCCTTCGACGCGGACGACGGTCAGGAACCCTCCGCCGCGTCCGCGCGGCCGGACCTCGGGTGGCATGCCACGGGTTTCGGCCACCAGCCGGAGACCGGCATGCCCGAGGCCGAGCAGGTCGGACAGCCCGTAGCCGGCGATCATCGGATGGCCGAGCAGTTCGGACAGGCCCTCGACACCTTCGTCGTCGACAGTGGCAGCCTGCGTTCCCGAGTCCTGACCGGCACCGCGGCGGCCCAGCGGGACCTCGCGGCCGGCGAGCGGCCCCCGGACGCGGCCCGACGACGGCCGCGCGCCCGGCCGCGCTCCGCCCGACGGGATGCCAGCCGTCCCGGCGGCGGCCCGGTATCGGGCGCGCACCGGGCGAGGAGGGTCCGGCCGCGTCTCGTGACCGCCAGCGCCCTCGCCGCCATGGTCGGCGCGATCGGCGTGAGCGCGGGCATCGCCGGCGCCTTCGACGGCGCGTCTCCGGCCTCGGGTGTCGCCATGACGACGATGGCCAGCCCGACCTCGCCCACCGAACCGCCCGTCGCACCCCAGTCCTCCGCGGCCACCGTCGACCAGGCCCTATCGGCGCCCCAGAGCCAGCCCATGGCGAGTCCGTCCACCGCGGTCAGTGTGCGCAGCGGGCCCGGCAGCCAGCAGCCGACGAGTGGAACCTCCGGACGCGGCGGGCGCACGCCCTGGGGTGGCGGCGGCGGGCCGCGAGCCGTCAGCGGCTGGACCGTCGCCCCGCTGCATTCCGGGAGCCAGCTCGTCCTGCCCCAGAAGAGCACCGTCGACTGGGTCGTGTTCGGCGAGGGTCGCGGCGGGGTCGCGGCGCGGGCGGCCGTCCCCTTCCAGTCCATTGACGTGAGCGGCATCGCCGGCGCCGGCACGCCGCAGCGCGGCTATCCAACCAGCGTGTCCTGGTCCTGGGGCACGCCGCGGTCGGGCGCCAGCCACTACACGACGCGGCTGCTAATTCCCGGCGGACGGCCGGTCTCGTTGACGTCCGTCCGCGGCCCGCATACCGGAAACCTCATCCTCGTCGTCGGTGGCGTACCAAGCCTGCGGGTGAACGTGTCGGCCAACGGAACGCAGTCCGCGGGCTTCACGGTGCGGCTGCCGAGCTCCACCGCCATGGTCACCATCGATCTGCGCGACCTGCCGTACTGGACATCGGCCACGATAAGCCTCGCCGGCGACCACGGCAGCTCGTTCTCGCTGGCGGCGGCCGTCCTGAACTGACGGCCGGTCTGCCAGCCGGCCATCCGGTCGGCCAGAACCATGCGAGTTCGCCGCCTGCTGGGATCGGCGCGCACCGCGTCCGTCAGCTGAGGCAGAAGATGCCGGTCAGGCGGTCGGGCGTAGGAGAGGAAACGGCCGCGCGAATATAGTGGGCCGTCTCTGGGTGGGACGGCGCGCGAGCCGCGAGCCCCTGCGCGCCGCCCCACTCCAGGAGTACCGCTGCCGCCCGGGGCGGGAGATCGGGGGGCCGGGCGGCAGCGGTTGGGAAATGGAATCTCCGCCCTGCCAGCGGACATTCCACATGACTCCACGGCCAGGCAGTGGCCTGGCACGTCTTGCTGGTTTGGGTGGCCCGCCCGCCCGGCTGGGGGGGGTAAGCGGGGGATCGGGCGGGCCAGAACACCGAGCCGGACCTCCTGGCGCGAACTCCGATCGGCATTCACCCATTAAGTTGCTCGAGCGGCCTCTGGGGTTGCCGTGTTTCGCAAAGTTTTTAACCGGCCGGTCGCCAGCGCCCTGACCAGGGATTTCATGACCCACCGCGGATTCGCGACGTCCACGGCGACGGCGGCGCGGGTCGGAGAGGACCGCGGACGGGGCGCCGCCGGCCCGCCCGGGCCCGGCGCCGGCGCGACCGAGCCCTGGGCGTGACCTACCACCACATCCCAACGGGCGTCGCCCGGGGTAGCGTCAGGTGCGTGCGCGGGGTGCTCAGGCTGTTCTCACCGGCGTGGTTGTTGCGCCACCTGCTTGCGCTCGTCCTCATCGCGTTCTTCATCTACATGGGGCGCTGGCAGTGGACGAAGGGCGAGTCCAAGCACGGCACCCTGCAGAACCTCTTCTACGGCATCGAATGGTGGATCTTCACCGCGTTCGTGCTGTACTTGTGGGGGAAGATGATCATCGAGGAGTTTCGGCCGAGCCAGCCGAAACCGACCGGTGAGCCGGAGGCCGCGCCCGTGCCGGCGCCCGCGGCAGCCGCCGCGGTCCCGGCGGCGCTCACGTCGCCGGACGGATGGACCGACGCGAGGTCCGCCGTCGCGCGGCCCGACGCCCCGCTGGTCTACTCGGCCGTCGCCGTCCCGGCCTCGCTCGCGGCCACCCCGCCGGACGACGAGGACCCCGAGGACGAGGAACTCGACGCCTACAACCGCTACCTCGCCTCCCTACGCTCCCGCGGCTCCGCCTGACCGGCCGCGATCAATTACCCGCCAGGCCACCCACGCAGCGAGGCCACGACACCCCTGGCCACCCGACGATGCCGGAGACCACGATGACCGCACCCAGCCAGGACCCGGCCGCCGTCACGGCCCCAACGCCCGGCGCGCCGGGCCCGGCCGCCGCGAGCGCCGCCGGGCTGGACGCCCTCGCGAAGGCGTACAAGCCCTACCGGCTCCTCGCCTACGTCGTCGGCTGCGTGCTCATCGTTCTCGTGCTCATCGCCGTGCCGCTGAAGTACGCGGCAGGCGTGCCGCAGCTCGTGCAGATCGTCGGGCCGCTGCACGGTGTGCTCTACATCGTGTACCTGCTCGCCACCTTCAACCTGGCTACCAAGGCGAAGTTCCCGCCGCTGCGCACGATCCTGGTCATGCTGGCCGGCACGATCCCCTTCGTGTCCTTCGTCGCCGAGCGGTCGGTCACCCGGGAGCTTCTGCCTCGGCTCACCGGCGCCGTCACCAGGCGCTGAGGCGATCCGCCCGAACCGGGCGCGGAGCGCCCTTGTCAGTCCCGGTCGGGCCGGTCGCAGGCGAGCACCTCCGGCGCGGCCGCGGGGTGCGGGACCAGGCGCAGTCCGGTCGTGCCCGTCGATCGTGGCGAGCGGCGCGCCGAGGCCACCGAGATCGAGATCCCTTCGCCAGGGGCGAGCCGGCGCGCCAGACCACCTCCGGCCCAGGCCCGCAGGGGTGCACCCGAGGCCTGGGCGAGCCACGTCTCGGCGGCCGGCGCGGTCCCGACGGCGGCGTCCGCGCCGCGCGCGTCCCGCAGCCGGGAGCCCAGCTCGCCCGGGCGCGCCCGCGGGCCGGCCGTCGGCGCCTGGAACACCGCCGCCAGCTGGGCCTGCTCGGTACCGAAGGCCACGTGTCGGCCGTCAGACCAGGTCAACAACTCGATGGCGTGCCGTCCGGTGCGGGTGACGAGCAGCTGACGGGCCGCCGGGTCCCAGACGAGCACGAGCCGGCCTGACGGAAGCCCGCGAAGCCGGCGGCCTCCACCTTCTCGATACGCCACCGCCACCCGCCGGGCGATCGCGACGTCCTCGGGCTCGTCGGCGCGCCCCGCGGCCGTGGCCCAGGCCCGCTCCGTCTCCCCCGGCGCCCCTGTACCGCCCGCCACGGCTAGGCCGTCGGCTTTCTCCGGCCCGTCCGGGGCCTGCGCGACGAGGCGTCGAAGGTCGTCGGGGCCCGGCCGGCCGACGACCCGCAGATGGCGCGCGGCCGGCCGGCCGCCCCCCAGCACCAGGACGGCGAGCCCGCCCTCGTCCACGGCGACCGGCGGGACGGGGTCGCCCGCCACACCCGCCGCGGTGACGACGCCGAAGGGCCCGTCGAGATGGACACCACGCACCGCCGGCAGCCCGAGGGCGGACGAGGCGAGCATGGCGGTCAGCGTGGACCGGCGAACGTCGGCCCCGTCCAGCCGCAGCAGACCACACAAGGACACGCTGGCCTCTCCTCCCATCCGCGCTCAGCCGCGGCCAGACCGGTTTCCGCCAGGCGCGCCGGACTTTCGCGCGCGTCCGGGCCCGGGCCGCCCCGTCGAAGGCCCGCCTCACGGCCGCCGGTCGAGCACACGTTCAGCGACGGAAAGTAGCAGGTAGCCGGGGCGCCGTCCGGGTCCTTGACCGAATTGACGACGCCTGCGCGCCTTGCGGCGAGCCGGCGAGTCCGTGCCTTCTGGTGGTCTTCAGGCAGCCAGCCAGCCACATCCGAGATAGGACACAGAGTGACAACGATGTCACCAAGCTAGGAAACGCCATGACTTCTGCCGCCGTTCCCATCTCGCGTCTGGCGTCGCTCGCGCCCGGGCTGGCCGCGGGAGATCAGCTCAGTTCCTCGTGCGGTCCAAGCATCGCCGTCGCGTATGTTCTCGCGGCCGCGGCCGCGCTGGCCGCGATCGTCTGCGCCAGCCGCATCCGGATGTCGCCCCGCGGCCGGTCCTCGCGCGGGGTCCGCAGCGCCGGCTGGACCGCGGCCTGCGCCGTCGCGACCGCGGCGGCGGTCTGGTCGACGCAGCTGGCCGGCAGCCTGTCCTGCCCACACGACTCCACCGCGTTGTTCGACCTGCGGCGGGTTCTCCTGAGCGCGCTCGTCGTCCCGCTGGCGACCGGAGCGGGACTCACCATCGTCGCGGCCAGCCCGGCCAGCTCCCGCCGGCTTGTCCTCGGTGGGGTCCTGTGCGGCGCGGGCTGGTCCCTCGCGTCCTTCATGACGATCACCGCGCTGTGCACGCCCGGGACGGTTGACTACGACTTCCTGCTGGTGGCGCTGTCCGTGGCGATGAACGTGGGCACCGCGACGGTTTTCTGCTGGGTCGCCTTCCATCCGGGTAAGCGATACCGGCGCGCGGTCGTGGCGGCCGTACTGCTCGGCGCCGCCATCCGCGGCGGCTACTACACCGCGCTGGCCGCCACGAGCGTGATCCCGAACGGGCGTGACGCCCTGACTCCGGGGCTCGATCCGTTCGCCCTCGGCCTCGTTACCGCGGCCGGCTCGACGATCGTCCTGATGTTCATCGCCGTGGCCGCCCTCGGTGGCCTGCTACAGCCACGCGTCGCCGGCCAGCCGAAAGGCACCCGCGCCTGGGTCCCCCGCCGATCCACGACGGTGGGCGCCGACTCGCGGACGCTGCCCGAACCGGAAATCCTGGCCCGACCGGGGGCGGCTACCGCACACGCCGAGTTGACCTCCGAGGAGCTCAGCTACGTCGGCGGCTCGTTCGACGGTTCCATCGACGACTCCGTCGAACTGCTCGGACTGATCGACGACTACCCGCCCGCCACCGCGGGCGGAAGCCAGGCCGCGATCGACGAGGTGCCCGCCGTCGACCCGGGTGACAACGCCCTGTTCGACGACACTCCACCGGTCCCGTTCGCCAGTGCGCTCGAGCCCATACCGGCCATGGACGCCCTCGGCCGGGACTCAGCCCGGCGCCGGGAGCGGCTCGTCGACGAGGACGCCGGCGAGCTGGTCGCGGTCCTGGTGCCGGTCGCTCGGCGGCCGGGGACCCAGCCGCGCGAGCCAGCCGACACCGCCGGCGCCGACAGGACCACGGAGGCTGACAGGCAGGCCGGGACCGATCGGGCAGCCGCGGCAGCCTCGGCCGGCGATGGCCAGGGCCGGTACCGGCCGTCACTGAACCCCAGCACCTTCGTCTGGACGGCCGCGCTCCCGGCCGGGGTGCCGGCGAGGCCGCCGGCGCCGTTTCCGGCGCTGCCCGGCGCGCTCGACGACCGGGGACCGGCCGCCCGGGCGGGGAGGGTGACGCCCGAGGCTCCGGCACCCGGTCCATGGGCGATCTCAGTGCCGTCAGGTGGCCCGGCGCGCTCCAGGACCGCGGCGGACCTCAGCTACGACAACGCGGGCATGGCGCCGAGCGGTCAGGCCGGCGACCGTCTGCCCGGCCGGGGGCCGCGGCCACGATGGTCGGTGCCGCTGTGGTTCCCACCGCCCGCCTGGTGGTTCCTGACGGAGCCGAGCGTGGCACTGTCGACGGCCGGCCAGCGCCCGGACGACCCGAGCGCGCCCACCAGGCCGCTGTGTCTCGAACCAGTCCGCCCACCGCGCTGACGGGACCACACCCCGAGGCAGGGCCGGCCGCGCCGGGACAGGACCTGCGGCCCGGCCGCGGAGACTCCGAGTCAGGACGCCTTGCGGGAACGGCTGCGGCTGACCGGCACGATCGGGATGTAGCTCGGGCAGGTCGGCAGATGCTCGTCGAAACCGGCCAGGTCCGGCCAATGGCGGTGGCAGCCGCGGCAGTGGGTCGCGTCCTCCTCGGTCCAGCGCTTGTCGCAGCCACCGCAGCTGGCGGTCACCGGGACGTACTTGCCCCGGCCGGGCTGGCCGAGGCCGCGCAGCGGCACGGCGAGCGTCTGCTGGACGCCGGTCACGCGCCGGCGCGTCGAGCGCTCGGCGGTCACAGCGGCAGCCCTGGCCGCCGCGTCCTGAGCAGGACGGCCGCCGGCGCGCCGGCGCGGTTCCTGGCGAACGGACGCTCGAGCGGACCGGAGATCGGGCAGATCCGCCGCGGCCGAGGCTGAGAGGACCGGCGGGGACGCGACCGGCGGTGGGGAGACAGGCGATGCGGACGAAGGGGACCGGCGGGCAGGCACCGGGCCATCCTGTCGCACGCCCGTCCGATGGTCACGTGGCCCCCTCCCAGTACGGCCGCTTCGACGGCGCTCTTCTCCTGCCCGATCTCCATATCAGGTGACGCGTCACGCCGCAGCGCCGATCTTCCGATTCCCCCGCGAGGCGCCGGCCCCGCGCGCCGCGTCACGGCTCGGCGCGTCGATCCGCGCCAATGGCTGCGGCGCAAGACAATCGCTACATCCGCGTGCCGGAGGCCTCGTCCCGCAACGCGCCGATCTCGTCATCCGCAGTGACCAACGCCACGCCCTACATGCGAACTCGCAGCCCACTACCGGCGCCGCGGACGCTGGGCGGGCGCGCCGTTGACGTGCTCGAACCAATCGGCCTGCGGGCCGATCGCGCCGCACCAGCAGCCCTTTCGGGCGCCCCCGGGGCCCGGGCCCCGGGGGCGCCTGGGTGCACGATCCGGTGACCGCCTTGTCTGGCGTCTCTGCCACCGAGAGGAGACAGCGATGCGAGGCGCGCGGGCTCACCAAGCGCTACGGGCGCACCTTCGCCGTCAAGGACCTGTCCTTCTCCGTTCGCCCGGGCCGGGTCACCGGTTTCCTCGGCCCCAAGGGGGCGGGCAAGTGGACGACCATGCGGATGATCCTCGGGCTGGACTGGCCGGCCGCGGGGGACGTCCGCATCGCCCGCAAGCGCTATCGCGAGCTCAGGGAACCGGTTCGCCACGTCGGCGCGCTGCTCGACGCGGCGCCTGCTCCGGCCTCGCCCTCACGACCTCCGAAATCGCCAACCTCCGAGATCACGACCTCCCAGATCACGACCTCCCAGATCACGACCTCCCAGATCGACTTCGTCGATCCGGCAGGAACCCCGTTCGTCGATCCGGCAGGAACCCCGTTCGTCGATCCGGCAGGAACCCCGTTCGTCGATCCGGCAGGAACCCTGTCGCCGATTCCGCAGGGACCCCGGCGCTCCGGCGAGACCTTCGCACGCCGCCTCCTGCGTGTCAGGCCCCGGAGTTCCAGCGAGGCCGGCCGGCGCTGTCGCGCTCCGCCGCCTTCATCCGGGCCTCGTGGACGTGGCGCCGGCCCCCGGTGAACCGGGTCCTGATCCGCTCGTCGGCTGCCACGAAGCTCCGGTAGTACAGATCGTCGTACTCCTCCACGACCTGGAAGGTCCAGCGCCCGTCGAGGACATTGCGCCCGAGCAGCTCGCGGCGCAGCTGGGCGGCTGCCCGTGGATGACCCGCCGACGCGAACCCCTCGATCGCCTCGGCCAGCGTCCGGTCCGCGTGGCCGGACAGCTGATGGAACTCGTACAGCGCCCCGCGGGCCCGTTCCACCCATTCCAGCGCCTCGCCGAGCTTCCCGACCGCCTCACTGGTCTCCTCGTCCAGCCGCGGCACCAACTGCTCATCGCCGCCCAGGCCCGCGTCGGACGGCCGCACACCATCAGTCACATCCTCGGCGTGCCCGGGGAGCCAGCCGTCACACTCCCGAGAAGTGCGGAGCGATCTCGCCCGACAGGCATGGAAAAGGCCGAATCGTAGGGTTACGCTAAGTGCTCAACGCAGGGGGTGTGCAATCACCACGGAGAAGGTCACGCCACTCCAGTACGAGCGTTGGCCGGAGGAACGCCGAGCCGAAGTCGAGATCGCCGACGGCCGCGTGATCAACGCCGCCGTTCCCGCGGCTCTGCGCCGCCGCGCCGCCCGGATCATCGCCAACGCACTCGACGCCGCCGCCGGGCCCGACTGGAACGCGGACGTAGCCGTCGAGGTCCGGCTGGCCGACGCGCCGCTGACCGTCCGCCGGCCGGACGTCATCGTCTACCGCGCCGACGCGGTCCACACCATCCCGATCCGAGCCCACCACCTGCTGTGCGTCGTCGAACTGGTCTCCCGCGCCTCCCACCTCACCGGCCGGATCGTCGGCGTCCACCGCTATGTGCAGGCCGGCATCCCCCACTACTGGCGAATCGAGTGGTCGGCCACCGGAACCCTCGTCGCGTGTGCCTACGTCCTCGATCCGGTGGCCGGCGTCTACCAGGAGGAATCAGTCTGCAACGGCGTCATCCACGTGACGACACCGTTCCCGGTGACGATCGACCTCACCCGCCTGTAGCACTCCCACCGCAGGATGCTGGGGGAGTGCTGCGTCTCGGGCGGATGGTGAGGACGGATAGCGAGCGGTCCGGTGGTTGGCCACGTTACGTGGCGGTGCCACACTGATCATGTGGCAGACGGCGGCGTCGCGGCTACGGCCGGGGCCGATGGTGCGGGCTGGGATTTCTTCGTGTCCTACACCCAGGTGGACCGGGAGTGGGCGGAGTGGATCGCGTGGACGTTGGAGGAGGCCGGCTACCGGGTTCTTGTGCAGGCTTGGGACTTCGTCCCCGGCACGAACTGGGTCCACGGGATGCAG
>Ga0068859_100004420_pt1 | contig 14345 bp, 9 predicted proteins | sample KBSSwiS22_FD_66585 | JGI IMG/M metagenome (GOLD analysis project Ga0068859, IMG submission 66585) | Switchgrass rhizosphere microbial communities from Kellogg Biological Station, Michigan, USA - KBS Switchgrass S2-2 | ecosystem: Host-associated > Plants > Roots > Rhizosphere > Soil ...
AAAATAAAAATATTTACCGGTAACTATACATTCTGGTATGGCTCATCACAGTTGGCGGCGCGCCAGATGGGCGATAAAAATAAAAAGACAGAAGAAAAGCGCCAGGCCCTGCTCGATTTTATTGCGCGGTTCAGTGCGAATGCTTCTAAAAGCAAGCAGGCTACTTCTCGTAAAAAAGCCCTGGAGAAATTAACCATAGAAGAAATAGAACCCAGCAATAGGAAATATCCCGGCATTATATTTCAGCCGTTGCGCGATGTAGGCAACCAGATACTGAATATTGAAAAGCTCGGCAAATCAGTTGATGGCCGTGTGCTGTTCAATGACGTTAGTTTTACAGTAAATAAAGGCGATAAGATTGCTTTATTGAGTAAAGATGCACTGGCGGTAACTGCTTTCTTCAATATCATCAACGGCGAAGTAGCTGCAGACAAGGGGAAATATGAATGGGGCACCACCGTTACTAAAGCATATTTACCGCAGGAGAACAGCCAGTATTTTCAGAACAATATGAGCCTGATGGATTGGTTGCGCCAGTTTGTACCGGCACATGTTACAGACGCGGATGAACCTTTCCTGCGTGGCTTTTTAGGAAAGATGTTATTCAGCGGAGATGATGTAATGAAAAAAACGGCCGTATTAAGTGGCGGTGAAAAAGTACGTTGCATGCTCAGTCGCATGATGCTGCAGAATCCAAACGTTGTATTGCTGGATCAGCCTACCAATCACCTTGACCTGGAAAGCATTCAAAGCTTTAATGAAAATATCACTGAGTTTAAAGGGATTGTATTGCTTACCAGTCATGACCACACCTTTATGCAAACCACGGCCAACCGTATTATTGAACTAACACCCAGAGGAATTATTGACAGGCTCACTACATTCGATGAGTACCTGGCAGATGATCGTGTGAAGCAACTGAAACAAGATATGTACAAGTAAATGCTACATATAAAAACGAATCATAGATCCTGCTTTAACCGGCAGGATTTTTTTATGGGTGATAGAACGTGGATTATTATGAGTAGGAGGATGAACTATGATTTTACTTTCATTATTTTTAGGTCGTCATTCCTGCGTATACAGGAACCCCATTCGGTATAACAGAACGCAGGTTATTATGAAGCGGATGATGAGCTATGATTTTGCCGCTATTATTTGTAGCCGTTATTCCCGCTATTTTATTTCTACCCAGTAATTGCTGCTATTATGATCTCCTTCCAGCACTATTTTATAAAAGCCAGAAGATTGCCTGCTTAAGTAGAAACTGCCTTTTTGCGCTGATGCCGGCACGGTTCCCAGCAAAACATATTGATCCCTGCTGCCTGTTTTGAAATGATTGCTTGTGCTTATCCAAACCAATAGGTTGCCTGCATCTGTAACCGGCTCCCATTGTACCCGCAGGCTATCGTTGTTATAGCCAAATATTGGATTAACAAACGACAATTCTCCGATAAACGGCATACCATCCAGCTCGTACCTGTTATCTTTTGCAATGTGGATATTCATAAATCTCGCAATGGAAGGCATAATATCAGTTGCGGAAGCCTGCGGCGCATGAAATTGCCGATTCAGGTTTTTGGCGTTGGTAAACATCCAGGCACTGCGTTCACGGTTGCTTTGACCACCGTGCCCTTTTCCGGTAACAGAGTCGCGTCCGTGGTCAGTAGTAACAATTACAAGCCATTCTTCATTGAAATGCTGTTGCCGGTATTGAATGGCGTTCCATATATAGCCAATTCGTTTGTCTGCCAGTTTTACAGCGTTGTAAAATTCAGGTCCGTCTCCATGCGCATGGCCCATATCATCGGTGTATTCCAGGTATACCCAGGAGAGATCAGGTGCTTGGGTTTGTATTGTTGCGGCCGCTTTTTTAGCCACGGCCTCATCAATATTATTCATATAGTCATTGTTCTTGTGCGGATAATGAACGGTATCTTTCTCCAGCGCGTCAAAAACATAATCAATGGGTATGTTCCCGGTAGCAGCAAGCCGGTCGCCTACCAGCTTAGTCCTGTTGTCTTCCCAACTGGAAAATATGGCTGTTTTTTTTAACGGGTAGGCTTCCTTCAGCGAACGAAAAATAGTAGGGTAGTGGTAGTTTGGTGCAGCGATATCATTATCCCATACGTTATGCTTATTTACCCAGGTGCCGGTAAGTATACTGTTATAACCCACTGCAGATATGGTGGGTGTTTCATTATAGCTGCCTGTTATACCACCCACGTAAGAACGGGTATAGCCACCCGCTGCAGCAATTGCCTGCAGGTTAGGCAGCGGTAATTGCTCTATTACATCTGCGGGAATACCGTCTGCAATTATAAAAATAACTTTCCGGGTCTTTTGCCCGAAAGAAATTATCGATAACAATATGATCGCTGAGAAGGATAATGTTATGGCGATACAATATTGGCGGGGAAAATATTTTAACAGGTTCATGCAGGCAGTATTTTTTTAAATGGGCGCCCAGGAATACTTTGGGCTTCCAAAGTAATCACTTTTATACATACAGCTCAATACCGGATAATAAAATGGCGATTGTAACAATTTCTTAATGCCTGGTATCGGCCCAGGGTTATTTTTTCCTTAGATCGAGGTTTTGATAAAAGAAAATACGAATGCCATGGGTATTCCTGTATTTATTGCCTGCAGCCAATTGCTGAAAGACATTTGTGTAGCCTGCCTGCAGGTTGCTATTGCTGCTGAGCTGGTACTTAATGCCCAGGAAAAAACGATTTTGATCAAAATAATTGTAGACAACCTCCTTCCCAAAACTGATATGCAACTCGTCATTGGCAATACATGAGATGCTCGCCGGTGCTGTGCCATTTTTTACAAGCGGTATTTCGTACCAGATATTATACCGCAACCGCCAGTTAAAATTAAAGCCCGGCGCCATCGTGGAATCATTCAGTATTTTTTGCCGGTATCGTTCTTCAAGCCTTATCCATTGCATCATACGTGTTTTACCATATTTGGTATGCCATTGTATTTGCTGCCAGGGCCGATGTTCATGCCTGGTTGCGCGGGAATGATTATCGCCCGGGAAAATAAATATATTGCCATAGCCCAGCGTAAGCTTTGTATTATCGGTTAAATAATAAGTAAGGCCCAACCGTATAATTGCCTGTGAGAAGTTGTTGGTAAAATCATCTTTTGTGCGCAAATGGAGGTCGGCCCACATGCCCCACTTGTTGCTGAACCTGGTTTGATTCAGGTATCCAAGCCATACCTGTTCTGTATATTCGGTGTTTTTTGTTGCTTGTGCATATAGCATACCAGTGCCCATTGCCTGAAGGCAAATAATAAGAAGGGTTCTTTTCATGCGGCAAAGAAAATAAAAAAAGATATGTATCGCCTGTACATATCTTTTTTGCCAGATTAAAATTATTTAATCACTTGTTGAACAACCCGTCAAAAGTGATGGCTACATAATAGAGTGCGCCGATGGTGGGTCCGCCAGCGTACTGCAGGTAGCGATGGTTAAAGATATTGGCACCGCCCCATTTAATGCTTGCTTTTGCGCTGGGCACGTGGTAGGTGAGCTGTGCATCTACAGTACTGTAGGCAGCCACATTGCCCGTTACCAGGGGGCTCTCCCATAAGAATGAGTCCTGCCATTTCCAAACAATGTTGAACCCGATATTCTTTGCAATTGCCCTATTGCCAAAAGAAAGGTTAGTATTCCACCGCGGCGTGTTGAAACCAGTAACGAATATATCATTCGTGGCATTTGATTTCATTTCATTAAAGCTGATATTGCCGCCAAGCGTGTATTTCTTATAAAAATTATAAGTAACACCCAATGCGGATCCAAAATTGTGATAGGTGTTTTTTGCGTTTGTGTATACCCGGTACCTGTCCTGTCCTTTGCTGGCGGCCGTAGTTGCCGTGGCAGCGGTTGCATCACGGTTCCTGTCCAGCATGGCCAGTACAGCCGCATCTGAACCTACGGTTTCGCCGGTAGGTACATACACCTGCACCTGGCCAAGAAATCCATCGTAAACATTGCTATAGGCATCAATATCCACTACCAGTTTGTTGTTTAGCAAAACGCTTTTGTATCCTATTTCGAAAGAAGTGATCTTTTCCGGGCGTGCTTTTGGAAGATTGGCTACTTCAAGTAGTTTTCTGTTGGCCAGGGCGGCTTCATCTGTATTTCCCTGTGCACTTACTGCCGCGTTGTAATTGATAACGGATGTTTGGGTATAGCTGTTTTCCAGGTAGCCAAGCCCTTCATTGATGTATGATAAACTACCCACCCGTTTTACCCTTCCGTTGTTTACATACGACAGGGCTTCAAACAATGCAGGGAAACGGTATCCTTCCTGGAAGGTGAAGCGGAAGTTGTGTATTTTGTTTACCGTATACACGGCTGCCAGCCTTGGTGTAAGTTTGGGATCAAACTCGGGGTTATAGTCATAGCGCAGCGATCCAAATACCTTCAACTTTTCTTCAAAGAATGTTTTGGTTACCTGGGCAAAGCCACCGAATTTTTTATAGTAGACATTTTTTCCAAAACTGCCGTCTTTCAGTGCCGTATTCCGGTCGGCAATGGGGCGGGAGAAATCCACAAAATTATTCCCATCGGGAATCACTTCATAGATACGTGCATCGGCACCCACCAGCAAATCAAATATTTTTATTTTGTCTGATAAATCCCATTGGGCCTCTGTATGGTACAAACGGCTTCTTTGTACCAGCGCAGCACCACCGGTCACCGGCGCATTGGGAATGGAAGCTGATTTGATATCCCAGTTGTTGATGCCAATGATCGTATTCTTTAATTGATCGAATTCAGGTGTGCCGGGTTTTACACGACTGGCATCTGCTGCATCGCGCGCATATTGTGCGGCAGCCGCAAGGTTATCTGAGGTTAATGCGCCGCCATGATCGTTGCCGTATTTAATCAATGCATTTTTGTATTTGGTGCCCCAACTGGTAGCAGTTTTGGTATCGGTAGCACCGCCGCTATACAGATCCATATTATCGGCCAATGGTTTTACATTGTATGAGTCACCCGTATTTTCTACTGATACATAACTGCGGATAACATAATTGTGCCCCTTCAGTTCCAGGTGATGGTTCTGCACCAGCACATTGTCTAACCGAATTTTATTGCCCCGCTGAAAAACACCATCCATAGTACCCCTGCGATACGTGTAAGATAATTCGGCCTTTTCTGTTATCCTCCAGTTCAGCGAAACATCCATCTTCAGGTTTCGCACTTTGGGGCTCACGAGGTCGGTCTCCCAGTAACCCGTACGCGCTACTCTTAATGTTTGGTTGGCCTTCCCGTCGATGTTAAGACCGCTGAGCGAAACAATATTGCTGCCAGCCAGCGCATCGTCGCCATATTTGTTCCAGCCGTCAAAGGCAATATTGTTGGCGCCATTCAATGCAGGGAAACCCGGGTTGGCACTTTTTAAATTGTTGGTGTTCTGATCAAGTCTTGTGTTTGAACGCCAGTCGGTGCCTTCCATGTAACTGAAGTTCACTTTAAATGCAAACTTATTGCGAAACGCCTTTGCATACCGGAATGCTCCTTCTCCGAGAAGGGAAGGGGCATGATCAATATTGTCAACATGATTAACACCGCCTTTTAGATAAATACTCAGCCCCTGGTTGTTAAAAGCACTTTTTGTAAGCAGGTTGGCCATACCGTTGATAGCATTCATACCATAGAGTGCAGATGCTGCGCCCGGTGTAATTTCCACGCTGGCAATGTCGAGTTCTGTTGGACCAATGGCATTGCCCAATGGTACACCGAGGGTAGCAGCCTGCATGTCTACCCCATCTACCAGTTGCATAAACCTGAAATTATTGGGAATATTAAAACCCCGTGTATTCGGCACTTTGAACGTGAGGCTGGAGGTTGTCATTTGAACGCCTTTTACATTTTCCAGCGCATCGTAAAAACTGGGCGCCGCTGCTTCGCGGATGGCCCTGATATCTAATTTCTCAATAGCAACCGGCGATTTTAAAATACTTTCTGCTACGCGCGATGCTGTTACAACTACTTCATTGCCAGCACGGTTTGGGTTGCCAGTTCAATCTGCAGATCGGAACCCAGGCTTTTTACTTCAAACTCCTGCTCTTTGAAACCAACCGAAGAAAAAACGAGTGTAAAAGGAAGCCTGGTACGGGTTCTCAGTTTGAAATCGCCCTGTTTGTTGGTAATGGTTCCGGATACGGTACCTTTCACCTGCACACTTACATCGGCAAGTGGTTCTTTTTTATCCTGTGCCAGTACCTTGCCGGTAATTTCGATGAGGTTGTTATTATCCTGTGCAACCGCCATCCGTGGCAAAAGTATGCCGGCCAGTACCAGCAATAATGTAAAGCGGACATATTTTTTTAGCTGAACAGCTGAAAGCGCAATCATAGTTCCTGTCGTATTGCCATTGGTGCCGGCCTGTTTCATAATCAGTAATATTATTGTGTGGTTATGTCTACTAATTTGGTGGACTAAATAGATAAAATTTTTTAATCTTCTTTCAGGAAAGATAAGAAATGAGGGTACAGAAGCAACATCGCGGGGAATTGATAATGGTTACAGGTAAATACATAGTTAAACCTAATCTTTAGTTAATCGTCGCAAATATAGGTTGTTTTTATAAGTCTACAAAAATAGTAGGGTAAATAGGGGAAAAATTATTCCGGAACCAGGTTCTAGTAAATATACCGGGGTATTGTATCAGTGAAGAATATTTGATATGGCTTTCCAGAGCGTGAATATGCTTGTAAGAATGACCAGCATCCCTACCGATAAGAACATGGTTTTCATCGGCAAAATGCCCACCAGCCTGGCTGCCAGGGGAGCAGCCAACAGGCCTCCGGCAATCAACCCGGCAACATCCGCAAAGGGAATATGCTTTAGTACGATGAAGAAGGTAATGGAACTTGCAAATACCACAAAAAATTCTGCCAGGCATACAGAACCGATCACGTAACGGGGGTTTTTTCTTTTGGATAGCAAGGTTCCGGTCACCAATGCACCCCAGCCACCACCGGCAAATGCATCTGTAAAACCCCCTACGGCAGCCAGCCAACCTGCGCGTTTTACTTTTAGATCTGCATTCTTTTTGCGAAATGCTTTTTTGATGATGTAATAGCCAAGATAAATGGTATAAAAACTTAAGGGTATACGTACCCACCTGGCATAATCCTGGCCATAATATGCAAGCGTAGCGCCGGCAACGGCACCTATAATGCCCGGAATAACCAGCGTTCGGAATAATTTCTTATTGATATTACCAAAGCGATGGTGGGTGTAACCCGAAGCCCCACTCGAAAAAACCCGCGCGGCATGTACCCGGCTGCTAACCACTGCCGGAGGCACGCCGATAGATAACAGGAAAACAGTAGAAATCGTTCCATAGCCCATTCCCATTGAGCCGTCTACCATTTGTGCCATAAAGCCCGTGAGCAGCATCAGCAGGAAAACACGCGTATCAACATATTTCGGGATTTCCTGGATGCCGGTCAGCAATTTATTAAAGGGTACAAAAGAACCCAACAACATAAACAAGAATGCCAGCAGGCAATAGACAACAATCCGCTGCCATTTTTTTTGCTCCGGTTTTTGTGCGTCTTCAAGTGTGATCTGTTTGGCGGCCAGCACCCTGGTTAAATCATCCAGCTGTCTTACCTTTTCGTTAAAATCGCCTTTGAGTTCCTGCCGGATGGTATGCATATTGTCCAGCACGCCCTCAATTTCATCCGGTATCAGTTCATTTAGCTGTTCACGCATTCTTTTGGCAATGGTGGGTGATTTTCCATTGGTGGAAATAGCAATTTTCAGATCACCTTTCTGTACAATCGACCCAAGATAGAAATCACATTGCTCGGGCGTATCCGCTACATTTACCAGCAATTTTTTTTCTTTTGCCAGTATGCGTACGTAATTGCTGACCGATTTATCGTTCACTGCAACAATCACTACTTCTTTATTTTCAAGGTCGTCTTCGCGAAACGATCTTTCCTGCAATATAATATTGGGGTGTGCCGAGGCCAATGATTTTATTTCTGTACTTATTTCCGTTGCCACCACCCATACGGATGTATCGGGCGCATTTTGCACAATGGCGTTTAATTTTTCCAATCCTACTTTTCCGCCGCCTACCAATAAGAGGTTTAATTCCTCTATTTTTAAAAATACCGGGAACAGGCGGTTTTTACCCGCGGCCGCAGATAAGGCTTCGGTAATGATAATGGCGTCCTGTACCTCGTTTTTATTCATACAAATGATTAACAGCAGCGGTAAAAATAATGCATTCCCTACTTTATTGGTAGACTATTTAAAAGTTTAGCAAATATATAGTAATAGCCAGTTCCTGTTGTTGTTCCGATCGGCAATAGAAAAGTATATTACCGGAATATTGCAGGGACGAGACGGATCATTTATGCGGTAACGAATTTAGTTCTCCAGGCATAATCGCCAAATGTTTCATCCAAGCTTCTTCCCGTTGCAAAATCATTGAACAAACCATCCAATGTTGAAAGGATGGCTGCTTCGTCCAGGTTTTCTTTATAAATTTTATTCAGCCGCATACCTGCCCGGTCGCCACCAATCTGCAGGTTGTACCTGCCGGGGGCGGTGCCTACAAAACTGATTTCTGCCGCACCGGGGCGTGCACAACCATTTGGGCAGCCCGTCATACGCATTATAATATCTTCCTGCGCCAGCCCGTGTTTTTCCAGCAGGGGTTCAATTTTCAACATCAATACAGGCATGTAACGTTGCCCCTCGGCCAATGCCAGCGGGCAGGTTGGCAAAGCCACGCATGCAATTGAATTTTTACGAACCAGGGAAGTCTTTTCAGTATTGCCAATAACATTGTGTTGTTGCAATATTTTCGTGATGGCGTCTTTATCGCTGGGTGCCACGTCACCGATGATTACATTCTGGTTGGCGGTGAAACGGAAGTTTGCTTTTTTAGTTTTGGCAACTTCCAGCAAAGCTGTTTTTACAGCCTGGGTCTTGTCGTCCGTAATTCTGCCGTTTTCAACATATACCGTATAGTACCAATCGCCTTTATGATTCTGCTGCCAGCCATAGTAATCACGGCGTTCTGTAAATTGAAATGGTTTTGCCTCCTGTATGCTGATGCCGGCCCTTCTTTCCACCTCTTCTTTGTACCATTGCGGCCCAACCTTGTCTACCGTATACTTTAAACGCGCCAGCTTCCGATCGCTCCGGTTGCCATAATCTCTTTGCACAGTAGCGATTTCGTATATAGCTTTCATAGCGGGCTCACCTTTTTCAACAAAGCCAATTACAGTTCCCAGTCTTGCATAGGTGGCGGGGTTGCCGTGTGTAGTAGACATGCCGCCCCCAATGGCGATGTTGAAACCTTTGAGTTCATTGTTTTCTACAATGGCAATCAGGCCTACATCGTTTGTAAAAACATCTACATCGTTGTTGGGGGGAATAACAATTGCTATTTTGAATTTGCGCGGCAGGTACCTGTCCTGGTATAATGGGTCTTCTTCTTCTTTTTTATCGGCAAGTTTGTCTTCATCCAGCCAGATCTCGTAGTATGCTTTTGTCTTTGGCATCAGCATGGTGCTGATAGCATCGGCATAGCCAAAGATTTCTTCGTGTATGGGCGACTGTTTCGGGTGTGCGCTGCATAGCACATTGCGGTTAATATCGCCGCAGGTAGCAATCGAATCCAGCATTGCTTCATTGAATGAAGTAATGGTTGGTTTTATCTTTGATTTGATAAGTCCGTGCAACTGGATAGTTTGCCGCGTGGTGATCTTAATAACGCCTGTAGAGTTTTCTCCGGCAATACCGTGCATGGCTATCCATTGATCGGCGGTGAGAAAGCCGCCTGGCAAGCGAAGACGAATCATAAAACTATATAGCCGATCCAATTTTTTTTCTGCTCTTTCTTCCCGACGGTCGCGATCATCCTGCTGGTACATACCATGAAACTTGATCAGCGCCTGGTCGCCTTCGCGGATAGCGCCGGTAATTTCATCTTTCAGGCTTTTGGTGATCTCGCCCCGCAGTCCATCGCTGGCCTGTTTAATTTTTTCTATGCCGGATAAATTATGTTGTTCTGTCATCGTGATTGTTTTGACCTCACCTCAATCCTTTCCAAGGGAGGGCGTTTGAATTGACTCAATTCGAGTTCTGTTCGTTTTTAATGGTTCCCTGGTTGCCAGTATTATTACTGAGCATTGAAAACTTGAGCGTTTCCGAAATCAATATTCAATGATTAACCCTCCATAACCAATAATCATCTCAACGATCGGCTTAAGATTTTTAATACACATCCTCACAGTATCTTCCTTCATTCTGCATTTGCAGGAAATATTCTTTTGCTTCCTCGGTTGTTTTTTCTCCATATTTCTCAATGATGGCTACCAGCGTATGTTCTACGTCTACACTCATCGGATCCTTTTTGCCACAGAGATACACGTATGCGCCTGAAGATATCCAGTTGTATAGTTCAGGACCATGTTCCCACATCCGATGCTGTACGTATATTTTTTCCGGCTGATCGCGTGAAAAAGCAACATTGATCTTTGTCAGCACGCCTGTTTCAAACCAATTCTGCAATTCGGTCTGGTATAAAAAATCGCTGACAAAATGCTGTTCACCAAAAAACAGCCAGTTCTTACCGGTGGCGCCGCTGGCATCTCTTTCTGCCAGGAAAGAACGGTAAGGAGCAATGCCGGTACCGGGACCAATCATGATAATGTCTTTATCAGGAGTGGGCAAACGAAAACGTTTGTTTTTCTGAACAAAGAATTTTAAAGGATTGTTTGGCTTTTGCCTGCCAAGAAAAGCGGAACAAACACCATATTTTTTTTCTTCGTTTGACACGAACATGTCTTTGGCCACAATTACGTGCACTTCCCCGCTGTGCGCAGCGGGCGAAGAAGCAAGCGTATACAGCCGCGGTGCAATTGGGTTTAATATGCCCAGCACCTCTTCAAACTGTGCCGGATCTTTTACAGGATATGCTTTCAGCAAATCATGCAGATCCATTTTGGTGGCCGTAATTTCCGCTCCAACGATACCGGAATACCGCTTTATAACATTGGTAATTAAATGGGATATGTTGAGCTTGTATTTCAGCAAATCGAAAACAGTAAGCGTTTCATTCTTATACTGGATTTTTTTACCGGCGTTAATTCCTTTGGATAGCGCTAAGATTTTTTCCACGGTGATATCGGCATTTTCAGGAACAATGCCGATAGAATCGCCGCATTCATATTCCACGCCGTCTGCGGCAATCTCAATATGATAAGTTTCCTTATTGGAGCCGCGGTCGTTTAAATTAATATTAGAAAGGATAGTACCGGTATAGGCTTTCTTGCCAGCTGCTTTTTTATCTGCAGGGGCAGCAGTGGTAACGGTAACTGCGGGTGCTGATTTGGTTTCCGCTAATTTTTTGAGAACATTTGCAAACCATTGGTTGGCCTCCTCATCAAATTCAACATCGCATTTTTGTATTTCTGCGATGCGGCTGCCGCCCAATTTTAATAATTGCTCATCTACATCTTCTCCCGCCTTGCAAAAAAGCGGATAGGAGGTATCGCCCAATGCCAGCACACTATACTTTAGTTTATCCAGCTTGAAACCGTTGTGGTGAATATGATCATAAAATTTTTTTGCTGCTTCAGGGGGTTCGCCCTCGCCCTGGGTACTGATAACAGTCAGAAAATATTCTTCTTTCGGAAGATCTGTCAGGCGGTATTGATCCAGGCTTACCAGTTTTGCATTGATGCCTGCTTTTTTTGCCCTGGCGGCAAAGTCGGTTGCTACTCTTTTTGAATTGCCGGTTTCCGTTCCATAAGCAATGGTCACCTTACCGGCAACCGCGGCAACCGGCGCCGGTCCGGCAGAAGCCTCACCCAGCAGATTGCTGATATGCGCCTGCATAAAAGCCAATTCTTCCTTTGAGGCATTACCGGTAAGTTCCAGTAGATTTTTTAATTTATGCTCTGCTAACATTTTTCTTAATCTTATCAGTTGTGTTGGCGGCAGGCGATAGACTGCCCATTGATTTAAAATAAAGTTCCTTACTGGTACTATTGGGCAGCCATGCAAACTGCTGGTGCAAAGCAACTACTTTTCCAATGATCACCAACGAGGGAGAAGCAAAATGCCTGCCTTTCAGTTTTTCGGTATACTGGTAAAGATTGCAGATATGCACTTGCTGCAATGGCGTGGTAGCTTGTTCTATCACGGCCAAAAGTTTATCTTCAGCAATATGACCGGCCACCAGTCTTTCCGCCACTTCATCCAGGGTTTCGGACGACATATAAAATACCAGGGTATCTTCTGTGGCGGCAAGTTCTTTCCAGTATTCAGTTGTTACCACATCAGATTTATACAGTGTCAGAAACCTGACTGCGGTTGAATATGACCTGGCTGTAAGCGGTATGCCTGCGTAAGCGGCAGCTCCCGTTGCAGCAGTAATGCCGGGTATGATCTCGTAAGGAATATGATTTGCCGACAGTACCTGCAGTTCATCCAGGATATTGGAGAACAGCGAAACATCGCCACCTTTTAAACGCATCACCAGTTTGCCGAGTAATGCATATTCCTTTATCATTTCATTGATGGTTTCCTGTGGTGTTGAAAAACCACGGCGGCATTGTTTACCCACGTAAATAATTTCAGCATCGGGCCTGACGTATGTTTTCAATATTGCATCGCTTACCAGCCTGTCGGTCAATACCACATCTGCCTGTTGCAGGTAACGAGCAGCCTTAACTGTAATTAATTCAGGGTCGCCGCAGCCCGCCCCGGCAAGTATTACCTTTCCCATATTTGCAGGAATGGCTTCAACTGGTTGATTATTTTTTATTGACAGAGACATAGTTAAGTTTAAAGTTTAACAGGTTTAATGTTTAATGTTTCCAGGCTTAGAGGGTTCTGGTAAATGCTGACACGCCGCGCTCAGAACCTTAGACTTTGAACTTTAAACCTTAAACTTTACGCTATCATACACGCGCCCACCGTTACGCAACTGGTTTCATCAATCAGGATGGCACCGCCGTTTACCCTTAATTTTTTATACGAATCATAGGGCAGGGGCGAAGCCGTGCGGATAGTTGCTTTAATAATATCATTCAAGCCTGCTGCTGCCGGCGCCGGTTCCTGTTGCAGGGTGTTTACATTGAGTTTATACGTAATTTCTTTTATGCTGCTTCTTACCACCCGGCTATTGACCTGCAGTAAATATTTGTTACCGGCAACCAGGGGTTTATTATCCATCCAGCAAAGCAATACTTCCAGCTCATTGCTTACCTGCGGTTGATTATCTGTTTTTACAATAATATCTCCCCGGCTGATATCGATATTGTCGGTTAAATGAAGGATAGCGCTTTGCGGCGCGAATGCTTCATCTACCTGTTTGCCACCTACTTCAATAGCGGCAATGGTACTTTCTATGCCAGCCGGTTGAATTGTTATTTTATCACCTTTTTTATAAATCCCGCTGATAACCTTGCCGGCATAGCCACGGTAATCGTGCAACTGTTCAGTTTGCGGGCGTATCACATATTGCACGGGGAACCTTGCATCGGTTAGGTTAATATCATTTTGAACCTCCGTATTTTCCAACACGTGCAGCAGCGATTCACCTTCATACCAGGGAAATTTAGCTGATTTTTCTACAATATTATCTCCATTGAGCGCACTGATGGGAATATAAATAATATCTTTCAAACCCAGCGATTTTGCTACTTCAGCATAATCTATCACTATATTATTATACACGTCCTGCGAATAATCTACCAGGTCCATTTTATTGATGGCCACTACCACATGCGGAATGTTCAGCAGCGAAGCGATAATTGAATGCCGGCGTGTTTGTTCGGCAACACCGTTCCTGGCATCTACCAATATAATGGCAAGATCGGCATTGGAGGCACCTGTTACCATGTTGCGGGTATATTGTATATGCCCCGGCGCATCTGCAATGATGAATTTTCTTTTTGGGGTGGAAAAATATTTATACGCCACATCAATGGTAATACCCTGTTCGCGTTCTGCCCGAAGTCCATCGGTCAGCAAAGCCAAATCAATTTCACCTTCATCGCGGTTCTTGGTTTGTCTTTCAATAGCTTCGAGTTGATCGATCATGATGGATTTACTGTCGTATAGCAACCTTCCGATCAAGGTGCTTTTGCCATCATCTACACTGCCTGCGGTGATAAAACGTAGTATGTCCATACCCCTGGCCCCTAAAGGGGAATTTTTAATTTTATAAATAAGTTTACTATTCTTTTGCTTCCGGTACTCCTTCCAACCCCTTCAGGGGCCGGGGTTAAAAATATCCATTCTTCTTACGGTCTTCCATAGCCGCTTCACTTAC
>Ga0068859_100004421_pt1 | contig 14342 bp, 14 predicted proteins | sample KBSSwiS22_FD_66585 | JGI IMG/M metagenome (GOLD analysis project Ga0068859, IMG submission 66585) | Switchgrass rhizosphere microbial communities from Kellogg Biological Station, Michigan, USA - KBS Switchgrass S2-2 | ecosystem: Host-associated > Plants > Roots > Rhizosphere > Soil ...
TAATCCCTCTCTATGGCGGCTTGTTCCGTCTGGCGCGTGCCCTGCCACTCAATGTCGCTCGCGAGATGGTGCTCACCGGCGAGTCCATAGGCGCGGCCCGCGCCTACGACCTCGGTCTGGTGAACCACGTCGCCGCGAGCGGTCATGCTCTGGATCGCGCTCTGGTCCTCGCCGAACGCCTTTGCCGGAATGCACCGTCTGCTGTGGGTCACGCGTTGCAGGCGTTCAATTCCCTGGTTGGGAACGACGACGAGACAGGATGGGCCAAAACCGCTGCTGCGAAGGAGGCCGTCTGGGCCTCTGCTGATATGCAGGAGGGGATCCGCGCGTTCCGCGACCGTCGCTCTCCCCGCTGGACCGGGCGATGATTGCGGTGTGGCGACGGTGACCGTTCCCTGGTCGAGCCAACGCCGGCATCGCCGTGTCGCCATGACCGCTGAAGAGGTCAACACCTTCCTCGACCAGGAACGCACGTGTCGCCTGGCTACCTGCTCAGCATCGTGTGAGCCGCGACTGACTCCCCTGTGGTTCGTATGGCATGACGGGGCCATTTGGCTCAACTCCCTCGTCGCAAGTCAGCGATGGGCCGATCTACGGCGCAATCCGGCCGCCGCCGTGCTGGTCGATGCCGGCACCGACTATCAGGAACTGCGTGGCGTAGAGGTCACCGGAACGGTCGAGATCGTCGGTGAGGTGCCCAGACGCGGCGAACACGTCGACGAACTCATTGAGCCCGAGCGGCTGTTCGGGCTGAAGTACCGCAGCACACCTGGCGTGGTGTACGACGGTTTACACGGGTGGCTACGGCTGAGGCCCGACCGTGTCCTTTCGTGGGACTTTCGCAAGATCTCTGCAGCGAGACAACTGGCGCAAGGGCAAGGAAACCCCGGAAGCGCGCCGTCATGAGCGCCTCCACCCGGTCCAGGACGTGCGGAGTCTGGACGAGCGGACATGCCCGATCGAGCGCTATTCCGCGTGCTGGCGGTAGGCACCGGCTGCAGCGCTCCCGTAGTCGTTGTTCAGCCCGTTGGTGATGTCGTCCTCCGACAGCGACCATCTCGTCAGCGAGAGCCCACCGTCCACGCGCAGCGTTTGGCCCGTGGTGTAGCTGGCGCCGTTGGTCAGGAAGAACAGCACCGGTGCGACGATCTCGGGTAGCTCGCCGAACCGGCCCAGGGCGATCGCTTCCCGCATGCGCGCGCTCACAGCTTCGTTCGACCACGCGTCGATGGACTTCTCCACCGGGAACGGGCCGGGACCGACCGCGTTGACGCGGATGTTGTACGGTCCCCATTCGCGTGCGAGGGACTTGGTCAACGCCTCTACCCCCGCCTTGCCGGCGGAGGAGTGCGAGACACCGGGCGTACCTCTCGAGGCAGAGTTGCTGGTGATCATGACAGCCGAGCCGCCGGTCGTGCCGTCGAACAGCGGCTCGGCCCATCGACGGAGGACGTTGAACGACCCGAACAGCGTCGACGTGACGACCTCCTGGAACTGCGCTGGGCTCATCGACCGGGCGGGGCGCTTGACCATCTGCGCGGCCGCGTTGACGAGCCCGGTGGCGATGCCGCCGCCGTCGGTTTCCAGCTCGGCGAATGTGTCGGACACCGCCGCGTCGTCCGTGACGTCGCACCGCATCGGCCGGATGAGTTCCGAGAACTCGCCGGCGAGCACAACTGTCTCGTCGAGCGCAGCCATGCGACGCCCGAGCGCGACCACGGAAGTGCCGGACGCGGCCAGCGCCAGCGCCACTGCTCGGCCGATGCCTGAGCCGGCTCCCGTGACAACGACGCGGCGGTGCGCGATACCGAACAGGGACGCGGTCATACGCTCGCTGCTCTTGTTTTCTCGATCAGCGGGGCGATGTGCGGCAGCACCTCCGACTCGAACAGCCGCAGGCTCTCCCAGCTGATGTCGGGCGCGATTCCGCCGGCGAGCGGCCGCATTGTGAAGGAGCCGGTAGGTCCGAGACGTTGGATCATTTCGATGCATTCGGCCGGGGTGACGACGCGGTAATGCTCGGACGCGCGCAGCTCGTCGAGGTCGGCCACCGTGCGATACCCGGTGTGCTCGCCCGCCTTCGCCGCGAACTCACCATAGGAGTTCATCTCGTGCAGCACATAGGGGGCGAGGGCGTTCCAGGCGCGCTCCGGATCCGCCGCAACGTGTACGAATCGCGGTGAGGCCGGCGGCATCGGCCCGGGGTCGGGCCGACCGAGCTCGCCGAGCGCACGGCGGTAGTCCTCCCATGCTTCGCGCAGGTGGGGTGCAAAACCGTCGCCCAGCCGTGCGGCTCGTTCGGCTGCTCGCCGGCTCCCTCCGCCGACGACGATCCGAGGCCCAGGGCGTTGGAGGGGCGTCGGAGTGACCCGGACACGGCGGCCCTCGTATTCGAACCACTCCCCCGTCCATGCCTGTCGGAGGACTGCGATTCCGCGATCGAGCGCCTTGCCCCGCGTGGTCTTGTCCTTGCCGAACATCGCGTACTCGTCGGGGACGTAACCCACCCCGGGCACCACGGTCAGCCGGCCACGGCTGAGCAGATCGAGCACGGCCAGATCTTCCGCGAGGCGGAGTGGGTCGTGCAGCGGCACGAGCAGAGCGCCGACCTCGATACCAATCGACGTCGTGACCGCCGCTGCGGCAGCGCCCATCACGATCGGCGACGGCAGGTAGCCATCAGCGGCACCGTGGTGCTCGTGGAACTGTACGGAGTCGAAACCGCACCGGTCAGCCCACGCGACCTGCTCCAGGGCGGTCTTGTAGAGATCGGCGCGAGCGACGGGATCCGCATCGGGGGTGCGCAGGTCGTACCGGAGCTTCAACAAAGCCATGCCCTCTGCGCCACCTGTCACTCGCCGTGGAAATATGATAAGAATCTAGTGTGAGCCAAACCACAGGTCAAACCCCGACCGCCTCCGCCCCGCTGTCGGATGTGTCGCGCCTACTGCTTATCGAGGAGATCAGGCGGCTGAAGGCCCGCTACCTGTATCTGCTCGACACCCAGCAGTGGGACGACCTCGCAGGCCTGTTCTCCCCGGATACCCGGTTCACCCTGGCTGCTTTCGGCGATCCGGTCGTGTTCGAAAGCAGGGCGGAGTGGATCAGCTACGTCCAGCGGGTGCTCGGTGGCGGCAAGACAGTGCACCAAGTGCACCAGGGCGAAATCGACGTCGCCGACGAGAACACCGCTTCGGCTCGCTGGGCGATGAGTGACTACGTGGTTCCCTCGGCCAGCAGCGGCCGGGAGTCCTTCTACGGCCACGGTCACTACCTCGAGCAGTACCGCCGCATCGACGGAAGCTGGCAGATCGTCGAACTGACCCTGACGCGCCTCATGCTCAACAGCCCTGGCTACTTCGGCTGACGGTGCCCCGCCGGTGACGGCGCACCGTCGTGGTCAGCGGCGGCGACGTGCCGCGTCGGCTATGCCTGGCGGCGCCCACACGTCCGACCAGCTGAAATCCGTCCCCGGCGTGACGATCTCGTCGATGCGGTCGAGAACCGAATCCTCGAGCTGAGCGTCGGCAGCGTCGAGGTATCCCGCCATGTGCTCCATCGTCCGGGGCCCGACGATGGCGGCGGTGACCGCGGGATGACGCAGGACGAACGCGAGCGCCATCTGGATCAGCGTTAGCCCTGCGGACTCCGCGAGCTCGGCCAACTGCTCTACTGCTTCGAGCTTGCGCTGGTTGCTGGGCAATGAAATGTCGTAGCGCGACGGCACGCGGTTGAGCCGCGAACTGGTGCCTGGCGCGCCCGCGCGCCAGGCACCAGAGAGCCAGCCGCCCGACAGCGGCGCCCACACGATGACGCCGAGTCCGTATCGTAGGCAGGTCGGCAGCACATCGACTTCTGCCCCCCGCGACAGCATGGAGTACGGCGGCTGCTCGCAGACCACCTTGGCGACTCGATGCCGCTCGTGGAGCCAGAGGTTCTCGACGATCTCCGAAGCGGGAAAAGTGCTCGTGCCGACGTAGCGGATCTTGCCCTGTTCGATGAGCGTCGCGAGCGCGGCGAGCGTCTCCTCGGCCGCGCAGGATTCGTCCGGGCGGTGGACCTGGTAAAGGTCGATGTGGTCGGTGTTGAGGCGGCGCAGGCTGTCCTCGCAGGCCCGCATGATCCAACGCCGGGAGTTGCCGGCCTGGTTGATGTCCGGCCCCATGCGGTTGTGGAACTTGGTCGCCAGCACGACGGAATCCCGGCGACCGGCGAGTGCCGCACCCACAAGAGTTTCAGACTCCCCGGCCGAGTAGATGTCCGCAGTGTCGATCATGTTGATACCTGCGTCGAGGGCCGAGTCGATGATCCGGCGGGAATCCTTCTCATCAGCGCCCCACGACCCGAACATCATCCCGCCGAGGCAGAGCGTGCTCACCCGGACGCCAGTGCGTCCGAGGACTCGGTACTGCATTACAGGCCTCCGGAATTGTCGGTCGGACGCGTCACCGCGCCGGATCGTGCGGGCTCACGCCGGAAGAAACAGGGTGCGGACCTGAGCAGCACGGGGGTCGAGGCCGGCAGGTCGCTCATCGACGAGACGCCGCATGCCCGTCCGCCAGTCTAGGTGGCACGGGCCCACCAGTTGACGCCGCCGGGTGCTGTCCATCCCGGAACTCTGATGCGGCGCTCCCTCGATGTACTCGATCGGTCGGCCGAGAATCTCGCCGAAGTAGTCGCACCACTGGCGGATCGACACCGTCTCGTCGCCGCACCAGTTGGTGATGGTCGCGGGCACGCTGGCCACCGCCAGCATCAACTCGACCTGCCGCGCCATGTCCTCGTGGTGCAACGGCGTGTAGACGACATCGTCCGCCGGATGCGGCACCGGCAGACCGGATCGGATCCAGTCCAGTTGGTAGGCGGGTAGTCCGCCCGACGCGTCGTAACCGGCGTTGAGTCGCGCGATCGTCGTCGGCAGCCCGAGGACGCGGGCCATGGTCCTGACCACGCCCTCGCCCGCAAGCTTGCTGTAACCGTAGCTGGGTGAGAAGGGGAAGTACGTCGGCGCGGTCGGGAAGGCCTCGTCCTTGAGCCGCCACGGGTCGGGATCGGTGGCGTACACGCCACCGGTTGACACCTGGAGGAAGGCCTTTACCTTGCGGCAGTGCTGCATGATCAATCCCGGGCCCTCGGCATTGACCCGCATCGCGTAGTCGAAATCAAGGCCCGGCCCGATGAAGGCAGCAAGATTGACTACGTAGGTGAAGTCGTCCGGCAGGTCAGGGAACTCACCTGAGCTGAGATCACCGCGGTACGTGATCACAGACATGTCCTTGAGGGCCTGTTCAGCTTCCGGCGAGCTGAACCGGGCCAGTGCCCAGACCTCGTTGCCGTCGGCGAGGTACCGGCAGATCGTCGGGCCCGTGTTGCCTGTCGGACCCACGATCAGAATCTTCTCGCCGCGCAACTGGACCTCCTCGCGTCGACCTGTCGATGCGCACGGGCCGTGGTCAGCGCGGCGGATCGCCAGGGATCGCTGAAGTCTTATCAGATACTTCGACTTGAGGTAAGACCTGACACCAGCACCCGGGTCACGAGATCGGGGCGCCGCTCGGGCCGGTTCGCAGGCGGCCTCCGGCATCGACGCTCATCTGCAGACCCGTCACGTAACGTGCTTCGTCAGAGGCGAGGAAGACGATCGCGTTGCTGATGTCCTGTGGTTCCATCACCGGCACCGGAAGGACGTGCATCTGCAGCGAGGTGCGCATCGCGTCCTCCCGGGTCGGGTTCGGCAGATCTGGCCGGAAGGACCGATAGAGATCCTCGTTGAGGAACATCGGGGTCGCCACGTTGCCCGGGTGCACCGCGTTGACGCGGATGTTGTCGCGGCCGGCGGCAATCGCGAGGTAGTGGACGAGCCGCGCGATGCCTCGCTTCGACTCGGAGTAGGCGGCGGCAGCGACCGGCGCGTCGGGTGACGCGCCGATGCCTCCGGTGCCCATCATCGAGGCCATGGAGCCGATGGCGATGACCGAAGCGCCCGATCGCAAGTGCGGCCACGCGGCGTCGATGGTGTTCAGGACGCCGCCGAGATTGATCGACAGGGTGTCGAGAAACGCCTGCACACCGGCGTCCTTCGCCATCGAGACGACGCCTGCGTTGGCAACGACCACGTCTAGCCGCCCCAACTCGCCGACCGCGTCCCGAACGAGAGCCGACATCGCTGCCCGCTCGCGCACATCTGCCACGCAGCTGACGACACGGCGGTCGAGCTCCTCGATAGAACGGGCTGTCGCTGCGAGATCTTCTCTCGTGGCGGGTGGATAGCTGGTGATGGATGGCACCGCCGCACACAAATCGACAGCGATGATGTCGGCGCCTTCGCGCGCCAGGGCAAGGGCATGACTGCGTCCCTGTCCGCGAGCGGCACCGGTGATTAGGGCAACTTTTCCTGATAAGCGTTCGGCCATGTTCGCCTTTCTACTCCGGTGAGGTGAGGCCATGCCAGTGGGGTCGGACCACTGAGTGCCTTCGGAACGACGGCGCGACGTCGGCTACTCGACCTCGACGATCGGAGCCCCGGGGACGAGGGCCGCCTCGCCATTGCGGACGAGGATCTGACCCTCTGTGGATCGCGCAAGATCGGCCATGGCTGGCCGCCGCGACGGGATCATCACCGTGGCCGCCACGGCACAGGCCAAGCAGATCGCGAGAAACATGAACCCGTGCGTGTAGCCGGACTCGGGCGGGGGTGCTCCGGCCGTGGCCCCGGCGGTGACGAGCGCGCCCACGATCGCTGCGCCGACCGCACCGCCTAGCGTGCGGATATTTGCATTCATCCCGCTCGCTACCCCGACCTGGCTCGCGGGCACCGATTCGACGATGAGATTGGACATCGCGGCGTAGCCGAAGCCCGTCCCAGCGCCCAGGAGTCCTGACACGACGTAGATCTCCCAGCGCTGGGAATGTGCCAGCGTCAGCAGGACGAAGCCCGCCGTGGTGAGCACCGACCCGATGAGAAGTGACAACTTGGATCCCCACCGTTCTGCGAGCCGCCCGGAAAGCAGGCCGAAACAGAACATGGCCACCGTGAAGGGGAGCAGGAAGATGCCGGAGGCCGTGATGCTGGCCCCGAAGCCGTAGCCGGCCGAGGGTGGCGTCTGGACGAACACAGGCAGGAAGCCCGAGATCGCGTACATCCCGGCTCCGATGAGCAAGGCGACGATATTCGTTGCCCAGACGGCCGGTATTCGCATCATGCGCATGTCGACGAGCGGCTGGGGCGACCGAATCTCGCTGAATACCCAGCACGCGGCCAGCACAACCGACAGGAGCAGCAGCCCCACCGTGCGCCACGACGACCATCCCCAGCGGCTGCCCTCGCTCACGGCAAGGAGCAGCGCGATCAACCATGCGGAAAGCAACACCGCAGGGACGAAACTTATGCGTCCGGGCTCCCGCGTCCTCGACTCCGGGATTGCGATTTGGGCGGCAACCGCAGCGACCAGGATGAAGACGAGCGGCAGCCAGAACAGATAGTGGTAGTCGAAGGCGTCCACGATCGGCCCGGCCAGCACCGTGCCCAAGCCACCCCCGACGGCGAGCAGCGCGGCCGTCGTGCTCACCGCGAAGGCAACCTTCTCCCTCGGAAACTCGTCGCGGATGATGCCGAATGCCAGTGGCAGGACGGCACCGCCTGCGCCCTGCACGGCCCGCGCCACGATCATCATGCCGATGGACGTCGCTAAGGCCGCCATCAGCGTGCCGACGGCGAGCACGACGAGAACCCCAACCAGGACGCGCTTCTTGCCGATCATGTCGCCCAGTCGCCCGACGATCGGTGCCGCCACCGACGCGGCCAACAAGTAGACCGTCAGCACCCAGGTGACGGTGGACTGCGAGGTATGCAGTTCCGCTTGGATGGTCGGAAGCACTGGCGTCACAAGCGACTGGAGAACGGAGTACGCAGTGGTAGCGAGGGCGATGACGCCGAAGGTCACCTGATACCTGGTGCGTGCGTGCGGTTCGACGACCGTTGTGTCGATCACGTCTCTCCAGAAAGTGAAATGCGGGTTCCGCTAGTCAAGCACCAAGCGCGTGTACTCCTCCTGAAGACGGGTTCCCGCCGTACAGAGGTGGTAGCACCGGAGGGCGGACTACCAGTCGAGGTTGGTTCCGGCGGATTCGCGAAGCCGAAGACGTTCGCCGGCGACAGCGACTCGTCATCCATCATCCACGACTCCTGATCTTGCGGCGTCTTGCGGTGCTAGAACCGCAAGATTCAAGGCTTGCGCCGGGGAAACCACACGTTAATGTGATCAGATAGGAGAGCGGCGGCGACCGGTGAGGAGCTCGCATTGACCAGCGTCACTTCCAGCGAACTGATCTGGGATCCCGGTAACCCAGAACTCATTGCCGACCCGTATCCCGCGTACGACATTCTGCGTGAGACGGCGCCGGTGTGGCGACACCCTCTCGCCTGGGTGCTGACCACCTACGCGGACGTCGAGCCCATGTTGCGCGACCGGCGGCTGCTGACGCATCACCTCGACGGGGAAACTCTCATTGCGCAACTGGCCCGTGAGGTCACTCCGCCCGTGGGTGAGACAACCCGACGGCACCAGCGGCCCTGGGTACTCTTCCAATCCGGCGAACACCACGTTCTCATGCGGCGGTTGCTCAACCGCGGGTTCAGCGCCTCGTCGCTCGAACGTGTTCGGCCCGCAGTGCATCGCGTCGTCAAGCAACTGATCGCCGACGTTCGTGACGAAACGCGGTTCGACTACATCGAGAAGTTCGCGGTCGCGCTGCCGGTGGCGATGATCTGCGAGCTGTTCGGCGTTCCCGACGAGCTGCGACCGACGCTACGTGATCTGCTGAACCCGTTGGGCCGGACAATGGCGGCAGTGCCATTGACCACCGAGGTCATGGCCGAGGTTGATCGCGCCGTCGACAATTTCGAGGACGCGATGCGTGTTCTCATCGCCGCCCGGCGCGCCGCCCCGTCCGACGACATGATCAGCCTTCTGCTCAGCGAGGACGCCGACGGCGTCATGAGCGAGCGGGACGTGCTGTCGAATCTCGGTGTCTTGCTCTTTGCGGGATACGAGACCACCGTCGGGCTGCTGGCTAACGGCCTGCTCGCCTTGCTGCGCAATCCGGACCAGCGTGCACGCCTGGTGGCTGAACCCGAGTTGACGGATAACGCGGTCGAAGAGATGCTGCGCTACGACGCGCCGACCCAGCGGGTGGCTAGGGTCGTGCACGAGCCGGTCGAAGTGCGCGGCGTTCAACTCGACCGCGGCGACTTGGTGTGGCTGATGCTCGGTTCAGCCAATCGGGATCCGTTGGCCCACCAGAACCCCGACCGGTTCGACGTCGGTCGTCGTAATCCGCGACCGGTGTCCTTCGGCAAGGGGCCGCACTTCTGCATCGGCGCGCCTCTCGCGCGGATGGAGGCCCAGATCGCGTTCCCGGCGCTCCTCGACGCCCTCGGCCCCTTTCACCTGGCCGAGGAACCTGAGTACAACCCTACGGCGACGCTGCGTTCGCCTGCCGAGTTGTGGCTGAGCCGCTGACCAGTTCGCCGGCGCGTGTTTATCTCCGAACTTCCCAACGCCTTTATCTCTGAACTCCCAACGCTGACCCCAGACTTATGGAGAACGCCATGCCCGAAGACACCACGCTCGCCGGCCTTCTGTTCACCTTCTCCGATCCGGTGGAAGGGCGCGAGGCCGAGTACGACGACTGGTACCAGAACACTCACCTGGCCCAGGTCTGCGCGATTCCGGGAATCCGCAGCGCGCAACGATTTCGCTTGGTCGACACCGGTGCGGATGCCCCGGGGCCACATAACGTCGCGGTCTATCAGCTCGACGCAGATCCACAAGCTGTGTTCGCCGAGATGATTTCCCGCGTGCGCGCCGGCGAGCTCGACATGACCACCGCGATCGACCAGGCCACCGTACGCGTCCAACTCTGGGCAGCGCACGGCCAGCCGGTCACCGGATGAACACCGATTGGCGCCGTGACCTCGGTCCGATTCGGCAGCTCGGCAACGTGGTCCTGGATATCGACACAGCTGTCGCCGACTGGTTGACGCTCGGGGTCGGGCCCTGGTTCGTCATGCGCGACGTGACGCGCCGCGAAGGGACATTCCGAGGCGGACCGTGCGAGGCGAGGATGTCCCTGGCTTTCGCCAATTCCGGAAATCTGCAGATCGAGCTGATCGCTCCGCTCGACGACGTGCCGAGCGCGGCCACCGAGTTCCGCCAGGCTGGTCGCTCCGGTCTGCACCACATCGCGTATTGGACCGACCGTTTCGACGACGCGGTAGCGCAGGCGCTCGACGCCGGGTGGAGCACCATACAGACCAGCGGCGGCCGGAGCGCCTACTTCGAGTTTCCGGGCGGACAGCAACCGCTGGTCGAGATCATGGAGCTCAACGACCGCACCCGCTGGCTCACCGACTCAGTGCGCGACGCGGCGCAGAACTGGGACGGTGCTACTGACCCGGTGCGCTCAGTGCCTAAGCGTCCTGGCTGGTGAGCGTCCTGGTTGGTGAGCGTCCTGGCTGGTGAGCGTCCTGGCTGGTGACGGTCCCGGCCGGTGAGCGCTCGGCCCCGACCCACCTCTTGAGGCCTTAGGTCGTCGCCGGCGGGTAGGTACGGACAGGATCGCTGATCCCGTCCCATTCGGCGGCCGCGCGACGGATCGCGGCGGTGTAACTTTCGAGGCGGTCGTTCATCGCCATGATCTCGACCATGCCGTGCAGCGGCGAATCACTTTCCAGGTACACGAACGGTTGCGGCCCGTACTGTGTGCGGCGCCAGCCGAGTTCGGTGGCGCGCGCGACCTCTGCTGCGTAGTCGTGTGACCAGTAGGCGACGTGGTGGAAGCCCTCGCGGCCGGAGTCGAGGAATTCCTTCCACACACTCGGGGTGTCGTCCTGCAGACTGATGACTTCAATCTGCATCTCACCGGTGTTCGCGAATGCCATGGTGATCAGTGGTTCATGCGGCTCGCCACGGTACTCGGCGCCTGCGACGCGGAAAGCCCGCAGGACGAACCACGGGCCGACGCCTAGTTGCAGCCAGGCATCGAGAGTGGCGTCGAGGTCGTTGACGACGTACGCGAACTGTCGGACGCCACCGGCAAACGGCGGCTTCACGACGTCGCTCCGTAATCGGCGATGCGCGACTCGAGCCATCCACTCAGCCAGAGGTTCTGTCGCGCGTGATCATCGAGCAATGCAAGGTGCGCGTCTCGCATGACCTCCGTGGCGACGGTACCGGTCGGATCGTCGAGTAGCGCGACCTCGGCCAACCCGATCGCCAGCAGTGGCTGCCCCTCGTCCACGGCACGCCGGGCCTGCTCGGCAACCTTGTCGCTGCCCGCAAGCGCGACGAGCGAACGGCGCAGATCCGTGTCGTCCGGCGGATAGAGCTCGAGCGTCGACCGTTGCCGGAACCAGCCCACCTGCGACTCCCAGATCGCTCGCACTCCCCAGGTGACTCGGCCGTACCCTTGGCCCACGTAGAGAGAGTCGGGCAGGTGGACCGTGCGCATGATATCGGCCAAGTCCTGGCCGTCGTTGATCTTGGCCATCGTGGTCTCGTATACGTATTCGACCGCGTCGTGAAGCCGGCCGAGCACCGCGTCGATGAGATCGCGGCCGACCACTGGGGTACCGCGTCCGGTGAGCAGAGTCTCGGCGCCGAGGGCGCGCAACCGCTTGACCGAAGTCAGGTAGCGCGCCGGATCCCGGTAACGGTCGCCTCGCAAGGTGTTGAAGTTCGGGAAATGGGGGAACAGCGGCCCCAGCATGTTCCCGACGAAGCATGTGGCGGACTCGGCGTGCCAGACCAGACAGCTGTCCGTGGTCTCCCCGCCCGGCGTCGACAGCAGTTGGAGATCGACGCCCTCGATACTGACGGCTAGCGCGTCGTCGAAGAGGATGTCAGGTACCGGGCGGTCCTGCAGCCGACCGAGGTCCGCGCGGACGGGCGTCGACGCCGGCTCGGCTGCGTCCAGCTCGGCCGTCAGCTCACCGAGCCGCCGGGCCGATTCTCTGACCTTCCCGAACCACGGGGCACCAAACCGGCGCCGCAGTCCGGCAAGCTGCGCGTCAAGGTGCTGGCACTCGGGGTTGTTGGCCTGGGCAATGTATTCGGTCCCCTGCTCACGGAAGTACCCGACGCCGCCAACGTGGTCGGTGTGCGCCTGTGTCGTGATGATGTAGCGCGTCGGCGTCGTCGACACCTCGTCGAAGAGTCGCTTGTGGTGCTGGACCTCACCGCCCGTGCCGGTGTTGATCACGATACGGGCGTCGCGACCGACAATGAGGTACGCGGCCGAGATTCCCGAGGACTTGACGATGTTCGGCCCCACGGGGACGGCTTTACGGTCGTAGTCGAAGACGACGAAGTCCTTGCCCGGGCGTTCCCGCACCAGCTGCCGGACGATCTCGTCGGTGTTCATCAGACCTCTCTCCGTACGCTCGGGAATGCATTGAAATAGAACGAGAACCGCTGGTGCAGTTCATCGGGATCGACGCCGAAATCGGCTTTCAGGTCGTAGACGACGCGACCGGCGTGACCCCGTCGGTGCTCGCTGCTGTAGTTACGCAGACTGGTCTGCACGTCGTCCGGGAAGTCGAGTCCGAACGTCTTGTAGAGCTGCGTCATGACAGACATGTCGTCGTGGTTGAGCTCGTGGAACGGAACATCGAAGCGCTGCCCGACGGGAATGGTGTCGGCGTCGCGGACGGCGGCTTGCAAGAGTTCCTCGGCGCGACCGGACCAGAACCGGAAGATCTCGTCGACATCGACGTGGTGGTAGCGCAGCCGGCCGGTGTAGGAGGACATCGTCACCGCCGATTGCAACGTCGCCGCCGGATCGCGCAGAGTCATCACGATGTGGGCGTCTGGAAACACCTTCAGCAAGGTAGGGATCTGTTCGAGGTGCTGCGGCGTCTTCAGGACCCACTGCCTCGGCCCTCGCACCCACTGGAGCATCTTGAGCATGGTTCGCAGGTACTCGTAATGCGGCGTCTGATCGTGACTCGAGTAGTACTCCCGCCACCGCGTGGCCCGGAACAGCCACTCGGGATAATAGGACGAGAAATCCGGGCCCTGCAGCTCAAGTTCCTCGTGGATGTGGTCCGGTTCGAACGGATGCATCAGCTCCATCAGCGGGAGCAGCTCGCGGGTCGCCTCCCAGCCTTTCTCGGCGCGTTCGCGGCGGGTATCGACCCCGCTGTTCGGGTTCCCGGCCACGTCGTCGGGCACTGGGTCGCAACCCTCCCAGTACGGCAGTGACCGCCGCCGAGGATCGGCCGCCAAGAGGTTGACAAGGTGCGTCGTCCCGGACCGTGGGAGCCCGATGACGACGATGGGCGCGACAATCGACTCCTGCTCGATCTCGGGATGCAACTCCAGCATCCGCACCATCTTGAGCCGAGTCGCGGCGAATCGCACGCAGATCCGGTACGCCGCCGCCCGACCGAAGGCAGTGAGATCCGTGTCGGCCTCTGCATCGGCCAGCCAGATGTCCAGGCGCTCGCGAAAGTCCGGCGCTCCGAAGTCGGTGAGCCCCGTCGTTGCTTCCGCCTCGCTCAGGACGGCGTCGGCCTCCAGCCGGACCGGGTTAGCCTCGGCGGCCGCCAGAGCTGCCCGCTGTCGCTCGGTGAGACAGGGCTCGCGAAGATCGGTGATGCGGACGGATTCAGCCATCACGGACTCCTTGAGGACCTACTACAACAGGACGGGACGGGCCGCGCGCCAGAGACGATCGGCTCGTGGCGAGCCGCTGGTGAAATTCTTATCACATTGGATGACGAACGCAACGCCCACTTTCGAGCCGGCCGGCCGGCGGTGGGCGCGACGACCTTACGCGGCCGTCCTAACGCGAGATATGGCAGCCCTGTTGACTCAGCCTCGCTTGACAGCTTTTATTATCAGATTCAATGACGGCGCCGTGGTGCGGTGCCCAGCGCGACTAACACCAAGAGAGCTTGTACATGACTGCAACTTACGAGCTGACGCACCTCGACATGCTCGAGTCGGAAGCCGTGCACATCATCCGCGAGGTCGCGGCGACGATCGAGAAGCCAGGTCTGCTGTTCAGCGGCGGCAAAGACTCCGTGGTCATGCTGCACCTCGCAGTAAAGGCCTTCTGGCCGGCGCCGGTACCGTTCCCGGTGGTGCACGTCGACACCGGGCAGAACTTCGACGAGGTGATTGAGTTCCGCGACCGTGTGGTCGAGGAGAACGGCCTGCGACTCATCGTCGGCTCCGTGCAGGACGACATCGACGCGGGCCGCGCGCACGAGGACTACCACGGCGCCCCTCGCAACAAGTTGCAGACCGTCACCCTGCTGAGGACGATCGCCGAGAACC
>Ga0068859_100004422_pt1 | contig 14341 bp, 9 predicted proteins | sample KBSSwiS22_FD_66585 | JGI IMG/M metagenome (GOLD analysis project Ga0068859, IMG submission 66585) | Switchgrass rhizosphere microbial communities from Kellogg Biological Station, Michigan, USA - KBS Switchgrass S2-2 | ecosystem: Host-associated > Plants > Roots > Rhizosphere > Soil ...
TCCTCCCGTTCGCGCGCCGCAGCTGCCGCCGCCGCATCCGCGATCGAGCCGCCCAGCTCGCGCTTGCGCGGCCGGAATATCGGCACCTTCCGAACATCCGGCCGCATCGCCCAGTCGATCGTGCCGATCGGGCTCGCGTCCGGATCGCTGGTCGCGTCGGCCAGGATCACCAAAGGCGCCTGCAAGCCCTTCGATCCGTGCACCGTCATCACCCGCACGGCATCGAGCGGCGCCGACGGATCGCGCGTGATCTCTACTTCGCCGCGATCGAACCAATCCAGGAAACGCTGCAGGGACGGCGTGGCCTCGCGCGCAAAGCCGATCGCGGCGTTTACGAGTTCCTCGATCGGATCACGGGCCTCCTCACCCAAGCGTGCAAGCAACCGACGCCGGCCCTCCAAGCGCCCCGAAAGGATGCGCTCGAGGAAGCGGTGTGGCGTCATGAAGTCGGCGCTGGCGAGGAGATCGCGCAGGAAGTCCGTTGTCTTCGCTTCGTCGGGATGATCCCGCACCGCGCTCCACAAAGTGCCGCTCCTGCGGAACGCCGCCGCGTAAAGCCGCTCCTGGCTCCATCCAAATAGCGGCGAAACCAGCAGGCTCGCCAAGGTAAGATCGTCTTCGGGCTGAACGGCGAAGCGCATCGCCGCGAGCAGATCGCGCACCGCCAGCGGCGCGTTGAGCCGGAGCCGGTCGACGCCCGCCACCGGCACGCCCTCGGCATGAAGGCGGGCGACGATCAAGGAGGCAAGATCACCCCGCTTGCGCACAAGGATCAATATATCCTCGGGCCGCAGCGGACGTTCCCGGCTCGCCACCCAAAGTCCATCGTCGATCCATTGCCGGATCTGCTTCGCGAGCTTCATGGCAAAGGCGCGGGTGGCATCATCAACCCACCCTTCCTCGCCTTCGTCATCGTCGGCATCGCCAGCCAGCATCGACACCGGTTGCCAGAGGCTTACCTGGCCCGGCAGGTTGGACTTGGCGCTGACATGCGGCGACACCCGCTCGTGCACGCCGAGCGTCTGCGCGCCAAGATCGGCAATGACCCGATCGACGAGGTCGAGCACCGGCGGGGCCGAGCGGAACGAGCGATCGAGCGACAGCCGCACCACATCGCGGCCGGCGTCCGCCGCGCGGCTCGCAAAGATGCTCCGCGCGGCGCCGAAGGCTGCAGGATCAGTGCCTTGAAAACCGAAGATCGCCTGCTTGAAATCTCCCACCGTGAAGATCGTGCGATGTTTGCTGCCCTTGGCGCCTTCGCCCGCGAAGAACTCGCCGGCGAGCGCGGCCACGATCGCCCATTGCCGCGCATTGGTATCCTGCGCCTCGTCGACCAGGATATGATCGGTTGCCTGATCGAGCTTGTAGTGCACCCAGTCGCCCATGCCATCGGTTTCGAGCAGCCTGACCGCAAGCCGGATCAGGTCGTCGAAATCGACCAGCCCGTTCCCGCGTTTCGCCTGGGCGTAAGCGAGCGCATAGGCTTGGCCTGCCCGCAAGCCGGCTGCAATCAGATCCGCCAGTACAGCGCGCGCGCGCAGCGTCAGCAGTTCGGCGCAGCATCCGTGCATCCGCAGCGCCAAATCGCCATAGGCTGAATCCTGCGGCGCCTGGCCCTTGCCGAACGAACGCGGCTCGCCGTCGAGCTTCGCCCAGACTGAGTGCAGCTCCTCGATCATCACAGCGCGCTCCAGCGACGAGGCGTTCAGCCAGCGGGCAATTACATCGGCGCGCTTGAGCCCATTGCTTGTGCCCCACGCGGCATTGGCGGCCGCGATTTCGCGCAGTCCGCTGATATCGAACATATCGTCGCAGCATTTCGCAGCGACCATGTCCTCGACATCCCCCAGCGGAACATCAAGCGCCGTCCGGGCTCTGGCGCCGATCCCTTCGCGCGGCCCGAGCGCCTCCATCGCTTCGATATCGCGGGCGCAGCGCTGGAGGTAACGTTCGGCTGCGTCCTCGCCCAGCCGCAGGCTTAGCGCCTGCATATCGGCGATCAGGCCAAGATCTCCGCCCGCCTCGGCGTTCGCAAGCAGCTCCGCGAGCGTCCGCCGGGCGAGCGCCGCCTGTTCGCGCCCTTCGAGCGGCCGGAAGCCCGGCGACAGCCCGGCCTCGGCGGGAAAACCTGCGAGCAGCGTCTGGCAAAAGGCATGGATGGTCTGAATGCGCAGCCCGCCGCCGGGAGCATCCAGTACGCGCGCAAATAGCCGTCGCGCGCGTGCAATCATGGCGGCATCGTTGCGTTCGCCAAGGGCCGTCAGTTCCTTGGCGAGCTTCCTGTCTTCGAACCGCACCCATGCCGCCAGCCGCGCATGGATGCGGTCGGCCATCTCGGCGGCGCCGGCTTTTGTGAAGGTCAGGCACAGGATGGTTTCGGGCGCGACGCCCGACAGCAGCAGGCGCAGCACCCGCGCCGTGAGCACATGAGTCTTGCCCGTTCCCGCTGAAGCCGAGAGCCAAACGAGATCCCTCGGGTCCGACGCGCGAAGCTGTTCGCCCCTGAGCGCGATAAGGGGCGAGACGCGATTAGACATCAGCGCGCCCATACCATTCTTCCAGCCGCATCAGCTGGTCATAGTCGCCATAGGGTGCAAACTCAGGATGCAGCTTGGCGGTGAACGGCGCATCCCCCGTCAGCCAGTTCTCGATCGCCTCGCTCAAATGGCGGGCGGCATGGGCCGCGAAATCCTCAGCAGCGATGCCCTTGGCGCCCACCGGGCTCATCACATGGCCGAACTGCCCCCGCTCCCGCGCCAGGGACCAATATTCATAAGCTGCGGCCCGGCCCGCCACATCGGGAAAGCCACCTTGTTCTGCTATCAGCCCCAGCAAACCCAATTGAAGCGCGAACCCCGCCTCGACCTGCCTGCGCGAGGGCGGCTTGCCGGTTTTGTAATCGACGACCGCGAGCCGTCCATCGGCCAGACGATCGATCCGATCGACCTTGCCGTAGAGCTCGATACCCGCCACGTCAGCCAGTCCGAAGATCTCGGCCGTGAGCGGTAGGCGCCCTTCTTGGGCATTGGCTTGCAGGGTTGCGGCAACCCAATCGATCGCTTCCAGCAACCGCGGCTCCCACAATGCCTTCATGACCGGATGCGCCACCAGATCGCGCAGCATCGCTTCTGCGCGCGTGCGCAGCTTGGCGGGATTGCAGCCATCCTCCTTCATCCAGGCTTCGAACACGGCGTGCACCATCGTTCCGCGCCAGGCGGGGGTCGGATCGGCATCGACCATATCCCACCGCGCCAGCCCGAGCATCGCATCGGCATAGAAGGCGAAGGGATCGGCCTTGAGCCGATCGAGCTTGGTCACGGCGATCCGGCGCGGGCGATCCGCGACGGGCGGCCGCGGCGCCGGCCGCGCGGCATAGGCAGGTGCAGCGGCCGATCGATCAAGCGCCTGCGTCCAGCGCGCGAGCTGCGGCGCGCGCGTCACGCCTCCGGTCATCGCCTCGAGCCGGAGAAAAAAGCGCGAAGCGATGGTAGGCGCACGTTCATCGCGCCGCGCGCGCGTGATCAGCACCTGTCGTGCGCCGAGCCCGCTCACCAAATCATGGGCGAAGATACCGATCCGGCGCTCAAGCCCCGGCAGGCCAAGCGCACGCCGGACGGCCGGGGCGAGCCACGGATCAGGTGCTGGCGCCGCTGGCCATACGCCCTCGTTGAGGCCGCCAAGGATCACCAGATCCTCATGCGTCAACCGCGCCTCGATCAGACCGCGAATGGAAATGCGCGGATGGCCGCCCTGGGGCGGGCGCACGGCGACGCCGTCGAACAAGTCGCGGAGCAGCCGCGGGAGGGCTTCCACACGCATGATTTCGGGGCCGATCTTCGCTGAAGCCTCCAGTTCCGCGATGAGCTCCGCTGCCTGGCGCCCTGCCGGCCCTGCCCAGGCCGCATCCCCGGCCAATGCCGTTGCTCCTTCCCGCACGATGGCGAGCAGGCCCTGCAGGCTGTGATCGGCGCCATTTGGCTCACCTGCGGTTGCGGCATGAAGCTTCCCCAGGATCGCCGCGACTTCTCGCCAGAAAGGCTCGGCCTCTGCCCGAAGCTTCTGTTCCCGGCCTTCGCCTGTGGTCAGATATGCGCTGATTCCCTCGATGCCCGCCGGCGGCCGCGGTCCCCTCAGCGCGCGATCGAGCAGCCGTACGCCTTCAAGCCATTCCAGCCGATCCTCGCCGGCACGGACGAGAGGATGCTTGAGTAGAGCCAACAGCGGCACCGGCGCGAAATTCGCGGCAATCGCTTCGGCGAGACCGAGCAGCAATGTTCCGGGCGGCGTGACCGAAAGCGGCTGACCGGCCGTATCGTCCGCCTCGATTCCCCAGCGCCGCAGATGCGCCACCACCCGCTGTGCGAGATTGCGATCGGGCGTCACCAGGGTCGCCGTCCGGCCTGGGGTTTCAACCGTCTCGCGCAGCGCGATGGCGATGGCCTGCGCCTCCTCGCCCGGCGTCGCGAACACGGCCGCGCGCACGCCAGACAATCGCCGCTCCGAAGGCTTCAGACTCTGCCACTCATGGGTGAACTCGGCCGGCGCCATTGCATGTGCGACCGCGCGTGTACGGGCCGCGGGCGCATCCCGGCGGCCACCCCAACGCCATTGGCGAACCTCGCCGCGCGCAATGCCCATGCGATCGAGCAGCAGCTTGAGCTGGAATTGCGGATGCGTCTCAATCGCGCTCTTTCCGCTCTCCGGATCATGCGGCCCCAGCGCGTCCCATTGCGCAACAGGAAGCGCACAATCGATTCCGGCGAACACGACTAACCCGTTGTCAAAAAAGGCAATGCTGCGCAGCAATCGTGCCACCGCAGGCACCGCGACATTGATGCCGGCGGCTACGATCGCTGCACCGCTGCCCTGCTCATGCCAGCGCTTTGCTGCGCAATCCAGAAGCCGGTTGCGGCGCTCGGCGAGGTCGATCCTTCCCAAGCTGGCGAGCAGGCGGGGCCAGTGTGCGAGGATCGTTTCGAGCACGGCGAGCGACGCCTGCCAATGCTGGGCGAGTTCGGGCGCGACTGCCTCGGCGATCGAAGCGACGCGCACTTCCTCGATCTGGAGTTGATCGAGCACGCGCGCGAGATCGGCCGCCAGCCGCATCGCCTCGGCCGCATCGATCGGATCGCCCGTTTGCGCCCGCGCGCGCTGCACAAGCCGGGCCAGCATGAACTGCCGCTCGATCGGCTCGATGGCGGGAGGCACGGGCTCGTCGCCATCCGCCGGATCGAGCGCAGCACCCAATCGATCGTCCAGTTCCGGATCACCGATCGCCACCAGCCGGGGGAGCAGCAGACCACCCCCTTCTGCACGGCGAACGAAAGCGTCGGTCAATGTGCGTTGCGCGCGATTGTTCGGCAGCAGGATCGTCGTCCGTGCCAGCGCCAGCCGGTCTCCCTTGCTGCGCGCGATCAGTCCCGCCGCCAGCGCATCAGCAAAAGCCCGGTGGGGCGGGATCGTATAGACGTTGGGGGAAGCCCCTTCAGCCATGCGCCAATATGGCTTCCGTCCGCGCTATGGCCGGTGGCGTTCCGACGTCGAACCAAAGCCCCTGATGCACGACGCCATAACAGCGGCCTGCGGCGATCGCCTTGTCCCACAGTCGATTGAATGAAAAGGGTTCCTCGACCGCGCCATCGAAAAGGCGGCGGGATACGATCTGGACACCGGTGTAGACGAACGGCGCGACCTTCCCCTGCCGCCGCCGGCTCAGCCGTCCGACGGCGTCCATATGGAAGTCGCCGGTTCCGCTGTGACAGTTCGCACGCGCGAGCGGCACGACCAGCAGCAGCGCGTCCATCTCCGCCTCGTCCCAACGCTGACCAAGCAGACGGATCGCGTCGACGGGTCCATCCACCCAATAATTGTCGCTGTTGACGACCAGAAAGGTCTCGTCCTCGATCAGCGGCAATGCCTTCACCAGCCCACCGCCGGTTTCGAGCAATTTCTTCCGCTCGTCGGAAATGATGACCTCGATGTCGTTCACCCGCGCCTTGATATGGGCTTCGACCGCATCAGCGAGGTAATGGACGTTCACTACCGCCCGCTCGATTCCCGCCACGCGCAGATGATCGAACACATGATCGAGCAGCGGCCTTTTCGCGACTTCGATCAACGGCTTGGGCCGGCTTGCCGTCAAGGGCCGCATCCGCTTGCCCAATCCGGCGGCGAGCACCATTGCCGTACGGACGGGCGCTTGGGCTGGATTGGGCCTGAGCGCCAGTGGCTTGCGATAGCGACTCATGCGGGCAGTTGCTCCCAGGCGGCGGCGCGCTTTGCGATCGGTATGTTGCGCGCAAACCATTCCGCGACCGGTGCGCAGGCGGGATGCTCCAGATCACGTTCGAGATAGGCCCATACCCGCGGCTGATAAGCCAGATAGCGAGGCTTGCCATCGCGCTTCCAAAGCCTTGTGAAGATGCCCAGAATCTTCGCGTTCCGCTGCGCACCCAGTAGCGCATAAGCTGCATCGTCGAAGGGGGCGGCAGTGCGATAACGATCGATCATCGCCGTCTCCAGATCAGGTGCAACATCGCGCCGCGCATCTTGCAGCAACGAGACGAGATCATAGGCGGGATGCCCCGCCAGCGCGTCCTGAAAATCGAGCAATCCCAGCCTCTTGCCGTCATTAAGCAACATGATGTTCTCGGCGTGGTAATCGCGCAGCACCGTGACGGTCTGATGACTGGCAACCGGCTCAAGCGCCTCGGCCCATGCTTCGCGATAGGCGCCGGCGTCCACATCCAGCGATAACGCGGGCGCATACCATTCGGTGAACAGGGCCGCCTCGCGCTGATATTCGGCGATGTCATAGGGCCTGAGGCCGGACGCAGGCGGAAATTTCGCCAGCGCCAAGAGCAGGTCGACTGCCGCTTCGTAGATAGCAATTTCGCGCGCCGGCGTGCCCGCGATCACCTCCGCCATGCGCGCATCGCCGAAATCTTCGATCAGGACGAGGCCCTGCGCATCGTCGTTCGCTATGATCCCGGGCGCGGCAAAGCCCAGGCTATGAAGATGCCGGGCAATCGCGATGAACGGCCGAGGATCCTCATGCGGTGGCGGTGCATCCATGAGCACGGCGCTCCGCCCCTCGCCCATGATCCGGAAATAGCGGCGGAACGAAGCATCCCCTGCAAGCGGCAGGATCTCGCATCCCGCCCATCCGCAGTTCGCGAGGAAGTCGGGCGCCGTGGCAGGCGGAATCATCTGGGCAGCGGCCATCGGCCTTCCCAAGCCGCAGGCACTTCCGCTGTCAAGCGGCGGCCGCCGTCCGGTGCTGTTTCGAGCCTTAATCGCAGGGCATCTGGCGGCAATGCGTCACCGAGCCGCTCGGGCCATTCGATCAGAAGCGCCGCATGATCGCGCGCTTCATCCAGACCAAGTTCCCGGGCCTCGTCAGGTTCGTCGATCCGATAGAGATCGACATGCCATACCGGCAATCGCACCTCCGGCGGCTCATAAGGCTGCACGATGGCAAAGCTGGGGCTCGGCGCTTCCGATTCCAGCCCGAGAGCCTGGAGAATGCCCCGCGCCAGCGTCGTCTTGCCCGTCCCCAAGTCTCCGGACAGGGCGACGATGTCGCCGGGCATCAGGGCGGCCGCGAGACGGGAACCGAAACCCTCGGTGGCACGCGGATCGCTCAGAAGTTCGGCGCGGTCCGCAGCCGCTTCTGACATCTCAGCCCCGCGCTCTTGGGAGGGTGACAGTCACGGTCGTTCCCTCTCCCGGCTCGCTGGCAAGCGTGATCGTTCCGCCATGGGCCTCGATCAGCTGCCGAGTCAGCGGAAGACCGATGCCGAGCGTCGCTGCATCCTTGTGCCGCGGCGCGGCGCTGGTCCGGTGGAAGCGGTCGAAGATCCGTTCGCGTTCCTTGCTATCGATCCCCGGACCGTCGTCGGACACCACGATCTCGATCTGCGCGCCCTCCGCCTTGGCGCGGAACAACACCCTGCCCTTTTCGGGGGTATATTGCACGGCGTTGCGCAGCAGATGGTCCAGCGCCTGGCCGAGCCGGCGCGCATCGCCCGTTACCTTTCCGAGCTTGGGATCGATTTGCGCGACGAACTTTTGCAATTTAGCGGCGGCCCCAGCCTGCGCCGTCTCGGCCGCGGCCGCCGCGATCCTGACCATGTCGACCGGCTCCTGGGCAAGCGGAAGACTTCCGGCCTCACTTTGCGTCAGATCGAGCACATTTTCGATGACGCCAGAAAGCCGCGCGACGGATTGCAGGATCGCGTCGACATATTCCTTGGCGGCGGGCTCAAGCGCGCCGGCATATCCCCCTGCCAACATCTCGGCGAAACCCGCAATCGTGGTGAGTGGTACCCTGAGTTCATAGCTCATATTGGCGACGAAGGCGTTTTTGAGTTTGTCGGTTTCCTCCAGAGCTTCGGCGCGCTCACGCAAGGCCGCTTCGATCCGCCGGCTCGCCGTGATATCGAGCATGGTGAACAGGGCGTTGCCGTCCGGCAGCGGCACCACCGCAAATTCGTAATGGCGCCCATCAGCGAGCGCGACGCGCCCCGAGCGCTGTTTACGCTCGATCGTAGCCGTGCGCACCAGCTCACGGATCAATCCGGCACGCGCAGGATTGGCGAGCTTACCGCCCACCATCTCGACCAGCGCGTCGACGCGCGGATGCTGCAGCAGAATTTCTTCGTTGAGCTGCCACACATCACGGAAGCGGCGGTTCCACAAATGCAGTCGTCCATCGGCGGCGAATACGCCGATCGCCTCGAACAGATTGTCGAATGTCGCGGTGCGGACCTGCAGCAACGTGTCCCGTGCGCTCGCAAGCTGGAGTTGTTCGGTGCGATCCTCGAAGATCAGCAACAAGCCGCCGTCCGGCAGTGGCTGCGCGACCACGCGCAGATGCGCGCCGTTGGGCAGCTGCCATGCTTCCTCGACCGCCTCATTGCCCTGCGTAAACCAGGCGCGCCGCTCTAGCTTCCAGCTTGGGAAATCGCGCGCCTCGGGCAGGCGCTGAACCTCCCGCATGCGTTCGAGCACGCGATCGAACTCGGGCCCGTCAGTCAACCACTCAGGTTCGAGCGCAAAGAGCCGCACAAATGGCTGGTTGTAGAAGATGAGGCCACGGTCGGCCCCGAAATGGGCGACTCCAGCCGAGAGCCGGTCCAGAAGGTCACGCTGCGCCCGAGCAAAACGCGCGAGGTCGGCGCGCGCCTCCTCAAGCTCTTCGACATCAACCGCATAGCCAGCGACGCCGGCCGCGCCGAGGGGCACATCGACGATCCTGATCATGCGTCGCGCCCCGGCGATGGTGGCGGGAACGGTGCGAATGGCGATCTGCCCCGACGCGTGCGCCTGCTCGGCGATTTTCGCAGGCCCATTGCCACGCGCAGCCTCGATGAGTTCATGCCCGCTGGCGATCACCTCGGCGGCACTCGCCGCTTCGACCGCCTTGACATAAGCGGTGTTCACGAGCGCAAGCCTGAAATCGGGGCCCCGATGCCACATTGGAAAGGGCGCGGCTTCGATCAGCGCGGACAGCGCCTCGATGGCTTGGCCGAGCTTGGAGCGCTCTCCTTCAAGCTGCTCCACCTCCCGAAGATTTTCGGTCGCATCCGCGAACCAGAGTACGGCACCGCCTTCCAGCAGCCGATCATCAGCGCGGCCGCCGCGCAGCATCAGCACGCGCTTCGATCCGCGAACCTGCAACGATCGCGTGAGCATTTTGCCGGTTTTTTGCGCGGTGTTGATTTCGCGCGCGAGAGCGGCGGCATCATCGCGCGTGAAGACATTGTCGGCTTCCAACAACTCATTGAGATAATTTGGAAGTTGGCTGAGCCCCAACCATCCGACGAGCCGCCGGTCAGCGCTGATCCGTCCGCTTGTGTCCACCAGCATCGGCAAAGCCGGACCCGATCCAAGCAGCAGATGCAGCCGGTCAGCCTCATCACGCGCCTTCCGGGCCGATGCACTATGGCGCAGACCACGGATCGTCGCCCAGAGCGCAACGACCAGCCACGCCACCCCAAGGGCGACGATCAACGCGAGGCGCATCCGGTCCAGCACGATCATGTAGCCGCCTTAAGCGAGCACAGGCGGAGAGAGAAGAGTTTCCGTCGAGAGCAGCAATCAGCACCAAAGCGCTGCCTCTCCGACATGTCGTCGCGGCAAAGATAGCGGAGACGTTGAGACCGAAACTGGCATACTCGACGTCAGCCGGGCGCTCGATATGGCCGATCGTGCCGATCCCGCGCGCCGAAGCTGGCGGGATCACTGCTCGCTTATGCTGAGGTAGTCGCCAGCGATGGCCGCACCAGGGGTATGGCGCGCAACCGCCCCCCGCTCAGCAACTTGGCGACGCCTGGTGCGGTCTGCAGCAATAGCTGACCCAGGGCTATCGCCGCGATCATCGCGAGCGCGGGCTGAATCAAGAGGAAGAGCGGATAGGCGGGAGCACCCAGTGGTCCGCTGAACCTGCCCAATGTCTGTCCGCCAAGCCAAATCAGGATCATGTGCGAGCAGAACAGGAAGAAGGTGTAAGGCTCGATCCGCGCGAACAGCGCCATGAACGGATGCCGCGCGATCGCGATAGCCGTTCGCCACGCGAGAAGCGCAGCCGCTACCCTGGTGACGGTATCGGCTGCAGCGACCAGCTCCATATTATCCTGGGTAAACTCGAAGCCCCATATCGAAATCGCGAGCTTCACCGGCGCCATGACCGCGAAGGGAAGCGCCGCATAGCTGAACGGCATCGCCTCCACTTGTTCGGCAATGCCGTGGCGTCGCGCCAAGATACCAAGCAGGAAAAAGAGCGGGATCTGCGGCCGCAAGAAAAGCGGGCACCACAAGCCGGCAACGATCCAAATCGCTACGGCACCGCCCAAAATCGCGAGCCAGCGCGATTGCAGCCGAACCAGGAGCGGCGCCACCGCCATGCACATAAACAGATCGCGCAGAAAGGTGTTCTGCACATTGATGACGTTGAAGCTCGCATAACTGAGAATTTCGTCGATCACCCAGCCGATGTCGTCAGGCATGGGCGCGCTCAGCCAACCGAGCCAGGCGGCTCCACAGACAAAAACCACGCTGAGGGCATTCCACAGCAGCATCGGCGCCAATATCGTTCGCGCCTTGCCCGTCATGAACTGCCGGTAATTCCGGCGAAGCGCCGATTCCGCCACCAGCCAGCCCGAAATGACGCCCAGCAGCGGCACCGAACTGCGCCCGATCGTTTCGACAAGCAGCCAACGGAATAGCCCTTGGGCTGTATCCGAATTCTGAATCAGGAACAGCGTGGTCCGCCCGGTCCACGCGTGCACGTAAATGATGCCAAGGATGCAGAAAACACGCGCGGCCGCAATCGCATTCGATTGCAATGGGCGGAGGCGCGCTATTGGATAGGGTTCAGCAACAAGGAATAAGCGACGCGCGACCTCGACGCCGCTTCGCCACGGCGTCGGCGCAAATGTGGGAAAAGCCGAAATCAAAGCCATCGCGCTGGATTCCCGCCTGTCAGCAGGATTGAACATTCCATGAGACAGCAATGCTGTCCATCTTATTTCGCAAATGCAGCATCAGCCTGCGTCGAGGATGGCTTCGATTTCGGTGGTCACCTGGTCAATGTCGGCCATGCCGTCGACATGCTTCACCAAGCCGCGCGCTTCATAGATCGGAAGGATCGGCGCGGTCTTCGCGCGATATTCGGCCATGCGGGTCCGCACCGTTTCTTCATTATCGTCGGCCCGCCGCTTGAACTCGGTCGAACCGCAAACGTCGCAGACCCCGGCAATTTTGGTCTGCTTGAACTTGTCATGATAGCCTTCATTGCATTTCGCGCAGGTGAAGCGGCCGGTGATACGCTGGACCAGGGCATCTTCATCGACATCGAGCTCGATCACATGATCGAGCTTGCGGCGGCGCTCCGCCAGCAGGCCATCGAGCGCGGCTGCTTGAGCTGCGGTCCGCGGATAGCCATCGAAGATCACGCCCTTGCCCGTATCCGGCTGATCGAGCCGCTCGCCAATGATGCCGCTGACGATGTCATCGGATACGAGTTCGCCCGCATCCATCACCGCTTTGGCCTTCAGGCCGACGGGCGTACCTGCCTTCACCGCCGCCCGCAGCATGTCGCCCGTGGAGAGCTGAACCATGCCGCGCTCACTCTCGAGCCGCGAGGCCTGGGTTCCCTTCCCGGCTCCCGGCGGCCCGAGCAGGATGATGTTCACCTTCGCATTCCCCCCTTCAGTTTCGCCTTTTTGATCAGGTCGCCATATTGATGCGCCAGCAGATGGCTCTGGATTTGGGTTACCGTGTCGATGGTGACATTGACAACAATCAAAAGGCTAGTGCCGCCGAAGCCGATGAGCTGGCGCGGGATGATCGCCTCCGGCACCACGCAGATGAAGGCGAGATAGGCGGCGCCGATCACCGTGATCCGCGTCAGCACATAATCGAGATAGATCTCGGTGTTCTTGCCTGGGCGAATGCCCGGAATGAAGCCGCCATAGCGCTTCAGATTATCGGCCGTTTCCTCAGGGTTGAACACCACGGCTGTATAGAAGAAGCTGAAGAAGATGATCCCGGCGGTATACAACACGAGATAAAACGGCGTGCCGTGCGCCAAATATTGGTTAAGGCTGATCATGAAATCGCCCCAGAAGCTCTCGCCTGCCAGCTTCTGCCCGGCAAATTGGCTGACGGTGAGCGGCATCAGCAGGAGCGATGACGCGAAGATCGGCGGGATGACGTTCGCGGTGTTGAGCTTGAGCGGCAGATGGCTCTTGTCCGCCTGCATCATGCCACGCTGGGTCTGGCGCTTGGGATACTGGATCAGCACGCGCCGCTGCGCGCGCTCCATATAGCAAATGCCGAGGATCAGGCCCACCACCAGCACCACCGCACCGATCGCGTTGAGCGGCGAGGAGGAACCGCTGCGAATGCTCTCCAGCTCATTGACGATCGTCGTCGGAAGCTGGGCGACGATGCCCGACATGATGATCAGCGAGACGCCGTTGCCGATGCCGCGGCTGGTGATCTGCTCGCCGAGCCACATGAGGAACATGGTGCCGCCGATCAAGGAGATGACCGCCGAGACACGGAAGATGATGCCGGGCTGAACCACGGCCGACATCCCCTGCGCCGCACCCCAATTCTCCAGGCCAACCGCAATGAAATAGCCCTGGATGGCGGTGAGCAGGACCGTGCCATAGCGCGTATATTGATTGAGCTTTTTACGCCCGCTTTCGCCTTCCTTCTTGATCGCGGCGAGTGTCGGCGACAGTGAGGTCGCAAGCTGTACCACGATCGAAGCGGTGATGTAAGGCATCACCCCAAGCGCGATCAGGCTCATGCGCTGGAGCGCGCCGCCCGAGAAATTGTTGAAGAAATCAAGCACGCCGCCCTTGGTGGTATCGAACAAGGTGGCCAGCGCGCGCGGATCGAGACCCGGGAGCGGAACATGGCTCAGGAAACGGAAGATGATCAGCGCGCCTAGCGTAAACCAGAGCCGTTTCTTGAGCTCGGTCGCCTTCGCGAACTGCGACAGGCTCATATTCGATGCGAGCTGTTCGGCTGCGGATGCCATGGGGTCTTCGGCCTCAAATGTTCAAATAAGGGCTCAGGCTTAGTCCATGCCCCGCCGCCTCATATAGTGCGTTGGGCCGGCTTGTCTAATGCCAGAGCATCACCTCGCCGCAGGACATTTCATGCGGAAGCCGGAGCCTGATTTCGCGTTGGAAATCCCAGTTCCCGCACCCTTATGATCGACCTCCGGTTCAGCCCTTCTTCGCTGCCTTCGCGCTGCCCTTTTTGGCAGCAGCCTTCTCGGCGGCGGGAACGACCTCGATCAGTTCGACCGATCCGCCGGCCTTCTCAATCGCTTCGCGCGCGCCGGCGGAAATGCCGGCAACCTTCAACGAAAGCTTGGCGGAAAGCTCACCCTTGCCGAGAATGCGCACGCCATCCTTGCCGCCGCGGGCAACGCCAGCCGCCTTGAGCGCCGCATGATCGATCGTGCCCTTGCCATCAAGCTTGCCGCCATCGACGAGCTTCTGGATCGCGCCGATGTTCACCTCGGCATAGTCCTTGGCGAAGAGATTGTTGAAGCCGCGCTTCGGCAGCCGCATGTGGAGCGGCATCTGGCCGCCCTCAAAACCCTTGATCGAGACACCCTCGCGGCTCTTCTGACCCTTCTGGCCACGGCCGGCAGTCTTGCCCAGGCCCGAGCCGATGCCGCGCCCGACGCGGACGCGACCCTGACGGGCACCCTGATTGTCACGAAGTTCGTTCAGTTTCATTTGTTGCACTCGCTTTCGCTTGTTACGCGCAAGGAACGGAAAGCCGCTCCTATCTTAGCTCACGCCCGCTGGGG
>Ga0068859_100004423_pt1 | contig 14339 bp, 13 predicted proteins | sample KBSSwiS22_FD_66585 | JGI IMG/M metagenome (GOLD analysis project Ga0068859, IMG submission 66585) | Switchgrass rhizosphere microbial communities from Kellogg Biological Station, Michigan, USA - KBS Switchgrass S2-2 | ecosystem: Host-associated > Plants > Roots > Rhizosphere > Soil ...
CGTGCCGACGCGTCCACCGTGAGCCGGACCACTATCGAGGTGAGCGCGGCCTTCGCGACGATGATCTACCGGACCACGGGCCAGGACGTCGGCACGCGTGTCGTGCTGCCGCTGGCCGGTGCGACGTCCACGAGCGTGCGGCGATGTTCGTAGAGGCCGCGACGCTGGCGGGCCTGGCTCTTGGAACGCTGGTCTCGGAGGACCTCGCCTCGATTTCCGCGGGGCTCCTTGTACGCGACGGCGAGATTCGGGCATTTGGCGCCGTCATCGCCTGCTCGGCGGGCGTCTATCTCGGCGACCTCGGGCTGTGGCTGACGGGGCGAGTGCTGGGCCGGCGCGCGCTGGCGCTGCCGTGGCTGGCAGGCCGTCTGAACGCCGCCACGCTCGAGGCGCTCAGCGTGCGACTCGACGCCCGCCTCGGTCCGCTGGTGATCGGCAGCCGTTTCCTGCCCGGCAGCCGGCTGCCCATGTTTCTGGCTGCCGGCATCTGGGGCCAGCGGCCGGTGGCCTTCGCCCTGTGGTCGCTCGCTGCGGTGCTCCTGTGGACACCGCCCCTCGTACTGCTGACCGCCGCGTTTGGTCCGTCGCTCACCAGTCCGGTGGTTGGTGAGCTGGGGTACGCGTTCCGGTGCCTGGCGACCGCAGGTGCCGTGCTGGTGGTCGTGCGGACTGCGATGTGTCAGGGCCGCAAAGCGGTGGCACCGGGCGTGAGCACGAGCCGATAGCGCACCGGGGCACCGTCCTTCAGCGCTGGATCGAAGGTCCACATCTTCGCGGCGCTCAGGGCCATCACGTCGATCATCCGCCGCGGCGAGGAGAGCAGCTTGATCCGTTCGACTTCCCCGCGCTGCGAAATCACGACCTCCAGCATTTCGGTGCGGGACGCACCGCCAGGCCACTGCCAGGGAATCTGAGACGGATGGAGGTTGGGACGGCTCACATCAACGTCCGCCGCCGTGTAGATCGATTCGTCCGCAGGAACTGGCTCGATAGCCGGCATCTCGGTGGGTTGCGTGTTCTCGACTGGCGGGGCCGCGGCGATCGGCAGCATGGGTCGGACGAGCTCCGGTGCCGGGGTCGTTGCTGGCGCCGGCCGAGTCTTATGTGGTGCCCGTCTTGTCGCGCGCGGTGTAGCCGTTTCGGTCGTGGCGTGTCCAGCATTCGCGGCGCTGATGGCCGCGGGGGCCAAACCGAGCGTGCGCATCACCGCGGCGGCCGCCTTGTTGAATTCGCGCCCGACTGAAGACTCGACGGCAGACGGCTGGCCATTCGCGGGAGCCGCGACCGACGGGTGGGACGGCCAGAGTCTCTCGCAGGCGGTGGCAGTCATCGCGAGCGCCAGGACGACGATCATACGAGCGGGCACGTCTCTCTCTTCGGGCCGCATCCTGTGCCCGCCTCCTGCTCTTCTTCCAGAGCAAGGGCCATACCCCCCCGTGGGGACGCGATGGAGGTCTGAAAGGCGTGGCGGGTGAAACCTTCCGTCTCACGGCAGCGAGGCTTTCTGAGGAGCCCTTCTCGCGATAGCGCATCGCTGCAGCGCTGCGATACGTTCGTGAGCACCCACGCGACCCGAGCGTCAATCACTCGCTTGTCGGCGAGCGAGAGCTCTTTTGTCGGCGAGCGACGGACTTCAGGCGGCTGTTGCGCGAACCCGCGGCCCCTGCGAGACCGTCTCCCGGGCCAGCGCTACTGCTCCTGATAGAAGACGCTGAGGCCGCCGTCCACGAAGTACGTCGTGCCGGTCACGTAGTCGCTGTCGCTCGACGAGAGGAACACGGCCAGCCCGGCCACGTCGGCCGGCTTTCCCAGCCGTCCGAGCGGAATCTGCCCCACGAGCGACCGCAGCTTCACGGGATCGTTGAGAAGCGCCGTGTTGATCGGCGTCTCGATCGCGCCGGGCGCGATGCTGTTGATGGTCACCCCCACCGGGCCGAGCTCCACGGCCAGCGTGCGGGTGAGCATGCGCACGCCCCCCTTGCTGGCGCAGTAGGCGGCGAAGTTCGGGAACGCCATCTCCTCGTGCACGGAACTGATGTTGATCACCTTGCCCGGCCGGCCCGCCGCCATGCACTGCCGCGCGAAGGCCTGGGTCGCAAAGAAGACGCCTTTGAGGTTGACGTCGAGCACGGCGTCGAAATCGCGCTCCGTCACGTCCCAGAACGCGGCGTGCTTCTCGATGCCGGCGTTGTTCACGAGCACGTCGAGGCCGTCGAGCGCCTTGGCGCCTTCGGCCACCAGGCGCTGCACGTCGGTCACGTCGCCCAGGTTGGCCTGGATGATCGCCGCGCGGCGGCCGAGAGCGCGGATTTCGTCCAACGCTTCCTCGGCTCCTCGCGGGTCGCTGTTGTAGTTCAGGACGACGTCGGCGCCTTCCTGCGCAAGCCGCAGCGCGATGCCGCGGCCGATGCCCTTGCTGCTGCCAGTGACGAGCGCCTTGCGGCCCAGCAGCCGTCCGGTCGCGGTTGCGATCTGAGGAGTCGTGGTCATGGTGTCCATCGTGTCACCTGCCGGTCAGTTGGTGCGCGCACCCGGCACCGAGCCGGGACGGACGCCGGGAATGTTGAGACGCACGCGGTAGAGTCCGGTCTGCGCCGTGAGATAGAGCGTGCAGCCGTCCTCGTCGCCCCACGCCAGATTGTGCGGGTGCTCGGGGCCGACGATGGTTCCGAGGTGTTTCCCCTCCGGTGACAGGATCCACAAGCCGCCGGGACCCGACACATACAGGTTGCCGCGAACGTCCACCTTCACACCGTCGAGCGCGTCCTCGCCGGGAGCGGCGGTCATGTCGAAGAACAGCTGACCGGCGCCGAGCGTCGCGTCTGCGTTGACGGGATACCGCATCACCACCTTCTTCTTCGGATCCCAGTTGGCGATGTAGAGATACCGTTCGTCGGGAGAGAACGCGATGCCATTCGGGCCGGCGAGATCCGTAACGACCGCCCGCAGGACACCATCCTTCAGCGAGAACACGCCGCTGAAGGGCAGCTCCTTGCGCCCGTCGTCGAACGCGTTGGGCAGGCCGAACGGAGGATCCGTGAAGAACAGCGCGCCGTCGGATCGATAGACCAGATCGTTCGGGCTGTTGAGACGTTTGCCCTCGAAGCGATCGGCGAGCACCGTCACGGCGCCGGTCTTCTCGATTCGCACGACGCGGCGGTTGCCGTGCTCGTTGATCGTCACCCGCCCCTCGGGATCGAGGGTGATGCCGTTCGACCCCGGCTGCCCGTACTCCGCCACGTCGGCACCGGTATATCCGCTCTTGGTGCGGAACACCGACACCTGGCCGTCAGGGGTCCAGCGATAGATCGTGTTGGCGTTCGGATCGCTGAAGAGCAGCGACCCGTCGGGCACCCACACCGGCCCTTCGGTGAAGATGAAGCCGTCGGCGAGCTTCTCGATCGTCAGGTCTCGAGGCACGATGGCCTCGAGGCCGGGGTCCACGCGTCGCACATCGGCCTTGAGCTCCGCTTTCCGCCCCACGCGCCCTTTGGCGTAGAAGTCCAGCGTCGCGGACCGGATCCAGACGAAGTTGCCGGGCGGATTGGACAGCGGCCCGTTGGCGCCGAACACCGCGAGCTGAATCGTCTGGCCGGGCACCGCATCGCGCGCGATGACCACCCGGTTCGGAGCGTTGAAGCCCTTGACGAACTGCGCGCCCGTCTGCCCGAGCGCCACCGGCTGCTGGCCGTTCACCCACACCTCGGCGTAGTCGTCCACGACCACCTCGAACACGACGGTCGAGCCCGACGTCGCAAAGCCTCCCACCCGTTCGGGAATCGTCAGGTTGATGCGATACCACCCGAACGACAGCCGGCCGTTGGTGCGGCGGGCCTCGAGCTCCTGCGGTCTCAGCGCCGTCCAGGCCGAGTCATCGAAGCCGGCCGCGCCGGCGTGCGGCGCAATGTCGTAGGCGCGGGTGGGCGGGCCCGAGGCGCGCAGATCGGGCCCGGGCGCACGATGCTCCACCTCCACGATGCGAGCGTCGCTGTAGCGCCACTGCCCCTTCACCGCCGCAGCGCCGTCGTCGGTCGCCAGGTTCACGATGGCGTCTGGGCGCACGACCGGCACGTCACCGGTGACCTGCGCCGCGGCCACGACCGGGATGAGAAGGGCCATGAGCCCCGCGAGACTGGGCGTGCGAGCCATGGCTAGCGCACCTTCACGACGTAGTAGTTGAAAGGGGACGACACCTGCTGGAACCAGTGGGGCGTCCCTTTGGGCACGATGAGCACGTCGCCCTTGGCGATGCGGCGCGTCTCGCCGCCACGGATGCCCGAGCCGCGGAGCTCGTTGGCGGCCGTCGGCTTCAGGTTCTCCGCCACGCCGCCGGTGACGAACGTCGCCGTGCCGTCGAGCACGTAGATGATGTCGGCGTCGAGCTCGTGCACCTCCGCCATGCCGGCGGCATCGCGATGGCTGGCGTGCACCATGTAGTTGCGGCCGTCCTCGCCGTCGAAGAGCACCGCGCCCTTGGCGAAGGCGGCGGTGACATCCGCGCTCCTCCAGTACGACACCGCGGGTCCGCGGCCACCTTCGTCGTTGCGGGCCAGGGCGGAGGCGCCGGCCATGGCGAGCTCCTCATCCTGTTCCTTGCTCGAAGCGCCGCTGACGCCGATGGCGCCGATGATCTGCCCGTCGACGACGATCGGCACGCCGCCCTGCAACGGGGTGAAGAACGAATCGGGCAGCGCCGCCATCGCGGTGCGGCCACCATTGATCGTGTCTTCGAACGCCTTGGTCGGCTTCTTGAACAGCGCCGCCGTCCGCGCCTTGCCGATCGAGATCGTCGCGCCGGCGGCAAACGTCCCGTCGATGCGCTCGAGCGCCACCAGGTTGCCACCGTCGTCGACGACGGCAATCACGCCCCCGGGTGCCTGTTTCGCGCGCGCGGCGTCGACGGCTGCCGCGATCGCGCGGCGCGCGCCGTCGCGCGTGATGCTGCTCTTCTGGATCACCTGGGCCGTCGCACCTGCGGCGGCGGCCGTGAACAGTACGGCCGCAAGGGCCGATCGAACGAACGTGCGACGCATGATTGAACCTCTCTGTGTCCGTGAATGAGCCTCAGCGGGTGGCGGTGGCCTGTGCGAACACGGCCGCGCCGGCCTTGGCGATGTCTTCGTCTTCCTGTGGGGTGTTGCCACTGACGCCGATCGCGCCGACCACCTGGCCGCCCGCGACGAGCGGCACACCGCCCTGCAGCGGCGTGGCGCCCGGCAGCGCCAGCGCCGCCACGCGACCCTCGCGGATCTGGTCTTCGAACTCCTTGCTCGGTCGGCGGAAGATCGCGGCCGTCCGTGCCTTGCCGATGCCGACGTCGACGCTCGCCACCTGCGTGTCGTTGAGCCGCTCGAGCAGCAGGACGTGACCGCCATCGTCGACCACGACGATCACGACCGTGGAACCGCGCTTGACGGCTTCGGCCTCGGCCGCGGCCACCACGGTCTTCGCAGCTTCGAGCGTCAGCACCCGTTTGCTGGGCAGTTCGGCTCCCGCCGTCGCCGGCAGCAGCAACGCGACGGCGCACGTCGCGGCTTTCACTCTCTTCATCGTGACCTCCATGGCGGGTTGGATGACCCGCGACGACGGCGGTTACCTGTAACGCGCGTGGCAGCCGCGCATCGAACGCGGCGAGGAGAGAACCGACATGCAACGCGCGAAACGGTTGGTTGCGGCCACGGCCGCGGTATTGGCGCTGGTGGCCGCCAGCCAGGTGAGGGCGGCCGACATCCCGTCGGGCGAGGCCGCGAAAGAGACGGCGGCCAAGGTGCGCAAGGCGCTGACGAAGCTGCCCTACTACGGCGTCTTCGACTTCCTGGCGTTCAAGGTGGACGGCGGCACGGTGACGCTCCAGGGATACGCGCACCGGCCGGCGCTGAAACACGAGGCCGAAGCGATGGTGAAGGACGCGGTCAGAGCCGACGTGGTGAACCGGATCGAAGTGCTGCCCACGTCGACCTACGACGACCAGATCCGGTGGGACGCCTACCGGCGTGTGTACACGGAGGACATCGCCTCGCGCTACGTGTCCGGCGGCGAGATGGAAGTGCGCTACGAGGTGCTCGACATGCGGCTGTTCCCAGGCATGGAACCGTATGGCACCTACCCGGTGCACATCATCGTGAAGGACCGCCAGCTGTATCTGGTCGGCCTGCTCGACACCGATCTGGACAAGACACAGGTGCTGCACCGCGCCCGCCAGGTGCTCAACACTACCGGCGTCGTGGATGCCGTGACCGTGCGCCAGCGGGCACGATGAGGCCGTCGCAACTCTGATATCGTGCGTTGGTGCTCGACCGGAATCCCGAGCAGGACTTCGACGAACTGGCGCGCCTGGCGGCGCAGATCTGCGGCACGCCGATGGCGTTCGTTTCGGCAGTGGACGCCGACCGCGTGTGGTTCAAGGCGCGGATCGGCCTCGACGTCGGCGAGGTACCGCGGGATGGCGCGTTCTGCGGCGCCACGGTCCTCGGCCGCGACGCGCTCGTGGTCGAAGACGCGCGGCAGGACGGCCGGTTCTCGGGCCACGCCCTCGCAGCCTTCGGCATCCGGTTCTACGCCGGCGTCCCGCTGCTCGATCCCGAGGGCACCGCCATCGGCGCGGTCGGCGTGCTCGACCGCGTCCCTCGCACCGTCACCACCGACCAGGTGGACGCGCTGCGCATGCTGTCGCGTCACGCCACCGCGCTCCTGGAGTGGCGGCGAACGGCCGCGGCCTTGCGCGAGAGCGAAGAGCTCAAGACGCGCATCATCGACTCGAGCCCGGACTGCATCAAGGTGCTCGACCTCGACGGCCGGCTGCTCTCGATGAACCTGGGCGGGATGGCGGTGCTCGAAATCTGCGACTTCAGCGCCGTCGTCAACTCCACGTGGGTGGACTTCTGGGAAGGGCGTGACCGCGACGCCGCCGTTCAGGCCGTCGCCACCGCGCGCGGCGGCGGCATCGGCCGCTTCACCGGCTACTTTCCCACCACTACTACGCACACGCCGATGTGGTGGGACGTCGTCGTGAGCCCGCTGCGCGGCGCCGACGGCGCCGTCGAAAAGCTGCTCGCTGTATCCCGCGACGCCACGGCCCGTGCCCGTGCGAGCGAGCTCGTGTGGGCCGTCGCCGAAGGGACGTCGCTCTCCACCGGAACGGAATTCTTCCGCGCGCTCGTCAGCAATCTCGCCAGCGCGCTGCGCGTGGCCTATGTGCTCGTGGCCGAGTGTACCGACGAGGCCCGGACGCACGTCCGCACGCTGGCGTTCTGGAGCCGCAACGGACTGGCGGACAACATCGAATACGCGCTGGCGGGCACGCCGTGTCAGGGCGTCATCGCCGGCGAGATGCGCTGCTACCCGGACGGGCTGCAGGCGCTCTTCCCCGAGGACACGCCCCTCGTGGCGATGAACGCGCGGGGCTATCTCGGTCTGCCGGTCCTGAACGGTGCCGGCGAGGTGGCAGGCCACCTGGTGGTGATCGACGACAAGCCGCTGCCGCAGGACGAGATGACCACGGCGCTGCTGCGCACGTTCGCGGCCCGGGCCGGCGTCGAGCTCGAGCGCGTGCGCACCTCCCGTCAGATCGAGGCGCTGGGACGGAAGCTCTCGATGGCGGCCGAACGCGCCCGGTCGCTGCTCGCGATCAACAACGCCGTCGTCCTCAATCTGACGCAGGATGCGCTCTTCGAAGCGATCACCGACGCGCTGCGCCGCGTCGTCACTTTCGACCGGTGCACGATCTTCCTGCACGATGCCGACAAGAACGTGCTGCGCATGACGTCGTCCGACAGCAGCGTGCCGTCGCAGCACTTCGTGCCCGGCCTCGAGCTGCCGCTCGACAAGAGCCACGCGGGGTGGGCGTTCGTGAACCAGCGCGTGTTCTTCAACCCCGATTTGCGCGAGGCGCGCACCTATCCCGGCGAGGACGTGCTGCTCGAAGAAGGGTTCCGCTCGCTCATCGTCATACCGATGGTCGTCCGTGGCCGCAGCATCGGCACGCTCAATCTCGGCAGCCGCCGCCCGATGGAGTTCGGCGAACCGGAGGCCGAGCTGCTGCAGGAGGCCGCCAACCAGGTGGCGCTCTCGATCGAGAACATGCGCGAGTACGAGGAGATCGGCCGTCTCAAAGCGCAGCTCGAACGCGAGAACGTCTACCTGCGCGAGGAGATCCTCGGCGAGCACAACTACGAGGAGATCGTCGGAACCAGCGCCGCCCTCGGCGCCGTGGTGCGCACGATCGATCGCGTGGCACCCACCGACACGACGGTGCTGATCATCGGAGAGACCGGCACCGGCAAGGAGCTGATCGCACGCGCCGTGCACAACCGCAGCCCGCGGCGCTCGCGGCCGCTCGTCAAGGTCAATTGCGGCGCGATCGCCTCGGGCCTCATCGAAAGCGAGCTCTTCGGACACGTCAAGGGAGCGTTCACCGGCGCGCTCGAGCGACGCACGGGCCGCTTCGAGCTGGCCGATCGCGGCACGCTGTTCCTCGACGAGATCGGCGAGCTGCCGCTCGACATGCAGGTGAAGCTGCTGCGCGTGCTGCAGGAGCAGGAGTTCGAGCCGGTCGGAAGCAGCCGCACCATGAAAGTGGACGTGCGCGTGATTGCCGCCACGAACCGCAACCTGCAGGAAGAAGTAGCCGCGGGCCGCTTTCGCCCCGACCTGTTCTACCGGCTCAACGTCCTGCCCATTCACGTGCCGCCGCTGCGCGAGCGACGAGAGGACCTGACCCAGCTGGCCATGTTCTTCGTCCAGAAGCACGCCAAGCGGATCGGCCGGGCGGTGGAGAGCGTGTCACGCGAGAGCCTCGACCGCCTGGCCGCCTATTCCTGGCCCGGCAACGTGCGCGAGCTCGAAAACGTCATCGAGCGAGCGCTCGTGCTGTCCCACGGCGGCGTGCTCGATACGGCGCAGGGGCTCGGCCTCGGCGCGCCCCCGGCCCCTGCCGCCGCGGTCGGCTTGGACGGGCCGGCCGTTTCGGTCGCGCGTGCGACGTCGGCCGCCGGGCGGCTCGACGACGTTGAACGCGCACACATCGCCGCCACGCTCGAGCAGACCGGATGGGTCATCGAAGGGCCACGCGGCGCCGCGAAGATTCTCGACCTCCATCCCAACACACTCCGCAGCCGGATGAAGAAGCTCGGTCTCGAGCGCGCCCGGCGCGGCCTCTAGACGCCTCGGCGCACCGCGGTTTCGAACCACAAACCCACGAAATAGCGTGGCCACGATCCTTCGTGGCTCGTGGGATCCCACGACCCTTCGTGGGTCGTGGCGATCAACTCAGACTGTGTGTTTCGGCTTTAAAGGATTCGTTCGCAATGCTTTAAAGCCAGATGTCCGCGTCGCATCGCCTCCAGGCCAACCGTGGCAGCCCGCTTGCCGTAGGTAGAGGCGGGTCGAACATGCTCCGAATCGAACGAATCCTCGACGGCAACGAAACGGTCCTGAGGGCCGCGGGACGTCTGACGGGCCCCTGGGTGGCGGAATTGAGCCGGACGGTCGAGTCCGACGTCAGTCAGGGCGTCGTCATCCTGGACCTCACCGACGTCTCGTTTGCCGACCACGACGGCCTCGCGTTCCTCCTGTCGCTCATGGCACAGGCGCGCGTGGTTCTCCGCTGCAACCCCTTTCTGACCGAACAGCTCACCACCGCGAGCAAGGCCAAGTCATGATGAAGATGCACGCGAACACCGTCGACACCCTCCCCATGTCCTCGATGCCCACTCGACCCGACTCGGACGCCGACCTCGTGGCGCGCCTGCAGCGCGGCGACGACACCGCGTTCGAAGCGATCGTGCGCGCGCACAGCGGCCGGCTGCTCTCGGTGGCGCGGCGCTTCCTCGGCAACAACGAGGACGCGCAGGATGCCGTGCAGGACGCGTTCATCCGCGCCTACAAGGCGATTCACACCTTCGAGGCACGGGCGCAGCTCCATACCTGGCTGCACCGCATCCTCGTGAACACGGCGCTGATGAAGCTGCGCGAGCGCCGCCGCCGCCCCACGGAGTCGATCGAGGAGCTGCTGCCGACCTACACGAACGACGGGCATCAGGCGGTGGCGTCGCGCGACTGGAGCGACGCGGTGCTCGAGCGCAAGGAGACCGCCGCCATGGTGCGCCAGGCCATCGCCATGCTGCCCGACCAGTATCGCGAGGTGCTGGTGCTGCGGGACATCGAAGAAAAGGACACGGCCGAGGCGGCCGACATTCTCGGCACTACCTCCAACGTGGTCAAGGTGCGGCTGCACCGCGCGCGCCAGGCGCTGCGCACCCTGCTGGATCGCGAGTTTCAGATCAAGGGAGAGTAGGGACGGGAGCCGGGAGCCGGGAGCCAGGAGCCAGGAGCCGACTAAAATCTCCGCATGAATCTGCAGAACGCAACGGTGCTGGTCACCGGTGGAACGAGTGGAATCGGCCGCGGCGTCGCACGCGAGCTCACGAAGGCCGGCGCGAAAGTCGCCATCACCGGGCGCGACGAGGCGCGACTGCTGGAAGTGGCCCGCGAGCTGGGCGTTCTCGCCGTCAAGGCCGACGTCTCGAGCGAGGCCGACGTCGAACGGACGTATGCCGAGGTGCTGGGCGCCTTCGGTCATCTGGACGTGCTCGTGAACAACGCCGGCGCCGGCTCCTTCGCCCCGCTCGTGGACATGACGCTCGGCGACTTCGAGTCGATCATCGACACCAACGTCACCGGCGCCATGCTGATGGCGCGCGCGGCCGCGCGGCACTTCGTGAAGCGGCGCAGCGGCAACATCATCAACATCGGGTCGACGGCGGCGCTTCGCGGCGCAGCGAACGGCACCGCCTACTACGCAAGCAAGTTCGCCCTGCGCGGCATGACCGAGTGCTGGCGGGCGGAGCTCCGCCCCTCGAACGTCCGCGTCGTCCTGATCAATCCGAGCGAGGTCATCACCGAGTTCGCGGCACACGCCGGGCTGCCGCAACGGACCGCGCCCGACAACCCGACGAAACTGCGCGTGGACGAGATCGCCCACGCCGTGCGATCGTCCTTGGAGATGGACGACCGGGGCTTCGTCACGGAGCTCACGGTGTTCGCCACCAATCCCAAGGATTGAGTGGGCGAGTCGCCGTTTCCGCTTCCGCTATCCGGCTATCCGGTGCCGGCTGCCGGCGGTCTCGCCGAAGCGCTCCGGCTGCGCGTCGAAGCCGATCCGTTCAACGCCGTCGCCACCGCCATCTTCCTGCTCGCGGTCTCCCACACGTTCGTCGCCGCGCGGTTCACCGAAGCGGCGCACCGGCTGCAGGCGCGCGCCGATGCCGCGGCCGCGGCCGCCGGGCAGCCGCCGGCGCCGAACGTCGGCGCCGAGCTCCTGCATTTCCTGGGGGAGGTGGAAGTCGTCTTCGGTCTCTGGGTCGTGCCGCTCCTCGTCGCGATCACCCTGGCCCGCGGCTGGGAGACAGCCGCGCACTATCTCAACGGGACGGTCAATTTCACCGAGCCGCTCTTCGTCATCGTGATCATGGCCATCGCTTCGACGCGACCTCTCGTGGAGCTCGCCGAGAACGTCATGCGTCGCGTCGCCGGCCTGGGAGGATCGAGCCCCGCGGCGTGGTGGCTGGCGATCCTGATTCTGACCCCGATGCTGGGGTCGTTCATCACGGAGCCGGGCGCGATGACGATCGGCGCCCTGCTGCTCGCCCGGCAGTTCTACGATCTCGCACCGTCGCGGCGGCTGAAATACGCCACGCTGGGCCTGCTCTTCGTCAACGTCTCGATCGGGGGCACTCTCACGCACTTCGCGGCACCCCCGGTGCTGATGGTGGCCCGCCCCTGGGGCTGGGACACGGCGTTCATGCTGGGACACTTCGGCTGGCGCGCGGCGCTGGCGATCACCATCTCCACCGCCGGCACCTATCTGCTCTTCAGGCGTGAGTTCGCCACGCTCGCGGCGCGGCCGGCGCACCCCGACGAGGCCCCTCCTACCGACGAAGCGCGGCGTCACGGCTACGGGGCGCTGGCGATCCCGTGGTGGGTCACGGCCGTCTACGTGCTCTTCCTCGTCTGGACGGTGATCAACTCGCACTACCCCGCGCTGTTCCTCGGAGGGTTTCTCTTCTTCCTCGGATTCGATCGCGCCACCGCCGCCTACTCGACGCTCAGCGACTTCAGAACGCCGCTGCTGGTCGGCTTCTTCCTGGCCGGCCTGGTCGTGCACGGCGGCCTTCAGGGATGGTGGATTGCGCCGGTGCTGGCGAGCCTCACGGAGACACCGCTCTTTGCCGGGGCCACGTTCCTGACGGCGTTCAACGACAACGCGCTCATCACCTATCTGGCGACGCTCGTTCCCGATCTCGATCCGCACCTGAAGGTGGCCGTCGTCGAAGGCGCCGTGACCGGAGGCGGGCTGACGGTGATCGCCAACGCACCGAATCCGGCGGGCCAGGCGCTGCTCTCCCGCTATTTCGACGACGCGGTCCACCCGCTGGCGCTCTTTGCCGGCGCGCTGATGCCGACGCTGGTCGCGGCCGCCATGTTCAGGCTGTTGTAACGGCGGCCGGAAGCGATCGCGCTCGAAACTCCGCGGCGTCGTCGCGCCCCATGTAGCGCGCCAGGACCGCAGGCTCGACGTCATCGAGGTCCACGACCACCAGGCCGTCGAGCACGTTGCCGAACGCGGGGTCGATTGAGAATCCGAGGAGCCGGGCGTTCAGCTTGAGGTACTGGCGGAGCAGCACCGGCATGTCCTTGCCGTCGCGCTCGAGGCCGCGAATCAGCGCCGACACGTCCTCGAGGCGATCGACGGTGGCGCTCTCCACGAGGCCGTCACGCGGCGGCGCCGGCGGGTTGCGCGCCCGCACCAGGCGGCCGAGGTCGGCGTCGAAGCGCGTCGTCTGCAGGAACTTGATCATCAGCTGGCGCGATGTCGACTCGTAGGCGTCGCTGATGCTGACGACGCCGAACAGCCGGCGGTAGCGAGGATTGCGGGCCACGAACCGCGAGATGCCCTTCCAGAGCAGCAGCAGCGGGCTGAAGTCGCGCTGATACGCCGGCGCCACGAACGAGCGCCCCAGCTCCAGCGCCGGCCCGAGCTGCTCGATCAGCGCGTCGCCGTAGTCGAAGAGCGTGCGCGTGTAGAGGCCCGCCAGGCCGGACGCGGCGACGACCTCGTCGGTCGCACCGAGACGGTAGGCTCCGGCAATCTCGCGCCGATCACGATCCCACACGAACAGGTGGCGATAGGCGAGGTCGAAGCGATCGAGATCCCGGTCGCCGCCGGTCCCCTCGCCGACCGCGCGGAACGCGATCTCTCGCAGCCGCCCGAGCTCGGGCAGCACCGCGGGCAACTGCGCAGCGGTGCCGCAGAACACCTGATAGACGCCGCTCTCGAGCAACGGCTCGCCAAGCGCGGCGATGTCGTGCGCAAGCGCCGCGACGTCGCCTCGTGAGGCCACTGGCTGCGGCGCGTTCGGCGTCGGCAGCACCGGCGAGGCGCACACGTCAAGCGGTACTGCCAGCGCCTCGACCGCGGCGCGAAGGCGTGCGGTACGCGCGTGTGGGGTGTCGATGGCGGCCAGCTCGCGCGCGGCCACCGGCACACCGACGCGCACCGTCATGCGGCTTCCGCGCTTGGCGTTCAGCTCGCGCGGTAGCATCGCCGTCCGCAACAGCGGGTGAATGCGGCCGGCGGCGCGAAACAGCCGGCTGTTGGCACCCGCGAAGAACACGGGCAGCACCGCGGAGCTGGTGCGCACCGCCAGTTCACCGGCCGTGGCGCGCCAGGGCGAATCGACGACGCGGCCGTTCGGGGCCGTCGCGTGCGCCACTTCCCCGGCGGGAAAGATCACCACGCAGCCACCCCGCGCCAGCCACTGCATCGCCTCGCGCAGCGCCAGCCCGTTGCGATGCACCGCGCGCGGGCCGCCGAAGACATCGACTTCGACAAGGTGGGGCCGCAGTTCGGGCACCGTCGCGAGCCAGTGGTTGCCGAGCAGCTTCACGTCCGGCCGTACGCGCCCGATCAGATCGAGCAGCATCAGCCCGTCGAGGGCACCGAAGGGATGGTTCGCCACGACGACGAGCGGACCCGATGCCGGGACCAGATCGGCCCCTTCGACAACCGCGGACACGTCGAGCGCCTTCAGCGCGCGGGTGGCGAACAGAGCGTCACCCTCGTTCGCGGCCGCCGTGTAGACGCGGCCGAGGGGCATAAGCGACGTCATGCGGGAGAGCAGTGCGCGCATCGGATCGAAGAGGGTGGTCGCCCGCACGGGAAGTGCGGGCGAGGGAGCCTAGTTGGTGGAGTTGCCGCCGAAGGACGCCTCGCCGAGCAACACCTCGGCGTACGCGCACCAGAACTGCACCTTGGCGACGCTCTTGATGTAGGCCGGCAG
>Ga0068859_100004427_pt1 | contig 14332 bp, 9 predicted proteins | sample KBSSwiS22_FD_66585 | JGI IMG/M metagenome (GOLD analysis project Ga0068859, IMG submission 66585) | Switchgrass rhizosphere microbial communities from Kellogg Biological Station, Michigan, USA - KBS Switchgrass S2-2 | ecosystem: Host-associated > Plants > Roots > Rhizosphere > Soil ...
TGTGATTTCCTGCAGCGGATGCAAGCGTGTCCAGATTCATGCCAAGCCCCACGATCATTTTCAAAGAAAACTGAGGCGTGATCTCTGCCGGTTCGGCAGATGATTTCGTCTTCTGCGACGTGATGAACGCCGCCACCGTAACAATTGCGATTCCGATGATTGCGGCGACGAAATTACTCGTTCCGACGGCCATGCCGACGACGACGGCGAAGATGACGTACGCTGTGTCCTGCGTATCACGCACGACGGTTCGAAAGCGAACGATCGACAAGGCCCCAACCAGGCTGAAAGCCCGCGCGACGCTGTCGCCGATGACTCCAGTCACCAACGCGATCAGGACTGACAGCAGAACCAGCGTTCCCGGAAACGATGGAGCGATGGCCAAATCCGATCGCGTTGTTCGGTAGATCCACGACACGATCATTCCGCCCAGAAGGGCGGCGAACAGGCGAATCGTGATCTCCAGCGGTGACACCGCCGGTATGTCCGAGGCAAAGTCCTTCAGGAATTCAGGCATTGATGATCATCGCCTCATCGGAATCGCCGACCAATCCCAGAGCCGCCACTCCCATTCGGTACTTGGAGATTGCTCGGGGCTCGAGATTGAATTCCTCGATCAGTCGCTTGAAAAGGGGCGGCACGTGAACGCGGTACTTCAGTTCGAGCACTTCCCGGCCGGACAGGACCTCGACGCCCGAATGAGACGTGAATCCGACAGCGCTGATGGGAGTCGCAACGATGTCGCGATCGATGGTCAATCGCAGGGGGCCAGTGGACGACATTCCCAGTCGCGCCGTGCGGCGATATTCGATCTGGCAAACGGGCCGCAATTGCCGGTGCGAAAGCCGGCGCGCGAACCAGCGTCCGGGCCAGTCCAGGTCTGCATCCAGTACTCGGTCGATTTCATCCAGAGTAATTTCCGTGCGGCGCTTTGCAACCAGCCCGGTGCGCTTCAACTTGCGCTCCACAAAAAGAACAGGCTCGTTGTTGTATCGCCGGATGCGGAATTTCGCGCGTCCGTTTGACTGGCGGCGGAAGAACACGTCGAGATCTTGCGTATCGAAGTAAAGACTTGTCGTGCGATAGCCGTCTTCGCCGTCAGCGGCGTGGGGATCGGGAATAAGTTCGATCCTGGCCCATTCGCGTACCGCGGCCGCCGTATCGGTGTCGAGCGCGAACTTGAGCTCCTTTGCGAAGTTTCCGGCAGGTTGCATAACTGCGAGACAGAATAATGAGTGAAACGTGACGAAATTGTAAAAAGACTTTAACCGGGTACAGGTACTGACGGTCCGGCAAGCCTGACGAACACCGTCCCCCTAACTTAGGGGGGCTGCCCGGACCTGAAGTGGCCGGCTATCGCAGAAGCAACACAATCGCGGTGAAGAGACAATGGACCTCACCGTCAGTTCGACTTCAACACGAATCGCTGAGCGCGGCGATTGTTGACGATCTCTCCGGTGTAGAGATTGCCTTTCGAGTCCGCAGCCATGTGATGGACGATGTCGAAGTCGCCCGGCTGCGCACCGCGATTCCCGAACGCGCCAATCTGCGTCATCGTCGCCCGATCGAAGATCACGACGCGCATCGGTCCGGAATCGACGACATACAGGAACTGCTGCTTCGCGTCTGGCGAAAACGCAAAGCCGGCCGGCACGGGAACCACTGTGCTGCCTTCGTTCGTCAAGCGGGCCTGTTTGATGAACTTCCCCGCCGTCGTAAACAACTGGATCCGGTTGTTGATGCGATCGGCGACGTAGACCACGCCGTCGCGCGACACCTTGATCGCATGCGGCAGGCCGAATTCCGGCGGGCCGTCGGGCGTCGTCTGAGCCTGCGGCCCGGCGGGATTCGCCGCAAGAGTCGGTGGCGGCGGGTTGCCGAACGCGCCCCACATGCGCTTGAATTTTCCCGTCTCCGAGTCGAACACGATGACACGTTTGTTGCCGTAGCCGTCAGCAGCGTAGACCTCTTTCGCGGCTGTATCGACGAAGACGTCCGTGGCCTGGTGGACATTGTCCGTGTCAACGTTGCCCTTGCTCTGGCCGCTGTTACCGATCTTCATCACGAGCTTGCCCGCCATCGTGAACTTCAGAATCATGTCGTCGCTGACGCCGGGAGTCGTCGCACGAGGCCAGCCGGCGCGCCCGCCGATCCACACGAAATCGTTCGCGTCCACGAAGATGCCGTGCTCGCGTCCCATCCATTCGGAGCCGTTGGCGGGCCCGCCCCAACTGGTCAGGAGTTTCCCCGCGGCGTCGAACTGGAGCACCGGCGGCGCGGCATTCGCGCGCTGCGCTTCCGGAATCGACTGCGGCACGTGCAGCACCCAGATGTTGTCATTACGATCAACCGAGATGGACGTCACCTCGCCGAGCACCCAGTTGTTCGGGATGACCGGCCACCTGGGATCGAGTTCGAATCGCGGCGCTTCTGGCATCTGCTGCGCGCCGCTGTGTGACACGAGGGCGAGTGCCAGCGCTGCGACTGCAAGGAACCATGTGTGTTTCATTGGACTAAGCGCTCCTTCCCGGAACGTCGTTGAGGTGCAGAATAGCGCTGAAACCGAGGAAATGCAGACGGATTTGCGCTGCTATCGAACACCGGCTGTGGAAAACACTACGTTGGAACATCACCACTTGTGACGAGCCGCCCCAGAGTACCTGATGTCTTCGCTTACGGCGTTCGTCGCCGTTGATGCGTCGCGCCGGACTGAGGGGACGCAGGGCGTGACAGTACCGGTGGCCGTTCCCGTACCCGAAGGGGTCGATACGACACAACGGTCAATGAACGCCCGCGTCAGCCTTAGCTGTGGTGCTCGCTACTCCGAGTCGAGCGGAGGGGCCATTTGTTCGGAGCAACCGGGGTGCCCACAATTGCAGGAGAGTTCTGTCAGATCTCCCGCATCGTGGCAATAGGGGCTGCAGTACTTTTCGCCTGTAGGGTAACAGTTGCATGCAGGATGGGCGCACTTGTTGCTTTCGGGCATTGTCTTCTCCTTTTCTGGGCAGGCGGGAACTCCCCTCCTCGTTCGAGCCTCGGCTGGGGTGGTGCTGTTCAAAAATTAATCGTTTAGCCAACACCACCGCGGCGCTTCGCGCCACCCCTTCTCGACTGAGGAGTTTGCACGCCCTGCGACTTTCTTGGAGCAAGTCGGCCGCCATTCGTAAAGATCCCTCAACCGTCGCTTCGCGGCTGCCTCTCTCGAGAGGGAGAGGGATTGGTGAATCTTTCGCAAACGGGGTATCGTCTACCCTTAAGCATGAGAATCTGCCTGACGGCTTTTATCTTCTCGGTTTTCGCTGGGAGTGCGATGTCTCAGGAAGTATCAAAGCCTGAAGATCCGGCCCTGATCGTCAACAGGTGTCTCTCCAGCCCTCCGTCAATGAAGCCCGACGATAACGGCATTATTGCCGCGCCGATTGAGAAGGTTTTCGTGGAGGGCCGCACCCGAACCGTTTCCGAATTGCTCTGCATCATTCCCGGATCTTTCGACGAGTTAGGTGAATTCGGCTGGTACTGGATTAACAGGACGACCCGGGAGTTGACGAAAACGTACGCCAGTCACGAGGTGGAGGAACTTCGGCCTTCACCTAACGGCAAGTATCTTGCGGTCAAGCTGTACACCGAGGGCGTTGCGTGGATCGATGTCACGGACCTTCCGTCGCTCCTGCGCGACAGAAAGTACGACCCCATTGATACCGTCGGGAAGTTTCCCGGGTCTGTTTCGATCCAGGAATGGAAGGCAGAGGGAGAGGAACTGATCGTCACGAGCGACGTCTTCCTCAGTCAACCCGCCGGACGTAATTTGGATCTGGCCAGTGAAGAACGCTTCTCGGTGAATATCCAGACTGGCGCCACTGTTGCGCTCTCGCCGTCTCTTCGAGATCCGGCCGCTTACTTTTGCGCCATGCTTGCGGATTACCACACGCAGCAGTTTACCGATCGTGTTTCTGTCGCAGGGGCAATTGCGAGCCTGGGCCAGAGATCCGGGATCCCTTGTCTCGAACGCGCGCTGGCGACGGAAACGGATGAAACCATCCGATCCGACATTCGAGCTGCCATCGAAGAACTGACAGGACTCGTCGCTTTGCAAAAGGAATGCCTGTCGGGAAACCTCGAGGAATTGAAGGGCAAGGAAATTGTGACGGAACCGGTCACGACCCTTTTCGTTGACGCCCAATCGGCTGCCATCGACATGCTCCTTTGCTCTGCGAACGCGATCAAGGACAAGCGTCCGTGGGCGCGCTGGCTTCGGTTTGATCGGTCCGTGGCGGATCCGGTGGGCGAGGCGCTTCAAGGCGGAGACAGTGACACAGAAGTGCAGATGATGCGTGCTTCGCCGGATGGAAAGTATCTGGCCGTTGAATATCGTCCTGGTTATGTGGAGGTGGTCGATCTGGCGAAGCTCCTGACGACGAGGCGTTACAAATCCATACAGGTCCTTGACGGTTCCTTCATGCAATGGGACGGCACCAGTCTCGAAGTTGCAAGCGATTCTCTCCTCAGCCATGCACCAATCCAGACCGGCGATGAACTTCACATACTGCCCCTGCTATCAAAGGAATCGTTCCTCTGGGATAGCGCGCGTCGCACGGTAACACCGAAGTGGAACGGCCTTCAAAACCCACTCCGTTACTATTGCGAAGGGTTGGCCGCCCCGGAAATCGAGAAGCGGCGTATCGCAGCCAGCGGTCTGCGCTTGTTGAACGACAAAGATGCCGCCGCCTGCATTCAAACCGCCCTTGCCACGGAGTCCGACGATTCCCTTCAACGCGATCTTCGCGAATTGCTTTCGGCATTCTCGCCCAGATGAGCAGAAATACATTGTGACGAACCTCCTCAGAGTCCTCAGCCTTATCGTCCTGCTGTCGCTTGTCAGTTGCCGGCCCAGTCCGATGCCTGTCAACACGACGTGGCATGGAACGCTGGAACTTCCCGAGATATCAATTCCTTTCCGCATGGAACTGGATTTGTCCGGTGCGAAGGCGACGGGAGCTTTCGTGGTCGGTGCTGAGAAGACGCCGATACCCGAGATATCGCGGAATGAAAACGCTTTGACACTCAGCTTCTCGGAATACGGTGCAGAAATGCGCGGAGCATGGGATGGCAAACAGTTGAAGGGCGATTACCTCCGTCATCGGGCGGAAGGAACGAAGTCCTTTCGCTTTTCCGCGTCGCCGAATTTCGTGGATTTTCGGCGCACGGCGCCGGCACCCACCGGGGCTTATCAGGTTTTCTTCGATGACCAGACACCCGAAGAAGCAACAACCGTCGCAACCTTATGGCGGGAAGGTCCGGCTTCCTATTACGGCACCTTCATTGCGCCTGACGGAGACTACGGACTGCTCGAAAGCAAGCCAACTCAGGATGGCATTCAGTTGTACCGGTTCACCGGATGGCAGGGCATTGCGATTGAATTGAAGAAGGATGGCGAAAGCTGGGGCGGCAGGTTTCACGCCGTGTTCAACGACAAACCGCGGCCGTTCCGTCTGCAGCCTCGCGCGGATTCCGCATTGGCAGAAGGTCAGCAGGTTCGGATGAAGAATCCTGACCGTCCGTTCGCCTTTGCGTGCACATCGCTCACGGGAGAAACCGTCCGCAATACCCACGAACGCTTCAAAGGAAAAGCTCTGGCTGTCGATATCATGGGCACGTGGTGTCACAACTGCATGGACGAATCGCCGGTGCTGGAGGAACTCTACAAGCAGTATCGGAAAGATGGGTTCGAACTCGTGGGGCTGTCTTTCGAAATCAAAGACGATGCCGAACTGGCAAAGAAAAACCTGGCGCTGTTCCGCGATCGCTACAAGCTGACCTATCCGCTGCTGTACTGCGGCAGCATGGACGATGCGAACGTGGAGAAGCAGCTCAAGAGCCAGATCGAGAATTTCTTCGCTTATCCGACAACTCTCTTCAGCGACAGGAAAGGCAAAGTGCGCGCAATCCACTGGGGATTCCAGGGACCCGGCACGGGCGATCGCTATCCGCTCCAGGTGAAGAAGCTGCATGACCTGGCTCAGCAGGCGCTGCGATAACGCTCAGGCAGTGTGAAGCGATGCGATCTGTGCTTTACAAGCGACCTGTTTGATTTCAAGATTCTCCAACATTCACCGTTGTCATTAACTGGGAGGCTTTCCATGACATACAAGAGGCTTGCAGCAGCGCTCGCCGTCGTTGTCGTTTTGCCGGGAGCGGTCGCGCTTCGTGTTTCGCTGGGGGCGCAACAGGCTTCGGCGCCGGACGCCCCCGCGGCCCTCACAGGCACGGTCCGGTCGGTAAAGGAAGGGCTCATGGAAGGCGTCCTGGTTTCGGCGCGGCGGAGTGGTTCGCCGATCGTGACCACAGTCGTTACCAACGCCCAGGGTGTCTATGCGTTCCCGCAATCGCGGCTGGAACCGGGCCAGTATGACGTCACGATCCGCGCCGTCGGATACGTGCTCGACGCGCCTGCTCCGCGGACTTCGGTCAACGTCGTTGCGGGAAGCGCTGCCCAGGCTAATTTGAACCTTCACGAGTCCAACACGCTCGAGCTCGCACTTCAATTGACGGATCCCGAATGGCTGGCCAGCTTTCCGCTGACCGACCAGGAGAAGTTCGAGTTGCGGGACTGCAGCCGCTGCCACACGCTGCAACGCGTGGCGATGTCCACCTATAACAAGGATCAGCTCGCATGGGTCATGAAGCGGATGCTCTACTCCGCGGGCAGTACGCCGATGACGTTCCAGTTACCCGGAGGTCAGACGGCCACGTGGGGACGCGCAGAGTGGGGCGAGCCGACAGAGCTCAACAAACGTCAGGCGGACGTCGTGGCCAAAATTAACCTCAGTAATGGCATGTGGAAGTATGAACTGAAGAAATCTCCACGACCGAAAGGTAAAGAAACCCAGGTTATCTACACGACGTATGAGCTTCCGGTTACGCACCGGCCACACGACACGCGTCGGGGCCTGGACGGCGCGATCTGGTACAACCATTTCAATGACAACGCCATCGCAAGGCTCGACCCGAAGACCGGCAAAACGAAGGAATGGCGCTGGCCGTATCGCGCTCCTCAAGGATCGTTTGCTCCGACCGGGGCGCGCACACTGATGGGTCCCGATCCGAAAGGCCGCTTCTACATCGGCAATCAGGCGCAGGAAGGCCTCGTTGTTTTTGATCCATCGACAGAGAAGTTCAGGTACTCCGATGTAGCCGGAGGCGGCGAGATGATGGACGTCTCCAACTCCGGCGTGGACAATCACGGCTGGCGTTCGGGTACCGACGCGTATCGGATCAATCTTGATACGTTGACGGTGACCAATACCATCAAAGGCGATCGGCCTCTCGTTACCTACGATATCGCGTCCGATTCCAAAAATAACGTCTATGGCGGAGGGCGGGCCGGCACATACATCTGGTACGCCAACGCAAAGACGAACACGATCAGTTATTACGATATTCCCGCGACGCCTCGCGGTGTGGGCGGCATGGGCGGCGGAATGCGTCGCGGCAAGGCCGACAAGCAGGACCGCCTGTGGTGGGGCGGCTTCGACGGCAACTTCGTCGGAATGCTTGATCCTCGGAAGCCCGCGGGGCAACAAATGAAACTGTGGGCCATGCCACCGTACTTCTTTCCCTACGACGCGCATTACGACGAGCAGGGATACACATGGACAGGCGGGATCTATGCGGACCGCGTCGCGCGATTGAATGTGGAATCCGGCGAATGGGTTTATTACCTGGTTCCGTTTACGGCGAACATCCGGGATATCGATCTGAAGCCTGCGGTGGCCGGCGGGCTCTCGGGGTTGTGGTTCGGGCATACGCACCAGGGAATGATTACGCTCGTGGAACCGCTTTCAAAGTAGGGGCAACTTATCTGGTTCGAACAGTAACCGAAAATCGGGGCCTGGCCACTTGGTTCCTATTTTCCCCGGCCAATTGGAGGGATGTTGGCCGAAACTCGCGGAGGAAATAGGAACCAGGTGGCCAGGCCCCGATTTTTATTGCGCTCCCGCAGGCAGCAGCCAGAAAGAGGTTCCTTCTTCCCATTTGTTGTGAGTGACACGCACCGTTTTTCCGTCGCTGAGTCTCTGGATGAAGATTTCTCCGTACATCTGCGGCCCAAAGATGACTTCCTGCACGAGCGGTTCTTCGTCATTGATTCCCGCGCGTTCGCTCGTAAAACTGACCCAGTTTCCATCCGGAGAGAAGTAAGGGTGAGAATCCTGTCCAGGGTCCGTCGTGATTTGCTGAACGGAGCCAGGTGTGCCGTCCGGATTTAATTGAAGGATGTAGTTGTCGAAGGTCCGATTGCCGCGAACATCCTTTGGGCCATCGCGATCCGACGAAAACGCGATCGCCTTTCCGTCCGGCGAGAATACTGGAAAGTTGTCGCGCCACGGCCCGTTCGTTAGCTGACGAACATTCGTTCCGTCGGCATCCATCAGGTACAGATTCATATTCCCCTTACGCGAACTTCGGAAAACGATTCGCTTCCCGTCAGGCGAGAACGTGGACATTCCTTCGTTCACTTTCGCACCAGCGCCAACGCCCGAGGCTTCGGTGAGATTCACACGATCTCCGCCATCAGCTTGCATTCTCCAGACACCTGACTCATCGGTCAGCCCGCCGGCAAAGACACCCTGAGTGTAAGTAACCAGACTGCCGTCGTTCGAAAACTTGATGTCGAACAGACGCGTCCTGCCGTCCACGTTGGCGACAATGCCGATGCCTGGTACAAAGAAGAGGTCTGACTCCGCAGAGCCGTCGAAGTTCGCGCGAACCAGGCGGCTGCCCTTTTCATTTTCGACGGTAACGACGAGTTCGTTCTTGAGCGGATGTGGTGCGAGGCCCGTCGTGTGACGCATCGGATACAGGGCTATTGAACCGCCGGGTATATCGGTCCCAGTGAGTTCGACGGGATAACCGGGCGAGAGCAGGGGACCCGGGCCCAGGATTGCTTCCACCGCCTGTGTCTGAACCTCGGTTGGTCCCGGGCCATGGCAGAGCACTGCGCCTGTTGTTGCATTGGCCGAGGGGTTCCAGTAACTCGTCTTCCCGTCCGTTTCGGGGCGCAGGTCCGATCCATCGAGTTTCACCGATGCGAGACGCCAATCCTTATAGGTATCGCGTGTCGCAAACAGGATTCGGCCAGCAGCCGAAACGGAGGGTGACAACGCTTCCACTCCCTTCGGCGTGATCCGTCTTTGATTGGCGCCATTCGCGTCCATCGCCCAGATCTCGAAGCCACCTTCCTGCCCGAGAATCGGGCTGGTGGGCGGGCCGATCGTGTGATTGCGTCCGGAGTAGAAGAAGATGGTGTTCCCGTCCGGAGACCATGCCGGCGAGCCATCCCAGTTGGCCGCATTTGTCAGCCGTCGTGAATTGCTCCCGTCGCTGTCCATAACATAGATCTCGCCTTCGCGATGACGCGTGAACGCAAAAATCGGATGACCTGCCGTTGGCGTGTCGCGATCGGAGGAGAACGCGATCCGTTTTCCATCCGGCGAGAACGCAGGTCTGAAATCGCCTCCGGGGTGCCGGGTCAGATTTGTTGCGTTGTCGAAGGACTGCGTTGCGGCAGGATCGAAAGCGAGAGTGTAGATGTCCGCATTTCCATCGTGGGTGCTCATGAACGCGATGGTTGTGCCGTCGGGCGAGATGGCTGCCTGATCTTCCATGGCCGGACTGTCGATCAGAAGTTTCGGAGATCCACCCGCCTGAAGATCGAGCGTATAGAGATCCGGATTCCCGCGTCGCTCGGAGGTAAACACGACCCAGCGTCCATCGGGAGAAAACACTGCGTCGTAATCCGGGCCGGGGTCGTCCGTCAGACGCCGTGACTCGGCCTGTGGTCCGGAAAAGTAGTACACATCCCAGTTCGTCGGCTTGAGCGCCTGCCAGACGAGTCGCTCGCGGCCGCCGGAATTCTGCGCCGAAAGTGGACGGACACTCGGAGTTGGGTTTGCGCAAGCGCCGATCGTCGCACTCAGTGTTGTGAATGCGAGGACATGTCGCAGTTTCATGAATGCCTCAGCAAGGGAACACAAGCCATTCTGGTAAAGCCGGCCGATTCAGATTTTGTGAGCGGGATTATATCCGATTGGTTTCAACTCTCTCGGCACTCTGTGACGAGAAGTAAACGGGAGGCGGGGCGGAACAGGACAGACTCGGAATCTCGCAGAATTCTTCGAGTCTGTCCCAAGGGAGAATACAGCAGGACTTAACTCGCGTTAGCCCGGATCTTCTGACGGAGCCATTGGGAGGCCTGGACAACGGGTTCCATGTGTTCTTCCATGTAGCCTGTGAGATTCTCTCCGAGATCGCGAACGTGGTCCACCTGCCGGGCTCCAAACCTTCGCAAGTCGCGTCGTGTTTTTCGGCCACTCTGTGGTGCGTAAAGCAAAGCCGCAGAAGCACCAATAGCCGCACCGGCACAAACAATTCCAAGGGTTTTCAAGGTACCTTTCGTCGTCATTGGATCCTCCTTGAGACGTAGATTGTTAGTGTTAGACGTTTACGCCGGAGAATCGGCACAGCGCCACTGCACATCACGACGCAGAAAGCGCGCGGGTATCTTTTAGGTCATGGGAAGCTGTTTCCGGAATCCTCTAAGATGCTGTTTGTGATTCGTAAGGGGCCGCTTGTCATCTGCACTGCCCTGGCCCTGGCGTTGTCGATTTCTCCGTTGCTCGCGCAGACTGCCCGTGTGGAAGGGACTGTGCGGACGCTTTCGGGCGAGCCCGTGGCTCGCGCAACGATTCAGCTTGTGAATTCGACGGGCACGCTGATCATTACTCCGGATGGCGACCGAGGATTGGCCGGCTTCACGACCATCACCGATGATTCCGGAAAGTTTGAATTGGAGAACGTTCAGCCCGGCAGAAACTACCGTCTGATTGCCATGAAGGCGGGGTTCCTCGACTCGAACCTGACGACGCAGCTTACGTTGAATGCCGGAGACACGATTCGTGACCTTGTCATTCAGATGGCGGAGCAGGGAGTCGTCATGGGCCGCATCACGGACGTTAATGGCGTTCCTCTCGTGGGAGCGCTGGTGACTCTTCAACAATCCCGTTATACCAATGGAACCCGTCTTATGGTTTCGTCAGCAGCGCAGACGACCGATGACCGCGGTGTGTATCGATTCTCAAATGTGAATCCAGGACGCTACTACGTTGTGGCAAGCGATCAGACCAATCGCAGGGAAGAGACCAGGCCGGATTTCAAATCCGGTCAGCTGGTCAACGCACAAACCTATTATCCGAGCGCGGACAATGTCGATGCCGTTAGGCCGATCGACGTTCCTGGAAACGGACAGAGCATCGATGTTCTGATGCGTCGTGCAGCCACGTTCGCCCTCCGAGGCCGTGTGACCCATGAAGACACGGGCGAGCCGGTGCCGGAGGCCAGAGTCCTGATCGTCACTGTAAACGGAAGGACCATCCGCGCCAATCCGTACTCGCGTCAAACGGGTGCCGACGGATCGTTCGAGTTCACGGGTATGCCTGCGGCTTCGTATGTACTCGAAGTTGCGCCGCCGGCAACTCCCGGAACGACCCGGCGAATCGGACGCGCGGAAGCCATCATCGCAAGCTCGGACGTGTCCAACGTTTCAATTCGCGTTGGGAATGGCATCAGTATTCATGGCATCGTCCAACTCGAGGAAGGCGGCCTGCCGCCTTCTTTCTTCTCCGTCGTTCGGTCTGTGTTATTGACGGAGGGACTGCTTCCCGCAAGTTTGCGTTTGCGTGGCCGCGTCGGGAACGATGGCACCTTCACGATGGACGGCGTGCCGGCCGGCCGTTTCACGGTCAGCTTTACCGAACTTCCGGAAGATGTTTACGTGAAGTCGATTCGTTTTGGAGACGCGGATGCGATGCGCTCACCACTGGATCTGACATCCGAGCGCGGAGACTCGATGGCAATCACGTTGTCCAATAAACCGGCGACGCTGGATGGCTTGGTTCGCAACTCGACCGGCGGCGCTGTCAACGGCATTGCAGTGGTGCTGTGGCCAAAAGAGGTTAACGCCGGTGATCCAACCGGCGGTATCCGGCGCGTTGTCTCCGATCAGAACAGCAGCTACCGCTTTGCGGCGCTCCCCGTTGGGGAATACTATGTCGCGGCATTTTCTCGTGTGGATGCTGGACTCCTGGAGAGTCATGATTTCGTGAGCAGGTTCAACGGAGAGGCTGCGCGAGTGGAGTTGTTGGAAGGAGCGCACGGTAAGCTCGATGCTCCGATTTTGCCCGCGGATCGAATCGCAGAGGAAGTCGCAAAGGTGCCATAGCCCGCACAAAAGCCGATACCGGCTGGCGCGGAGAACTGGGAAACAAAAAGCTGAGTTGGCCTTTAACCGTCGAAGTCTGCAGGATCAACGGCAATGTGCCCCACGTGATTGCGCCATGCGCGAAGACCCTGCCGGCGGAGCGCCTGCGCCGCTCGTTCCGTGAAGCCCTCGTGGTCGAGCTGTCCGGAGAGCGCCGAGAGAACCTGTGAGATCTTCTCCATGGGTGCCGGAACTGGAGGCGATGCCAGACAGCCATCGGCATTTCGTGTGAGCGTGCCGCTCTCTTTCAGGATTGCGTCCATTCGTGCGTCGAGCGCATCGCTGAATTCGGCATTTGCGCGAAGGCGTCGTGTGAGTCCCGCAAGGCGAAGGTTCATGATGTTGTCATCTTCAAGGGCAAACCAGGGCATGAGGCTTAAGGGGCGAATGCAATCGGGCGCGAACGCGAATTCCTTCTCCACGAGTGAATCGTTTTCTTTGCGATAGACGATGTAATACGCCTCTGCCGCATTGGGTGAGTTCGCTCCGGCAATGACCAGACCACCATCCTTTATTTGCGCGGCCGCCCATTTCTCAAACTCGTGCTGGAAATTCGCACCGTAGTAAATCAGAACGTTGAAGCAACGGATCACATTGGCTGTGGGCAGGGCCTGCGATCCGACGCCGGCCTGAATCATCCGGAGATTGGCGGACTCAAACCGTCGAAGAGGCCATCGGATCAGTCGTGAGCCGTCTTCTTCCACCATCGCCATGTCGCCGTTGTCGTGAGGAAGCTTCGGAACCAGTTGTTCAAAAAGCGCGGGTATGCGTTCACGGCAGCGTCGGTAGTCGTCGATGCTTGTGATCCTGGCGCCCGGTTGCAGTTGAAAGTATCCGACGCTGCCGTTCTGGTCGATGCACGCATAGCTCTGGTCGCGATCGTAGATCAGGTAAGGGTCAAACAGAGGATCGGCGCCGATAATCTGCCAGTCGGGGAACCGCTGCGCGGTATCGATCGCGGTTGTCGGAGGAAAACCGCAGCCCAGGTCGATCATTACGGTGTCGCTTCCGAACGTAGACCATGGAGTCGTGGAGAGGTACTCGTCGATCGTTTTGTGCCGGCCTGGTGCAGTGATGGGTGGAATGCGGCCGCCCCAGGCGCCGGGCAGGAATCCTTTCGCCATCGCCAGGCCATAGGCAGCCCACGGTGAAAAGTTGTGAGCGCCGAGGTTTGCGATACTCATAAATCGGATGGCGCGGTGGACGAGGTTTCTAACCTCATCGCGATCCGCGCCGACCGGTTTCAGGATTTGAAGAATCTCGGGAGCCGGACGTCCGCCGAGAACGTGATCACACAGTTGCTCGATGCTGGTCCAGTCGAGGAAGTTAGTGTCTGCGGGTTTTGAAGTCACCTTGCTGTAATACCACGATGAGCCGGCAACAACACGTACTTGACGCATCCTCACCCCTTCAAGGCGTGAATCAGCACCCCGGAGGGGTGCACGGAGAGTAGCCGGGGGTAAGCGCGAAGCGCGCAACCCCCGGTTCGTTTTTGCCAGACGGCGCAGCATGAAGGGCTGCGAGGAATTCCTCGCACGCTTTCAGCGTGCGCAACCGTGTCAGCCTCCGTGAACCAGGCGTGTCGCGCTTCGCGCTCCATACCTGGCTACCCTCCTTGCACCCCTTCAGGGTGCTGATTTCACGTCTTGATGCGTCAAGTAGGTTAATGCCCTAGCTTAGGAGGGCGCTTGCGAAGTAGCCCGCTATCCAGATATTTGTTATTTTTATAACACTTCGTGTATAAGAGGGACTCATGACCACAAAACTATTCCCGCGTGCAGTTCTCCTATTGCTGCTTCTGTCTGTCGTCCCCGCAGTCCAGGCCAGCGGACCGATTGGGATATATGGAATTGTCGAGCGCGTGGTGTTTGAGCCATCTGAACAATCTCCGCAAAGAATCCGGGTTTTTGGAGCGTTCGCCCTGGTGGATGGCGGCGTGAACAACCCGGTAGGCACGAGCACCCCCAGACGCGGGTTTCTCTACTTTTCACTTCCGGAAGATCGAAACCTGCAGCAGGC
>Ga0068859_100004428_pt1 | contig 14330 bp, 12 predicted proteins | sample KBSSwiS22_FD_66585 | JGI IMG/M metagenome (GOLD analysis project Ga0068859, IMG submission 66585) | Switchgrass rhizosphere microbial communities from Kellogg Biological Station, Michigan, USA - KBS Switchgrass S2-2 | ecosystem: Host-associated > Plants > Roots > Rhizosphere > Soil ...
GTGCCTTTGCGATTCCCACGGCTTCCACAGCCGGTGGCCGGTGTGCCAAGTAACGTAGTGGCAATCACTTACCGTCTACGCCACCCCCGCAAACAACCCACGAAACCGTCACAAGAGCCCAGAAAGCATGCCAACTGCAAGACATCGCTGAACGGGGAAGAATCAATGTGGTGGATCCTTTCAGCCAGGTGTTCCACGAATACTCTGAGTCTTTGTTGGTGCCGCCGAGCCGAAGGCTTGAGACCAGGACAAAAATCGATCCAGCGCAGGAGGTGCAGCCGAATGGTCAGGGCGTATTGAATGCCCTCTTCCTGGCGCGAAATCAGATGCCAGGTAGTCCCAAGGCAAATCAGTTTCAGCTCCTGGCGGATGCCTTTGAGGAGATCTCGGACGGATACAGGTTTTGGATCGAAGCCAATGCAGGGGGCAAGCTGTCGCTCTTCTTTTCCCGGGGAGCTGAGCGCTGGGATTTCGCCGATGAATGCGGGCTCGGCCTTCAGCACCTGTTGATCATGCTCTACTTTGTGGTCACGGCCGAAGTGCCGAGGCTGTGTATCGAGGAACCAGAAAACCACCTCCATCCTCAAATGCAGCGGCAACTTGCGCTCTTTCTGAAGGAGAAGACCGACAAGCAGTACTTCATTACGACTCACTCGAACGTGTTTCTTGGGAGTCGTGTTGCGGACACGGTGTTTCTCACGGAGCATCGGGGAGCATCTATCGGGATCCGTGAAATGACATCCCCGGCTGCGGCGCTAGCCAGTCTGGGGTACCAGGTCGCGGATAACTTGGTAGCGGATCTACTGATACTGCTGGAGGGGCCCAAAGATATACCCGTAATTCAGGAGTTGCTTCGCAAGAAGGGAGTCGATCAAGAGATCAAAGCGCTCGCCTTGGGCGGCGACATTATGGACACTCACGATCTTTCGATCTTCAAGGCTGCCTACAAGACGACGGCTTTGATCGATCGGGACCCTGGGAGCAGCCCGGTGCGTCGGCGGTTTGTCGAGGCGTGCGAAAGAGCAGGCATCACCGTCCATCGACTCGAGCGGTACGCTCTCGAGAACTATTTCCCTGTGCGAGCGCTTCGGGCGGTTTTCAAGGGTCAGATCGCCGCTGACCTAGATACGGTCAAACCGGATCTGAAGCTGTTTGATCAGATTGGTATCGACGTCAAGAACAATAACGCGAAACTGGCGGCGGAGATGGAGTTGGACGACATCGCCGGCACCGACCTCGCGACATTCCTAGATGACACCGTCCGAATGCTTGCCTGAGTGGAGACTTAAGTCTGAAGGGGTGAGAGCGGCGACGCTCATTCGGGAGGCGGAGTCTGCTCCCCGTTGGCTGAAGGCGAGTCTCCGTGCATCACGATGAACTGGTCGAGTTTGGTCTGATCAAGGAACTCAGGATGAGCCGAAAGTATCTCGATGGCGTACCTGAGCAGCTGCAAGCCTAGGACAATGGCCGGAATCGGTACCTCGGCCCCCGGCAGGGAGATGAGCCGCTTCTTGTCGGCCTTACTGCCATGGACAACCGCGCTGCGGAAGTCGTAGAGCTTTCCAATCGCGTGGTAGACCTGCAGAGCGGAGAGCTCTGGGGGTGGCCAGACGCGAGCGAGCGTGCCGAGCCTCATTCGTAACCTATAGGCGATCTCGGGAGCCTTCTCGGGTGCGAGCAGACTCTCCAGGCCGCTGGTGACATCGACGATTGCATCTTCTTCGGTTGACCTTAGGAATGCGGCATTCAGCCGACGGCCCGCGAACTTCAGCTGCCCTCCGTGAGGACCGTCGAAAGCCTGAAGGATCAGCTTGGCGACGGTGCACTCCAGGTCGGTTGCTTTCGGAAATGGCTTAAGCCAGCCGAAGTCCTCGAAATGGTCGGGATATTTTCGGACCGACGAGGCGTAGAGCGGCTCGAGGTCTGCCTCCCAGCGGTCCGCCCATCCGACGGGCCGTGCGATGAGCTGGCTGTAGCCAAAACTGTACCCGGTGGCCGATCGCAGAGCGGCTAACACCTGGTCGACCCGCTCGAGGGCTGCGCCGAAGGCGCGAGCGTCGTAGAGGATGTTGCTTCGCTTGTTCTCCGTTTCGTTAGGGACGAACCAGCCATCCAGCACCAGCGCGTGTGTCGCACCGCCCACGACGCACTCATGGCTTTGGATCGTGTACGCCCGCTGAGTGTTTCGGGCGAGCTGGAGCTCTCGGCTCAGTCGCTCGATGCGCATGGTCGCAGAGAACTCGAATCGATCGAAATCGAAGCCGAGGAAGACGATCGGCACCAGGATTTGGATTTGCAATCTAGGTGCTAGGACGGCGTGCTCCCATTCGGAACAGAGCTTGTCGAAGGCGGCCTCGCTGAGCGCTGAACCGGCAATGTGCATGTGCCTGGCGCAGAGCTTCTGGAGCAAGAAGCCGACGACGAAGCGGCAGTGATTGGCCCAACTCTGCTCGTGGCCTGGAAGCATCCGGGAGTCTTCGAAGTCAAAATACTTTCGAAGCGTCGGATCCTTTTCGGCCAGCTCGATGAAAGCTCTCCATGAAGGAATCTTCTCTGGGCGCTCATAGGGCTGCTCGGGCTTGCCGAGGAGAGCGGCCCGGAAGCTTCGCTGGGGTTTATCGAATGCTGATGTGTAGTCGATCGGAGGAGAAAGACTGTTGCTGAAGTGCGGCACACCGGAGTCAAACGTCTCTAGCTCTGGATAGTCCTCGTGCCGCTTAAGAGGGTCGCTATCTTCGTCACCGAGACGGTTGGCGATGATGGTCAGGCCGTCCTTGATGGCCTCCTGAAGCAGACCTCGAGCCTCCGCAGGTATCACGCGAGTGGGGGTTGGAGGATCCTTCGGAGGCCCGTTGCGAGTCTTGGCCATCGAAGAAGTGGTATCAGGCCCTCTTCCTGATCCTGCTGACGACGTCGGCGCGGGCCAGCACGGAGTCGATCACCTCGACGATGACATCCTGGTTTCTGCGGTCGAGCTTCTCTACCTCGCGGAAGCGCTCGAGCAAGAGCACATTTCTTATAGGGAGTTCCTCTCCCATCCGGTCGGCCTTGCCGAGTAAAAGCGTGTCCAGCGAGACATGGAGAGCCTCAGCCAGTGAGGCGGCAGTATCGGCTGCAGGGAGCGTGGTGCCCTTCTCGTAACGCCCGATTTGGACGGGGTCGACGCCGACCTGCAGCGCGAGTTGCCTTTGGGACAACCCGCGGTCTTCTCTGTAGCGGTGAAGCCTCTCGCCGAAGGTACGCGCGAACATGCGATCGGTCCTTGGACGGCCTGTCTTCTTCACGGTCCCGAGGGTAAGGGCGGTTTCTGGAGCGACCGTGAAGAGTGCCGCCCGCTTGACAGGCTAGATGCAGATATGCAGCATGTCAAGATACGTTTTACGCAACACCCCAACAACCCTCTTGACAGCCCTTTCGGCAACTCGGCCTCGCGAGGTGACCATAGCAAGAATCCCCGAGGATGTCCTCGAGCGCATCAAGCAGGAGATCTCGGTCCAGCGCATGGCAGAGGCGAAGGGGGTCACCCTCCGCCAGCATGGCGCCGACCTGATCGGCCTGTGCCCCTTCCACGAAGACCACGAGCCGTCCCTCGTAGTCACGCCTTCCAAGAACCTCTGGCACTGCCTCGGCGCCTGTCAGGCCGGCGGCTCGCCGATCGACTGGGTCATGAAGGCCGAAGGCGTCAGCTTCCGCCACGCGGTCGAGCTGCTGCGAGCTGACTTCTTCCCCTTAGCCGCTTCTTCTCCCCGCATCGTGAAGCGCTCCACCGTCACGCGCCTGGCCTCGCCGCTCGAGATGGAGGCCTCCGACGGTGAGCTGCTTCTCCAGGTCGTCGGCTACTACAACGACGTCCTTAAGCAGAGTCCCGAGGCCCTGGCGTATCTCGACCAGCGTGGCCTGCGCTCCTCCGAGCTGATCGATCACTTCATGCTCGGCTACGCCAACCGGACGCTCGGCTATCGCCTCCCTGCCATGAATCGAAAGCCCGGCCAGGAGATCAGGACCCGCCTTCAGAAGCTGGGCCTCCTGCGCGAGTCGGGTCACGAGCACCTCAGCGGCTCTCTGGTCATCCCGATCTTCAGCATCGAGGGCGACGTCCTGGGCGCCTACGGCAGGAAGATCCGCGACGACCTGCGGCTCGGCACCGCCTACCACCTCTACCTGCCCGGCCCTCACCGCGGCGTCTTCAACGTCCAGGCGCTGAAGGCATCGACGGAGATCATCCTGTGCGAGGCGCTCATCGACGCCCTCACCTTCTGGTGCGCCGGCTTCCGCAACGTCACCTCGTCCTACGGCGTCGAAGGCTTCACCGCCGATCACCTGGCGGCCTTCAAGGAGTACGGCACCGAACACGTGCTGATCGCCTACGACAGAGACGAGGCCGGCGACCGTGCGGCCGAGGCGCTCTCGAAGAAGCTCATCGCCGAGGGCATCGGCTGCTCGCGCATCCACTTCCCCAAGGGCATGGACGCCAACGAGTACGCCCTGAAGGTCCAGCCGCCGGCGATGTCTCTCGGCGTCCTGGTCCGGAGCGCCGAGTGGCTGGGAGGCGGCCGGCGGCCGGAACGTACCGCCGCTCCTCGCATCGAGCACCGCGTCGTCCAGGAGCCTGCGATAGCGGCTAAAGACGAGGGCGAGAACGAAGCGGCTAAGGAAAGAAGCATCAAAGTCGAGACCGCGGAGACCTCAGAGGGAGCATCACCGCCGGCGCCGCCGATCGCCTCTGCTCCGGCGCTCCCGGCTGGGCTCCCACCCGCCCCGGAACCTGCGCCTGCTGCGTCGCCGCGTCCGAGCTCCTCGATCCCTGTCGAGCTCAACGGCGACGACGAGGCGGTCTTCCGCTTCGGCGATCGCCGCTACCGGGTGAGGGGCCTGAAGAAGAACATGAGCTTCGGCGTCTTGCGCCTCAACCTCCTGGTCACCCGCGAGAACGAGCTCTTCGCCTCGCCGGCGATGCCTCTGGCGGGCTTCTTCGTCGACACCCTCGACCTCTACTCCGCCCGTCACCGCCGGAGCTTCGAGCACGAGGCCTCGCGCGAGCTCGGCGTCGAAGAAGAGGTCGTCAAGAGGGACCTCGGCGTCATCCTCCGAAGGGTCGAGGAGCTGCAGCAGGAGGCCATCACCAAGGCGCTCGAGCCGAAGGCGAACACCGTCGTCCTCTCCGATCGCGAGACCGCCGAGGCCATGGAGCTCCTGCAGGACCCGCGGCTCCTCTTCCGGATCCTCTCGGACTTCGAGCGGTGTGGAGTCGTCGGCGAGGAGACCAACAAGCTGGCGGGGTACCTGGCCGCCGTCTCCAGGAAGCTCGAGCGGCCTCTCGCCGTCATCATCCAGTCGAGCTCGGCGGCGGGGAAGAGCTCCTTGATGGAGGCCATCCTCGACTTCCTGCCGGAGGAGGAGCGCGAGAAGTACTCGGCCCTCACCGGCATGTCGCTCTTCTACTTCCAGGAGAGCAAGAGCCTCAAGCACAAGGTCCTGGCCATCGTCGAGGAGGAGGGCGCCGAGAGAGCTACGTACGCCCTGAAACTCCTGCAGTCCGAGGGCGAGCTGACCATCGCCTCGACCGGCAAGGAAGCTTCCACCGGCCGCCTCGTCACCCAGGAGTACCGCGTGGAAGGGCCGGTGATGATCTTCCTGACGACGACGGCCATGGAGATCGACGAGGAGCTCAAGAACCGCTGCCTCGTCCTGGCCGTCGATGAGAACCGCGAGCAGACCCGGGCCATCCATCGCCTCCAGAGGCAGAGCGAGACCATCGAGGGCCTCATCGCCCAGAAGGAGAAGGAGGCGATCGTCCGCCTCCACCGCAATGCCCAACGGCTCCTCAAGCCGCTCCTGGTCGCCAACCCCTACGCCGAGAAGCTCACTTTCTTAGATGACCGGACCCGCACCCGGCGCGATCACGTCAAGTACCTCACCCTCATCCGCTCGATCGCTCTCCTCCATCAGCACCAGCGGCAGCTCCACACCGTCACGCAGGGAGGAAACGTCCTGCAGTACGTGGAGGTGACGCTCGACGACATCGCCGTCGCCAATCGCATCGCCGCCGAGGTCCTGGGCCGCTCGCTCGACGAGCTGCCGCCTCAGACGAGAAGACTCCTTCTCCTCGTCGACGCGATGGTGAGCGATGCCTGCGAGCGCCACGCCGTCTCCCGATCGGACTTCCGCTTCACCCGGCGCCATGTGAGGGAGAGGACCGGCTGGGGAAACACCCAGCTCAAAATCCACCTCCACCGCCTGGAAGAGCTCGAGTACCTCTTGGTCCATCGCGGCGGCAGGGGCCAGAGCTTCGTCTACGAGCTCCTCTACGACGGCCAGGGCAAGGACGGGGCGCCGTTTCTGCCGGGCCTGATCGAGGTAGATCGGCTCCGCTCGGACCCAACGAGCCCCGGTGAGTACGACTCCAAGAAGTCGGGGCTTTCGGCGAAGCGGTCGGCCCTCGAAAGCGAGCAGGCGGGGCCTGGTCGGCCCCAAGTCGGTGGGGCGTCGGGCCGAGGTCGGGGTGAGGAGATCGCACTTGGCGGCGCTTGCGCAGCGGCTTTCGGCGATCTCTTGCCGCACATCGGCGAAAACGCTGCTCCCGGGAGCGATACGGAAGTCCTGTCGTACACGACGCCGCCGTACGTCGCTTCTTCCCTCTCGCGCCCGAACGGCAACGGCCGCTCTCGCCTGACCCTGCGGAGGCCGTGATGTCTCGGCGCCCCGGCACGACGAGAAGACAGGCCGCGGCGGCGGAGAGAAGGCGCCGCGTGTGGCCCTTCCGCAGTCCCCTCGATCCCCGAGGCCTCGTCTACCTGATGAGGCTCCACCTCGACGCCCTCGGCGTCAGGGGCTATTCCGAGAGGACCCTCGGCGCCTGCGAGTGGTCGCTCTCGGACTTCATCCTCTGGTGCCAGGAGCGCGACCTGATGAGGGCGCAGGAGATCACCAAGCCGATCCTGGAGCGCTACCAGCGGATGCTCTTCTACGCCCGGAAGGAAGACGGCAAGCCGCTGACGCTAACGACCCAGCACACGCGGCTCGTCTTCATCAAGCAGTTCTTCCGCTGGCTCACCAAGGAGAACTACATCCTCTCCAACCCCGCCTCCGGCATCGAGCTGCCGAAGGTGGAGAAGAGGCTCCCAAAACACGTCCTGACCGCCCAGGAGGCCGAGCTCGTCATCGCCCAGGCCGACGTCGAGAGGCCAATCGGCATCCGCGACCGGGCGATCCTCGAGACGCTCTACTCGACCGGGATCCGCAGGCGCGAGCTCTCGAGTATCCGGCTCTTCGACCTCGACTCGGACCGCGGCACGATGATGGTGCGGCAGGGGAAAGGGAGGAAGGACCGGCTCATCCCGATCGGCGAGAGGGCTGCGGCATGGGTGGAGAAGTACCTCCGCGAGGTGCGCCCCTCCTTTGCCGTCGAGCCCGACGACGGAACACTCTTCCTCACCCACCTGGGCGAGCCCTTCTCGGCCCACAACCTCAGCTACCTGGTGGGGCGGTACGTGAAGGCCTCGGGGATCCCGAAGCAGGGAGGCTGTCACCTCTTCCGCCACACCATGGCGACGCTGATGCTCGAAGGTGGGGCGGACATCCGCTTCATCCAGCAGATGCTCGGCCACGCCAAGCTCGAGACGACCCAGCTCTATACCCAGGTCTCCATCCGGAAGCTCAAGGAGATCCACACGATGACGCATCCGGCGGCCAAGCTCGGGCGGCCGGAGCTGCCGCATGAAAGCGAAGAGGAGCCGTAGAATCTTGATCATGAGCCGCGCCGCTGCCCCCACGCGCTCGGATTTCCAGCTCGCGGTCGCCAAGGCCAAGAGCGGCAAGCGGGCTGTGCTGCGCGAGGGTGGCAAGGCCTTCGCCGCGGTGGTACCGATCGCTGACCTGAAGCGCCTGGAGAAGCTCGAAGACGAGGAGGACGTGCGTGACGTCCGTGCCGCCCGCCGCGAGATCAAGCTGAAGGGAACGATTCCCTGGGAGAAGGTCAAGGCGGAGCTGGGGCTGAAGTAGCTCGCTGTGGCTTATCGAGTCGAGCTGACCCCTCGAGCTGCCAGCCAATTCAAGAAGCTTCCCGCCCTCGCCCGTGGGCGTCTCCAGAAGCACATCGACGGCCTGGCCGAGAATCCACGCCCCCACGGCGTCAAGAAGCTCGAAATCGAGAACGCCTATCGCATTCGCGTCGGTGACTACCGAATCATCTATGAGATCCACGATCGGGTCCTCTGGGTGATCGTCGTGAAGGTCGCCGATCGAAAAGAGGCGTACCAGTGAGATCCGCGCGGCGCAGAAGCCTCGCGCTGCTTCTTCCCTTAGCCGCTCTCCTCTGTGCCGTCGCCGCTGACGCTTCGGTGCCGCGCGCCGCCGGCGTGTGGGAGTCGAACCCACCCGCCGCGATGTCGAGCTCGGCGCGCCGCGTCGCACTCGAGATTGGCGCTGCAGCGCCGGAGAACGAGGCGTCGAGCTTCCACATCTTCTCCGAGCTAGCGCTCGAAGAGGACCTCGGCGATCCCTCGCTGCGCCTTGGCTTCGTCCTGCCTGCTCATGAGCTCGAGCTCGAACCGCACCACCTCGACGAGCTCCTCAGCGCCTCACCGCTCCGCGGCCCGCCGCTCTCCTATCCCGAAACTCGCGTCTGGGCTTTTGACTTCGCTGCCCGATCTCTCGTCAGTGCTGAACGACCGCTAAGCCTCGAACTGCGCTGGGCTTGCGGCGCATCGGGCTGTGAAGTGGTGGCGGGGCAGCGCAAAGACCCCTTGGGGCTGTGTGTCGGTGGACTGCCCTGTCCAGGCTGGGCACAGAACGTCGGCAAGAGCCTGAAGGAGTCTTACGACGTCGCCTACAAGCCTCTAGTCGAGCAAGGTAAGAGGATCGTCAACTCCCAGGTTCGGCTGTGGGACATGTGGTGGGACACCACAACCAACGGAAGTAAGTACAGCGCCGAAGAGAGGCGAGAGATCGGCAATGACGCGGCTCTTGGTGTGCTTGAAGCCGCGGCAATCGTCGAAGGGTTCAGAGGCGGCACCGGCGGGTCTCTCGTACCGAAGCGCGCCTCAAAGTTGGATCCTGTTGCTTCTGGAATTGACGACTACGCTCGCGAGGTCGAACGGCAGTCAGCTCGTAGTACCCCGCCGCTCTCCGCCAGCAGCGAGGGTGCGTCGCCAGCGCCGTACTCGACGCGGCGACCGAACCTGCGAAGAGGCACCGAGAAGAGCGCGTGGGACAAAGCTGCGGATGGATCGGTTCCGAACTCAAAGGCATGTCCCGACTGCAACGTGGATGTCTTCGGGAACCCATACACGGGTGAACTTAGAAACACACCATTTGGCTGGGACGTTGAGCACGTGCGCAAGTGGGAGCTGATTCGCCGCGAACTCCAAGTGCGTAAGGCGAACCCCGCCGAATACCGGGATGCGTACAATGACCTGAACAACACGATCCTGCGATGCCGATCCTGCAACAGGGCAGACAACCAGGTGCCACGAGCTGCAATAGGTGGTGAGTGACGGCCGTCGGTGACTGCCTAAGGCAGCACATCGACCGATACTGCGGTCCTAAGCCGAGTGGACTCCATCGAGAGGAGCGGCTCGGCATTAGCGTCGCGAGATTCGACGACCTCCCTGATCGAGGGCTCATAACGTCGATTACCATCGGCCTGGCCGCGCATCTGCTCGGGCAAAAGAGCGGAAGGGGAATTCGGCAGGAGCTCATGACGTGCGCTGACGAGCGTTACGCACACTTACCGTGGCACGAGATCCTGCTGGCGGTGGGGAAGCAGATCCTTGATCGTGACGCTGCGCTGATGCGCGGCGAAGTGATTGGGCCGGCTGGGCCGCTGTTTCCTGAGGCGACGTGGAGTCACGTGACGGCGCTGATGTGTACATCACCGACGATGTTTGACGAAGATTTCGGCGAGACGATCTGCGATGACAACCCTCTAGTTATCGTGGAGCTCGTGCCGATCACCAGTGGCGAAGCGCAGTGGATCCGAAAGAACGGCTGGTCGGCCTTCTTCGATCGTGTCAATGCCGGTGAAGTGGACATTTTCGACTTGGCTCGGAGTTGACCATCGTCGTGATGATTGCCGGCTGGTCGCGACGGGTCGCGCCGGCACGTCGACGTGCTGATCTCGGCCGTGAGCTGCGCTCACGTCCTCGGCACGCGTCGCGCCGGCGCTACCGTCGTGCATGACGCCGGCGATCTCGCAGCGTCAGCGTCCAGGAGCACCCGCGACGGCAGCCGCTCCGTCTTCATCCTCGACGTCCTTGCGGCCGCAGCGCTGTGGGCCCTCACGGCGGGCCGCTGGGCACGCGCCGTGCGAACGCTTCTTGCCGCGCCGCGCTTCGCGCTCCCTCTCGGCATCGTCGCGGGCACGGCGCGCGCCCAGCTCACGCTCGTCTTCTTCGGCGACGCGATCTCGCCGGCGAGGTCCTGGAAAGGAATCCGCGGTCGGCTCAGGGGGCCAGGCCAGGGGCGCGACGGGTAACGCCGCCGGTTTCCCCTCGTCGCTTCGCTCCTCGGCCGCGGCTGGCGCCGCGTAACCGGCGTCGTTACCCGGGAAGAGGTCGCGCCCCTGGCCGTGCCGGTTCCGCTAGCGAGTGCGCTATGTAAAAGCGCATCGACGTCGGGGCGGCGGAGGCGAACGTCTTCGGTGCCGAGGTCCTCGTGAACGTCACCGATGAATCTGCGCTTTTACATAACGCACGCTAGCCGAACCTGGCCCCCTGCTCCGACCGCGGATTGGCGCCGCGAGATCGCGGCGCCGAGCGGGGAGCGCGCCTAAAACGTCGCGAGCTGAGACCGAGCTTTACGGCTGGCACGCTGGGCGCGAGGCGCGGGCGGGCCGTCGCCGCCCGCGGACTCGGCGCCTGGCCCGACCGCGGGCACCCATCGCGCCAGCCCCAGAGCGAGCACCGCCGGGGGAGAGAGCGCGGCCGCGCTCACGCGCTGCCGGGCACTCTGGTGCGTGCCTTCGGCACGAACTCCATTCAGCCGGTCACGCCGTCTGCGAGCGCACCTGCGGCGTCCTCTGCGCTCCCTCGGCTCGCACGCTCGCTGCCGCTCGCTCTCGCTCCGCTCGGCTTGCCTTCGGGTGCTCGAGCACGTCCTCGGCGCGGCAGCCGTGCGCCCGGCCGTGTGGCTAGCGGTGGCGGCCTACGGCCGCGGCATCTGAAGCGCCGTCACGTCGTGTGCTCTCTCGCACGCGGTCAGCTGCGGTCCTCGCGGGGCCTGGCTCGCAGGCGCTCGCCACGCGCTGCCGCGCGCCGGCCCCGCTGCGGTCCTCGCTCACCGCGTGCGGCACACGCCGCGCCGGCGAGACTCTCGCTTGGCCACACCGCTTTGCGTGCGTAGGGGGGCGTCTGCGGCGAGGCAGGCCATCTCGTAATGGGAAGCTTTGCCGGGAAGGTTGCACTGGTCGAGGGGCCCGACCGACTTGATACCGCTGACACGCCGATACGCTGATAGACAGAGCACAACCGAAAGTACAGAGAGGACACCATAGCCAAGTTGTTGAAGCCACAAGGCCGGTCGGATCTTTTTTGCTCCGCGAATCCATCAAGAGCCGCTCACTTAAGGAACGTCTTCCAACGGAAGCCGGTGGAGATAACGTCGGACCCTTTAGCACAACGGCCTCGAAATCGTCGGCCCCTAAACCCTTGACTATTAGCAGTTTGCGGCTCAAATTATCGTTATCGCGACGGATGTACCCCCGCAATGGGCATTGCGAGCGGACTCCAACGCCGCGAGGTTGCCCCCCCCGCTGCTGCTCAGGACGGTGTCAGGGCGACCCTACGGAGCAACGCGGACACCTCTATCCACTCGATAAAGCGTTGTGCCCACTGGTTAGGCCGTCAGTCACCTAGGCTGTCGGACGCTTAAAACCGCCCGCGGCGGTGCGAAGAGCTACGCCGCTCTCCGGACGAGGACCGGGAAGCCGGGCGCGATGTGCGCGACCTCGAACTTGGGGAAGGCGACCACCTCTCCGGGTCTTCCTCGCGGCGCGTAGATCGATGCCTCGTGCGCCGGTGGTAGCCGCAGAAAGACCTCGGCCGGCGTGGCGCCGTCCAACGAGGCGTGCGGCTGATGAAAGCTGTAATGCTGCAGGGCGATGCCGACGTGGCGATGGAAGTCGTCGAGGATCAGGTCTCGGCGCAGCCACCTGACTCCGAGCGCGGCCTTGACGGTACGCCAGAGCCGCTCGAGCGTCGCGATCGAGCCGTGCCGGTGCACGGCTCCGAACCGGTGCTCGATACCGAGCGTCTGGAGCGCCGCGCCGAACAGCGGCGCGCGGAACTGTGCCCCTTGATCGGAGATCAGCACCCTGGGCCTGCCATGCCGAGTCGCTCGCTCCACGAGCATCACCATCTCCAGCGCGGTGGGCTCGGTACGGAAGACGGCGAACGCGAGCGGAAAACGGGAGAAGAGGTCGAGCACGACGGCGAGACGAAACGTGAGCAGACCAAAGAGCGCTCGCACCTGGGTGATGTCGATGAGGACCTTGTCGAGGGGAGATCGGGCTCGGACGGCGACCTCGCGCTCCGGGGGCGGGGGCACGGCCCTCGGCCCGACACGCTCGGGCGGCGCGGTGTGCGGAGCGATCGGGGGAATCGTCGACTCCTTGCGGATACGGGCGACGGTGCGTGCCGAGATCTTGAAGCCGTGCCGCGCAATGACGCGCGCGATCCTCTCGGCGCCGCCGAATCCATGGACGGACAGCGTCGAGACCAAGTGCCGGAACGCGTCGGCATAGCGGCGTACAGGCGGCGTCGGCTGGAACTTCCTGCCGATCGCCGGGGTGTCCGGATCGCCAGCCTGGGCGCGGGCGAGTTCGCTGATCCACCGGTGAACGGTGGCCGGCGACAGCGCGAAGAGCTTCGCCGTTTCCTTCGCGGTGAGTGCGAGCACCGCCTTGAGGCGCAGGATCTCGAAGCGCTGCTCCGGCGTGTAGTGAGGCCGGTGACGCTCGGGGACTTTCTCCCATCGTTCTCCCAGCACGCGCGCTGCCGCGAGGGCCGCAGGGAGCTGCCAGGAGAGCTCGTGAAGGCGGGCGAAGCGCTCGGCGTCCGGCTGACCGGATTCGCGCAACTGTCCGAGGCGCACACCGAGAGCTGTCGCGACCAGCTGGTACGCCTTCAGGAGAGCTCGTAAGGCGAGATGGTCACCGAAGCGTCGGGCGGCTGCCGTGCACGTGGCCCGGACTCCGAGGGAGTCGGAAAGCGAATGCTGCATGAAGCGGCGGAGCCTCTCACACCTCGTCGAAAAACGAGGGGAGCGGAATCCGGCCACGAGTGCGCCGAGGCCCTCTGCTTCCATGCCCGGAGATCCGGTGGCGAGGCATCAAGGACTGGGAAGACCCGACGCGCAATTTGGATCGTCTCTGCGTTCAGCCGGCGAATGCTCCTCTACCATGGAGGCACTAGCAGAAGCCCGCACGTCCATCCGCCAGGCGCGAGCATCGCTGGAGCTGCGCCTCCATCGCATGGAGCCGCGCCCCCGCGGCGCCTGTGAGAGAACGCATCGATGCGCTGTCCGCGATGCCGGAACCGTGCGTGGCTGCACGGTTCTCCGCGTGGCACGCCGCGTGCGATGTAGGGAGCAGCAGCCAACAAAGCTGAAAGAAATCAGGAGGACTTACGACAATGGCCGGAATCAGCCGTGGAGAGATCCAGGACCTTCTCACCAAGTACGCCAGCAGCAACCCGCAGTACCGCGACGCGCTCGTGAAGGACCCCAAGAGCATCGTCGAGAAGCAGTTCAACACCACCCTGCCCGCCGGCATCTCGGTCAAGGCCGTGGTGGAGACCGCCGACACGATCTACGTGGTCGTCCCCTACATCCCGGCGCAGGGCGCCGAGCTGTCCGACAACGCCCTCGAGATGGTGGCCGGCGGCTTCAAGGACAACAACTGCAACAACGCGCGCGGCGGCATCAATACTCACGTCGAGGTCAAGCTGGCGTAATAGTTCCAGACGGTCCGAACGTTTCCCGGGGCCGCCCTTCGCGGGGCGGCCCCGAGTGTTTTTTGTCCAGGCCGGTACCTCCAGACCGGCGCCACGTGACACACCGCTGACACATGTCTGGCGTTTCAGGGATTGCGGCGAGACAGTTTCGAAGAGCTAACCCCTTCTGTTCTCGATATTTGTGATGGCGGGGTTCCTGCGTTGACCCCATCGAGTCCAAGGAGCGCCGGGCGATCGCCCGCCTCCTAGGAGTAGGGGGAGACGCACGTGAGGATCCTGATCGCAGACGACGACCGCATCTCTCGCCGCCTGCTCGAGCGCACGCTCGAGCGCCTCGGACACGAGGTGGTGGCGGTGACGGACGGGCTGACCGCGCTGGCG
>Ga0068859_100004430_pt1 | contig 14329 bp, 8 predicted proteins | sample KBSSwiS22_FD_66585 | JGI IMG/M metagenome (GOLD analysis project Ga0068859, IMG submission 66585) | Switchgrass rhizosphere microbial communities from Kellogg Biological Station, Michigan, USA - KBS Switchgrass S2-2 | ecosystem: Host-associated > Plants > Roots > Rhizosphere > Soil ...
TGCATTCACTCTCCTTGAAACGAGACCGTTTTGCGACTGCCCGATCATACAGACAGTTCGCGATCCCTGCGCCGCGAAATGCGATAAGCGCGACTTGACCGCGCGTTAGCCCCGGGCGCAATAATCTCGGCGAGGTTCCGAGTGTTGCAGATCGATCATGTCGAGCTGTTCGTGCCCGACCGGTACGAAGCCGCTCGATGGTACGAACGGGTTCTGGGACTGCGGGTTGTCCCCGAGTTCGAGCCCTGGGCGGCCGGTGGAGGTCCGCTCATGATCTCCACTGATGAGGGGAACACCAAGCTGGCGCTATTTGAAGGAACACCTGCGCCGCCGCAGCCGCGGACGGCGGCATTCCACCGCGTCGCCTTCAGAGTGACGTCGGAGGGCTTCAATGAATTTCTGTCGCGGCTGCCTGAGTTCCGGTTAACCGATGCCAAAGATCAACCGGTGACTCGTAAGTCGGTCGTGGATCATCAAAAGGCGTACTCGATTTATTTCACTGACCCGTACGGCCATCTGCTGGAACTCACGACCTACGACTACGCGGCAACGACCCGGGCGCTCTCAGGCTCAGACGGCTCAGAGGTGAGCTGACGAGCGCCATTTCGTGAGTCACTGTTTGGTGAAACCGACGGCCCCCTTCACGGCCGTTGTTTTCCCGCTGGGACCGATCCCCATCATCTGAACGATCGTTTCTTCGTTCTTGGCGCCGTCGTAATGGAACTTGCCGGCCGGGTGAATCATGATGCCGCCGGTCGGGACAGCCTCGGTCGATTTCGGATCGAATTTCTCGCCGGTTCCCGTCCACCATGTGCCTTTGATCACCGTGCCGATCCGCGTCTCGGGATGTGAGTGCGGGCTGCTCATCACTCCGGGCGGAAATTTTATTCTGATGATGTAGAGGCCGGGTTTCGTCGGGTCGCCATAGATAAACGCTTCCTTGATGCCGAACTGAGCACCGTCCCCGGGATAATCCACCCACTTCACCGTGTCGGGCGTCGTCCGTTCGAACTGGGTACCGTCGGACCCGACGTTGTGATTCTGGGCGACCGTCACTGCGATACCGCTTCCAATGGTGATGACGAACGCCGCCAAGCCAGCGATTTTGAGCCTAGTCATGTTTACCACTCCCGAAAAGAAGCTCGCCTGTTTGGTTGTACGCGAAGAGTATACGGCGACTGGTCCCGGTCCGGGACCAGTCGCCGCGCGCGAACGCGCGCATCACGCCACGTTCCCGCAGCGACGCAGCCGGTGGCCTGGTAGACGATCGCGATGTGCCAACTCGGTCCGAACCAAGTTGGCATGAAAATCGCGCCGCGTCTTCGCGTCTCTGCGTCGAAGACTCGCAACTAAAACGTCGTGACCGGCCGTCCTTCGACCTCCGCGATGATTTGTTTCAGCTCGTCGGCCTCGATCACTTCCTTCACGAGCAATCGACGCGTGATCGCTTCGAGCAGCGTCCGCCGCTCCGTGATTAACCGCCGGGCGCGGTCGTGCGCGTCGTCCAGGATGCGTCTGACCTCGACGTCGATGCGCTGTGCCGTCTCTTCGCCATAGGGCCCCCGCTCTGGCCCCATCGGGATGTCGAGGAACGTCGGGCGCCGCGATCCCTCGTAGTTCACGAGACCCAGGTCGTCGCTCATGCCGAACTGCGTGACCATCGCGCGGGCGAGGTCCGATGCCCGCTGCAAATCGTTCTGCGCGCCCGTCGTGATCTCGCCGACCGCAATCTCCTCGGCCGTGCGCCCTCCCAGCAGCACCACGAGCTGATTCAGCAGCTCGCTGCGCGTCAGCAGGTACCGCTCCTCCAGCGGAAGCTGCATCGTGTAGCCGAGCGCGCCGAACCCGCGCTGCACGATCGAAATCTTGTGAACCGGATCGAGTCCCGGGAGAAGGCTGGCCACAATCGCGTGCCCCGACTCGTGGTAAGCGACAAGCTCGCGCTCTTTCGCGCTCATGATGCGCTTCTTCTCGAGGCCGGCGATTAGCCGATCGATCGCCTCTTCGAAGTCGCTCATCTCGACCTGTTCCTTGTTTTTGCGCGCGGCGAGCAGCGCCGCCTCGTTCACGAGGTTCGCGAGATCGGCGCCCGCAAATCCAGCGGTTCTGGCGGCCACCACTTTCAAGTCGACGTTCGGCGCCATTTTGACGGCTTTGGAGTGGATCCGCAGGATCTCCTCGCGGCCGCGGACGTCCGGCTTGTCGACCAGCACCTGCCGGTCGAACCGTCCCGGGCGGAGCAGCGCGGGGTCCAGCACTTCTGGTCTGTTGGTGGCGCCCATGATGATGACGCCTTTGCGCGAATCGAAGCCGTCCATCTCGGCGAGCAGCTGATTGAGCGTTTGCTCGCGCTCCTCGTGGCTGCCGAGGGGGCTCTGCACGCGCGTCTTGCCGAGCGCGTCGAGCTCGTCGATGAAGACGATGCAGGGCGCCTTCGCTTCGGCCTGCGCGAACAAGTCGCGCACGCGCGAGGCGCCGACGCCGACGAACATCTCCACGAACTCAGAGCCGCTCAAGCTGAAGAAGGGCACTTTGGCTTCGCCGGCGACCGCTTTGGCGAGCAGGGTCTTACCGGTGCCCGGCGGCCCGACGAGAAGGACGCCTTTCGGAATCCGCCCGCCTAGATTTGTGTATTTTTTAGGGTTTTGCAGAAATTCGACGATCTCTTTCAGCTCGTCCTCGGCTTCGTCCACGCCGGCGACGTCGGTGAACTTCACCTTCACTTCGTCCTCGGCGTAGATCTTCGCGCGGCTGCGGGCGAACGACATCACGCCGCCCTCGGCGCCGCCCATGCGTCTGAAGAAAAAGCTCCAGACGCCGACGAGCAGCAGCAGGGGGATGATCCAGCTCAGCACCTCCGGCAGCCACCGACTTACCATCTCGCCGGTGTATTTCGCTTTCGATTGCTCGAGCTCGGCGACCAGTTGGGGATCATCGATCCGCGTGGTGGTGAACGCCTCCGGCTTTCCATCTGCAGTTGATGATTTCAGCGTGCCTCTGATCACCTGTTCGCCGACCGTCACCTCGGCGATCTTGCCTTCCCTGAGATGGCTCTTGAACTCGCTGTAGGAAAGCTGACGTCCTGCGGGAACGAGAAAGTAGGTTTGTACGAGTATGAGGAGCGCGAGAAACGCGAGCGCGTACCAGACCGAACCGGTTGGACGACGCGGCATCGCGCGGCGCTCCCCGCGGGGATTTGGCGGTCGAGATCCGGCTGAAGGCACTTGGGAACTCCCGAGCCTAGCCGACCACCGCGCCGGCCTGCTCCTTTACAAATTGTAGTCCCTTCGGACCGGCATCCACCTGGATATGGTCGCCTTCACGGAATTCGCCGTCGAGCACTTTCATGGCCAGCGGATCGAGGATATGACGTTGAAGGGCGCGCTTGAGCGGCCGCGCGCCGTACGCCGGGTCGTAGCCTTCGCGAACGAGCCATTCCCTGGCTGCCTCGGTCAGCGTCACGAAAATCTTCCGATCCTCGAGGCGTCGCAGCAGGCCTTTCACCTGAATGTCGATAATCGTCTTCATCTGCTCGCGCGTCAGCGGATGGAAGATGATGATCTCGTCGAGGCGGTTGATGAACTCCGGACGGAAGTGCGCGCGCAGCGCCTCCATCACCTGCCGCTTGACGACCTCGTCAATGCTCCGCTCGCCGAGATCGCCCAGGGATGCGCTGCCGAGGTTCGACGTCATGATGACGACGGTGTTCTTGAAATCAATCGTGCGGCCTTTCCCGTCGGTCAGCCGTCCGTCGTCGAGAAGCTGCAGCATCACGTTCAGCACTTCCGGATGCGCCTTCTCGATTTCGTCGAACAGCACCACCGAATAGGGTCGCCGACGCACGGCTTCCGTTAATTGTCCCGCTTCCTCGTAGCCGACATATCCGGGAGGCGCACCGAGCAGACGCGACACGGTGTGCTTCTCCTGATACTCCGACATGTCGATCCGGATCATCGCGTGGTCGTCGTCGAAGAGGAACTCGGCGAGCGCACGGGCCAGTTCTGTCTTGCCGACGCCGGTCGGTCCAAGAAAAATGAAGCTGCCGAGCGGCCGATTGGGATCCTGTAAGCCGGCGCGAGCCCGGCGAATCGCATTCGCGACCGCCTCGATGGCCTCGTCCTGGCCGACGACGCGCAGGTGCAGCCGCTCTTCCATGTGGATGAGCTTCTGGATTTCACCTTCCATCAGGCGGCTGACCGGAATGTGCGTCCAGCGGCTCACGATCCCGGCAATGTCTTCCTCGTCGACTTCTTCCTTCAGCATCCGCTGGCCCTGACCGACGCCGGATAACCGTTCCTCTTCTTCCTTAATCTTGCGCTCGAGCTCGGGCAGCCTGCCGTATTGCAGCTCCGACGCCTTCCCGTAGTCGCCGGCGCGCTGCACGCGCTCAATTTCTCCACGCACCTGCTCGAGCTCTTCCTTGAGCTTGCGCTGACGCTGGATGCCTTCTTTCTCCTGCTGCCAGCGGGCCATGAGCTTGTCGCGGTCTTCCTTCAGATCTGCGAGCTCTTTCTCGAGCTTGGCGAGGCGCTCGACCGACGCTTTGTCTTTTTCCTTCCGCAGCGCTTCGCGCTCGATCTCGAGCTGCATCACCCGGCGGTTGATCTCGTCGAGCTCCGCGGGCATCGAGTCGATCTCGGTCCTGAGCTTCGACGCGGCCTCGTCGATCAGATCGATGGCTTTGTCGGGAAGGAACCGATCGGTGATGTAACGTTGCGAGAGGACGGCGGCGGCGACCAGCGCCGCGTCTTTCACGCGAACGCCATGGTGGATCTCGTACCGCTCGCGCAGCCCGCGCAGAATACTGATGGTGTCTTCGACGGTCGGCTCTCCAACCATCACGGGCTGGAAACGCCGCTCGAGCGCAGCATCTTTTTCGATGTACTTGCGATACTCATCCAACGTGGTGGCGCCGATTGTGTGCAGCTCGCCGCGCGCAAGCATCGGTTTCAGCATGTTGGAGGCATCCATGGCCCCCTCAGCTGCGCCGGCGCCGACCACCGTATGCAGCTCGTCGATGAAGAGAATGATTTCGCCTTCCGATTGCGAGACTTCATTCAAGACCGCCTTGAGGCGATCTTCAAACTCGCCGCGGTACTTCGCGCCAGCAATGAGGGCGCCCATGTCGAGCCCCACGATCTTCTTGTTCTTCAGGCCTTCAGGCACATCCTGATCGATGATGCGGCGCGCGAGGCCTTCGACGATCGCCGTCTTGCCCACGCCTGGCTCGCCGATGAGGACCGGATTGTTTTTTGTGCGGCGCGACAACACCTGCATCACGCGGCGGATCTCTTCATCGCGGCCGATCACCGGATCGAGCTTGCCCTTCCGCGCGAGTTCTGTGAGATCGCGTCCATAGCGTTCAAGCGCCTGATACTTGGCTTCGGGGTTCTGATCCGTCACGCGCTGCGCGCCGCGTATTTGGGTAAGCGCCTGAAAAATTCGATCTTTGGTGATCCCGTGCTGTTGAAGCAGCCGGGCCGCGATCGATTTGCCGCCCTCGGACGAAATCGCGAGCAAGAGGTGCTCGGTGCTGACGAATTCGTCCTTCAGCCGATTGGCTTCCGCCTGTGCGGCATCGGTCATTTTCCTGAAGCGCGGCGCCAGCGACGGCTGCGATCCGCCGTACGCCTGCGGCTGGCGTGACAAGTCGTCGCGCAGCGCAGCCGCGAACGGCTTCGGGTCGGCGTCCATCTTGCGGAGCAGCTCGGGCACGATGCCGTCCGGCTGTTCGACGAGCGCGAGGAGGAGATGCTCGGGCTCGACTTGCGCATGATTCAGCTGCTCGGCCACCTGCTGAGACGCGATGACCGCTTCCTGGGCTTTCTCCGTGTACTTGTTGATGTTCATGATGAGCTATCAGCTGCCAGCTACGAGCCACCAGCTATGCGGCAGAATTTTTCTTGCCAGTTGCGAGCTTTGCGAGCGCCTCGTAGTGAGACCGTTCCTCCGGCGTGAGATCGCGAGGGAGTTCCGCTTCGACCGTTGCGTAGAGATCGCCGTGCTCGCCCGGTTTGCCGACGACGGGCATGCCGTGACCCTTTAATCTGAACACTTGTCCGTTCTGTGTCCCGGCGGGAATTTTCAGGCGCAGCGGTTTGCCGCCGAGGTTCGGCACCTCGGCCTCGCCACCGAGGACCGCGGTGGTTACCGGCACGCCGGCTTTCACATGTAAATCCTGTCCCTTGCGCTCGAATCTCGAGTCGGGATTCACATGAATCCGCAGGTACAGATCGCCAGACTTTGCGCCGCCCGATCCCTGTTCGCCCTCGCCGGACACTCGCACGCGCGATCCTTCGCCGACACCCGCGGGAATTCTCACGTCGACGGTGCGCGCGTGGCCGTCGTACTTCAACGACAGCCGCCGGGTTGTGCCTTTATACGCGTCGTCTAACGTGAGCTCCATTGGGTGCTCGACGTCGCGGCCCTCCTGAGGACGTGGCGCGCGGCTGGCGGTGCGGCCACCTCGCCGCCCACGGTCGGGCTCGCCGCCGCCGGAAAAGAACGTGCGGAAAAAATCGGAGAACGGATCTTCGTCGCCGAAGAGCTCGTGCATCTCTTCGGGCGTCATCGTCCGGTAGCCGCCCTGGCCGCCGCCGGTGTTCACGTTCCACGGTCCGCCGCCAAATGGCGATCCGGCGCCGGCTCCGGCGCCCCCGGCGCGCTCCGCCTGCTCGTACATTTTCCAGTTCGCGCCGAGCTCGTCGTATTTCTTGCGCTTGTCCGGATCGCCGATTACTTCGTAGGCTTCGTTGATTTCTTTGAACTTCGATTCGGCGGACTTGTCGCCCGGATTCACATCGGGATGGAACTTCCGCGCGAGCTTGCGGAACGCCTGTTTGACTTCCTTCTGCGAGGCGGTCTTGGATATCCCGAGAGTGGCGTAATAATCCTTGAAGTCCATGAACTACTCGTTCCAACTGTAGGCCCTGACAAAAATCGAGTCAATGCCAGTATGATTTTCTGATGTTTGAGTGGTCGGACCTGTTTACGGTCGGAATTCTCATAGTCCTCGAAGGACTGCTCAGCGCCGACAACGCCATGGTGATGGCGGTGATGGTGCTGGGTTTACCCGAAAAGCAACGCCATAAGGCTCTTCAGTACGGCTTGATCGGCGCCTTCGTCTTCCGGTTCATCACGACACTGGTTGCGTTCTGGCTCATTCAGCTCGCGTTTGCCAAGCTGATCGGCGGACTTTACCTGCTGTATCTGCCTTATCAGCATTTCTGGGGATCCCGAGAAACCACCGAGGAGCGGCGCACCCCGCCGAAGGCGAAGCCGTGGCTCGGCATGCCCGCGTTCTGGTCGACGGTGGTCAAAGTTGAGCTGATGAACCTCGTATTTTCGATCGATTCAATCCTGGCGGCTGTTGCCATGTCGCCCAAAATGTGGGTCGTGATGGCCGGGGGAATCCTCGGGATCATCGCCATGCGAATCGTCGTCGGCCAGCTCCTCGTGCTAATCCAGCGGTATCCGGCGATCGTGGACGGCGCGTTCATCATCATCGCCTGGGTGGGCATCAAGCTCGTCATGGAATACCTGCACGCCGAGCACTACATTCCATTCGAAGTGCCGCAGTGGGCATCGTTGAGTTTGATTGTGATCATTTTCGTGGCGTCGCTCTTGTATGCGCGGCGAGAGGCCCGGCTGCATCACGTTCGCCACCTGGAGGGGCTTTCGCCAGAGGAGGCGTCCAAGGTGCTGGCCGAGACCGACTAGCGTCCTTTGAGTTTCCGGATCTCGCGCCGCTCGCGTTTGTCGGGCGTATGTGTGCGCTGTAGACCGGCGCGATAGATCCGTTCGATTCGCCGCATGGCGAGCTCGTCTTCTGAGAGTGGCGGAGTCGTGTCGTTGTAGAGCGCCTTGGCCTCGGCCCTCGGCAGATGCCGATCGGCCAATCCGGCGACCGTCACCGTCTGTTTGCGCCCGTAGGGACGGCTCAGCCGAAGCTCGTCGCCGACGCGGACCAGCCGGTGCGGTTTTGCGTTCTGGCCGTTCACCTCGACCTTGCCTCCCTGACACGCCTTTTGAGCCTCCGATCGCGTCTTGTAAAGGCACGCGACATCCAGCCAGATATCAAGCCTGACCGTTGTATCCGACTGCGTCATGGTTAGTTCCTCGCGCGTTGGCGGCTCGATTGCAATTCCTCAATTCAGATCATCTTTTATGGGAGGACAGATGTCTAGAAAAGCAGGATCGCTATCGATCGTTCTGGTCGCCACTGCTACAGCATCGCTGATGCTCGGTGGAGGCGCCCAGGCGCAATACGGTGACGGCGGGAAATCAACTCAGAAACCCGCCACCCAGCCCGCCGGCGAGCGGAGCAGCCAGGCGAAGCCAGCCAGCGCAGCCCTGAAAGTGGCCGACAAGAACTTCCTGACACACGCGGCCCAGGACGGCGACGCCGAAGTGGAACTGGCCCATCTGGCGCAGCAGAAGGCCGCTGACGCTCAGGTGAAGACGTTCGCACAGCGGATGGAAACCGATCACAGCAAAGCAGGTTCCGAATTACGGGCCCTGATTGCCCAAAAGGGCGTGACGATCCCCGGCGGGCTTCCACCGCAGGCCCTGGCGCTGAAAAATCGTCTCGACAAGCTGCAGGGCGCGACCTTTGATCAAGCGTATATGCGCGCGATGGCGGACGACCACACCAAGGCCGTGCGCGAGTTCGAGATGGCGGCTAAGTCCACCGATCCCGACATCAAAGCGTTCGCGGAGAAGACGCTGCCGACGTTGCGCGAGCATCTGAAAATGGCGCAGGATACATCTAAGGCCGTGTCATCAACGACGCGATCGTCCTCGACCGGAACGGGCGCGAAGGGTGCAGGAACGAGCACCGGCACAAGCGGTGCGCCGACAACCAAGTAGCGCAACAATGTCGTAAACGACGTCACATTCGGAGCCCGATCGTGCGGATAAGGACAGGAACGGGCGAATTTGTGTCTGATCGGGTGTGAAAGCTGGCACAGGCAGTGCTATTCACCCGTTCTTAGTCCATAGTGAATGTACTAGAGCTGCTGACCCCAACCGCTGACCACGTAGAAGTTGAAGACGATTTCCCAGGTGCGAAGTCGCCGCTGTCGCTCGAGCAACTCGAGTCGCATGCGCGGCAGCTTGCGTCCACGCACACAGCCACCGGGAACGAAGGGCCGCGCCACGAGCTTCTAACCAGGCTCGATCGAAACGCCGATCGCCTCGAGCACATCTACAAACAGCTCTCCGAAAACGATTTCACCGAGCAGGCTGAAAACCCGTCGGAAGAATGGCTTCGCGACAATCATTACGTCGTCCGCTCGCAACTGCTGGAAATTCGCCGGAGCCTGCCGCGTAAGTACTACGAGGAATTGCCGACGCTGACGACCGGAAGATGGCGCCGGTATCCGCGCGTTTACGTTTTTGCACGCGACTTCGTCACCCATACGGCCGGACGGTTTGATCAGGAGTCGCTCCGCCGGTTTGCGGACGCCTACCAGGACGTCGCGCCCCTCACCATCGGCGAGTTATGGGCCATCCCGATCATGCTGCGCCTCGCGCTGGTGGAGAACCTGTGCGGGCTGGCGGTGCAGACGCTGCGAGCCAAACAGGAGCGTGAAGCTGCCAGGAAGTTTGCCGCCAACCTCATCAAAGAGCCCGACAGGGCCAGGCTGCCGCTGCAACTGGCCGCGAAAGCGTCGGCCACGTTCGTCGTGGAGATTCTGCACAGCCTTCGCGACCAGTCGGTCGGATCGACATCCGCCTGGAAGTGGCTGCAATCTCGCCTGAGCGCGCGCGGACAATCGCCCGACGAGCTGCTCCGCGCCGAACAGCAGCGCGAAGCCATCGACCAGCTGTCGATCGCCAACATCATCGGCACGATGCGCGTGCTCTCGGCACTCGACTGGCCGTTGTTCGTCGACGGAGTGAGCCGGGTCGAGCGCATCCTTCGGCGAGATCCGTCCGGTGCCTACGCCGACATGGACCGCCAGACGCGCGATCGGTACGGAAGGTCGGTCGAGCAGTTGTCGCGCCGTTCGGGCACGGGCGAGCTCGAGGTCGCGGAGATGGTGGTCGGGTGTGCCGAGAAAGCCGAGCGCGAAAAGCCCGACTACGAGCGAGCGCATCACGTCGGCTACTACTTGATCTCGCGCGGCCGCTTCCAGCTCGAAAAAACCCTCGGATACTCGCCGACTCTCGGAGAACGAATCAGCCGTCTGGCGTTTCGGCACCCGGCGATTGGGTATCTCGGAACCCTCGCGATTACGACCGCAGTATTTGAAGCCAGCCTGCTGATGAACGCCCGCAACAATGGCGCCTCATGGTTCATGACGGCCATCGTGGCCCTGCTGACGGTGATTCCTGTCAGCGAGCTCGCCATCAGCTTCTTTCATACAGTACTCGCCGCCATCGTCCCGCCGCGACAGCTGCCGAAACTGCAGCTTCGGAAGGGAATTCCCGACGAGCTTCGGACGATTGTCGCGGTGCCGACAATCCTTACCTCGGAAGCTCACGTGCGGGAGATGGTCGACGCGTTGGAAGTGCGATCGCTGGCGAATCACGAAGAGAACCTTGCGTTCGCGCTGCTCACCGACTTCTCCGACGCCGATGCCGAAACCTTGCCGACCGATGAGCCGCTGGTCGCGCTTGCCACCGAATTGATCACGCGGCTGAACGCGCAGCATGGCGCCGGGCGCTTTTACCTGCTGCATCGCAAGCGGCAGTGGAACCCGTCCGAACGCCGGTGGATGGGGTGGGAACGGAAGCGGGGCAAGCTCCACGAGTTCAATCGGCTGCTGCGAGGCGATCGCAACACGAGCTTTGTCGTGCAGGTTGGCGATGTCGGGCGGCTGCCGACGATGCGGTTTGTGATCACGCTCGATTCCGACACCGACCTGCCGCTCGACACGGGACGAAAGCTTGTCGGCACGTTGGCGCACCCGCTGAATCGGGCGCGCTTCGATGCGACGACCGGGCGCGTCACCGAAGGGTATGGGATTCTGCAGCCGCGCGTGGCGATAGGCGCGGTGAGCGCTGCGCACACACTATTCGCCCAGGTCTTTTCCGGCCACGTCGGGCTCGACCCGTACACAACGGCCGTGTCCGATGTGTATCAGGATCTCTTCCATGAAGGAAGCTACGTCGGCAAGGGCATCTACGATGTCGATGCGTTCGAGACCGCGCTGGAAGGGCGAGTCCCGGAAAACGCGCTGCTGAGCCACGACCTGTTTGAAGGCTTATTTGCGCGCGTGGCGTTGTGCACCGATCTCGAGGTGATCGACGATTTTCCGAGTCACTACCTGACGTGGGCCGGGCGTCTTCATCGGTGGGTGAGGGGCGACTGGCAGCTCCTGCCGTGGCTGCGGCGGAAAGTGCCGGCTGAGGCAGGAACCCGCGAGCGCAACGTGTTGCCGTCGATTGCGTGCTGGAAGATTGCCGACAATCTTCGTCGAAGCTTACTGGCGCCGGCACTCATCCTTCTGCTCGCTGGTGGGTGGCTGTTTCTGCCCGGTGGCCCCGTACTGTGGACCTGGGTGGTCTTTCTGGTGCTGTTTTTTCCGGCGTATGTCCAGTGGGGACAGACGGTCACCAACCGGGCTCGCGGCGTCGGGCTGCGCGATCACCTTCGCGCCGAGCGCGACAACCTGCGCTCCAATCTCCAGCAAGTGTTGCTGACCTGCGCGTTCCTGGCGCATCAATCCGTCGTGATGATCGACGCGATCGCCCGGACGCTCTTCCGGCTGGTCACCAAGCGCCACCTGCTCGAATGGGTGACAGCCGCCGAGACCGCGGAGCGGCAGAAATTGGAGAGCCCGCAGCAGGTGATACGGAAGATGTGGCCGGCGCCGGCAATGGCAATCGTGCTGGCGATTGCCGTGATGACGGTCGAGCGCTCGAGCATAGTGTGGGCGCTTCCTGTCCTCCTTCTCTGGACGTTGTCGCCGTGGCTTGCGTATCTGACGGGCCTGCCACGGAAAGACAGCGCCGTCGAGCTCGCGCCGGCCGAGCGGGCCGCGCTTCATCGCACGGCGAGGCTTACCTGGCGCTTCTTCGAGGAGATGGTCGTTGCAGGCGACCACTGGCTGGTGCCGGACAATCTTCAGGAGGGCCGCCCGGATCCGATCGCGCACCGGACGTCGCCGACCAATATCGGGTTGCAGTTGCTGGCGACGATCTCGGCGCGCGACTTCGGGTACATCTCGACAACCGAATGCTTGCTGCAGCTCGAACGGACGTTCGAGTCGCTCGAGAAGCTCGGGAGATATCGCGGTCATCTGTTCAATTGGTACGACACGCAGACGCTCCTGCCGCTGGCGCCGTTGTATGTCTCGACGGTCGACAGTGGAAACCTGCTCGGGTATCTCCTCACAGTAAAGATCGCGCTGCCTCAGATGGTGGCGGATGTGCCGGGCATCGACGGCAGATTCCAACAGGGGCTTACCGACACGCTGGAATTGTTTGAGCAGGAAGGCGGGCCGGTGTTCGCGCTCCAGGGCCGCGAGCGCTTCCGCGAATTTCGCGGCGACGTTCGGCGTATGCGAACGCACCTCGACGTGCTGCCGCCGGCAGATGGGGTAGAAGACTGGCTGCAGACGATCTCCGCCGACGTGGCCGTGCTCGCGGCGCGCCTTCACGAAATGCAGGATCGCACGTCGACGAGCACACCTGCGCTGGCCTCGGCGACATGGTGGCTGAATTCTGCGGCGACGATGATCTCTGCGCGCCGGCAGGAGCTCGTCGCGTTCGCCCGCGCCCCCGAGACCGTGATCGCCGAGCTCGAACGCCGCGCCGCAAAACTGGTGACGGCTGCCGAGCAGCTGCTCGGCGCCACGGAGATGGATTTTCTGTTCGATCGTCAACGGCAGTTGTTTGCCATCGGCTACAACGTGACCGAAGGGCGGCGAGACAACACGTTCTACGATGCGCTGGCATCGGAGGCGAGGCTGGCGAGCTTCGTGGCCATCGCCACCAGACGCGTGCCGCAGGAGCACTGGTTCAAACTCGGCAGGCTGATGACGGCCGTCGGTCACCGGCGCGCGCTCGTATCGTGGAGCGCCTCGATGTTCGAGTACTTGATGCCGCTGCTCGTGATGCGGACCTATCCGCGCACGCTGCTGCATGAGACGTACGAGGCCGTGATCGATCGGCAGATTGAATACGCGAAGAGCCTGGGCGTGCCGTGGGGTATCTCCGAGTCTGCGTACAACGTGCAGGATCTCGGACATAACTATCAATACCGGGCGTTCGGCGTGCCCGGCCTGGGGTTGAAGCGCGGCCTCGCCGACGATCTCGTGATTGCGCCCTACGCCTCGCTGCTGGCCGCGCCTCTGCGGCCGCGCGAAGTCGTCGAGAACCTCGAGCGGCTTACCGAGGACGGAGCGCTCGGGGCGATGGGATTCTACGAGGCGATTGACTACACACGCGAACGGCTCGAGCCGGGAGAGCGCCGGGCGATCGTCAAGACGTACATGGCGCATCACCACGGCATGAGCCTGGTCGCGCTCAACAATTGTCTGAACGGCCAGCCGATGCCGACGCGTTTTCATGCGGAGCCGCGGGTGCAGTCCGCCGATCTTCTGTTGCAGGAGCGCAGCCCCCACCTGGTCCCCATCGACAAACCGCCGGAGGAACACAAAGTCGGCGAAGCGCATGGGCGCGTGGCGCCGCTTCTGGTGCGGCGTTATGTGACGCCGCACACCGTCACGCCGCGAGCCCATCTGCTGTCGAACGGTTCGTACAGCGTGATGGTGACGAACTCGGGCGCCGGGTACAGCCGTTGGCGCGATTTGGCGGTGACGCGCTGGCGCGAGGATGCCACGATCGACGGATGGGGCAGTTTCTGCTACATCCGCGATCTCGAGACGCGGGAGTTCTGGTCGTCGGGATTCCATCCGACGGGCCGCGAGCCAGACACCTACGAGGTGACCTTCGCGCCCGATCGAGCCGTGCTCCGCCGCCGCGACGGCGGCATTGAGACATTCACCGAGATTACGGTGTCGCCGGAAGACGACGCCGAGATTCGGCGCGTGTCGGTGACGAATCATTCGCGGGTGATTCGGGAGCTCGAGCTCACCAGCTACGCCGAAGTGGTGCTGGCACAGCAGGGCGCCGATCTCGCTCACCCCGTGTTCAGCAACCTGTTTATCGAGGCCACCGGCATTCCCCAGCACAGCGCCGTCATGTGCTCACGCCGGCCCCGGGGGCACGAGCCGAGGTTGCACGTCGGCCATGTGCTCGCGGGTCGAGGGCGGATTGGCGATCCCGTCGAGTTCGAAACCGATCGCGAAAAATTCATCGGCCGGGGCGGCACACTCCTGTCGCCGGCGGCACTGGTGACGTCGACGCCCCTGTCAGG
>Ga0068859_100004431_pt1 | contig 14324 bp, 14 predicted proteins | sample KBSSwiS22_FD_66585 | JGI IMG/M metagenome (GOLD analysis project Ga0068859, IMG submission 66585) | Switchgrass rhizosphere microbial communities from Kellogg Biological Station, Michigan, USA - KBS Switchgrass S2-2 | ecosystem: Host-associated > Plants > Roots > Rhizosphere > Soil ...
ACTTCGGAACAATCCGAAAAGGCGCTGTTTAGCGGTTCAGCATGGCGCGGGCTTCGGCAAGCCTCTTCTGAAGCATGGCGTCCCGCTCTCTGGACAGGCGTTCGAGGTCCGCATCGAATGTCTTCAACCCCAGCTTCCCGATGGCGTACACCCCGCACGATTTCAGCCACGGATCCTCGCTGTGAACGAGCGCGGCGACAGCGGCTTCATGGGTAGCCACTGTCGTATTGAGGAAGGTGTCGGCAAATCGAATGCGCTCCCCAACGCTGACTTCGCTGTCGATCAGCGGCAGCAGAAGCGTTCGAAGCGCCGGATTCAACGTATTCTCCAGAAACTCCAGAGCATTGGCATGGGTGGCCTGGTCGCGCGACTGGATCCCGCGATAGGCATTCTGAAGATCGATACTCGGAAAAAGAAGCTTCATCAGCCGAAAGATGCGTTCGACTTCGCGCTCCATGGATTTTCGGAGAAGTTCATCCACGTGTTGCCGGAGCGATCCGAGGATCTGATAAGTACGGTAGTGGCCCATGATTTCAGCGACCATGACCGTTTCAACAAGACCTCTGTCCAGCGGCGGGTGTTTGTGGAGTTCCTGAAGCTTGTTCAGCGCCGAGATGATTCGGAATCGCAGAACACTGTCGGCCTGAAGAACGTTGTCGGCCAGCGCACGCGAGGCCTGGGGCGTTCCGATCCTCAGCAGGACTTCAGGAACCATACGGCGAATCTCGATCCGCAATGTCGGGTGGTCCAGGTAGCCTTGAAGGGTGTCCAGAATCGAATTCTCAAACGACGACAACGCGTCCAGCGCATCGTCAGACAGCGAAGGATCCTCGAGAAACGCAAGCACCAATGGGATCAGGCTATGTTTGCGCAAGTTACCAAATGAGCGCATCGCCTGCCGCGCGACAGCTATGTCCTTGTCCGAAAGCAGCTTTGCCAACTGCGACTCAAAGTAATCCGGCAGCGCGCCAATCAACTGCGCAGCGGCAAGCCGAGACGACGCGCCGTTTTCCCCGAAATCTCCCGCCATCACATCGAGCATCACACGCGAGGCGTCGATATTCTGAGCCTCCCCGGGTCGCGCAAGGAATGCGACGGTCGCCGAGCAAATCGAGAAGTCTGCAAACTTGCCGAGCTCGGCGATATTGGCAATAGGGTCGATATGGTCGTGAACGGAAAGATAGCTGAGCGCTTCGGTTCGCACCTCGAGATCTTCATCATGAAGCAACTTGAGAATCGTTTCGTGGGCTGAAGTGTCGGAAGATTCGCGCAGAACCGAAATGGCCTTTGAGCGAATCGCCGGAAGCGGATGGTCGAGCAGACTCTGGACCGCGCCCAGAACCTGCTGGTGCTGCCCCATCTCGTAAAGTGTCAGTGCGTGAAGAATGTCGTTCGTGTCTGCCGAACGAAGTTTCGTCATGAGGATGTTCGAAGTGGTCACATCAAGAACAGGAACCAACCCGTTGCCTTCGTCGAAGTCCAGCTGACGAATATTCTCTCCGAGTGTCGTGATGTACTGGCGGCGTGCGCTAAATGCCGTCGCCATCCATACCGAGATGAAGAAGACACTGAGCCAGCCCACCTGGCTCGCGGTAAGGCCAAGACCGCTGGTAAAAATCAACAGCACAACGCCGGCGAATCCTCCGCCGAACCTCCAGATCACGGTATCGATGAACGACTTGACCTGAAGTTTCACGCGTGAAGATACCGGCAAGTAAAGAAGCTGTTGCGCCGCAGTATCGATGGAGTAGCGAAACACACGATCGCTTCCCTTCGCGAAGACAACGGTCCACAGCGAGCCCCAAATGATTACGGTGAGCGATCCGGCAAACAGGAACAGAGGCAATGCGGCAAGAGCGATCCCAATTCCGAACCGTTGCAGAACTTTTCCCGTGAGAAACAGCTGTGCCGCCAGCGCAAGCAGGCACACATAGCCATCGAAGTGTCCGAAGAAAACGGCGAGAGCGTCTTTGGAGACGAATGTGGCCTGTGCCACTGCCTTGGTTTGCCAGGCCGCGATGGTTGCGACAACCGAAGAGAGAAAGACAAGCGTGGCAATCGAGCGCAGATGAGAAGATTCGGCAATGAGTCGGAGACTGTCACTGAGATTCTGTGGACCGCTTCCGGAAACCACAGAATCTGTCTCCGTCGCCGTAGACCTTTTTTCCCACACAGCAATCACTACCCAGGCCGCCGAAGCGAGCGGAATTCCCATCAGGAGCAGCAGGCTTTCGGCGCCGAAGGCATCCGTCATTCTGGCGGAAACGAATCCGGCAAACACGCCGCCGAGAATCCCGCCGCTGCCCAGCATTCCAAACAAGCGCTTCGCCTCGCGTGTTGTCCACACGAAGTTCGCCAGCGTCCAGACCTGAGCCGGCGCGAGGGCGCCAACAATTCCAACCCAGACGTATAAGACCAGGGAGACCCACGACCGCTGATGAAAGTGGATTGCCCACCACAGCGCGGTGACGGTGATGGCATAGAAGCTGATGCTGCCCACCAGCAGATTCCTCAGACTCATCATTCGCCCGAGACGAATGTAGAGAGCGACCACGAAACCTATCAGGATCGAGACGGAAATATCGAGATAGGGCAACTGCAGCGCGCTAAAACGATCGAGTACCAGCGCGTCCCGCGCAATCTGGCCAATCTGAGCGCTGGCGATAATCAGGAAGTAATAACTGAAGAGAGGAAGGCCGCGTCGAAAGTCGCCGGGCCGCAAATGCAACGCACGTTCAATCACGTTTGCGCTGGATCAGGGGTAGATTACCGCCCGCTCTCCGTATTTTTTTGAGAGGTCCCGAACAAGATCCAATAAGAGTTGGCGCCGCTTCATGAGTCCATCCATCTGGTTGAGAGTCAGATAGTCTCCCAGGTGTTTCTCGACGGCTGCTTTGTCCAACTGCTCAATCTTTGCGACCATCGAGCGGGGAAACCGCATGAGATCTTCCTTGTTACGAAGTTCGGCGTTAGGACGGAAGGACCTGGAATGATCAATCAGGCGAACATCGAAGGTGTCTGTGATCAGCAGATTGTCGGGATGGCGGTCGGTGTTATAGATCAGGGCGTCGAAGATATACATGTCCGTCAACTGCTCCGACCACCTGTTTGCGTCTGGAGGAATGATGGCGCGTTCGCGGCGTTTGGCCTCCGACATGGACGCTTCGACCCAGAGCTGCAGGGATGCCGGCGCGCCGTCATAAGGCGACTCCCTCTCGATCGTCGCCGGGACCATGCCGAGACCCAGGAGCTTGTCCAGTTCGTAGGCTGCCACCTCCGTGCGCCAGCTGTCCTGAAAGTCGATCTCCATCTCGCGGTTCGCATTCAGTTGTGCGCCGGGTCGCTTCTGGTCGATGGTTTTCATGACGGCAAACTCCTTCTTGCCGTCCAATTCCAGGGTAACTTTCCACGATCCCGTGACTCCGGAACCCAGAGGTTCGCGCGCAGTAAAACGCGCCTTTTTTAGAAATTGTTCGACTTCCGGCCCCTGGATAACCTGTGTAGACGGAGCTGCGGCCGATACAAAAATGGCTGTGACGATAAGAAAACTAAGGAAAAAGAGGGATCCAGTCAGCCGCATTCGGTCCTCCCCATTACGCAACTGAGCGGATCGTATGGCCCCGGACTCAGGTTGTCAAGGTAGTGGAAGTCCCGATGCTATAATGCCGCCCATGATTCTTCGAAAGGCTGGGAAAAAGTTATTCTCGACTGCCTGGCTTCGAAAGCCATTATTTAAGGTCATCCTCGCGCTATTCATAATCGGTCTCATCATCGTTTCCGGAACAACCCTTTATTACTATCGCTACTATTCGAACGTGATCGATCGCCGCCTCGAAGGCGAGGTCTTTCAGAGAACAGCCCGGCTCTATGCAAGACCGTTCCATGTCTTTCCCGGCCAGAAGCTCAAGCCCGAAGACGTCGTTACCCGTTTGCAGCGCGCCGGATTCGAGCCGACCGACTCCACGCATACCGGTACCGGGACTTACGAGCTGGTCAAGCGCCGCCTGACGATCAAGCCTCAGGGAGGCAACGAGCTGCAGCTGAACTTTGATGCGGACCGCCTGGTGTCGGTCATGACTTCCAGAGGGGCAGGACTGGACGACGCCGCGTTGCCTGCTGAGCTCGTGACAGGCCTGTCCGACGATAGCCGCCAGAAGCGCCGGATCGTCAAGTTTGAAGAGTTGCCGCCCAATCTGGTCAATGCCTTGATCGCCGCCGAGGACAACCGTTTCTATTCCCATTACGGTATCGATCCGATCCGTCTCACGGGCGCATTCGTTCAGAGCTTCCGCAGCGGAAACCGGGTTCAGGGTACAAGCACTCTTACCCAGCAGCTGGCGCGTAACTTCTTCCTGCCGGAGACACGCCTGCAGCGCTCGCCCATTCGAAAAACGCACGAGATCTTCATCGCATTTCTTCTGGAGCAACGCCTCAGCAAACAGCAGATCCTGACGTTCTACGCCAACGATGTCTATCTGGGCGCCCGCGGTTCCTTCCAGATCAAGGGATTTGGAGAAGCGGCTGCAACCTATTTCGGAAAGGATCTGACCGCGCTGAGCCTCCCCGAAGCCGCGACACTCGCAGCGATTATTCCGGCCGCCAGCGGGCAATACAACCCGGTGAAGCACCCGGACAGAGCCAAAGAACGACGCAACATCGTTCTGAATGCGATGTCGCAGCTTGGATTCATCAAGCCGGAAGAAGCCAAACAGGCGAAAGAAACCGAGCTGACGCTCGCCCCGCTGAGGGTAGACACGTCCGACGCGCCATACCTGGTTGACTACATTCAGGACAGTCTCCTGAAAGACTTCTCAGAAGACGCCATCAACAACGACGGCTTGAAGATTGAGACAACGCTGGATTCCGATCTTCAGAGAGCTGCCGTCGATGCGCTGGTGAAGGGTCTGAAGGATGTAAACACTGTAGTCGAGGAGCGCAACAAGAAGCGGAAACCGAACAATCAGCTTCCGCAGGCTCAGGCGGCCATCATCGTGCTCGATCGAGCGACAGCAGGGATCCTGGCCATGGCTGGAGGTGGCGACTACGGCGTCAGCCAATTGAACCGTGTCACCCATGCGTTTCGGCAACCCGGATCGATTTTCAAGCCGATTGCTTATGCCGCTGCCTTTGAGCAGTGCGAGCAGCATCTCAGCGCATCAGGGGGTGAAGACGTTCCCAGTGCAAACGAACTGAGCCAGCTGGGACCGGCCGGTGCTCTCGAGGGATGCATCACGCCCACCACGCTGGTGGATGACGTCGAGACCGTTTTTACCTACGACGGAGAGAAGACCTACGAGCCCAACAACTATCACGAGCAGTACAACGGGCTGGTCACGGTGCGCTACGCGCTTGAACACTCGCTGAACGTCCCAACAATCAAGATTGCCGAAGCGATTGGTTACGACAAGGTGGCCGACCTTGCAAAACGCATGGGGCTGAACGCGAAGATCAAAGGATACCCTTCTGTTGCGCTCGGAGCTTTCGAGGTAACACCGCTGGAGATGGCAGGTGCTTACACCGTCTTTGCCAATGAAGGAAAGCGACTGGAGCCCCACGCTCTAACAAAGGTTCTCGATGCGGATGGAAACGTCCTGAGGCGGTACAAGTACCCGGAAACCCGTGTTCTCTCGCCCCAGGTGACCTACATGATGACGCACATTATGGAAGGCGTCATCCAGCACGGAACCGGCGCGAGCGTGCTCAGCAGAGGATTCACGATTCCCGCCGCCGGAAAGACGGGGACATCCCGTGACGGTTGGTTTGCCGGATATACAAAGGACTACATTGTCATTTCATGGGTTGGATTCGACGACAACTCAGACCTGAACATCGAAGGCGCAAAGTCCGCACTTCCCATCTGGACCGACTTCATGCTCAAGGCTCGGGAACTTTTTCCACCGAAGGACATCGACGCCATGGGTTTTGAACCGCCTGACGGCGTCGCGGAAGTGACTGTCGAACACGACACGAATGAAATGCCGGCCAAGGGTTGCACCGCGGATTACACGGAGTCTTATCTTGCCGGTTCCATCAAGTCGCCCGTGCATTGTGGCATTCACCATGAAGATCCGGTATCGAGCGTGGTCAGCGGGTTTGGCAAAATCGGCGGGTTCTTCAAGGGCATTTTCGGCGGCGGCAATGACGAGCCCAAGCCTACGGAACCGTCAGATACTGGCGCAAAACCTTCCACTTCTTCTCACTGACTCCGGGAATCGCAAGAAGCTCTTCGATGCGCTTGTAGCCACCCTTCTTTTCACGAAACTCGACAATCCGGTTCGCGAGCACGGGACCAATGCCAGGCAGAGCTTCGAGCTGTTTCGGCGTTGCCGTGTTGAGGTTAAGAGCGAGCAATAAGGCACCGAGCAGTCTCATCGTCGATACTCACCCGCGATAAAGTGCAACGCCTGTTTCGTCGTCGTGAGGCGGCCGTCCAGCTGTTCGTCTTCGACCCTGGTCAGGATTTCCTTGAATAGGGGACCGGGAGCGAATCCCATCGCGATCAGGTCATTTCCGGAAACCAGGGGGACCGGCGAGATATCTTCTGGGGTCCACGCCTTTCTCTTTTCCACTGTAAAGTTGTACCCGCGGAGGTCGCCATCACCTGCCGTGCCGCAGATGCGCGCGAGATCCATGTAGTCCTCGAATCGAGGCTGCCGGAGAAATCGCTTCACGACGTGAACGGGCTCCGCCGCCAGCGTTCGAAACTTCGGAAGGCTGGATACCAACGAGAGGATGTGTTGCCCTTCCGCTGCAGACATCCGAAGATCCCCCACAATCGGACCAACACTCGCAGGAGGCACGTCATGGAGAAGGACTCCGAAAGCGAAGTCCACTGCAGCTCCACGGGAGATGGACTCGAGGCACCGCTCGAGATGTTCATTCCACTTCACGTCGGGAAGAACGTGCGCCAACATTCCCGATTCGTGAAGCATCCGGAAACCAGTGGCCGCATTCCCCTCCGTGAGAATCCGTGAAAGCTCTTCGCGGATTCTCTCTGCACTGACTCGGCGGATTTCCGGTGCCATCCGGCAGACGGCAGCCCAGGTTTCCGGCTCAATCGAATAACCCAGGCGCGCTCCGAAGCGAATGGCTCGCAACAATCGAAGTTTGTCTTCCGTAAAACGCTTCTGCGGATCGCCGATAGCGCGAACGATATGGTCTCGGATATCTGCCTGACCGGAGACGTAATCGATCACGCGCTTCTCGATGGGGTCATAAAGCAGGCCATTGATGGTGAAGTCCCGGCGCTGAACATCCGTTTGCGCGTTGGTGAAAGAGACGCTGGTGGGGCGCCGCCCATCCACATAGGCATCGTCGGACCGGAATGTTGCCACTTCAAAGGGATGGCCGCGATGAATGACGAGCACCACGCCGAATTGGGCGCCGATCGGTTCCGTGTATGGAAAGATCTTCATGATATCGGCGGGCGGTGCGCTCGTGGCGATATCGTAGTCGGAAGGTTCGATCTTCATCACCATGTCGCGCACGCATCCGCCGACAAGATAGGCTTCATGGCCCTTCTGGCGCAGCTGGTGGATGATCTCGATCGCAGAATCCGGTTTCACCCCGCTATGATACCTTCTTCGCCCGGGGGTGTTATGGCGTTTAGAGGAGTCGATTTCTACCGTATCGACGATCTGCTCTCCGATGAAGAGCGGCTTGTGCGAGACACGGTTCGCCGCTTCGTCGACGACAAGGTCATTCCGTCCATCGACAAACATTTTGAAGACGGCACCTTCCCTTCAAACCTCATTCCGGACATGGCTGCCATGGGGCTGTTCGGGGCAAACCTCCCGGAGAAATACGGCTGCGCGCACATGAACAACGTCGCTTACGGTCTCGTCATGCAGGAACTCGAGCGCGGCGACAGCGGACTTCGCAGCTTCGCCAGCGTGCAGGGCGCTCTCGTCATGTTCCCCATCCATGAATTCGGCACGGAACGACAGAAAGATCACTGGCTTCCGCTCCTTGCCAGGGGGGAAAAGATCGGCTGCTTTGGCCTGACGGAACCGGATCACGGTTCCGACCCCGGTGGAATGGAAACACGCGCCGATCGCGCTTCGGGTGGATGGGTGCTCAATGGAACCAAACGATGGATCACCAACGGTACCGTGGCGGACATTGCGATTGTCTGGGCAAAAGCAGGGGGCGAGATCCGAGGGTTCATCGTGGATACAGCGTCAAAAGGTTTCCAGTCCCCTGAAATCAAAAAGAAGCTATCGCTACGGGCGTCTGTTACCTCGGATCTCATCATGGATGAGGTCTTTGTTCCCGACGAGAACGTGCTCCCCAAAGCTCAGGGACTCCGTGCGCCACTGAAGTGTCTGGACCAGGCTCGGTTCGGTATTGCCTGGGGTGCCCTCGGTGCGGCCATGGCCGTCTACGAGTGCGCCGTGGATTACACCAAAGGCCGGACACAGTTTGGCCAGCCCATCGCAACCTTCCAGCTGGTTCAGGAAAAACTTGCCGAAATCTTCACCGAGATCACAAAAGCCCAACTCCTGGCCTGGAGACTCGGGCGCCTTAAGGACGAAGGCAAGCAGCAATTTGCGCATACCTCGATGGCCAAGCGAAACAACGTGTTGATCGCGCTGGAGGCTGCGCGGACCGCGCGCGATCTGATGGGCGCCAACGGCATCACGCTGGAATATCCGGTATTCCGGCACATGTGCAACCTGGAATCGGTATACACCTACGAAGGCACGCACAACATCCACACGCTGGTGCTGGGCGAATACATCACCGGCTTCCCCGCTTACAAATAGAGAATTAGGGGACGGACTAGGACGGACTACTCAACCCCCAAACTCCGGGCAAATTCGTCGAGTTGCGTTAGTTCCGTCAGGAGTTTGGGGGTTGAGTAGTCCGTCCCCTAATTCTGGAAAGACGCGCGGTTCTACCGTGGTTGCCTGTAGGAAACGCTGTGCTCGTAGTGCTTCGAATAGAAGCCGTATTGGAAGATCGGCACGTCGATATTGACGTCGTACTCCAGAGACACCTTCAGGCCCGGTCCGCTTCCCAGAACCTTGATGTGCTCAGGTTTCAGTGGAATATGCAGTTCGTCGGCCTTCACCAGCAGAAGGGCTCTTACTTCCTTCGGCGTCCGTGCCTCAGCGGCGGCAAGTTGAACGACGTAATGGGCATAGGCCGCCATTCTGTCGTCGTTCATCTCAGTCCGGATGTAGTCGTACGAGACGTAAAAGTAATAAAACGCAACGACGATCCAGACCCCGAGGACAATGCGCTTGGTTTTCTTCTTGTCAGGGTCGCTGTTCGGCGCGTCAATCATTCCGCCATCAGTTATGGCGTCGATGACAAACTTTGCGCAAGTACTTCTTGTTAAAGGGTAGATCCCGCGGCTGGAAGGGGCTTTTTGTTAGGTTTTCATGCGGTATTCGTCCTTTGGGCATACCCAATACATGCCACCGGGCATTCCCGCGGACTTGATCACACGAGTCGCAACCATGGGTGTCGTGCATTGCGGGCACGGCTTCCCCTGCTGAATCGAATCCTTGTCTTTACCGAGACTGGCGCGCGCCGTCTTGCTGAGCTTGCCTCCAGTTGCCATTCCGAAACCTCCTAAATAGTGCGCAGATAAATATACAGAAACTCAGCGGACTTCGTGGAGTAGTTTCTCAAACTCCTCGGGCGTATCGATGTCGCGAAGGACGCCGCCATTCGATACCGGGACTTCAATAACGCGGGCCGGGTCGCGTCGCACGACCACATTCAGTCCCTGATCCGCCCTCAGATCCAGAATCTCGCCGAAGAGCTCTGACGAGAAAAAAACAGGATGGCCTCGGCGCCCCTCATGGAATGGCAGCGAGATCCTGCCTGGCTCCAGCCGCCCTGAGAGGCTACGAATCGTCGTCGCATCGATGAGCGGATGATCGACCAGAAAAATGCCTGCGGCACTCACTCCGGCCGGCAAGGCCCGAATCCCCGCCTGAACGGAGGTACTCATCCCCTGCTCATAGTTGGCGTTGAAGACAAGGTTCGGCAATGCGAGGGCGGCGTCAATCTCCCTGCGATGGTGCCCCACGACGACCGCCGTGTGAGCGATCCCTGCGGCCTCAACAGCCCCCAACACGTGTTCGAGAAAGGTCCGCCCTTTGAACTGGAGGAGCGCTTTGGGCCGGCCCATCATCCGTTCAGACTTCCCCGCTGTCAGTACTATCGCGGCAATCAATGGGAGAGGGCGTACATGAAAGTGTTCACAGCGATCCGGTACGAGTAACTCGAGAACTCGTAGGGATACTCGGGCAGGTCCATGTGCTCGTACGCATCACCGAGGTCCGTATTGTGGTTGATTACCACCATCAATCTTCCGGTCTTGTCCCAGATACCTTTGCATTCTGCGGTGAATCCGTCCTGTTCGTGCGTGATGAACAATCCTTCCCGAGCATAGGCGAGACTAGGAACCTGCTTCAGGCGGTCGATATCGAAGAACTGATGAAAAAGAGGATGGCTGATTGGGATATCTCGAATCTCGGCATCCGGCAAAACTTTTTTCAGTTCCGCCTCCAGATTCCCCCACTCAAAGCTTCCCCAGAAGTCGTCGAGCATCCAGAACCCCCCACGATCCAGGTACTCCCGCATGATAGTTGCGTCTTCCTGTGTGAGGACCATCTGGCCGGGTTCGCTGGTGTAGACAAATGGGTATCGGAAGAGTTCCGGATCATTGATTGCAACCGCCCGTTCGTGTTCGGCCACATTGAGCTGGGTAAGCCGGTGCAGGGCCCAGATCAGGTGCTGATCGCCTTCCGGATAATCGGTGTACCAGTTCTTGATGTATCCGGGAATGCGCCCGTTGTAGATCAGGCGAGCAAAGACAAACTGATTTGTGGGTTGTGCCTTCTGAACAATCTTCTTCGCATCCTCGTAACTTCCCTCCAGACCGAGCAATCTCTCAATCGGGGTTTGAGCGGAGAGGAAGCCTGCTGCGAAGATTATTGCCAGGAGGGCCGCGGTGGCGGTGCCTTTCACCAATCCTCCATAGTTGCTGCTATGATAGCCACGCGTCTGAATTTCCTTCAATGAAAACGCTCATCCGATACGCAACCACCCGGGATTTTCCGATGCTTCTGAGTATCGACGAAGCCTGCTTTCCTCCTGAAATCGCGTACGACGCCATGGATCTGCGGCACATGATGACCCGGGCCGGCGCTGAAACTCTCGTGCTCGAAGAAGACGGCAGGATCGTGGCGTTTCTGCTGATGGAAGTAGATCGAAATCGCAAGACAGCCACACTGGTCACCCTTGATGTCCTGAAAGACCATCGCCGCAGTGGCTATGCCTCGAGCCTGCTGGCCCGATCGGAGCAGATGCTGGCCGGCCTCGGCGTCACGTCCTACAAACTTCAGGTCGACACACAAAATGAAGGCGCGATTTCTTTTTATCGAAAGAACGGCTTTGAAGAGCAGCGATTGTTGCGGAAGTACTATCCGGGAAGCCGAGACGCCTGGGAGATGATCAAAAAACTTCCGCCATCCTCCGGTACGTAACCGAGAGTTCTTCGGGGAGAACGCGGGTCTCGGCAGTAATTCCCATGAAGTTCGCGTCGCCGATCCAGCGGGGCACGACGTGCAGGTGAAAGTGCTCGCGGATTCCCGCTCCCGCGCAGTGCCCAAGATTCATCCCCATATTGAACCCTTCGGGCCGATACAGCCTGGCAAGAGCGCGCATACCGCGCTGAGCCAGTTCCATCATTTCCGCCAGCTGCTCGGACCGCGCCTCATCAAAACGCGCTGTATGGACAAGCGGCGCCACCATGAAGTGACCGGACGTGTAAGGGAACAGGTTCAGAATGACAAAATTGAGCGAGCCGCGATAGAGAACGAGGCGGCTCGCATCCTGGGATGGGTCTTCTCCGATGCAGAAGACGCACGAGGTGGTTGTCTTGCCCATTGACGCCATGTAGTCATAGCGCCAGGGGCTCCAAACGAACTCCATCTAGCTTGGAAGCGATGAAGGCGATATCCCGCCTGACGTGCCGTCCTCGTTGATGAGGTCCTTCAGTTCCTTGCTCGGTTTGAAATAAGGCACGCGCTTCGCGGGCACTTCCACTTTCTCTCCTGTCTTGGGATTCCGGCCGACACGCGCATTGCGCTGTCTGACGCGAAAACTTCCAAAACCACGAACTTCGAGTTTGTCTCCGACTCTTAGTGCCTTGATCACGCTTTCGAACAGCGTGTCGACGATGACTTCAGAGTCTTTCCTCGTCAACTCCGTAACCTTGGCCACTTCTTCCACGAGGTCTGCCTTGGTCATTCCCTGTACTCCCTTCGCACGGTGAACAGACTATTTCCACAAATATTGAAATCGAACCTGGGACTTCAGTGTCTGATTTCCAAATGGGTTCAGACTCGAAACATCTCCCGTCAGAAGATCGATCAAAGTAACTCGCTGGCGTGTTGCTCGAAGCAGGCTTGGCTTGCCTGTGATACCAGCGAGCGAAGCGGTCAGATCGACAGCGTCCTGAAAATTGCCGATCTCGTCAATCAATTTCTTTTCACGGGCGTCTCTTCCTGTGAAAACGCGGCCGTCTGCCAGGGCTCGAACAGCCTCGACGTCCATCCTCCGGCCCGCCGCGACAGCTTCCACAAAATCGACGTACATATCGTCAATCAAACCCTGAAAGTAGGCTTTCTCACGTTCCGTCAGTTCACGGGTTGGAGATCCGGTGTCCTTGAATTCGCCGGTCTTAAACGTCACGTCCTTCAGTTTTGCCCAGGCCAGAAGGTTTCCGTAGTTCACCCACTCCGCAATGACGCCGATACTGCCGACAATGGTTCCCGGATTCGCGACAATCTTGTTGGCCGGGCACGAGACGTAATAGGCGCCCGACGCACCTACAGAGGACATGTATGCGACAACGATCTTGTTCTTCTTTTCCTGAAGGCGCTTGACCTCTGTGTAGATCTCCTGCGATACCGCAACGCCCCCTCCGGGAGAATCGACGTTGAGAAGAATCGCGGGAACCGACTTCGTATCCTCGTAGCGCTTGAGCTGCTCGATGATTGAACGAGAATCGACCAGTTCGCCTTCAATGTCGACAACCTGGATACGATTCCCAAAGGCAAATTCGCCACCACTGCCATCCCCTCCATAGGCAAGCAGAAGGGACAGCGCGACGACCGCCAGAAGAATGAAGGCTCCTCCGCAGAGGAGGAGCCAGAAGAGCATGCGATTACGCATAGTTCGCCTCGAACTCAGGGATTGTTCTTGGCCTGAAAGAGATCTGCAAGTGTAGCGCTGCCGTCAGCGGCATCCCGGTACGTGTCGTACTCTTTCCGCTCGGCATCTTCGGATGTAGCGCGCTGGCTAAGTCCGATCTTGCGGTCGGCCGGATTCAGCTTGATGATCTTGAAGTCGAGCGCGTCGCCGATGTTGAACCGTTCTTCAACCTTGGTCTTGGCGTCGGCGTTCTCGAGTTCGGAGACGTGGCAGAGGCCTTCGATTCCTTCCTCGATCTCCACGAAGATCCCGAACGGCGCATGACGAACCACTCGGCCTTTCACGTTATCTCCCAGCTGGTGCGTGGTGAAGAACTGCTCCCAGATGTCGGGCTGCAGCTGTTTGATTCCGAGAGACAGCCGGTGATTCTCCGTGTCGATGTTCAGAATGATGGCTTCGACTTTGTCGCCCTTTTTCAGAACTTCAGACGGGTGCTTGATGCGCCGGGGTGAAATGTCGGAGACGTGCACGAGGCCGTCGATCCCTTCTTCCACCTCTATAAACGCGCCGAAATCCGTCAGGTTGCGCACCCGGCCCGAGATGACGGAATTCACAGCGTAGCGCTCGGCAAGGGTTGTCCACGGATCGGGCTCGGTTTGCTTGAGTCCGAGCGAGATGCGGCGATTTTCGAGGTCTACATCGAGCACGACAGCCTCGACGTCCTGCCCGAGCTGGAGCACCTTTGACGGATGCTTCACGCGCTTGCTCCACGACATTTCGGAAACGTGGACAAGGCCTTCGACTCCCGGCGCGAGTTCGATAAAAGCACCGTAGTCGGTGATGTTCACGACCTTGCCGGCAACTCGCACGCCGGGGAAGTATTGATCGGGAACCAGCGTCCAGGGATCCGGCTGCAGCTGCTTGTATCCGAGCGAGACGCGTTCTTTTTCGCGATCGTACTTGAGCACCTTGACGGTGATCTCATCTCCGACCTTGAAGAGTTCCGAGGGGTGATTGACGCGTCCCCAGGAAAGATCGGTCACGTGCAGCAGCCCGTCGATTCCGCCAAGATCGATAAACACACCATAGTCGGTGATGTTCTTGACGCTTCCCCGCACTTCGGCATCTTCGCGCAGAACTTCAAGCGT
>Ga0068859_100004432_pt1 | contig 14323 bp, 13 predicted proteins | sample KBSSwiS22_FD_66585 | JGI IMG/M metagenome (GOLD analysis project Ga0068859, IMG submission 66585) | Switchgrass rhizosphere microbial communities from Kellogg Biological Station, Michigan, USA - KBS Switchgrass S2-2 | ecosystem: Host-associated > Plants > Roots > Rhizosphere > Soil ...
CTGGCCGATGGCGAAATTTTCCGCGGTCCCGTTTTCATTCCAGTGCGACAGGCCGCCGGCGTTGAAGGCCGTCCAGAAACCGCCGTCGGCATCGGCGGACAACGATTGCGCGTCCCGGGCCGGCAGGTCGGCGGGCGAATTGAACAGCTTACGGCGGATCCGGTCCAGGCCGCCGCCGTCGGTGCCCGCCCAAAGATTGCCTTCGCGGTCCAGGCACAGCGAGAGGATGATCGAGGACGATAATCCCTGGCCGGTCGAGATGTTTTGCCACCGGCCGTTGGCGGACCAGAAAACGCCGGCGCCGTGCGTGCCGACGACCAGGTCGCCGCGGTCGTCTTCGAACGCCGCCGTCACGGCGGCATTGCCCCAGGGAGGCGGGCCAAGGTCCTTTTCGACCTGGCTCTTCGTCAGCTTGCGGACGGCGCCGCCGGCTTTCGGCAACTGCCACAAACCGCCGGTCTTCGAGGGGACGACGGTGTGGTCGGCCTCGCCGGACAATTGTGGGGAAACGACGCCGGGCATGAAATCAACATGGTCGCCGTGGACGGTCAGGATGCCGCTCTCAGTGGCGAACAGGACGTCCCCGGACGGACTCTCCTGCGCGCACGCGACCTTGCCGGAACGGGCGGTCTCGGGAAAGGTTTTGACGATGCCATCGCGGATCCGCGAAAGGCCGGCGGTTTCGGTGGCGATCCAAAGGTTCGTGCGGCTGTCCTCGAACAGGAAGATGACGCGATCACCGGGCAGGCCGGGCGTGTTCATCTGGTTGAAGACGGTGAACTGGTTGCCGTCGAACCGGACGAGGCCGTTGAGCGTGCCGAGCCAGAGATAGCCGTCGCGGGCCTGGATGACGGCGATGACGGAGCTTTGCGGAAGGCCTTCCTCATTGCCGAGGGCATTGACGATGAACGGCGACCCGGAATCTTCGGCGCGGGCGGACAGGCCGATGGCCAGGACGCCCAGCCAAAGCCAGGCGAACCGGATGGTGGAGCGATAACGTCGCATCATGGCCGGACTGAACGGCGGGCAGCATACCGTTCGCGCGGCGCGATGAAAATTATTTTTCAAAAATCACTTGCCAGTCCGGGGCCGCGGGTTAGTTTTTTCCTGCCCAACGAGAACTGGGCGTAACGGCGGGCGCCGGCGATGAAATCGTGTGTATCGCGGCGCCCGCCCGATTGTTTAATGACTAATGACTAAACCATAATGACTAAAAAATCCCTAAATGACGAATGCCGAAGGAATGCAGCGTTTTGCGTTTTAGAATTCCATTCGTCATTGGTGATTCGTTATTCTTTAGTCATTAGGGCTTAGGAATTAGTCATTTTTTATATGCAAGCCGTCCTCGATTACCTGAAACAGAACCGGGCCCGTTTCGTCGATGAACTGTGCGAGTTCCTCCGCCTGCCCAGTGTTTCCGCCCAGGAAAAACATAAGCCCGACATGCAGGCCTGCGCGGGCTGGCTCGCCCACCATTGCCAGCAGATCGGCCTGGACGCGCGCGTATGTCCGACCGACGGCCACCCGATCGTCGTCGCCAGAACACCCCGGGGAAAAGCGGGAAGAGGAAACAAAACCCGCCCGCATTTCATGGTGTACGGTCATTACGACGTCCAGCCGCCGGAACCGCTCGACCTGTGGAAAACGCCGCCGTTCCAACCGCGGATCGAGGGACGGTCCCTGTTCGCGCGCGGGTCGACCGACAACAAAGGCCAGCATTTCGCCCATCTCAAGGCCGTCGAAGCCTATCTCAAGACCGGCACCCCCCTGCCCTGCGACCTGACGTTCGTCATCGAGGGCGAAGAAGAAGTCGGCAGCGAACACCTCGCTAAATTCCTGAAGGCGAACCGGGCCGAACTGCAGTGCGAGGCCATCATCGTCTCCGACACCGGCATGCCGGACAAAGATCATCCGGCGCTGACCTACGCGCTGCGCGGGATCATCGCCTTCGAGATCACGTTGCACGGCCCGGCGCGCGACCTGCATTCGGGCATCTTCGGCGGCGCGGTGGACAACCCGGCGATGGCGCTCAGCCAGTTGTTGGCGAAATTGCGGGACAAGAACGGCCGCATCGCCATCCCGCACTTCTACGATGACGTCAAACCGCTTTCGGCCTACGAACGGAAAGAGTTCAAGCGATTGCCGATCACCGATCGGGAGCTGCAGCAGTTGACCGGGGTGAAAAAAATGTTCGGCGAACGCGGTTGGACGCCGATGGAACAGCGCAGTGCGCGGCCGACGTTCGAGATCAACGGTTTGACCAGCGGTTACCAGGGCGAAGGCAGCAAGACGATCGTGCCCGCCTGGGCCCGCGCCAAGATCACCTGTCGCCTGGTGCCTGACCAGCGGCCGGAACGCATCCGCAAGCTCGTGTGCGACCATCTCAAGAAGATCTGTCCGCCGACCGTCCGGCTCGAGATCGACGCCGGGCACGGCGCGGAGGCGTACCTGGTGTCGCCGACCAGCGACCATGCGCAGGCGGCGTTGCGGGCATTGCGGATGGCGTTCGACCGTGAACCGGTCCTGTTGCGCGAAGGCGGCTCCATCCCGATCGTCAACGATTTCAAAAAAGTCCTCGGGGCCGATACCTTGTTGCTGGGATTGGGATTGCCGGAAGACAACGCGCATTCGCCCAACGAAAAATTCGACCTGGATTGCTTCGAGAACGGCCAGCGGATGAGCGCGTACTTGTGGCAGGAACTGGCCGCCGGCAAGTGATCGTTATCCCGGGCGGGGGATTTCTTGTCCGATGCCTTTGTCGCTCAGGGATAACAGATAGTTTGCGCACGGCGTGCCTTCGCCTTGACTGCCATTCCAGTTTATTTCAGCGTGAAGGCATGAAATTATTCCGGAACAAGATCTTCATCGCCTCCATTTGGATCGCAATCGTGGCCACGGTCCCGGCGGCGGCCGGCGAGCTTAAGATCCAAGGCCGTGTTGAAAGTGCTTATGGCCACGGTCCCTTGCCGATCGGTGTCAGCGCAATCCTCGCCGTCGTTTCGGTCCCGTCAACCGTTGACGTTTATGCGGTGGTCCCGCTGCAATCCTATGGGACGAACCAAACGTCCGGGCTGGTGTTGGTCACTCAAACGGTCACGGATGAAAATGGCAGGTTCAGCGTCGATGGCTTGAAGCGTGGGAACTATCTCATCACCATCATGCCCGATGATCCGGCCACCTTTGGGCCGGCCCAAACGATCCTGTCGGTTCCCACCGCCCCGACGCGCTCCGGCGGCCCTGACGGAACGCTCAATTTCTTTGTCCCTTATTTTGGACCGGTCGCGCTTTGATGGTCCCACCCTGGAGGACGTGCCAGCGCCGCGTCAGCGTTCTGGCTGACCTAACGCTGCCAACAATTCCACCCGCAACCGTTCGAGCGGCAGCCCGACCACGTTGCTGTAGGAACCGGAGATCTCCGAGACGATCAGGTCGCCGTGCTCCTGGATTGCATAGGCGCCGGCTTTATCCAGCGGATTGATCTTCTTCAGGTAGTTGCGGATCTGGTCTTCGCCCAGTGGACGGAACGTCACGTCGGTGCCGACGGCAAAAAGCTTTTCGCTGTGGGTGCGTTGATGGATCAGGCTGACGCCGGTGACGACCTGGTGGGTCTTGCCCTGGAGTTGGAGCAACATCTGGGTGGCTTCCTCGAGGTTCTTCGGTTTGCCGAAGACTTTCCGGTCCAGGAACACCAGCGTGTCGGCGCCGAGGACGAGGGCGTCAGGGTTTTTCTTGGCCACCGACCGCGCCTTGCGATGGGCGTTGAGCTGGCACAGCTCGCGGGGAGAAAGCTGGTCATCGTAGATCTCCCTGGGGTCGCTCGAGATGACCTGGAATTCCAGCTCCAATTGCCGCAGGAGCTCCGCTCGTCGCGGAGACGCAGAAGCCAAAATGACCGGCGGCACGCTCACGAGGGCAATGTATGCGGGATTCGGGAATTGTCGAGAGCCTATCCATCTGGCGGCGATCCGGCAGAGCGCCGCCAGGGTTGAGCACTCAAAAACTGCAGCCGTTTACGGGTCGCCGCTGCGATTTTGAACCTTGAACCCCGGACCTTGAACTATGAAACTCGTTTGGTGCAGAGCGACCGCCACATCGTCAACATCGCCCTCGTCGGGTTTATGGGCACGGGCAAGACCTCCGTCGCCCGGCTGGTCGCCGAACAATTGCATTTCGAATACCTGGACACCGACGACTTGATCCAGGCGGCGACGGGCAAGACCATCACCGACATCTTCAAGCACGACGGCGAAAAGACTTTCCGCGCCATGGAGGAAAAGGTCGTCGAAGATCTTGGCCACCGGAAGAAAACCGTCATCTCCGCCGGCGGCGGCCTGCCGATCAACCCGCAGAACCTGGCCAACCTGAAGAAACATGCGCTGGTCGTCTGCCTGTGGGCGTCGCCGGAAAAGATCTGGGAACGGGTGAAGAACCAGTCGCATCGGCCGTTATTGCACGATGAAAACCCGCAGCAGAAGATCCGCGAACTGCTCGCCGCGCGCGAACCGTTCTACAAAAAGGCCGACGTCCTGTTGAACACCGAACTCCGGTCGCTCCGCGAGGTCGCCCAACAGGTCGTCCACCAGTTCCGTCTCGAGTCCACCCGCCGATGAAAGAACAGATCCGTCAGCGCGCCCTGGCCCTGGGCTTTGACGATTGCCGGTTCACTTCCGCGGACGTCCCGTCCACCGCCGCCGAGTTCCAACGATGGATCGACGAAAAGAAATTCGGCGAGATGAGCTGGCTCGAGCGGAACGCCGAAAAGCGCGTCGAACCCCAAAAGGTCCTGGCCAACGCCAAAAGCATCATCTGCCTCGCCGCCAGCTATCACTCGGATATTCCGCACTCCGCATTCCGCGCTCCGCATTCCGGCATCATCGCCCGATACGCCCGCTTTGACGACTACCACGATGTATTGGCCGAACCGCTGAAGATGTTGAGCGCCTTCGTCGACGAGATCGGCGGCGGACCGACCCGTTCTCTCTGGTACGTCGACACCGGTCCCCTGCTCGAACGCGACCTCGCCCAGCGCGCGGGCATCGGGTTCATCGGCAAGCATACCAACGTCATCAGCCGCCGGTTCGGCAACTGGATCTTTCTCTCGGAGATCATCACGACGCTCGCGCTCGAGCCCGATCCGTCGGAGAGGAATCATTGCGGCAAATGCACCCGTTGCATGACCGCCTGCCCGACCAACGCCATCCCCGCCCCGTTCCAACTCGACGCCCGCCGTTGCATCTCCTACCTGACGATCGAACTGAAAGGTTCTATCCCCGTCGAATTGCGGCCTGCGATCGGCAACCGCATCTACGGATGCGACGATTGTCTCGCCGCCTGTCCATGGAACAAATTCGCCCGGGAAGGCCGCCTGATGAAACCGCATGCGCGCGAAGGTCTGGAGCAACCGGACTTATTGGGATTGCTGGCGTTGGACGAGGCGGGATTCAAGCAACGTTTCGCCGGTTCACCCATCCTGCGCACGAAACGGCGCGGTCTGCTGCGGAATGTCTGCGTGGCCCTGGGCAACGTCGGCGATCGCTCCGCCCTCCCGGCCCTGGAAAAAGCGGCGCAGGATCGCGAGCCGTTGGTAGCCGAACATGCCCGGTGGGCGATCGAACGGATTGGATCACGTCAGCCGTCGCATTGACACAGGGCCGACGAACGAGGTACATGTGGCTTCGATCAATCCCGAACATTCCAAATCATCCATGCTTGACCCGCGCCGCTGGTCCAACTCCGGCCGCGTGGCGGGTGCGGCTTTTTTGGTCATTCTTTTGCCCGTGCTCTGGTACGGTCCCTGGGTCCCGCTGGTCGACCTGACTGCCTTCGTCGGCCTGGACAGCTACCCGCCGCGCCTCTCCTATGGCCCGCATCATTATTACATTTTCCAGATCACCTACATCCTGCCCTTGGCATTGTCCCGCATACTGACGGACCTTGGCATCCCCGTTTCCGCGCAGGTATCGATTTTTTATCTGGCGCAGGCCCTGGTCTTTTTTGGTGTGATCTGGCGGGTCCTGGAATTGCTTGTGCCGGAGACGCGCCTGCGCGCCATCTTTATCGCCCTGGGCACCCTCGCCTTTTGGAACGGGCTCTTCCTTTGGGGTGGTCCTTTGGCTTTTTCCCTGAGCGCCGCCTTGCTGGCGGTGGCCACATTCCTCAGCCTGCGTGAAGCAGCTTGTCCCGATAAAAGCGCCGGCGGTCTGATCGCGTGCCTGGTTCTATTGGCAGTCGCCAGCCATCCGTTTGGCGTCCTGTTTGCAGCGATCCTGGTCATGGTCCGGTTCCTGTTCCTCGCCCGCTCCCGATTTCACAGCGTGGGTATGCTGGTCATCCTGTTCCTCTATCAAATCGCCATCATCCGCGAAAATCCGGAACCCATTCCCGGGCAGGTCGCGCTCCGGCTGTTTTCATGGTATCCCGAAGACCTTTTTGACCGTATCAATGACCTCCTTAACCGCGATGTGACGGTCACCAACGGTGTGTTCGGCGCCGTGCCGCCAGCCCTGGTCCTCTATTTTGTTGTCCTGGGTTTCGTTCATCTGGTCGGATTCATCTGCTCGCCCGTGGTGGCCGTGATCGCCAAAGAAGCCCCGGCGCCAAGGATGCTCGCCACGTTGAACACCCTCGTGCTCCTCCTTTACCTGTTCGCCCATGACGGTGTCCTGATCTCGATGTGGTCGCAGCGCATCCTGAGTTTTTGTTCCCCCATTACTTTTACCGCAGGCATCGTCGCGCCGCTCTACCTGTTCCGTCGGTGGCGATCCCACAAAAGCGGAGCGTCCGCCGGAGCGTTTCTTCGCCTCCGACAGGCGTTCCCGATCGCGCTCCTGGCGCTCGTGCTGGCCGCCGAATTGCCGATCCTCCGATTGGGTCGCTCGGTCGCTAAAAACTACCAGCGGACCCGGGAAACGTTGCTGGCCACCGGGGTGCATGATTCGCTGCTGGTGGTTTCCGATCCCGAGATCCGTCCGTTCTATCTGCAGTGTGTTCCCTACCTTCTTTTCAGCGACCCCGAGATCGTCCGGCGCCATCTCCTTTTGTACACCCCGTGGCATACGCAACCCCGACATCCGTCACGCCTGGCGGAGATGCAATCCGAAGGCGGGCGGCCGCGCTATCAGGCGCAATTTTTTATGGAAGGTGACGAAGTCGCCGTCCGCCTTGTCCCACTAAAGGATAGAACGGACATAATGACTAAATAATGACGAATCCTCAGGAGAGAACGGCATTTGGTATCAGGCATTCATTAGTCATCAGGATTTAGAAATCAGTCATCCCGCCCCCCCCCGGGCGGTCATATCCGCTTGCGCGCCACGCCGGTGTCGATCGCGGCATCCTGCACCGCGGTCGCCACCCGGTGGACGACGTCACGGTTGAACACGCTCGGCACGACGTATTCCGCGTTCAACTGTCCCGGCGGTACGCAGCTCGCGATCGCATAGGCCGCGGCCAGCTTCATCTCTTCCGTGATCCTGGTCGCCCGGACGTTCAATGCGCCGCGGAAGATGCCCGGAAAGGCGAGGACGTTGTTGATCTGGTTGGGATAATCGCTGCGGCCGGTGGCGACGATGAATGCCTTCTCAGCCGCTTCTTCCGGCATGATCTCGGGGACCGGGTTGGCCAGGGCGAACACGATCGGTTTCGCCGCCATCCGCCTGATCTCTTTGGCGCCCAGCAAACGCGGCCCGGAAACGCCGATGAACACGTTCGCCCCTTTCAAGGCGTCTTCGAGCGATCCTTTCACGCCGGCCGGATTGGTGTTCCTGGCCAGCCAGAGCTTCGCTTCGTTCAAGTCGTCCGCGCGGCTTTCCTCGATGATGCCTTTGCGGTCACAGATCAAAATATTTTTGGCGCCGGCGCCCAACAGGATCTTCGCGATGGCGGTGCCCGCCGCCCCGGCCCCGGCGATGACGATCTTGAGCTGCGACATCTTCTGTTTGGTGAGCCGCAACGAATTCAGCAACGCCGCCAGCACCACGATGGCCGTCCCGTGCTGGTCGTCATGGAACACCGGGATGTCCAGCCGCTCCTGCAATCGCTGTTCCACCTCGAAACAACGCGGCGCGGAGATGTCCTCGAGATTGATGCCGCCAAAACCGACCGAACAAGCCGCGACGATGTCCACGATCTCATCGACCTTCTTCGTGTTCAGGCAGATCGGATAGGCGTCGACGTTGGCGAATTCCTTGAACAACATCGCCTTTCCCTCCATCACCGGCATGGCTGCCTCCGGGCCGATGTCGCCCAGTCCCAACACCGCGGTGCCGTCGCTCACCACCGCCACGGAATTGCCTTTGATCGTCAATTGCCACGCCTTTTTCGGGTTTTCGGCGATCGCCATGGAGACCCGCGCCACGCCGGGCGTGTAGGCCAGCGATAACGTCTCCCGCGTGGTCAGCGGCAATTTATTCTGGATGCCGATCTTGCCGCCGAGATGCGCCAGGAACACCCGGTCGGACACGTGGATGATGCTGACTTTCTCGACGTCGCTGACGGCATGGACGATCTGCTGGACGTGGTCCTCGTCGCGGGCACGGACGGTGACGTCGCGCGTCATCGTCCGGGTGTCGGAGGAAACGATGTCCACGGCGCCGAGGTCGCCGGCGATCCGGCCGATGGCGGTGGTGATGCGGGAAAACATGCCGATGCTGTTGGGATAATTCAACCGCATCGTGAAGGTGTAACTGGCGGACGGTCCGGCGTGGTTGGTTTTCATAGGCGACAGGACCTGGCTTTCAGATCGCCTGCCAAGTTATCGCCTCTTGCCGCTGCCCTGCTCGTCCTCTATTGGCCGATGCCCACCCGGGATTGGTATAAAAATAAATGACTGATTCCTAAACTATGATGACTAAATAAGGACGAAGCGGCGTTAGGAATGAGGGATCAGGCATTTCCCCTCGGGCGCTCTATTCAGGGATGGTCTTCAATTCCGTCTCGCCATTGATCATGGCGTGGCCGGCCAGCTCGGCGCGGATCGCCTTGACGTCGTCAGCCTCGACGGGTTCGGCCTTGTTGCCCCAGGAAGAACGGATGTAGGTCAGCACGGCGGCCAGGTCTTTGTCGTTCAACCCGGCGCCCATGGCGGCCATCGACGCGTTCCAGGACTGGCCTTTCACGGTCACCGGGCCGTTCAAACCGGCCAGCGGGATCTCGGTCAGGCGTTTGAAGCCTTTGGTGAGGACCCATTCCGACCCGGCCAGCGGCGGCGCTTTGCCCGCCATCCCCATGCCGTCGGCGCCATGGCACGTCCCGCAAACGGCATCGTAAACCTGCTTGCCATGCAGACGCTCGGCTTCCGCACCGGCCAGGGGCTGGTACATCTGCACCTGCTCCGCGTTCGCATACGGACCGTAAACCCGCGCGTCAAACCATCCGCTGTGATGGTCAAAATAGACGCCGGCCAGGAAGATCAATGTCACCGTCAACGAAATGACCCAGATCGGGACCATCGGATGCGCGGTCGCGTGCGGTTTCGGATTGGAAATATCGTGGTTCATTTGGGTTCAGCAGCCGCTACCGGCGCGTTCGTCGGCGTCGCGGCGGGTCCGGCCGTCGTGAACGGCGCTTCGTACAGCGGCACGTCCGCCCGCAGGCTCAACAGATAAGCAACCAGGTTCTTCGCATCCTCGGTCGGCACGACCTCATAACCGGCGGGCGGGGCAAAAGTGCCGGTGAGCGGCAATGCGTCCGGCGACGGCGTCGCCCCGATCTTCCGGGTCTCGAACAGGAAATGGAACGGCGGCATGGCCGATTTCTCGACCGTCGAACGCGGCGCGTAAAGGTGGCGCAATTGGATCCCGGCATCGGCCAGGCGCACGCCGACGTTGGCCAGGTCCGGCCCGGCCCGGAGATTGCCGAGTTGCACCGGGTAATCCCAGAGATAATCCGCCGCCACGCTGCGGCGGATGCCCCAGCCGCGGGAAATATCGGATCCGACCGCGCTGATATGGATCTCGGCTTTGCCGCCGGCGGTCGAGATCTTGTCCGCGGCCACGTCAGCGGTTTCTTTGGTCACGCCCCGCAACAACGTCTTCGGCAGATCGTTCGCGCTGAATTCGCCGCCCGCCGGGGCGATCTCTTTCAACACCTCGGCGACGGCATCCGGTTTCTTGCCGGCGCCCATCAAAACCAGTTCACAGGCGGCCCCTTCCTGCCGGACCTGTTCGGTATGGCAGGCGGCGCAGCCGTTGGCGCGGTAGACCTGCAGTCCGAGCGTCGCGTTGCCGGTGCGCTGGACGGGATAGGTCTCGGTCGAGTTCAGGACGAGGGTCTGTTTGGCCGTGCCGAGCTGCGAGATCGAGCCGAAGACAAAACCGCCGAACGACGCGCCGAGCGCGACGAACACCGCGAGGAAGATAGGCAGGCTGCTTTTCACGAGCGGACCTCCTTGATCTCAAGCGGCGCGGTCGCCGCGGCGAGGCAGGTTTTCAGCAAACCAAATTTCCATCGGGCGGTCATGACCAAGATGTTCGCGGCGAACAACAGGCTGCCGGCCAGCAGGAACAGCAGGCCCGTCGTGCTGACGCGGAAGGCCACCAGCGTCGCCGCCGAAGCCTGTTCAAACCCGATCTTCGGGTCGGCCAGTTTCATGCCCTGGACGACGCCCGCGGCCGCCAGCGACCCGACGAGCAGCGCCAGGCCGGCGATGAAGCACCAGTGCTGGAAGCGGACGACCTTCGGATACGGCAGTTCAAATCCCATCACCCGCGGCAACAATTCATACGCGGCGCCGAGGACGACGACCGCGAAGAACCCGAGCAACTGCAATTGGGTTTGCGCCGGGCCGAACCAGGTGAATTCGACGGTCCGGCTGAAGTGCGGGCAGGCCTGGACGATGTAAAGCGCGCTCGACAGCACGAACGCGGCGGTGCCGAACTTGAGGTAACAGAACGGCCCGCCTTTGCACTGCGCATGGGAGCCGCGAACGGTCTTCAGCGTGATCTTGGCGATGGCGACGATCGGCACGATGACCAGCGCCGCGGCGACGGTGCTCAGGGCCGGCAACCAGGCCGGGACCGGCGCGCCCTGCGGGATGCCGCACCAGGTGCCGAAAATGATCAGCGTCCAGAACGCGAACAGCGCCAGGTAATGGTTGTACAACATCCGCCCGGCGAATTTCGGCAGGAAATAGAACGCGATGCCGACGCCCACAAGCGCCAGCCAGACGAACAACAGGTTGTTCGTGTACCACCAGTCGATCACCGCCTGGGCCGCGCCGCGCACGGGACAGATCACGAGGAAGAAATTCGCCGCCGCATAGATCCACGGGAACCACAGCATCGCCGCCAGCAGGAACCAATGCGACACGTGCAGTTCGCGATGATGCCGCCAGCCGAACGTGCCGAAGATCGAGAGGGCGACCAGCACGAACGCCGCCAGCAACAGGACCGAGGCGATGCGCGGATATTCGAGCCAGGTGAACCCGGTGCTTTCCCCGGCCAGGATGGCGATCGTCCCGCCGATCACGCCGAGATGCCACAGGTTCGCGCCGACGACCGGCAACAACGGCAGGCACAACGGCGCCTGGCTGAGGCGCACGAAGACCCAGAGCACCACGCCCAGGGCCGCGGGGATGCAAAAACCATACAGGATCAGGTCATTGGCCGCGGGCTGCAACCGGCCGTAGGTCAGGCAGGCACAATCGGCGAACAGGTCCGGCTTGTGGAACGTGAGCGACGCGAGGACGGACAACGCGAGCCCGGCGACGAGCCAGAGGGCCGCGCCCCCGAACAGCGCGAGCAACGGCACGCGACAGGACGCGTCCATCTCCGACACAGCGCACAGTTTTTGTTCGTTCGCGTTCATTCGTATTTGTTCGGCTTCGGGGCGGAATTGGTCGGCGCCGGCGCGGCGGCTTTTTCAGCGCGGGCGATGAGGTCGGCGCGCGCCCTGGCCGGGTCCTGCCCTTCACGGGCGGCGATCTCCATGGCGGTCTCGATCGACAGCCGGACGATCCCGCGCGGTTCGTCGGCCCAGCCGGCGTGATCGAGCTGCGCGGTCTCCGTTTTGCGGATCTCGGCCAGCGCCTTGCTGATGACGGCGCCGCGGTCGGCGTCGATCGCCGGCGCTTGCACGGAAAATTCGACGGCGGCGATCAATCCCAGGAAGATCACCAGCGCGAGGACGAACCCGATGGCGGCCCCGGAGGCGCGGTTGACGTTCTGGTGGTTCATCGGTCGCCTCCTTCCGCCGGGAGCGTGTCCGGCATCTCCTCGGGTTCGAGGGTATGGCCCATCGCTTCGAGCACGCGGGGATCGCGTTGCGGATACGGCGGATGGCTCACGAATTTTTTCAGGAACACCCACGCCAGGAACCCGCCCATCAGCATCAGGCAGCCGAGCTGGACCGGCAGCCAGGCCCACGGATAACCATGCCGGTTGAAGGCCGGCAGCGTGTTGAAGGCGAGGTCGACAAAATTCATCACCCACGCCCACGCGCACACGGGCAGCATGACCTTGAAATTGGTCTTCACCTTCACCGGCAGCAGGATGAAGAACGGCAGGAAGAAATGGCCGACGATCAGGAACATGCTCCAGCCCCACCACGAGCCGTTCTCGCGGATGACATAGTAGAACGTTTCTTCCGGCATGTTCGCGTTCCAGACGACGAAATATTGCGCGAACTCGGCGTACGCCTGGAACAGCGTCAGCGCGAAGAACAGGACGCCGATGAAATAGAACTGATGGTCATGCAACACCCGGTCGAGGATGCGCTGGCGTTGCAGGAGGACGGCCAGGAGGTACATCGTCGCCAGCGAGATCCACGCGCAGTTGGCGAAGAAATAAACGCCGTAGATCGCCGAGAACCATTGATGCTGCAACGCCTTCATCCACAACGCGGCGGCGAAGGTGAGCGACAACGACAGCGCCACGATCCCCCACCCCGAGTGGAACCGCATCCGGTGCGTGCACAGCGGGTCGCCGGTGACGTCCTGTCGCAACGACCAATAGCTCAATCGCGACGACAGCAGCCACCAGATGCCGAAGAAGATCGCCGACGTGATGATGAAGCCGCCGAAGGTGAACACCGGCCAGCGCGCCTGGATGAGTTCGTCGGTCACCGGCAGGGTCAGCCAATGATAGATCCGCGGCGCGAGGGCGACGATCGGCAGGAACAGGAGCGCCATCCACGGGAACAGGAGCGAGCCGATATGTTCGCAGAACCGGCGGGTGGCGACCGACCAGCCGGCGTCGGTCAGGTGATGCACCGTCACCCAGAACAAACAGCCCAGGGTGAGCGTCAGGTAGAACATGAACGCGAGCAGCCAGGCCAGGCCGAATTGCGTGCCGCTGATATTGCCGAAATCCGCGTCCTTGCCCTGGGCCAGGCTCACGATCAGGCCGATAAGGGACAGGATGCCGCCCACGACCATCAAAACAGCCGGCGCTTTCCGCCAGCGGGACAGGTCCAGCGGCGGCGGCAATGGGGTGGTTTCGTTGCTCATGGTCTATTTGTAGGCGGCGCGTTGGTCGGCCGGCAAATCGTCAGCCGTGCCCAGGCGGCTCAACTGCAGCGCGCGCAGGTACGCGACGACCGCCCAGCGGTCTTCCGTGCCCAACATCGGGCCGTAGGCGCCCATCAATCCTTTGCCGTTGCTGATCGTGTTGAACACCTCGCCGTCGGGCATCACGATGGCCCGTTTCTCGTGCAGGCTCACCACCGCCGGCATGTCGCCGATCTTCCTGGTGATGCCGTTGCCGTCGCCGAGCCGGCCGTGGCAGGGCGAACAATAGATGTCGAACCGTTCCCGCCCGCGCGCGAGCAGCGTCGCGTCGACCTTCAACGGGTTCAATTCCACGAAATTGGTCTTGCCGGCGACGCGGCCGGTATTGACCGGCGAATCTTCGAACGGATACACGGCGCCGTTGGCGGTCTGGATCGGCGTGCCCCGGGCGATCGTGCCGTCCGGCGGCAATTGCGAGCTGACCCCGTTGGCGAACAGGTCGAACGGCTTCTGCGGCCGCAATTTCAACTGGCGGTCCATGTCCGAGAACACTTCGATGGGCGGTTTCCGCGAGAGACGGCCCTGCAGGCCGGCGATGCCGACGAGGGCGGCCGAAAGGACGATGACGACGACGAGGATGGCGATGAGGTAACGCATCAGTCGGCCTCCACGATCTCGATGTGCGCGCCGCCGATCGATTCGAGCAGCCGGCGGGTTTCGGTGACGGAAAATTTCGGGTCGTTCGCGCCGATCACCAGGAAAAACTTGTCGCGCGTGGCCAGCGAGAACCGTTCGTTCTTGAAGAGCGGATGATGCCAGCGCGGGAGCTGGTTGGTGGCGAACATGCCGATGAGCGCGCCGATGGCGCCGCCCATGATG
>Ga0068859_100004433_pt1 | contig 14323 bp, 15 predicted proteins | sample KBSSwiS22_FD_66585 | JGI IMG/M metagenome (GOLD analysis project Ga0068859, IMG submission 66585) | Switchgrass rhizosphere microbial communities from Kellogg Biological Station, Michigan, USA - KBS Switchgrass S2-2 | ecosystem: Host-associated > Plants > Roots > Rhizosphere > Soil ...
ATCGCCGAGCCCGATCCAGACAGCGAAGCATACAAAGCCCCGCTCCGTTCGAGCACACGCTTAACCTCACGCAGTTCGGGATACTTAGGAAAGACGACTCGTTCGAAGTCGTTTTCGATCCCGGTACGGACAAGGTCGAGAAGCGGAGTCTCGGCCCGGCCTCCGCGCTTATTGCCGGAGACACCGGATAAAGCTGACTCACTCAGCCAGGAAGATAATCGTCGGCTGAACTCATTCATTCTATCGGAGGGATCAGCAACGGTCAATTTAGAAACACTGTTGGTGGGGAGACGGGCGGTGCCCCCGCCTGTCTTGGTCGAACAAAGCCCGACAGCTCCCTCAGAAACTGCAAGATCCCAATCCCTAAATGCCTGCGGAGTAGAAACCGCCACCTCCGGAGTAGCAATCAAGCAAGCCGTAGAAGGCAAGTCCGGCAAGGGAAAAACCTCCTCCCCCCGCCCAACACCCAAACAAGTCCCGCCAACAAGAAACAGCGGCAAATCCGACCCAACCTCAGCCGCAATCCGCAACCGTTCGGAACCAGAAAGTCGTTTCCTCAAAGCCCGCTCCAAAGCCGACAAGGCCCCGACAGCATTCCCCGAAGCCCCGCCCAACCCGCCCTGCACGGGCAGAGACTTCTCAATCTCAATCACCACACGCCCGCGAACCCCCAGCAGCGACATGGCCCGATCCACAATCCGCCAGCAGGTATTCGAATCATCCTTAGGAACGCGCGAATCCTCGGACCGAATCTCAATCCCTGTCCCAAGCCCAACGGAAACCCGAATGACATCATGCAGGCCAACGATCTGATACACAGTCCGCAAATCATGAAATCCATCCGGACGCGCAGCCCCAATGCATAACCCAAGGTTGATTTTGGCGAAAGATCGAACGGTAACAGGCATGTCACCGCATTTAATCATAAGCGGCGCAAATCGGAGTTCACTTGCGTATACTTTCCGCCAAGGAATCTGGCTTGCGAGGATTTGATCCCTTTTCGGATATCCCACTCGTATGGGAAATCCTCGGTTTAGCCGCTTTTGCGCTCACTGCCATTGCCGCATGGTTGAGAAGCCGAGGCCGATCACGCTATCTCAACCTTATTGAAAGACGACCAAGTTCGGTGGCTTTGGAAACTAACCTGACTGGAGGTAGTGATTTGCGACATGTACAAACTTTATGTCTTCCTGCTGACCTTGTTGTTTTGCCAAGCCACCGTCGCACAAACGACTGTCTCCTTCCCAACCGAAGACGGAGGCGAAATCTACGCGGACATTTATGGAAAGGCAACGAAAGCGGTCGTTCTAGCCCACGGAGGCCGCTTCAACAAGGAAAGTTGGCAGAAACAAGCACTCCTACTTGCCGACGCAGGGTTCCAGGTATTAGCACTCAATTTTCGCGGCTACGGTAAATCTCACGGCCCCGGTGATTCTGCCCCCATGAATGCTCCGCTTCACCTGGATGTATTGGCGGCGGTCCGCTATTTGCACCAAACGGGCGCGAAGAGCGTATCCATCGTGGGAGGCAGCATGGGTGGAGGCGCAGCGGCTGATGCATCCATTGCCTCACAACCGGGTGAAATCGATCGCTTGGTCTTACTTGGTGCTTCCCCCAATGGCGCAGCGGAAAAAATCAAATCGCCTATCTTGTTCATAGTGGCTCGTGATGATGCCAGCGGGGACGGCCCCCGTCTGCCCGGAATTCAAAAACAATACGAACAAGCGCCGCAACCGAAAGAGTTGATCATTCTCGATGGCTCCGCGCACGCGCAATTTCTCTTTCAGACGAACCAGGCAGACCGGGTAATGCAGGAAATCCTTCGCTTCCTGACCAAGTGAAGCCCGAACTTAGGCGAGGATTGTAACTTTTCGCTTGAAAATCGCCGGATTCTGGGATCTCATGTTGCCCCCATGAACGACTTTCCCTGGCAAAACCTGCTGGTTCGGGTAGGAATGCCTCTCGCGATCGTTGTGCTGTACCGTGTACTGGTTCCCATCCTCCGTGCGCGCAAGGATGGAACCGCCAACGCCTGGCCGCAGACAAGCGGCTATGCCGAGCACACGTGCGTCACAACCATTCATGTAGCCGGTGGAGGAGATCAATGGGTTGGCGAGGTTGCATACTCTTACCGGGCGGAAGGCGAGTATTACACCGGCCTACTCCAGTTTCCCACCACTACCGAGAAACAAGCCGAACGGTCAATCGAAGGATGGAAAGGACTTCAGCTGATTGTGCGCTACCACCCGAACAAACCATCGGAATCGCACATCATTCTGGACGAGCAGCCCCCACGGATTCCAGCTGCGTGAGCGCTATTGATTGAAAACAAGGGCTCCCAACATGGGAGCCCTTAGTTTTCTAACACTCACAAATCAAATCTTACGCGGTGAGTTTTCTGCCGATTTCGGCCGTGCTCTCCTGATTGCGTGTTCCAACCGGCAAAATCATCGGCACACGCCGCCGGTATTCGGCATATTCAGGATGAAACCGAACCAGATCTCGTTCTTCAAACTGGATGGCAATGAGTATGTACGCGGTGGAAGCAATGGCATAAACCAGATGTGCTGCAGTCATCACCGGTGCAGCCCAGGCCACCAGAAGCCATCCCACATACAACGGATGCCGCACCAGCCGATATGGCCCCGGCGTGCGGAATCCAGGCGCTGTGTACGGCTTGCCAGTTAAGTACAGCCACACCTGACGCAATCCAAACAGATCGAAATGGTTGATGAGGAACGTGGTTACCAGCACGGTCAACCAACCGAAACCGTACAGCCCCTCGAGAACCGCCCACCCCAAGCGGTTCTCGACGCTCCAAATGTTGCCACCCATTGGCTGCCACTTCCAAAACAGCAACAGCAAAGCCAGGCTGGAAAACAAAACGTAAGTGCTGCGCTCGACCGGTGCTGGCACAATTCCGGTCCACGCCCTCTTAAACCACTGGCGCGCCATGAGGCTATGCTGCAGCGCGAACACAGCTAACAATGCAGCATTGACAGCCAGCGCGGTCACAAACGGCAATTCGCGGCCCGAATCAATGGACTTCGGCACCGCAAAATTTCCAATGAAACCAATGGCGTACAGGAATGTCGCCAGAAATATCACATAGCAAACCACACCATAGACAAACGATGTAATCCGTCGAAACATGTCTCCCCCTTCAAAAACAAGGCAAAATCCTGAGAAATGAAAAGCACTCTCGCGGCACAATAGCGATTGCTTCTGTTCGGTTGTTGTGTCACAAAGGTACGATCAAGGCTGAATTGAAGTCATGGGAGTTTGCCGGGATTTCTCTGGGAAAATGGCGGCACGACAGGCAGGAGCATAGAAAGCAGTCTCATGGAACAGAGCGTCCGTTTTGCCGGTCATCGCTTCGACTTCGATAGTGGACGTCTATGGTCCGGCATGCGCGAAGTCCGCCTCACGCCAAAAGCATCCGCTGTCCTCAAAGTGCTGGTCATGCACGCAGGCGAACCGGTCACAAAAGACGCTTTGTTTGCGTCTGTGTGGGGAGACACAGCGGTCAGTGATGACGCACTTACATCCTGCATTCAAGAATTGCGGAAGGCACTCGCCGATGATGCCAAGCAACCCCGCTTCATCGAAACACGGCACCGCCGCGGCTATCAGTTCGTAGCGCAACTCGCCGGCGCTCAGGCCGAGGCGACTGCCGCAGGGGAACCGATATCGGACATCACATCCATCGCTGTGCTTCCATTCGCCGACATGAGTCCGGACCGCGATCAGGACTATCTCTGCGAAGGCTTGGCCGAAGAGTTGATCAACGCACTCACTCACATCGATGGCCTTCGCGTGGCTTCTCGAACCTCATCATTTCAATTTCGCAATACCGGCGCCGACATTCGCGAAGTCGGGCGACAGTTATCGGTCGGTGCCTTGCTCGAAGGCAGCGTTCGCAAAGTCGATGATCGCCTGCGCGTGACGGTGCAGCTCATAGAAGTTGCTTCGGGCTATCACCGCTGGTCGCAGCGCTTCGACCGCAAACTCGATGACGTTTTTGCCATCCAGGATGAAATCGCGGAAAGCGTAGTGACCTCCCTGCGTGGAACTATGCTGAGCCAGCGTGAAAAGCAGGCCCTGGTCCGGCCGCATACCGGCACCGAGGCCTACGAATACTATTTGCGCGGCTTGCATTGTCTTCCCCGCCTGACGAGACCTGACCTCGCAACCAGCGCCCGGATGTTCGAACGCGCCATTGAGCTGGATCCCAGCTACAGTCCCGCCTTTGCCGGACTGGCCATGGTGCACGCCACGCTGTATGAGTGGTTCGGCGCGCAGGCGGACGACCTGGCAGCGGCGGAACGTGCCAGCCGTAAAGCGTTAGAACTTACGTCCGACCTGGCAGAAGCCCATGTAGCGCGAGGGTGCGCACTGGCTTTATCACGCCACTACAACGAAGCCTTCAAAGAATTTGAAGACGCGATCCGTCTCAATCCCAACGTGTTCGATGCCTATTACTATTTCGCCCGCGCCAGCTTTGCCATTGGCAACATCGAGCGATCTGCCGAATTGTTTGGCAAAGCCGCCCAGACTCGTCACGAAGATTTTCAGAGTCCCATGCTTCAAGCACAGGCGCTTCGCATGTTGGGCCGCCAGGAGGAAACACGAGGGGCGGAGCGAGAAGGTATTGACCGGGCGGAACGCGCATTGAAATTAAACCCCAGTGATGTTCGTGCTCTTTCATTGGGCGCGGGGACACTGTTTCACAGCGGCCAGCCAGAACGCGCTCTGGAGTGGTCGCGCCGCGCCCTCGAACTAAATCCACACGATATGGGCAGTTTGGTAAATGCCGCCTGTTTGCATGCAAAGCTTAAGCACAAGGAAGAGGCAATTAATTTACTGGAGCGCGTATTCGCGCGAGGTTGGGGTAAACGTGATTGGGTCGAACACGATCCTGATTACGACATCCTGCGCGACGATCCGCGTTTCCAAAGGATGCTGGAGAAATTGAAGTGAGCCGATGGCTGCTGCTGATCGCCGCAGCGGTGGTTGCCATCATCACTTTATCTTTGCACCCAATCGCACAGCCGCTCTCTTATCACGACTTCGCGGACCATCGCGCCTGGCTTGGTATTGCTAACTTCGGGGATGTTGTTTCAAATGTTCCCTTCGCAATTGTCGGCCTTTGGGGGCTGGTGTTCATCAGCACGCTGAACCCTCCGAATTATGGCAATCACTTCGCCGATCCATCCGAGCGTTGGCCGTACCTATGCGTATTTTTCGGCCTGATCCTGACCGCGTTCGGCTCGTCTTTCTATCACCTGGCGCCAGACAACGAGCGCCTCGTCTGGGACCGCCTGCCTATGACGGTTGTCTTCATGACCATGGCCGCAGCCGTGATGGTTGAGCGCATCAGCCTTCGCGCAGGATTATGGCTATGGCCGTTTCTGCTCACCATAGGTATCGCGAGTGTCGAGCAATGGCACTACAGCGAAGTTCATGGCCGTGGCGATCTGCGGTTTTACGCGGCCGTACAGGTTTACTCAGCATTGGTCTTGCTTCTCGCTTTGTTTCTGTCGTCGAAATACACGCGAGCATCAGATTTCGGAGTGGTCGCGGGCTTCTATGTCCTGGCCAAAATTCTGGAAAGCACCGACAAAATAATTTTCTCTGTCGGTCATATGGTTAGCGGCCACACGCTAAAACATCTGGCTGCAGCCGGAGCAGGATACTGGATTTTGCGGATGCTGCAAAAACGCGCAGTCATAGGCCCAACTTTTGCATCTTGACCTTGCACCCATAATTTTTTAGAAGGATACTTGCACGCGTGCCCGCTCCAGCCGAGCTCGTTGGATATCTATATCTATCGCATTTAGCCAAAAGCTATTTGATCCAAACTTGGCTTTTGTTGGTGGTGCTCGGATGGTTTTTCGTTAAAAGCCTGCCTGCCAGACTACGTGCCCGCGGAAGCTCCGCTTGGCCGATGGCTCAAGGCCGCATAGAAACTGTCGCAGTCGATGTCATTAACGCACAAAAGGAAATTGCAACGGCCAATCTGGGATATTCCTACTACGCAGAAGGTGAACTTTACTCAGGATATTACTCGCGTCAATTCCACGATGAACAACAAGCCTGGGAGTATGCGGACAATCTAAAAGGTAGAACCGTCGTGGTGCGATACAAACCTGGGCATCACGAAATTTCGGCGCTACGCATCGATGATCAACCCTCAGATTGCAAGCCTGATCTTGAATCGGATCGTTTTATTGTCCACTTTTACCGGTTGCTAACGCGGTAGCTATCCCCGCCGCTTGTAGTAAACCGCAAACTCAAAACCAGGATTCGCCGGAAACAACTCGGCAACTTTTCGCAGGCGTTCGGCCATCGCAGAGGGAGCTAATAAGGGGTAATCACGCTCGCGCAGGTCGTAGTAGTCCACATCCAGAAACAACGACAGCAGATAAATCGAAATCGCATCCGAGAACGCAGCTGCAAAATATTCGTTCTTATGTTTCTCGGTGTTTGGACCGGAGGTGGTAGCCAGTTTCCGCGACTCCCAGGCGTCGAGTGAAGTTTCTCCCTTCACATTCCCTTCCACCTGTTTCCAAACCAAATCAGCAAAGGCCTGCGAAACCCCCGCCCGCTCGACGACTGCATGTCCCACATTGATATAAAACTCAAATGCAACCGAAAACTTGTCATCCATCAACCGCGTGGAGATAAACACACACTGCGAATCGCCCAGATTCAGATTGCGGTGACAAACCGCATGGTCGCTGAGCGCCACGTCGTAGCGGTCGGCGATAACAGTCTCGTCGCCTTGATTCACGGTGAGCGGAACAAAGTAATACGCCTTCCGCGCCAAAGCCGCAGCAGCTGAAACCGGCACAGCCGCCACCATTCGCTCAAGATCAGTATTGGAAACGGTCACTTCCCCGGAAACGGCATAGCAGATGCCGTTCGCGGCCTGTGAGACAGGAGTTTGACGGACTACATCAGCCGGCAGACGAGTGATAACCGGCGTAGCCTGAGACATTTGAATATTGTAGCGCAGGCCATGACGCGCGGTAATTTCCCACAACTCATGCAAAACCCGGGAGGGCACAGCTTTTCAGCCGTGCCAAACAGCCGAGGGAAAACTGGAAGGCTTTAGCGGCTGAGGACCTCAGAAAGCGAACGCCAAATTTCTACAATTCACGAACGGCCTGACCCTGAAGTCAGGGCCTCCGGCGGTGGCGTTACAATGAGGTTGATGTCCCGGTATTCAACTCCGCTTCGCCCCTCGCTGATCCCTTTTCGCATCCTGTTGATCACACTGTTAGGCATTCTCTTGTCCTTCGCCGTAAGTATGTTTTTAGGAATACTTGGAACCATCGCGTGGGCAGCACTTCACCATACAAACCCAAATCTAACCTCTGTCTACCGCCATTTCGCTCCACTAATCGCGGCGGTGGTTGGGTTCATTGTTCTGGTCGTAGCCACCGTCCACGAAGTTCGTTACTACCGTCAAGCCAAAGCCCTGGCGGCTATTGAACGTTTGAGTTTCAGATAGGCAGGCCAGGCCCCGCCCTTCACACGGGTTGGGACGATACAATGGATCCATGGGCCCGCGTATAGCCATCCCCATGCCGCACTCCACCGACCTGAAGTACGGGGAGCGCGCCCTGCCACAGTATGCACGTGCGGTAGAACTAGCCGGAGGCGAACCGGTCACGATTCCACTGGATAAACCTCCCGCGGAGGTCATGAGGCTAATCGAGCATTGCGATGGAGTTGTTCTGCCCGGAAGCAATGCCGACGTCGATCCGGCAAAATACGACGCACCGCGTCACCCCAAAACCGACGCTGCCGATGCCAAACGTGACACCGTGGACGAACTCCTTCTTCAGGACGCCTACAACATGCGTAAACCAGTCCTGGGAATCTGCTACGGCCTGCAAATCCTGAATGTCTACCGCTCGGGGACCCTGGTCCAGCACATAGAATCAAAAATCAACCATGAGGCTGGACGCACCGTCCCGATCGCGCACGAAGTAGAAGTCACACCCGGATCGCGATTGGCAAAGATCGTAAAACTATCTGCCACCCACAAAATTCCAGCCAACTCGAGCCACCATCAATCGGCCGACGTCATCGGAGACGGACTGAAAGTCGTGGCCCGCTGCCCCGACGATGGCATCATCGAAGCTGTTGAGGGAACCTCTGCGGATCATTTCGTGCTGGCCGTCCAATGGCACCCTGAACGCTCAGTCGATGACGATGAGAACTCCCGCGCCATTTTTAAGGCTCTGGTCGAGGCCGCCACATCCCGCCATAACAAGTTGGCGGGCGAGTTCGAAACCGTATAAAAGCGTCCCGACAAGCAGCAAAACCGATTTCAGTGGGTTTTTACTCACTTAGGCCGTATGCTTACAACAGCCCGATAGGGCTTTGCATCTTTAATCAGGTGCGAGAGAAAGACGTGGAACCCGTAACTTACAGCATCATCATTCCGGCTTATAGCGAGAGTGCCCGCATAGGCACTTCGCTGGATAAGATCCTAGTCCATGCCTCTAAACAGAACTGGAAAGCGGAGATCATCGTCGTGGATGACGGGTCCCGCGACTCGACGGTTGACATTGTCCATGATTACATGGCCAAGCACCCGAACGTTCGCCTGATCCAAAACCCAGGCAACCGCGGCAAGGGATACAGCGTCCGCAACGGCATGTTGCATGCCAATGGCGAGATATTGCTGTTCAGCGATGCCGACCTTTCGTCTCCCATTGAAGAAGCCGACAAGCTATTCGCAGCCATTCGTGAAGGCCATGACATCGCCATGGGCTCACGCTGGGTGCAGAAAGAATTGCAGACCCGCAAGCAACCTCTGTATCGTCGCCTCGGCAGCCGCGGCTTCAATCTGTTCCTGCGCACAATCCTTCGCCTGAACTTCAAAGATACGCAGTGCGGATTCAAAGCCTTCACGCAGCGTACTGCCATCACGGTATTCTCGCTGCAACAAATCGAGCGTTGGGGCTTCGATGCCGAGTTGCTCTACCTGGCGCGCAAATATCAATTCAAAGTTGCCGAGGTCCCAGTAGCATGGGCTCACCGCGACGGCACCCGCATGCATCCGTTTCGTGATGGAATTCACATGGTATGGGATTTAATTCGTGTGCGCTGGAACGCCATTAGTGGGAAATATAAACCGTCCGAGTATTACGGCGTAGCGAAATCCACCCGCTAGACGGCTGACGCCGCTGATGCATTCAAAGCCCTGGTGTACTGATCCCAACCGCACGCTCCGTAAGTCCACGTCATCGACTGACAGCAACTCTCGCACAACCAGAAATATTCCAGCTTGCGTTTTGAATCGGAAGTCGCGGCCGCACCCGACAACAAAATTGTAGCGCCAGCGAAAATAGCACCCGCTTTAGGAATGATTTTCTACTGCGGCCCTTTCAGGACAGCCTCGGCAATCTTTTGGCCCATCTGCGAAGTAGTCAAAGCGGTCTGACCGCCTTTTGCCAGATCGCGGGTACGATGGCCCGTCGCGACAATCTGCGCCACTGCCGCTTCCACCCATTTGGCTTCTTTCTCAAGTTTGAAAGAATGCCGCAGCATCATGGCGATGGAAATAATGGCTCCCAGAGGATTCGCAATCCCCTTTCCCGCGATATCGGGGGCGGAACCATGCACAGGTTCATACAATGCAACCGGCCCGCCGACGCTGGCGGATCCCAACAGGCCCAAGGAACCAATAATCCCGCCAGCTTCGTCAGAGAGAATATCGCCGAACATATTTTCCGTAAGGATCACATCGAAATCAGTTGGACGCGCCACCAGCACCATGGCCGCCGAATCCACATACATATGTGAGAGCTGTACTTCGGGATATTTCGCAGCGCTGCGCGTTACCACTTCACGCCACAAGCGCGAGCAGTCGAGCACATTGGCTTTATCAATCGAGAGAACTTTTTTCCGTCGCGTCTTGGCCAACTCAAACGCAACTTCCGCAATGCGCTCGATCTCCTGCTCGCCATAACGCATGGTGTCAGTCGCCACCCGCGAACCGGCAGGCCCATGAATCAATCGCGGCTCACCAAAATAAAGTCCACCGAGCAATTCACGGACAATGATCATGTCTGTGCCGCGCACCAGATTCGCCTGCAGCGGAGAACAGTCTTCCAATCCGGGAAAACAAATTGCCGGACGTAAATTGGCGAACACTCCAAGTTCGCGCCGCAAACCCAACAACCCAGCTTCAGGCCGCATATGCCCGGCATACTTATCGAATGCCGGCCCACCCACGGCACCTAGCAAAACTGCATGCGAAGACACACAAGCCTGCAACGTATCTTTCGGCAAAGGATCATTACTCGAGAGCAACCCAGCGCCACCAATATCCTTTTTGGTGACGGCAAGCTGATGGCCAAAAACCTGGCCGATACTTTCCAACACCCGCAAAGCTTCATCGGTAACTTCGGGACCAATACCGTCCCCGGCCACAACCGTAATTTTCAGGAGCATGAATTAAGAAAACCGCATTCAGTTTGTTCGGACAAGTCACACTGATTGTTCAAGCAGGACAAAACGTGCAGAACTCAGGTGGCGTGAGCAAATTGTAAAACGACTTAAGTGGTGGAATTTAACAATTTTTCCAGGAGAGCCAAAGCAAAGCATCGATCGCCACAAATTGCAATCAGACGCCCCAAAGATAGTCTTCCTGTTCTCCGTGATGCTCGTGGCCGGCAACCCGCGTGCTTTCGACTGGAATAGAAGTCGGGAACGGCTTCTGAAATGAATCACGCGCGCCACTGGTACCCGACGAAGGCTCGGTCTTGGGCGCGGTCAGTTCCTTGGCCAACTCGCGCAAATGGCTGTCTTCCACGCGCTTCACCTTGTCGGCAAGCATGATGAAGCGTTTGTAGATTTCATCCAGCTGCCGCCGGTCGAATGTGTAGCCTAACTGCTCGTATCGCTGACCCAAAGCATGACGCCCTGAGTGTTTGCATAAAACCAAAGTAGAATCGGGCACGCCCACCGACTTCGGAGTAATGATTTCGTAGGTCAAAGGATTTTTGATCATGCCGTCCTGATGAATGCCGGCCGCATGCGCAAAAGCATTAAGGCCGATGATCGCTTTATTCGGTTGTACAGCCACGCCGGTGACATCACCCAACATCTGACTGGTGGGATAAAGCTGCTCAGCAACCACTCCGGTTTCGTACGGATACAGGTCCGAACGTACTTTTAACGCCATGACTACTTCTTCCAAGGCCGCATTGCCGGCACGTTCGCCAATTCCGTTGATGGCGCACTCTACCTGCCGCGCTCCAGCTTCGACCGCCGCCAATGAATTCGCTACCGCCAATCCAAGATCATTGTGGCAATGGGTGGAAAGTACTACTCCCTTGCCTACGCCGCGTACGTTCTGCGCGATGCTGCGCATGATCGCGCCCAAATCCGCAGGCACGGTGTAACCCACAGTGTCAGGAATATTCAACGTGGTCGCGCCAGCTTCAACGACAGCATTCAACACTTCGCAAAGAAAATTGATGTCGGTGCGCGTAGCGTCCTCGGGAGAGAACTCGATGTCCGCACACAACGACTTTGCCAGTTGGATGGCAGTCCGCGCCTGCTCCAGGCATTTCTCGCGCGTCATCTTGAGCTTGTATTGAAGGTGAATGTCGGAAGTCGCGAGGAAAACGTGAATGCGCGGACGAGCCGCACCTTTCAACGCGCCCCAAGCCCGCTCGATATCCTGCGGTACAGCACGCGCCAAACCGCAAATAATCGGACGCCGAATCTCTGCCGAGATCGCCTGTACCGCCGCAAAATCACCTTCCGACGCAATCGGAAACCCAGCTTCGATCACGTCGACACCAAGCCGGTCCAGTTGCCGCGCAAGCCGCTGCTTTTCTGCAACGTTCATGCTGCAACCGGGCGACTGTTCGCCGTCCCGCAAGGTTGTGTCAAATACAGTAATTCGCTCGCGTGTCATAAGCTGATGTTCCTCCAACGGATCTATCTATGCTACCCATAACCCACCACAAAAGCAAAGCTTATAATATTAATGGCTACTATTAGAGTAGCTTAACTTATAAGCTATACTGAACCGGCTTAGAATTCGGCGGGGAGGCGCATGGATCTTGCTCAACTGGAGGTTTTCGTAGCCGTAGCCCAGGAAGGCCGCTTTTCCCGCGCCGCTGAAAAGCTTCATCGCACTCAGTCGGCCATCAGCCAAACCATCCGCAAGCTCGAAGATGAAATCGGCGAGCCACTGTTTGACCGATCTTCCCGCGAAGGCCGTTTAACCGATGTCGGGCGCGTGCTGCAAGACCACGCCGAGAAGTTATTAAACCTAAGACAAGGCGCGCATCAAGCATTGCTCGAATTGCGCGAACTGCAACAAGGAAAGCTCTCTATTGCCGCCAACGAATTCACTGCCTTGTATCTGCTTCCGGTTCTCGCAGAATTCCGTCGACTGCACCCTATGATCAAAATCGCAGTGCAAAGAACGTTAGGCAGAAATATTCCTGAAGATGTACTTCGCCACAATTGCGAATTAGGCGTGCTGACCTACGATCCGCAAATCCCACAGCTTCGCTCAGCCGTCGTCTATCAAGATGAACTTGTTTTGGTGGTCCCGCCTAATCATCCGCTCGCCGGAGAGCCACAAGTCAGCATCCAGCAATTAGGGGCCGAGTCCTTTGTCGCACACAACGTATCGTCGCCTTACAGAGAAAAAGTAATCGAAGCCTTCAAGCGTCACAAAACTCCACTGCACATGGACATCGAACTGCCCACGCTTCAGGCCATCAAAAATTTTGTGGCAGCAGGAAACGGCGTCGCGTTTCTTCCCGAGATCAGCGTAGAGAACGAACTAGCGCGCGGAGAACTCAGGCGCATCCCGGTAAAAGAGTTGCGCCTGCATCGCAAACTACGATTGGTTTATCGCAAGGCCGCAAGTATTTCCCATGCGGCCCGTGCATTCCTGAAGGTAGCGGAGAACATTGCCAGCGAACGCCGCGGCCGTTACCGCTTCGAGCCGCAGCACTAAAACATTAGCAATGCGCCTGGCTCAGCGCAGCCTGCTCGCCCGCGAGCATCGCGGCGTTTACTGTGGGATGAATTTCAAACAACGAAGTCAGCTTGGTCAATTTCAACAGGCTGTAAACCAGCCGGTTCGGTGCGGCCAGTTTCACCGTACTGCCCTTGGCATTCGCCAGTTTTAGCACCGTCACTAATTCTCCCAAACCAAATCCGTCGATGGTCTCAACTCCGCTCAGGTCAAGCACGACCTGTCGCGTGCGCGACAAAACATCCAGCACCTTCGCGGAAAGCGTAGGGTTCTCATCGCGAAACACAATGCGTCCCTTGCAATAGACGACTGCCATTCCAGGGCTTTCACGAATTTCTAAACGTAACGTCAACTTCGGCTCCTTGATGAGTGCAGGCACAAACTGCGGCTGCTGTAGACAAACGCATGAAGACATATGACTCACCTTTCAGCTTTTCCCTTTCCTACTGTCATAGACGAACGAAACACGATATAAGTTCTGTAAAAAATTATTAAAAGATACGGGGCCTTCAGTAACAAACTCTTTACATATTGGATGCATGATCCCAGCCTACAGATTCAAAAGGATTTACATGACTATGTTGGGCTATTGGCGAGCTCCCATTCGTTTTCATCATGCGGTTCCAAATCGTGGACAGGCTCCTGACTTGATTCCACTTCAGAATTGGTCTCGAGTGCGACCGCATTTTTATATTCCTGAATGCGAACACCATCGAAATCCACCGTGATGTAGGTCGCCTGGGCATCGGTCCAACTACCCGAGTTGTAATACTCAATTCCATCCTGCTCACGCTGCATGGCTACATGCGTGTGTCCGCAAAAAACTCGCGAAGCCTGCCATGCGCGAGCTTGTGCAATCGCTCCTGAAGCTACTTTCGAAGAGAGCCGCAACCAGCGTGTGTTCAGTAAATCCACATAACGTGAAAAGCGACGGTCCTTGAAATCCAGCTTCTGCAACTGCAAGTGCAAAAACGATCCAAGATTACTCAGCAACACATTGTTCACTGCGAAGCGATCAAACTGATGTCCATGCACCGCCAGATGCTTGTGCCCCTGAAACTCCCAAACATATTCCTGATAGACCTTCACACCCACCAGGTGCGACATGACATTGGTCAGCCCCTGATCATGATTCCCTTCAACCCACACCACTTCAATGTTGCGCTTGGGATTCGATAGCTTGCGAATGTATCCGAGAAACTTCCAATGATCTTTGGTGAGCCGGCCAAAATTCAGGTCAGAGAAAATGTCGCCGAGCAGAACCAGCCGGCGGAAGCTGGCTCCCTTGAGCATGCG
>Ga0068859_100004435_pt1 | contig 14321 bp, 11 predicted proteins | sample KBSSwiS22_FD_66585 | JGI IMG/M metagenome (GOLD analysis project Ga0068859, IMG submission 66585) | Switchgrass rhizosphere microbial communities from Kellogg Biological Station, Michigan, USA - KBS Switchgrass S2-2 | ecosystem: Host-associated > Plants > Roots > Rhizosphere > Soil ...
ACGGTGAGATCGTCTTCGTCGGCTACGGGCTGTCGCTCGCGAACCCGAAGCGCGACGACTTCGCGGGGCTGTCGCTGCAGGGCAAGGTGGTCGTCGTGGTGAACGGCGCACCCGCCGGCCTGGACTCGGCGAAGCGCGCGGAGCTCGAAGGGCAGGCGGCGATCAGCCAGCGGCTCGCGCAGATCCTTCCACAGCGGCCGGCCGCGGTGATCGTCCTGCTCGCCGGCAAAGGCACCGAGCTGTTCGAGCAATCGGCACCGCAGCTCGAGCGCGCCGTGGCCCTGCGCAGCAATGCGCCGGAGGTTCCCGAAGGCGAGCGGCAGATCCCGATGATCATGCTCGGCGTTCCCGTTGCCGGCTCACCGCTGCTGCCGGCCGGCTGGCCGTCGGACGACAAGGCGCAGGTGCTGAGCGGCCGGCGGCTCACGGCGCGCATCGAGCAGGTGAAGACGCCGATCACCGGCTACAACGTCGCGGCGATCGTTCGCGGGAGCGATCCCACGCTCAATGCGACGTACGTCGCGTTCGGCGCGCACTACGATCACGTCGGGATCGTCCGGCCGACGGCGGGCGACTCGATCGCGAACGGCGCGGACGACGACGGCTCGGGGAGCATGGCGCTGCTCGCGATCGCCCGCGTGATGCAGCAGGCGCCGGTGAAGCCGCGCCGCTCCGTGCTGTTCGTCTGGCACATCGGCGAGGAGAAGGGGCTGCTGGGGTCGAGCTGGTTCACCGACCACCCGACGGTGCCGATCGACTCGATCGTGGCGCAGATCAACGCCGACATGATCGGGCGCAACGCCGAATCCCTGCTGTACGTGGTGGGGCCGATCGCCGCGCCGAACGACCAGAGCAAGCGACTCGGCGCGATCGTCGACAGCGTGAACGCGACGCTCGCGCCGCCATTCAAGATCGACCGCGAGATGGACAATCCGAACCACCCGGAGCACATCTACGAGCGGAGTGACCACTACAACTACGCGAAGAAGGGCATTCCGATCGTCTTCCTCACGACCGGTCTGCACGACGACTATCACAAGGTGAGCGACGATCCACGGAAGATCGAATACGCGAAGATGGCGCGCGTGACGGGGCTCATGGTGGAATTGGCGCGCGCCGTGGCGAATTCTCCGAACCGGCCGCGCTGACCCTCGTGTCAGCAGTCGCACGGCGTGAGTGCCAACCTTGTGCGCTCACGCCGTTTGCGTCGTCAGACTCAAAGGAACGGCTAATGCCAATCCTTTCCTTGGTTGCCGGGGTATACGCAGACGAGGGGGTCCGACATGATCCACGCGACGGTGCGTCATCGACTGACGCGCGACGACGCACAACTCGTCGCTCGGCTGATCGCACGCGACTCGGGGGCGCCGCTCGAGGAGATCGAGCGAAGGCTCGCCGACGAGGGAATCGATTCGGTGCTCGACGATCCGCTGCTGCCCACGGCGATGCTGCGCGCCGGGCAGGGGATGTGGACGTCGCTGCCGCTGTTCTCCTACGTGATGGTTCGGCACGCGCTGCGACGGGTGGGCGAGGAGGACCGCCGCCTGGCGGACTACGTCGCCGCGGTGCTCATGCACTTCGGCATGCGCGACAACGCGCATCGCGTCAGCGCGGCGGATGATCAGGTCTATGATTCCCTGGCGGCGCTTCTCGCCGACGTCGATGATCCCGACGGCCGGCGGAGCTTCCTGGTCCGGGCGCATCTCGGCGACTACGCGCTCTGGCTGAGCGGTCTGTTTCCGGACTACATCGAGCACCGGAAGTGGCGCCGGGGCGGTCCGGATCTGGACTACTACGAGGAGATGGGCCGGAAGGGCTATCAGCTCGCGGCGGGACACCGGCTCGCCGACGAACACGGGATCGCGACGCTATTCGCGACCGCAGCGGATCGTTTCGGTCTGCTCCGGGCCGCGTTGAACGACGTGAGCGATTCCCTGCTGTTCCCGAACCACTATTCGCCCGAGCGACTGATGCGGCAGGTGACGTCCGAGGCGCGGTGGCGTCGGCTCAGCTGAGCCGACCCGCGCGCGCGACGACGTCGGCGAAGGTCGAGAGCAGCGTCCGGTCCCACGGCTCCGGGGACGCGGTCAGCTCCTCGGGGTGCCACTGCACGCCGACCATCCACCACTCGTCCGTCGGCCACTCGACCCCCTCGACGAGACCGTCGGGCGCCCGCGCCACGGTCGCGAGCGAGGATGCCACCGTCCGCACGGCCTGGTGATGCATCGAGTTGACGACGGGACGCTCCGTGCCGAGCGCGCGCGCGAGCCGCGAGCCCGGCGTCACGTCGACCTCGTGCACGCGCGCGGTACGTGCCCAGTCCCCGTCGTGCACGATGGGATCCGTCCACTCCGACGGGATGTCCTGCACCAGCGTACCGCCCAGGGCGACGTTGAGGATCTGGATACCGCGGCAGATCGCGAGCGTGGGCAGGGCGCGGGCGCGGGCCGCCTCGACCAGGGCGATCTCGAACGCGTCACGCCCGTCGTGCGTGTCACCCAGCTCGGGGTGCGGCGCACTCCCGTAGCGGCCAGGGCTCACGTCCTCTCCACCGGTGAGGACGAGACCCGCGACGCCGTCCAGCGCCGCGTCGGCGTCGGCCGCGTCGAGGACCGGGAGGACGAGCGGCAGCAACCCCGCGCCGCGGAGGGCTGTCGTATAGGCGGCGTTCACGCGGACGCGGAGCGCACCGCGAATGATCTCGGTCGTCGCCGTCACGGCGACGGGAGGCAGGTTTGGCATGGCGTGCCAAGGTTGCGGGTTCACGATCGCTTCCTGTATCCTAAGCGCCCACGGTCTCAGCCGCAGTACCCGACGCGCGGAGCCTGTCGATGTTCGAACATTTCCGTGAATCGCTGCGCGAACTGATGGACCGCTCGACCCCTCCCGAAGCACGCCGCGCCGGACTCGCTCAGATGAAACAGACCCTCGTGCAGGCACGCATGGGGCTCGACGACCTGCGCGCCGGCATCGCCCAGACGCGCCAGCGCCTGGCCGCCGAGCAGCGCGAGCTGGAGACCGTGCGCCGCCGCAAGGGGCTCGCTGCGCGGATCAACGACACGGAGACGGTGGCGCTGGCGGAGAAGTACGAGGCGCTGCACGCGGAGCGGACCGCGGTGATGGAGCGCAAGCTGTCGGCGCAGGAGGCGGAGCTGGCGCTGGTGGAGCGTGAGGTCGGCGAGATGACCTCGGCGCTCAAGGGCGCGCTCTCGGGCGCGACGACGGGCACACCGCTGCAGAACGCCGATCCCACGGCGGAGCTCGACGCGATGCTGGACGACCGCGCGTCGGTGGCCGAGGAGATCGACGCATTGGGCCGCGCGAGCAACCGGTCGGCACGGGAGGCCGAGGCCGACCGTCTGCTCGCGGAGCTCAAGCGAAAAATGGGGAAGTAGGCGCGCGCGTGCGCATCTCACTCCTGCTGCGGGCGTCGTCGCTCGTGGCGGTGCCCGTACTGTCCCTCGCGTCGCAGCAGCCGGCGCCGTCGCCCGCGCCCTCCGGCCGGCGCGTCGTCCCCTGCATGGGACAGCAGATCCAGCAGGTGACGATCTACACGGAGGCGCCCTCGGTGGCGAGCCTCCGGCGCGTGCCCGTCGTGGCGCGAGTCGCGCGCACGATGCACGAGACGACGCAGCCGAACGTCGTCGAGCGGTTTCTCCTGTTCACGGCCGGGGATAAGTGCGAGGAGCTGCGACGCGCCGAATCGGAGCGCATCCTCCGCGCGCAGCCGTTCATCGCCGACGCTGACGTCTTCATCGTGACGAACGACGACGGCACGGTCGACGCCGAGGTGCGAACGATCGACGAGACGGCCGTCGTGATCGGCGGCAGCGTCCGCGCGCGCTCGCCGAACATCTCGGGCATCCTGTTCGGCAACGCGAACTTCGCGGGGCAGGGTGTGTACGTCTCCGGCGCGTGGCGCACCGGCGACGGATTCCGCGACGCCTACGTGGGGCGGCTGATCGACAACCAGTTCCTCGGTCACGCGCTCGTCGCCGGCGCCGACGGCGAGCGCAACTCGATCGGCGGATCGTGGCGAATGTATGCGGGACGCCCGTTCTTCACCGACCTGCAGCGCGTCGCGTGGCGGGCGCGCACGGGCGAGTCGTTCGGGCTGATGCAGCTGCGGCGCGAAGACGGGACGCGACCGAACGTCGCGATGCGACGGCGGTTCTACGAGGTCGGCGCGATCGGCCGGGTCGGCGTCCCCGGACGGCTCGGGCTCTTCGGTCTGTCCGTCACGGGTGACGACGAGGAGCCGGGCAACCGGCTCCTGGCCGCCGACTCGGGGATGATCCGCGACCTGGGGCCATTGCCGCGCATCTACCTGCCCCACCACATCGCGCGCCTGAACGTGCTGCTCGGCGTGCGCGACATCCGGTTCGTCCGGCGTCGAGCGCTCGACGCCATCACGGCGAGCCAGGACGTGCCGCTGGGAGTGCAGATCGGCCTGCAGGCGGGCCACAGCTCGCCGATGGTCGGCGCGGAGGAGGAGGACTTCTTCCTCGCCGGCGACCTGTACGTCGGGCTGTCGCGCTCCGAGCGGGCGACGACCCGGCTGCAGCTCCGGACCGAGGGGCGGCGCGCGGTCGGCGAGGCGGTGTGGGACGGCATACTGTCGACCGGCCGCCTCGCGCATCAGATCAAGATCAGCCCGGCCAACCTCGACGAGCTGGTGCTCGAGTGGGCCGGTGGATACCGACAGCGCATGCCGTTCCAACTGCTCCTCGGCGTTCACGAGGGAGGCGTGCGCGGCTTCGAGAAGTCGTCGTTCGCCGGCGGTCAGCGACTCGTGGCGCGGGTGGAGCATCGCTATTCGTACGGCGCGGTGCGCAACCTCGGCGACCTGGCCGTCGGGGGATTCATCGACGCGGGTCGGCAGTGGGCGGGCGACGTGCCGTTCGGGGTGACGACGCCGGTGAAAGGGTCGCTGGGCCTCAGCCTGTTCGCATCCGTTCCGCCGCGGTCGGCGCGAGTATGGCGGGCCGACATCGCGTTCCCGGTCGGCGGCGGGGCGCGCGCCTCGTGGACGGTGCGGTTCACCAACATCGATCGCACCGCGTTCGCGTTCCGCGACGCGCGCGACGTGGCCACCGGTCGCGAGCTCACCGTGCCGTCGTCGATCTTCGCCTGGCCGTAGCGCCGCCTGCGAAGGCGACGGGAGGTCAGCCCGTGGTGCGCGCCATCATGCGGCGGATCGGCACGACGAGCAGCATGAGCAGCGCCGCCGCGACGAAGAGCGAGATCGACGTGCGCTGGAAGAGCGCCGGCATCTCCGCGAGCTTCTCGGGATCGACGTTCCCGCCGACGAGACCGGCGATGAGGTTGCCGAGCGCGATCGAGGTGAACCACACACCCATCGTGAGCCCCGCGAACCGCTTCGGCGCGAGCCGGGTCATGGAGCTCATCCCGACGGGACTGAGCGAGAGCTCGCCGATCCCCTGCAGGAAGTAGCTCGCGACGAGCCAGAGCATCGAGACGCGCGTCGCGACGCCGCTGGCGATCACGCGGTTCGCGGCGGCGAGCATGACGAGGAAACCGAGCCCGGCGAACGAGAGCCCGAGGGCGAACTTGGTGGGACTCGAGAGATCGCGACCACGGCGCGCGAGGCCGGCCCACAGTGCGGCGAGCAGCGGCGCGAAGAGGATCACGGCGACCGACTCGGCCGCCTGGAACCATGACGTCGGCACCTCCCAGCCGCCGAGGCGGCGGTCGGTGAAGTCTCGCGCGAAGAGATTGAGCGACGTCGGCTGCTGCTCGAACGCGGACCAGAAGACGACCGAGAAGACGAAGAGCACGAGCACGACGGCGATGCGCCGGCGCTCGTCACCATCGAGCCCGGCGAACAGGAAGAGATAGACGAAGTACAGCGCCGCCATCGTGAGGATGACGTTGCGCATCGCGCCCGCGAGCGCTCGTGGATCGATGCGCACGATGCCGACCATCGCGAGCACGACGACGAGCGCGATGATGCCCAGCGCGGCCAGCGCCACGGTGCGGGCGCGACGCTGCTGCTCCGGTGTGCTCGTGGGCGACGACCCGATCGTGCCCAGCGTCAGCCCGGCGCGCAGGCGGAAGGTGACCAGCCCGGCGAGCATCCCGACGCCGGCCGCACCGAACCCCAGGTGCCAGCCGACGCGCTCGCCGAGCAGCCCCGTGATGATCGGTGCGACGAGCGCGCCCGTGTTGATCCCCATGTAGAACACGGAAAATCCCGCGTCGCGGCGCGGATCGTCGGCGGTATAGAGATCGCCGACGATGGCCGAGACGTTCGGCTTCAGCAGCCCCGTGCCGATGACGATGAGGACCAGGCCGAGGAAGAAGGTCGGCCGCGCGAACACCGACGAGAGCGCGATCGACAGATGGCCGAGCGCGATGAACACCCCACCCGTCCAGATCGCGCGCTGCAGGCCGAGCCAGCGGTCGGCGATCCATCCGCCCGGCAGTGATGCGAGGTACACGCTCGCGGCGTAGATGCCGACGATGGCCGACGCGGTGGGGCGATCGAACCCGAAACCGCCGCGCGCGAGGGCCGCTGTCATGTACAGCACGAGGAGCGGACGGATCCCGTAGTACGAGAACCGCTCCCACATCTCGGTGAAGAAGAGTGTCGCGAGGCCGCGCGGGTGGCCGAAGAAGCCGCGGTCGTCGCGCGCGGCGATCGTGTCGGCCTCGTCGGGGCCGATGCGCGTGGCCGTCACGCGCTGCGGTGCAGGGCGGCGCGCGGCAGGAAGAACTCGGGCGGGTTGGTGCCACCGCCGGCGCGCTGGAGCTCCCAGCTCACCGTCGTCGGCGGCTGCTTGATGCACGCGGCCCAGTGGCCCGGCGCCTTCTCCTCGAGCGGCGGGACGATCTTGGCGCACGCCGCGTCGCGCGCGGGATGCTGGCAGCGCGGATGGAACACGCACCCGCTCGGCGGATTGGCCGGCGACGGCACGTCCCCCGCGAGCAGGATGCGCTCGCGCTTCACCCCGGGCTCCGGCGCCGGCACGGCGGAGAGCAGGGCCTGGGTGTACGGCATGATCGGCTCGTTGTAGAGCCGATCCACCGGCGCGAGCTCGACGACGTGCCCGAGATACATCACGGCGACGCGGTCGGCGATGTGCTCGACGACGGAGAGGTCGTGCGCGATGAACAGGTAGGCGAGCCCGCGATCGCGCTGGAGGTCCTGGAGCAGGTTGACGACCTGCGCCTGCACGCTGACGTCGAGCGCGCTCACCGGTTCGTCGCACACGATGAAGCTCGGCTCGACCGAGAGCGCCCGCGCGATGCCGACGCGCTGCCGCTGGCCGCCCGAGAACTCGTGCGGATAGCGCGAGGCGTACTCCGGGCGCAGACCCACCTCCTCGAGCAGCTCGGTGACTCGTGCGTCGGCGGCTGCGCCCTCGGCGAGGCGATGGATCGTCAGTCCTTCGCGCACGATCGCGCCGATGGACATGCGCGGGTTGAGCGACGAGAAGGGATCCTGAAAGACGATCTGCATCCGCCGACGCAGCTTCCGCAGGTCCCCCGAGTCGAGGGCGCGCACGTCCACGCCGTCGAACGTCACCGAGCCCGAGGTGGGCTCGATGAGGCGGAGGATCGCGCGGCCGGTGGTGGACTTGCCGCATCCCGACTCCCCGACCAGTGCGAGCGTCTCGCCGGGGGCGACGTCGAACGACACGCCGTCCACGGCGCGGACCTGACCCGTGACGCTGCCGAACACGCCACGCTTGATCGGAAAGTGCTTGGTGAGATCGCGCACCGAGAGCAGCGGCTGCGCGGCGTCACGCGAGAGAGCGGGAGCCGTCATGCCGCGGTCGCGCCTCGCTGCGCCGCGAGCGGCGGATGCGGGTGCTGCCGGCGCTCCGGCTCTTCGGCCAGGTGGCAACGCGAGGAGTGTCCGCCGCCGATCTGGTAGAGCGGGGGATGCTCGGATTCGCAGCGCTCCCACGAGTACGGGCATCGGTCGCGGAAGCGGCAGCCCTTCGGCCAGTTCGTCGGCGCTGGCACCGTGCCGGGAATCGTCGCGAGGCGGTCCTTCTCGCCGCCGACGCGCGGCATCGCGCCGAGCAGACCTTCCGTGTACGGATGGTGCGCCCGCGCGAAGAGATCGACCGTCGTCGCCTCCTCCACGACCTCGCCCGCGTACATCACGATCACGCGCGTGCAGTTCTCCGCCACGACGCCCAGATCGTGCGTGATCAGAAGCACCGACGTGCCCAGCCGCCTCGTGAGCTCCGCGAGCAGCTCCAGGATCTGGGCCTGGATGGTGACGTCGAGCGCGGTGGTGGGCTCGTCGGCGATGACGAGCGCCGGGTTCATGACGAGCGCCATCGCGATGACGACGCGCTGCCGCATGCCCCCCGAGAGCTGGTGCGGATACTCGCCGGCGCGCTGCTCGGGTGCCGGGATGCCGACGATCTTGAGCATCTCGATCGCCTTGGCCCATGCGTCGCGCTTGGACATCCCGGCGTGGATCCGCGCGACCTCGCCGACCTGGTCGCCGATCGTGAAGACGGGATTGAGCGCCGTCATCGGCTCCTGGAACACCATGGCGATGCGATTGCCGCGCACGTGCTGCATCTCGCGCTCGTTCAGCTCGAGCAGGTCGCGCCCCTCGAAGCGCATCACGCTTCCCGTCTCGATGCGTCCGGGCGGGCGGACGAGGCGTAGGATCGAGAGCGCCGTGACGCTCTTGCCGCAGCCCGATTCGCCGACGACACCGACCGTCTCGCCGACACCGACGGAGAACGACACGCCGTCGACGGCGCGCGCCACACCATTGTCGGTGTAGAAGAAGGTGTGGAGGTTCTCGATCTCGAGCAGGGGCGTCGTCATGCCTCTGAGGCGAAGAGCGCGTCGGAGTCGTCGCGGGGAAGCTGCCGGGGGTCGAACGCATCGCGCAAGGCGTCGCCGAGTGCGTTGCACGCGAACACGGTCACGAGGATCGCCAGCCCCGGGAAGAAGGTGAGCCACCACAGATCGACCGCATCGTTAGCGCCATCCTGGATGATCGCTCCCCAGCTCGCGGTGCCCGTAGGAAGCCCGATGCCGAGATACGAGAGCGAGGCCTCGAGCAGGATCACGTTCGCGATGCTCAGCGCCGCGGCGACGAGCGCCGGAGCGAGCACGTTCGGTAGCACATGACGGACCAGCAGCCTCGGCGTGGGGACGCCGAGCGCGCGGGCCGCGAGCACGAACTCGCGGTCGCGGAGGGCGATCGTCTCGGCGCGCACGAGCCGGCTGACCGTGAACCATCCGGTGCCCGCCATGAGCAGCGTGAAGGGGACGAGTCCCTGTCGGCCCCAGAGCGACGCGACCATGAGCAGCACGAGCAGTCGCGGCACGGAGATGGCCGCGTCGACGAAGCGCATGAGCACGGCATCCACGGCACCGCCGAAGAATCCCGCGATCATGCCGACGGCGATGCCGAACGACATCGCCAACGTCGCCGATCCGAGGCCGACGGCGAGCGAGACGCGAGTCCCGTAGATCAGCCGCGAGAGGACGTCGCGGCTGACGGGATCGGTGCCGAACGGATGCGCAGCGGACGGTGGCTGATTCGGGAGCAACTCGATGTCGAGCAGCGCGATCGGGTCGTAGGGCGCGAGCACGGGCGCGAGGATGGCGCCGAGCGTGACGAGCAGCAGGACGACGAGCGCGATGCGTGTGCGCGAGTCGCGAAGCAGGGCATGCAGCATCGGGTGCGCGCCGATGCGTCGGTCGACCGGATCATGCGACCTCCCGTCAGTCGACACGGATGCGCGGGTCTGCGAGGGCGGTGGCGAGATCCGCCACCAGGGCGCCGATCGCGACGGCGATGCTCGTGACCAGCACCACGGCGGTGATGAGCAGGTAGTCGCTCGACGGGATCGCATCCGCCGCGAGGAGGCCCATCCCCGGCCAGCTGAACACCTTCTCGATCAGCAGCGCACCTGTGACCAGTGCAGGCAGGTAGAGACCTGCCAGGGTGATCGACGGCAGGAGCGCGTTGCGCAGCGCATGGCGCCGCACGGCGCGGCGACGGCTGAGTCCCTTCGCGATCGCCGTGCGCATCCAGTCGCTCGGCATCACCTCGAGCAGTGCGCTGCGCTGGTGACGCGAGATCGCCGCCGTGGCCAGCAGCGTGAGCGTGCCAACGGGGAGCACGAGATGCTGCAGCCGATCGAGGATGCGCTCCGCCAGAGGCAAAAAGTCGTGCGTCACGGGTTCGACGATTCCACCCGACGGAAGGATCGGCAGCCTGTATGCGAAGACGAGCAGCACGACCAGCGCGAGCCAGAAGTCCGGAACGGAATAGAGCACGAGGAATACACGGCCGAGCCAGCGGTCGCGCGCGCCGCCAGGCCGCTCGGCCTGCAGCACGGCGACGATGATTCCGAGCGCGAAGCTGAGCGTCAGTGCGAGTCCGACGAGCAACAGCGTTCGCGGCAGCGCGTCGGCGATGACGTCGGCAACCGGGCGCCGGTACTTGATCGAGTAGCCGAGATCGCCGCGCATCGTGTTCGACACCCAGCGCAGGTACTGCTCGCCCACCGGACGGTCGAGTCCGAGCGAGGCGCGCCACTGCTGGCGCACCTCCTCGGTGACGCCCGGCTTGTCGAGCAACGCCGTGATCGGGTCACCGGGTGCGAGGTGAACGAGCACGAACGTGAGCGTCGTGACGAGAAGCACGACGATCGTCGCCTGCAGTAGCCGGCCGGCGACGTAGCGTCGCACGGCCTACGGCGCCGGCCGGAGTCCGATGCGATCTCGTGCGGTGCGCTCGGCGGCCGGGATCCACCAGTCGGCCATCCCCGACCAGTAGCCGTCGGCGCGCATCGCCGTCGTGTGGATGCGCTTGTGCACCCCCGCGACCGTCGGCGGCTCGTAGAGCCAGATGCCCGGTGCATCCTCCATGATCATCTCGAACGCGCGGCGGGCGTAAGCGCGAGTGCGCGAGGGATCGAAGGTGAGCGTCGCGCTGTCGAGGAGCGCGTCCACCGCGGGGTTGCTGTACGACGCGAAGTTGGAGCCGTCCTTGCCGAGTCCACTGGTGCTCCAGCTCTGCTTGAAGCCCGACGGGCTCGGATCGGTCTGGTACAGCTCGATGCTCGTATCGAAGCCCCGATCGGTGTTTTTGGATGTGAAGGCGGCATTGTCCATCTCGTCGATGCGCGCCGCCGCGCCGACTCGCTTGAACGCGTCCTGCAGCAGCACCGCGTACTGCTTCCGCGCCGCGCTGGACACCGGCGTGGTGATGCCGAACTCCAGGCGCTGCCCATTCCTCGACCGGACGCCATCGGGTCCGACCAGCCATCCGGCGGAATCCAGGAGGGCACGCGCTCTCACCGTATCGTACGGCAGCTGTGGGAGTGTCGTGTCGGCGACGGGCAGCGCGTGCGGGAACGGGCCGTAGAGCGGCATGCCATACGTGCCGAAGACGTTCTTCAGCATCGCGCGTCTGTCGACCGCCATCGTGAGGGCGCGGCGAACCGCACGGTCGCTGAAGATCGGATGCGGCTGGCCGGGCTGCTTCGCGTCCACGTTGTTGAGGGCGAGGTACGCGTAGCCGAGATTCGGGTACGTGATGGCGCGGCGCGCCGTGTCGCTGGCGATCTTGGCGATATGCTCCGGACGGAGCTGCTCGAAGAAGTCCGCGTCGCCGGCGAAGAACCGGGTCACGGCCGAATTGAAGTCGGGAGTCGGGACGTAGACGATTCGGTCGAGCTTCGGACGTCCGCGATAGTTCGCGGTGTCGGCGAGGAGCTCGATCCGTTTGCCCGGCTCCCACTTCGAGAGGCGGAAGCGCCCGGAGCCGACGCCGTGACGCGCCACGTCCGCCGTCTTCAGCTGTGCCGCCGGCGTATTGTGGAGGATGTGCTCGGGAACGATCGACACCTGATAGACCAGATCATAGAACTGCTCGGGCGTGTGGCGCTTGAAGTACGCGACCGCGGTGAGCGAGTCGCGGACCGCGACCGAGTCGATGTTCGTGATCAGTGGCAGGCCGGGCGAGCCGAGAGCCGGATCCTTCATGAGCGCGACGCTGTAGCGCACGTCGCTCGCGCGCACCGGCACGCCGTCGTGCCAGCGCGCCCGCGGGTCGATGTGGAAGACGATCGACAGCGAGTCGGGCGCCCATTCCCACCCCGCGGCGAGCTGCTTCTTGAAGCCCCGGTCGCCGACCGTGTTCAGATCGTCGCCGATGTCGGCGAGGCGATCGTAGAGCAGATCGGTGATCTGCCGCTCGATGCTCGTCGAGATGAGCGGAGGAAGCAGCGTCCCGGGTTCGGCCGGTTGGGTGGCGACCAGCGTGCCGCCGACGTCGTTCGGGCCGGCGACGGCGGGCTGCTTCTGCACGTCCCGACACCCGGCGAGCACCAGGCCGGCGAGCGCGACGTGAGTCCACCTTGCGGCGTGCGGCCGGAACGAGCGGGGCTTTTGGATCATGGAGGCGTGAGTGAGGGCGGAGTCAACGATGGGACGGCGCCAATGGGCGGTCAAGCAAAAACGTCGTCGTTCAGTGAGCTCACCGTCGCCAGGTCCACGCGTCGTCGCGATAGCGCTCGGCGATGTCGGTCGCGTCGCGCGCGAGATCGTCGTCGATCTCGAGCGGGGCGGCATCCGGATCGGCGAGCTCGCGCACGGCGTGGAACAGCGCGTCACCGACCTCGGTCATGACGGGTGCTCGCCCCAGCGCGTCACGCAGCGTGGCGGGCGGCGGCGTCGGCGCGATGGCCTCGCGAACCAGACCGGCGATCGACGACTGGTCGTCGTCGACGAGGATCGAGCCGTGCTGCAGCATCGCGCCGCGCTCCCGCCACTGCGCCGAGCCGACCAGCTTGCGCCCGCGCAGCGTCAACTCACCCCGCGCGGGCTCGGCGAAGCAGGGCGCGGCCGAGGGCGCCGCGGCCCGCGCCGCCGGCGCGGCGACGACCACGGGAACGCCGAGCGACTGGAGCGCGCTGCAGAGCAGGGCGTTGATGCGCCCGTATTCCGTGAGGAGCGCCCCGGTGTCTTCGCACGGCGCGGTCACGCTGTAGGTGATCTCGCGGTGGTGCAGGAGCGCTCTCCCGCCCGTGGGGCGGCGCACGACGTCGATGCCGCGCTCGGCGAGCGCCGTCTCACGGTACATGCCCGCCGCACGCTGATTCCGGCCGAGGGACAGCGTGGGCCGCGACCAGCCGTACACGCGAAGGACCGTCTCGCCGCGACGCCGCGCGCGCGCCATCAGCGCCTCGTCGAGCGCCATGTTTTCCGGCCCACCGAGCGGTGGGGAGAGCAGCAGACGCCAGGGCAACCGTTCGGCGGCTATAATGAAGGTGCGCGCGGAACGTCGCGCCTCGACGAAAGATAGCTTTGTGGGCGCCGCCCCACATTCCCTACGTACCACCGACGCCCACCGGGCGCCTGAGGCTTGAATGTCGACCACTACCAGAGGCACCACCATCTCGCCCGCGGACAGCTTCGTGCCGCGTCACGTCGGCCCGAGCGAGGCGGAGGTCGCGGAGATGCTCGAGGTCATCGGCTATTCGTCGCTCGACGAGCTCATCGACGCGACGATCCCCGCGGCCATCCGATTCCGTCGTCCGCTCGCGATCCACGGCGGTCGCAGCGAGCACGAGGCGCTGGCGGCGATGCGCGCCATCGCGGCGAAGAACCGGATCTTCCGCTCGTATCTCGGCTACGGATATCACGACACGCTCACGCCCCCCGTCATCCAGCGGAACATCCTCGAGAACCCCGGCTGGTACACCGCGTACACGCCCTACCAGGCGGAGATCTCGCAGGGACGTCTGGAAGCGCTGTTGAACTTCCAGACGATGGTCATCGACCTGACCGGGCTGGAGATCGCCAACGCGTCGCTCCTCGACGAAGCGACCGCCGCGGCCGAGGCGATGTTCCTGGCGTACCAGGCACGAGGCAAGGAAGGGAAGCACACCTTCTTCGTCGACTCCCGCTGCCATCCGCAGACGATCGACGTGGTGGAGACGCGGGCCCGCGCGCGCGAGATCACGACCCTCGTGGGCGACGCCGAGACGGCTGTCTTCGGCCCCGAGGTGTTCGGCGTGCTGCTGCAGTACCCGACGACCGACGGCGCGGTGCTGGACTATCGCGACGCGGCCGAGCGCGCGCACGCGGCGGGTGCGCTGGTGATCGCAGCGGCCGACCTGATGTCGCTCACCCTGCTCGCGCCGCCGGGCGAATGGGGCGCCGACGTCTGCGTCGGCAACTCGCAGCGGTTCGGCGTGCCCCTCGGCTACGGCGGGCCGCACGCCGCGTTCTTCGCGACACGCGACGAGTTCAAGCGGACGCTCCCCGGCCGCATCATCGGCGTGAGCCGCGACGCGAGCGGG
>Ga0068859_100004436_pt1 | contig 14320 bp, 13 predicted proteins | sample KBSSwiS22_FD_66585 | JGI IMG/M metagenome (GOLD analysis project Ga0068859, IMG submission 66585) | Switchgrass rhizosphere microbial communities from Kellogg Biological Station, Michigan, USA - KBS Switchgrass S2-2 | ecosystem: Host-associated > Plants > Roots > Rhizosphere > Soil ...
GACTGCCGGGCCACTGTGAGAATCGATCTGTCCCCGAGAAGGCCACGGCGCAAACCACGCCGTCACGGTCTACGATGGTCCCCCACATGTGGTTGTTCAGTCCGCTGGTTTCGTCCTTGGTGGCCTGAATCAGCGCGGCTTTTAGTTTCGCGTGATCCGGCAAAGTTGCGCACGTTTGGGCGCTAGCTGCTCCCGCGGTACTGATCAAGGCCGCGACGAAAGTGGCGGCTCCTGTGAATAGATTCCTCTGCGACATGTGATCTCCTTCTTACAGTGTGACTGGACAGTGAGGCCGCGCGGCCTGAAGGGGATTATACAACGGTTGAACCAGTTTCTTTCGAACCTGCTGCTCTATCCTTCGCTTATGGTTTCGCGAATTTCGAGGCGTCGATCGCGACGTTAGTCTTGACGTCGCTCAACTGGAACGAATCTCTTCCGTCCAGCCACGAGAAGGTGTATTTGAAGGGGAACTTAATTCCACCGACATCGCGATAGTCGGAGTAATCCGTCTGGGTCGGAACGCGACCGATGGGCGAGGTGCTGTAGCGTACTACCCGCAGCAGCAGTCCTGAACTCTGGTCGAAGTAAAGGGTGGCGAGAAAGCCCCTGAGCCCGCTTCCCTGCACGACGTAAACATCCTTGTCGCCAATCGTGTCGGGCGATCCAACGCGCCAATTGGTAAGGATTGTCTTGATCTGCCCGGGGAACGACATCATCGCATCCAGCCGGACCCCGTCGCGCTCGCTCCCGGTTAGCTCAAACTGGCCTAACAAGCTGCGCGGCGACTTGACCCAGCCGATTTCGCCGTCGAAGGTCCGCGTGCTGTCACCCCGTTCCGGATGTTCCTTAAACTGGATTTGAGTGGTGCGCTGATTGGGAGCCTTAGCGTAAATCGTGAACGATCCTCCGCCACCCAGCCCTTCATACCCAATGCTCGTACCGGTAGCAATAAAGCTGGTGAGGCCAGCCAATCGCTGAGCCCCGCCTACAGCCGCGATATATTTGTCAAGAATCTGGGTTGCAGTGGGAACTCCCTGACCGGTTGCGACGATATCATCCTTCTCCTCATTGGGAGAACTGTACAGTGTATCGAGGCCAATGGTCGTCGCGGGCCGCAGGCGGCCATGATGGCAGCTCCAGCAGGTCACCGACTGCGCTCCGCCGAAGTTGGTGCGATTGATGGTCGCCACCATCTCCACCATCCTGCGAGCGGTTTTCTTTCTGGGCGTATCGAATACCCAGTCCACTTTGTCGGAACCGGCACCGGGATGACAATCCGCGCAATCCAACCCCAGCGCGGCGGAAAGGACGCCCATCGCCCCCAGGAAGTCGTCCACGGTAAGCACCTTGAGGGTGCTGGTGTTGACGTTCTTGAATACCTCTCCAGCGGACTGGCCAGCCGGGGCCAATACGACGCCTCGGACGGCAGGTTCCGCGGCCTTCGCCGGAGCTCCCTTGCCCTTTGCACCTTGTAGGGGGGCCTGGCCTAACAACCTGAGACCGCTCAAAGAAATTAACGTAAAACCCGCAGCCGCAAGGGTCAGCTTCCACCAAAGCTTCATTTTGAATTCCTCCAGGAAATGGGTCGGCGAAATCGCACGCAGGATGGGCGTACGCTCGGCTCATCCTGCGAGGTGGAAAGAGATGGTTCTAACGCTATTGCTTGCCTTTGCCTTCGGTTTCCGAAGAGCCGGCGAAAACCGAGCGGCCATCGGCCAGCTTAACGGTGCGAGCATTGGCCAGCTTGGAGCCATCCTTCGCCAGCGATCCGGTGATGGTGACCTGGTCGCCCTTCTTCAGGGAGTTGCGGGTCCAACCCTGGCGCATCAGGCCGTTGGGGCTCCCGAGTTCCAGCTCCCAGTTCACCGTTTCGCCTTTCTCGTCCTTCACATCGATATAAAAGCGGGCGTGTGGATTCATCCACTCGACGAGGGTCACCGTTCCGGTAAGCGTCACGGGCTTGGTGGAATCGTATTCGGCGGCAAATGAGTGGTGCGCCAACATAGGCACCGTACACAAGAAAAGTCCCAGTCCCGCAACCAATACAGCCAGCAATTTAGCCTTCATTGGCAAAACCTCCATCCACAGAATATATGAGTAGGCACAAACCCGCTCAACATGCTAGCATACACGCGGCCAATTAGTGAGGTCAAGGGCAGAGGAACAGGGTAGACAGGCAATGCTGGGGCGAACAATCGGAACCAGTTCAATAAATCATATAATTCTCGTTAGTGTCCAAGTCTAAACTTCGTTCGACGCATTGGTTCGGTCTTCAGGACCGCGACGGGTTCCTTCATCGTTCCTGGATGAAGAACCAGGGCTTCCCGGCTGACCTGTTCGATGGCAGGCCCGTGATCGGCATCTGCAACACCTTCTCTGAGCTGACGCCCTGCAACGCGCACCTGCGGCAGGTGGCCGACCGCGTGAAGCGCGGCGTCTATGAAGCCGGCGGATTTCCCCTGGAATTCCCGGTGATGTCCCTGGGGGAAACCAACATTCGCCCCACAGCGATGCTGTTCCGGAATCTGGCCAGCATGGACGTGGAGGAATCGATCCGCGGCAATCCGATTGATGGAGTAGTGCTGCTGTGCGGCTGCGACAAGACCACTCCGTCGCTGCTGATGGGAGCCGCCAGCTGTGATGTGCCCGCCATCGTCGTCTCGGGCGGCCCGATGCTGAACGGCAACTTCCACGGGGAACGCCTCGGTTCGGGCACGGGCGTCTGGCAGATGAGCGAAGACGTGCGCGCGGGCAAGATGAAGATCGCCGATTTCTTCGAGGCCGAAGCGTGCATGTCGCGGTCGGCAGGTCACTGCATGACCATGGGAACGGCTTCCACGATGGCCAGCATGGTGGAGGCGCTGGGCATGGGTCTGCCGCACAACGCGGCGATTCCAGCGGTAGATTCCAGACGCTACGTACTCGCCCAGCAGGCGGGGCGGCGAATTGTCGAGATGGTCCATGAAGATCTGCGGATTTCGCGCATCCTGACGCGGCAGGCATTCGAGAATGCGATTCGCGTGAATGCGGCCATCGGAGGGTCGAGTAATTTCATCCTGCACATGCTGGCAATCGCGGGGCGCGTCGGCGTACCGCTGACGCTGGACGATTTCGATCGCGTGGGTCACCATCTTCCGCTGCTGGTGGACATCCAGCCGTCAGGGAAATTCCTGATGGAGGATTTTTACTATGCAGGTGGTGTTCCCGCAGTCGTGCGCGAATTGGCCGATGTGATCCATCGCGATGCGCTCACGGTGAACGGCAAGACGATAGGCGAGAATACAGCCGACGCGCCATGCTGGAATCGCGAGGTGATCCACGAACGTGCGAAGCCGATTCGCGAGCGTGCCGGGCTTGCCGTCGTGCGGGGAAACCTGGCCCCCAATGGTGCGGTGATCAAACCGTCCGCGGCGACGCCGAGCCTGCTCAAGCATCGTGGCCGCGCCGTGGTGTTCGAGAGTATCGAGGATTTCAAGGCGCGCATCGATCGGCCGGATCTCGAGATCGATGAAACCTCGGTGATGGTGATGAAGGGCGCTGGACCCAAGGGCTATCCGGGGATGCCCGAGGTCGGGAACATGCCGCTGCCGCCCAAGCTCCTGGCTCGCGGGATCACCGACCTGGTGCGCGTTTCCGACGCGCGTATGAGCGGCACGGCCTATGGAACGGTGGTGCTGCACGTTTCTCCGGAATCGGCGGCGGGCGGCCCGCTGGCGGTTGTTGAGAATGGTGATGAAATCGAGCTGGACGTCGAGGCACGCAAGCTGGAGCTGTGCGTTTCCGAGGAGGTGCTCAATCGCAGAAAAGCTGCCTGGAAGCCCGCACCCGTGACCTGGAGCGGTGGCTATCAGCAGCTCTATGTCGACCACGTACTTCAGGCCGACCAGGGCGCCGACCTCGATTTTCTCGTCGGCTGCCGCGGCGCCGGTATTCCGCGCGAGAGCCATTAACGCGCCAGGCATGCCTCAAGCTAGTACGCTCTGATAGGATGACGCAGATGTCTGCCAAGATTCTCGTCCTTGCAAGTGCACTCGCGTGCTCTGCCATCACGTTTGGTCAGGGCAATGGCAAATCGACGCCGGTGATCGACAATCCACGGGTGCAGGTGTGGGAGCTGGATGATGCAGCGGACTCGCTTGTTTACGATTCCTTGTGGATCTCCCGGGAGGGGCGTGTAGGGTTCTTGCCAAAAGGCAGCACGCATAAGGCCGGCGGTAAGGGCATTCTGGTTGGACTCAAGGACTACAAGGCGACACTGGTCGTAGGCAAGCCGGAGTATCCGCCGGCGTTTCCCCGGCCGCATAGCAAAAAGCTGGTCGAGAACGCCCGCGTCATCGTTTGGGATTACTCCTGGACTCCGGGCGTCGCGACGCCCATGCATTTCCACGATAAAGACGTGGTGGTGTTCTATTTGGGGGACGGAGACCTCCAATCAACAACACCGGCGGGCGAAAAAACCGTGAATTCCTACAAGCCCTACATGACTCGATTCAACCTTCGCGACCGGACCCACACCGAGACCTTGATCCGTGGCAAACAGCACGCGATCATTATCGAATTGAAGTAGCAGCTTTTATCCGAAGGTTGATTCGGACGAATTACGTGTGATAAACTCCCGGCGGTATAGAAGTCTCGAATTGGAGAACCTACTCATGAAAAACTGGCTGACGTTAATGGTTGTGGTTAGTGCGGCGATGTTAATGGGCGCCGACGCGGCTAACTATATAAGTCACGATAAAGTCGCCGACGCTCTGGCCAAGGGAGGATCCCTCACGGCGACCAAAGAGTACACGGTTTCGGGCGCGCATCGCACTGCGGCGGGCCAGGTGGAAGTGCACGACAAAGAAACCGACATCCTTTACGTAATGGACGGTGAGGCGACCTTCGTTACCGGCGGCAAAATGGTAGGCGGGAAGATGAGCAAAGCCGGCCAGTGGCTGGGTACCGATATCACCGGTGGAGAAACCCACCATCTGACCAAAGGCGACGTGGTGACGATCCCGGCAGGAATGCCGCACTGGTTCAAGGAAGTTCCCAAGTCGGTCAGTTATTTCGTGGTGAAAGTCCTGAAGGATTAGGCAGGCTGGCCGGCCGCAAGTGGATCACCCGCTGTGAGCGCGGCGGCGAAACATGCTGGGCTCCGCGGCGGCAGGACGCCGCGGTATCTCCTGCACGCTAATACCGGGGGACTCCGCGTGGACGATCACCAAGCCTGAATCCGTCACGGTGTGACCTTCGCGGCGGTTGGCCTCCGGATCCAGGCCGATCAAGGCGTGTTCCGGAATTTTCAAATTGTGATCGACGATAGCGTTGCGGATCCGGCTGTGGGCGCCCACTTGCACTCCGGAAAATAACAGACAGCTCTCGACGGACGCGTGGCAATCGACGCGCACGCCCGGCGAGAGAACACTCCGGGAGACCCTGCCCCCGGAGATGATGCAGCCGTGCGACACGATGGAATCCAGTGCCAGTCCCATGCATTGTCCCTCCGAGGCAAAAACAAACTTCGCGGGGGGCAGGGGCGGCATGGACGTGCGCAGAGGCCAAGCCTGGTCGTAGAGATTGAAGTCAGGAGTAACCGTGACCAGATCCATATTGGCTTCGAAGTAGGCTTCCAGCGTCCCCACGTCGCGCCAGTAATTTTCTTTCTTGTTCTCGTCCTTGTTTTTGTCAACGAAGTCGTAGGCGATCACGCGACGGCGGCCCATCAGCTTCGGGAGCACATCTCTGCCGAAATCGTGCGACGAGCTCTCATCCTCCGCGTCCTCCAGGAGCGCTTCGAGCAGAACCGGAGTGGAGAATAGGTACACGCCCATGGAAGCGCTGCAGGCGTCCTGGTGGAACCGGGAACGAACCGCCCGCTCCTGCGGCGGTTTCTCGTCAAATCCTTGAATCGAGTAATCCGCATCCATGCTCACGATTCCGAATCTGTCTGAGTCGGACGGGTGGATTTTGGTGGTGGCGACGGTGACGTCCGCGCCGCGCTCTACATGCCAGTCGAGCATGTGAGCGTAGTTCATCTTGTACACGTGGTCCGCGGAAAGAATGAGGACGTACGGCAGATGTTCGTCCACTATGCTCTGTATATTCTGATAAACCGCGTCGGCCGTGCCCAGATACCAGGTGTCACGCAGGCGCTGGGTCGGCGGGACCGCTTCAATAAACTGCCCGAGCTCAGGGGAGAGAATATTCCAGACCTGGCGGATGTGCCGGTTCAAACTGAGCGCCTTGTACTGTGTCAGGACATAAACCTTGCTTAGTCCGGAATTCAGACAATTGGATAGGGTCAGATCGATCAGCCGGTAGATCCCGCCGAACGGCATCATGGGCTTGGGCTGGTCCCGCGTGAGCGGGGCCAATCGTTCGCCGGCACCTCCGGCTAATAGAATTGTAAGGATGCCTTCCACGAAACTCTCTTCTTTGAGACGCTGCGAATCTGATTAAGTTTGCCTAGGATCGAGAACGTGCCAAGATTTCCCGTTCGGCACGAAGCCAATCTTCTTCCGCGGATCCGCCGCATCCACCTCGCGTTTGCCAATAGGAATAGGCTAGTTTGGCGATTTCTTCGGGCAAGAGGACTCTGCTCGGTGAAACTACCTTGGGCTCAGCAGTTTCCTTCGGTTTCGATCGGGTAGTCCCTCGGCGGGGAACCCGGGGCAAAATGCTTCCCGTTTTCGAACTTGTTCTCACGCGCTGCTTTCCTCCCTTTGCCTACGGGGGTTGGACTAGCGCCTTCCACGAAGAGGGCAACTGCCACTTCTGCGGCAATTGTGCTCCCATTTAGCCGCGCTGTCAAGAAGGAAGATTCACCGTAGCCGACGCAAGGCAGCAACACTGTTTTTTGCAGCGATGTAGGCGTCGATCTGGCTTTCGAGAACCTGCAGCGGGACACTGCCGGCGCGCAGCACAACATTATGGAATTCCCGCAGCGCGAAGCGATTGCCCAGAGCTTTTTGCGCTTTGTCGCGCAGCTCGAGAATTTTCAGCTCGCCGATCATGTAGGAACACGCCTGGCCCGGATATACGGTGTAGCGTTCCACCTCGCTCGCTTCAATCCCGTAGTCGATAGCCTGTTGACGGGTCCAGCGCTTGGCGTGCAGCCCGGTATCGATCACCAGGCGACGCGCCCGCATCAATTCGTAATCGAGTTGGCCGAGCTGGCCTTCGATATCGTCGCCATACCAGCCGGATTCCGCGGCCAGGCGCTCGGCGTAGAGTCCCCAGCCTTCGGTGATAGACGAGATGCCGCCCAGCGCGCGCACCTGCATGAAGCGTGGCAGATCTTTGTTCTCAACCTGCAGGGCGATATGAAAGTGATGTCCGGGAACGGTCTCGTGATACACCACGCTGCGCAGCCCAAATCGGGTCATCCACTCGATGCGGCGCGGAAATTGGAACGTGCCCGGGCGGGAACCGTCGGGCGTTGGGGCATTGTAGTTGGCCGCGGCATTGGCTTCGCGAAAACGCGGAAAGGGTTGCGCGACCACGGGCGCCTTCGGCCGCAAGTCGAACAACAGCGCGGCCCGCTTTTCGGCGTCGCGAATGATGCCATCAATGTCGCGCATGATCTGCGCGCGGCTCTCTTCCGAGGCCGGGTTGGGATACTGCAGATCGAGCTTGAGCTTGGCGATGCGCTCCTTCACCGGCCCGGCGGTGCGACCCAGCCGCCGCAGCAGATCGTCCATCTGCGTTTCGATGCGCGCCACCTGCTGCAATCCAATTTCGTGAATCTGGTCCGCCGTCAGATTGGTAGTCGTGAAGCGCCGCAGAAAATACGCGTAGGCTTCGGGACCGCCCTTGAGGCGCCACAGCCCCGCGTCGCTGTTCGAACGTGGAAGCTGCTGCTGAAGGGTCGTAATCCCCTTCTTCCAGGCGGGATAAATCTGCGCGCCGACGATCTTCTCGGCCTCGGCACGAAGCTGTTCGCGTTGCGCGGCGGGGATCGCCTCCACTGAGGTCATCTTCTCCACGAACGCCGTCACGAACGGGTTCTGGCCCGGCGACGGATCGACGAAGCTCTGCATCTGCTTGATGGTGGCTTCGAGAATGAAGCGGGGAGGAAGCACGTTCTTGGCTGCCAGCCGGCGTGATTCGGCGACGGCTTCCTCCATGCGCGCGCTTACGTGCGCCAGCGCAGCCACGTAGTTCTCGGCATCCCTGGGCTTCGACAGCGGGCGCGAGACGGTGAAGCGTTCCACTGCTGAGACGTTCCAGCCGTTCATCTGTTCGAGCGGAAAGGTGTAATCGAGGTAGGGCTCCTCGGCGACGGCGATTTCCAGCTGCCATTTCATGACTTCGGCGGAAACTCGCTGTGTTTCCGTCATGACCGCAGGGCCGAACCTGCGGAGTTCGGCCAGTCCCTTACGAGCGAGCTGGATGTGAGCGCGCGCGGAAGCCGGAGTCAGAGGCGCGAGCTGCCGCTCCAGACGGTCCTGTTCTTCGCCGGTGAAGTAGCGCAATGAAGTCGCCTGACCAGGATTCAGGCGAACCCAATCCGCGGTGAAGTCGCGGAAAAAATCGTCAATAGTACGGGCCGCCGTTTGCGCGGACGCGGCTTTCGCCACTAAGCTCGCGCCAGTGATCGCCAGGCAGGCGTTTCTGCGGGTGAGCATTGGTCCCCCTTATAAATGAGTCTATGCCTGGCCGGCGTGGGCCCGCGCAGTCCGCTCGTTCAAATCTCTCAGAACGCCGAGCTCGGTGTCGGTCGGAGGCGTCGTGGCCTCCAGTGTCGCCGCGACTTTCAGGGGCCAGCCTGTGGCGGCTATCGCTTGCTCGACCGTCACTCCCGGATGTAGGCTGGTCAGCGTGAGCTCCTTGGTCACCGGATCGGGCGTGAGAATTCCCAGGTCGGTGATCACGTTGGTGGGTCCCTTCCCGGGCAATCCGAGTTTCTGGCGGCTGTCGCCGCCTTCGAAGTAGCCACCCGACGTCAAAAAGTCCAGCTTCTTCACGAAAGCCCGATTGTTCTGGCGCAGCGTGATCAACACTTCGCCGCAGAATCCGGCGATTTCCTGCGCGCCGCCCGATCCAGGTAACCGGACCTTAGGCTGGTTGTAATCGCCGATGACCGTACTGTTGATGTTGGCGAACTTATCGATCTGCGCCGCGCCCAGGAATCCGAGACCGATCCGGCCACCCTGCAGCCAGTAGGAAAAAATCTCCGGCATCGAGACCACGGCGTCGGCGGTTTCCGACAATTCTCCATCGCCGATCGAGAGGGGCAGAACCGTGGGCTTCGCGCCGATAGTTCCCGACTCGTAGATCAACACGGTATCGGGAGCATGCGTCAGGCGCGCCAGGTTGGCGGCCGCGCTGGGCAGCCCGATGCCGACAAATAGCGTCACGCCGTTGCGGATCATGCGCGCTGCCTGGATGGTCATCATCTCATCGGAGGTGTAGGCCGCCTCAGACATGGCTGGTGGCTCCTTCCAGACTTCGCTTGAACCCGGCGAAATCCGTAGTGCCGAGCACGTGCCGGTCGATCCACGTTTGAAACGTCGCCCGGTCGCGAGCGACAATGTCCCACGCTTTGTAGAACGCGTTATCGCGCGGATAGTATCCCTGCGCGTAAGAGGGGAACGCGCCGCCCTTCACTTCGCACACCGCGGTCAAAACCCATGAGGGCAGCACCACCGAATTGGGCGGAGCATGGAGATCGTCGACAATCTCCTCCACGGTCACGATGGCGCGCTTGGCCGCGAGCACGGCTTCCTTTTGCACGCCCACCACGCCCCACATGAGCACGTTTCCTTTGCGATCGGCCTTCTGCGCGTGGACGATGGTCACGTCCGGCCGATGCGCCGGGACCGCGGCCAGCTTCTGCCCGGTGAAGGGGCAGTCTATAAATTTGATGCGCTGGTTGTATTTGACCAGGTCGGTTCCGATGTAGCCGCGCAGCATGCCAAACGGCAGATTCGCTGCGCCAGCACTATAGGCCGCCGCCATGCCGGCGTGCGCGTGCTCCTCGATCTCGATGGGCTGGGGCCAGCCGTTTTCAACCGCGTCGCGCAGGCGATGCAGCGACCCGACACCCGGATTTCCGCCCCAGGAAAAGAGGATCTTCTTGACGCATCCCGCGCCAATGAGCTGATCGTAGATCAGGTCCGGGGTCAAGCGGATCACGGTGAGATCTCGCCTGGCCTGGCGGATGATCTCGTGCCCGGCGGCGAAGGGAATCAGGTGCGTGAAGCCTTCGAGGGCGACCGTGTCGCCATCGCGAACCGTTTCACGAATCGCCTCTGAAAGTGGAAGCAGGTGGGCCAAGAGCTCTATTCTGTCATGCTTCATAGCGCCCGATCCAGGACCGCTTCCGTGCAAACTTTCGTCCAAAAAGTGTTCTGCTATAATTTCGCCGGAGGGACGGATATGTCGTTGGTTCGAGGATTACATCACATCACCGTGTGCGCCGCAGGGGCCCAGGAAGACATCGATTTTATGACGCAGGTGTGCGGGCAGCGTCTGATCAAGCAAACCGTCCTTTTTGACGGACGCTACGCCCACTATCATCTGTACTACGCGAATGCCGATTGCGAGCCCGGCTCGGTCTACACCACCTTCCCGTTTAACCGTGTGAAGGGCCGTCCCGGTTCGGGCCAGATCCAGTCCACGGCCTACAGCGTGCCCAAAGGGTCCATCAAGTTCTGGGAAGAACACCTGAAGCGCCACAGCGTGCCCAATGAGGGGGTCAAAGAACGCTTTGGGCAGAAGTATTTGCGCTTCAGTCATCCCTCCGGATTGCAGATCGAAGTCATGGAGGACGATTCCGACCAGCGCCGCGGCTGGACCACCGGCGAGGTCAGCAAGGACGTCACCATGCGCGGTTTCCACGGACCGGTGCTTTCAGTCCGCGAGATCGGTGAGACCGAACGCTTCTTTGTCGACGCGCTGGGGTTTAAGAAAACCGGTACCGATAGCAAGTTCCATCGCTTCGAGGTCGCCGGGGGGGGTGCCGCCAAGACGGTAACTCTGGTGCACGAGCCGGATCGCCCGGCCGGTAGCTGGACCTTTGGGGCCGGCACGGCGCACCACGTCGCCATGGATCTTGAAAGTGACGAGAAACTGGCCGAGCAGAAAGCCATCTACGAAGAGCTCGGTTATACCGATTGCTCGGAGATCAAGGACCGCAACTATTTCCACTCCATCTATTGCCGCTGTCCCGGCGGGATTCTGGTGGAGTGCGCGGCCACCGCCCAGGGCGCCTTCGCCCGCGATGAGGACCCCTCGGAGCTGGGCACGCACATGCTGCTGCCGCCGTGGTTTGAGGAGAAGCGCGCTGAAATCATGGCGATGCTCGATCCTATCCGCGTTCCCGAAGGCAACATTCCCAAGGATGCCAAGAAAGTTGCGGCCGCCACGATGACCAATCCGGCGCCCGTCGACACGAGCGCGGCCGGTGTTTCGCGCCGCAAAGCGGAATTCGTCGGCGGCGATAAGCCTAAGCAGTGAGCCGGCCTGATCTGGCATCGCACGCCATTTCTCCACTTGAGTGTGAGCTGTGATCCGGTCGTCAGGCCGAAGATCACCTTGCTCTGGCCCCTAACGATTGGATGGATCTAAGGTTCCAGTCCTCCTCTTGTAATCGTGCTACGATGCCGAATTACCCTGTATGAGTCCTGAAGCCGTTCTTTCTCTATGCCTTCTGGTCCCATTCCTGTATGCGGGACTATATTTGTTGACCGATCCGGCAAAGTCCATCCAGGTCGTCAACAAGGTGAGGGCCGACTCACATCGGATGGAGGCGGGCCTGCTGTGGGGCCACCTGTTCGCGGAACCGAAGCCGATCGCGGACTCGTGGGGAACCCGCATCTGTTTGCGTCTGGCCGGCGTGGCTGTAGTGGCGGCGGGACTGTTCCGCCTATACTCGCTCTAACAGTACCGCCATCCCCTGACCGACACCTACGCACATGGCGGCGATCGCGCGGCGGGCGCCGGTGCGCTTTAGATGCATCGCGGAAGTCAGCACCAGGCGCGCCCCACTCATGCCGAGAGGATGCCCCAGCGCGATGGCGCCGCCGTTAGGGTTCACCTTCTCGCTGTCGTCCGGCAGGCCGAACGCGCGCGTGCAAGCCAGCGCCTGCGCCGCGAAAGCTTCATTCAGCTCCAGAATATCGACGTCGGCGATCTTCATGTTCAGACGACCTAACAGCTTCTGAACCGCGGGAATCGGCCCGATCCCCATGTAGTTCGGATCGACGCCGGCCGCGGAAGCGCCGACGAATCGCGCGATGGGCGTCAGGCCGAACTTCGCGGCGGCTTGCTCCGACGCGACGAACATCGCCACCGCGCCGTCGTTCAATCCCGAAGCGTTGCCGGCTGTTATGGTGCCGCCCTTACGAAAAGGCGTGGGGAGTTTAGCAAGGCCTTCGAGCGTGGTATCGACTCGCGGATGCTCATCGTCACATATCACGGCCGCCTGGGCGGCCGACCCTTTTTTGATCGGAAGAGCGACGGGCTCGATCTCTTCTGCGAACACTCCCGCGGTTTTGGCTTTCGCGGCCTTTTGTTGCGAGGCCAGCGCGAAGCGGTCTTGCGAGGCGCGATCGACGTTGTACTTTTCGGCCACGTTCTCGGCGGTCTCGGCCATCGAAATGGTCCCGTACTTCTCCTCTATCAGAGGATTGACGAAACGCCAGCCGAGCGTCGAATCGAAAATCTGCGGATCGCGCGAGAAAGCCGCGGAGGGTTTGGGCATCACCCACGGCGAGCGGCTCATACTTTCGACGCCCCCGGCAATCGCGAGCGACATTTCGCCAGTGCCGATGCCGCGTGCCGCCACGGCGACTGCTTCCATACCGGAGGCGCACAAGCGGTTCACCGTGACGCCGGGCACGCTGACGGGGAAATCGGCCAGCAGCAACGCCATGCGCGCGACGTTGCGATTGTCCTCGCCGGCTTGGTTGACGCAGCCGTAGTACACCTCGTCGATCGATTCCCAATCGGCGTTCGCAAACCGCCGCTTCAGAGTTACAAGAGGATGCGCCGCAAGATCGTCGGCACGGACACCGGAGAGCGCGCCTCCATAGCGCCCGATAGGCGTGCGGACACCTTGACAAATATAGGCGGTGGGCATGTCTCTCCATTTTACGCGCGGCCTGTTACAGATCTTGCCCGGGAACGGCGTCCGGCAATGGTACGGCAGGGACCGAGACGCCCCTGGTTCTTCGCGCCATGGCGTAAACCTCGGTAAACTCCGCGCCGAACAGGAAGATTTGCGCTGAGTAATACACCCACAGCAGGAACACCACGACGGATCCGGCCGCGCCAAAAGCGGAACTCGCGCTAGTGTGCCCCAGATACAACCCGATGAGTGTCTTTCCGATTGAAAACAGAAGCGCCGTGATTGCGGATCCGGTCCACACCTCTCTCCATGCCACCAAAGAATCCGGCAGGATGCGATAGAGCATCGCGAACAGCACCATCACTAAAACCATTGTGACCCCGAAATTGGCGACTTGAAGCAGGAATTCCGTCGCGGGCAGGGCTTCGGGAACAAATTTGCCGGCTGCCGAGATAACCGCTCCGGTCAACAATGAGATCAGGATCAATCCGCCCACGATCATCACTGCAACAAACGATACCAGCCGTTTGAAAAAGAAATCCTTGATGTAGCCGCGCGCCGTCGGTGGCACTTCCCAGACCAGGTTCAACGCATCCTGCAGGGCCCCAAAGGCGACCGTGGCTCCGTACAAAAGAGACACCACCCCGGCAATGGTGACGAACGGATTGCCGTGACTCCCGCTGTCCACTACTCCGCCGATGAAACCGGCAATGCCCGGTCCGATGGTTTGCGTCGCCCAGGCGATAACCTCATCGCGCGCCGCCCGACGGCCGATGACCATTCCCGTGGCCGCAACCACGAAGTACAGCGCCGGCGCCAAGGACAGCAGTGCATAGAAAGCCAGCGCGGCTGAAAGCAGCGAGGTGTTGTGCTTCAGGCAGCGTTCAAAGGTGTCCCGCAGCAGCCCGGCGGTGATGCGAAATTTTCCAGCCACTCTACGACCATCATGCCCCAAACTGGGGACTGCCTACGAAAATCCGAACAGCCGCACGGCGTTTTCCTTCAAGATAAGCGGCCGGACCTCGTCTTTAATCTTGATTTCGGCGAAGTCCGCCATCCAACGGTCCGGTGCCAGCAGCGGATAATCCGAGCCGAACAGCATTTTCTTCTTGAGCAGCGTGTTGGCGTACTGGATCAGCACCGGCGAAAAGTATTTTGGCGACCATCCCGAAAGGTCGATATACACTTGCGGCTTGTGGAGGCACACCGAAATCGCCTCATCCTGCCAGGGAAAAGAAGGGTGCGCCAGGATGATCGGCATGT
>Ga0068859_100004440_pt1 | contig 14315 bp, 34 predicted proteins | sample KBSSwiS22_FD_66585 | JGI IMG/M metagenome (GOLD analysis project Ga0068859, IMG submission 66585) | Switchgrass rhizosphere microbial communities from Kellogg Biological Station, Michigan, USA - KBS Switchgrass S2-2 | ecosystem: Host-associated > Plants > Roots > Rhizosphere > Soil ...
GCCATCGGGGCGGGCGAGACGTTCGAGCTCGTCATGTTGGACAGCCCTGCGCCACCTCCGCCTCCGCCGGTCGGCGGCGATGCGTTCAACGTCGCTGCCGCGACACAGCACGACGGCCCGCCGTTCACCTCATGGCCGGCCACGTCGAGTCTCACCCGTGCGGAGTTCACGCCCCAAGGCATCGTGCTCGACTTCGCGCGCAAGGCGGCCTGGCCCGATGTGCCGGTGCCGGGCTGGGTCAATCCGGACGGCACACCAGGGACGATTTACTTGTCGCTCGGCCTCGCCATGCAGATCGGCGGGACGTGGCACCTGTCGGCCCCGGTGCAAGTCTACCGGCCGCTGCAGGGCGCCGGCGGGCCGGTCTATGACGAGACCGTGATCGGCACGCATGGCGAACGCGGGCAAGTGGCGGCGAATTGGTTTTACGACACCCGCTGGGGACCGTTGCAGCGGCAACCACAGGCCGGCGAGCCTGTCGGGGTGTTTGCGGTGGCGGGCAGTGTGCGCGGCGGGTCGGTGGCGGTGCAGCTCGTGGAGCGAACCAACGTCGTCCTTGTGCCGTGGCCGAGTTCGCCCAAGGTGTTCAATTTCTTCTGAGGCACCAATGACTAGAACCCTACTAGTGGTCGTACTGCTCCTCGTGCCGCGGGTGGTCCACGCGCAGTTACCGCCATCTGGGTTCCTGGACGACTTGACCCCGTGGATCCCGCCGGCTTCGTATCAAGAGTCACCCTCGCGCCTCGGCGCGGAACTTGACCGGCAAGTCGAGGACGGACGCCTGACCCATGCGTTGATCATCGCGGGGATCATCTTGCAAGGCTTCGATACCTACCTGACGATCAAGTCACGGATGGTGGACAACTTGTCCGAGGGGAATCTGCACTTGGCCGGCCCACTCGCCGATCGCCCCGGCGTCGTCATCGCGGCCAAGGCGCTCGCGTCAACGGCGACGTCGCTGATTCTGTGGAGGGCGCACCGGGAGAATCCGAAAGTCACGGCACGGGTGGCCAGCGGGATTGTCGCCGGTTACGGGTGGGTCGTCGGTCACGACCTCAAACAATTCCACAAGGTTGGGGCACCGATCTTTTAGGGGGAATGCTGCTATGCCTACCGCTGTCACCATCTACAACCTCGGTGTCTGGTTCTGTGTCGGACTCTTCACCAGTCTCGGCTGGTCGTGCGGCGCGTGGCTCGTCAGTCGCGTACTGCGCTGAGCTTGCGGCGCCGGGTTCACTTCTGAAGGAGCGGAACCCGGCCGTGAGGGGCGAGGGGGTGCCGTGATTCTGCGGTGCCCTCACGCTTCAGCGGTCCAAGCTCCGGAGCGCGTCCTCAAGTTCGGACCAGTCATAGTTCGCATGCGCCGTCTCCATCGCGTCGAGGTCCGCGGCGCCGCGGGCGTTCCAGATGTCCTGCAACTCCGCAGCGATTTCACGTGCAATCCATTCGACCGAGTCACTATGGAGTTCATCGGCTAGGCCCCAGCGGGCGATGGCCTTCTCCGCAATATGTTTGAAGTCGGGCGTCTCAGCCATTGCTGGCATCAGGCCGACTTCGGCGTAAGAATTCGTGCAATCCACCCGAAGGCGCGCACATAGCGCGTGTAGCCGTTCCGTTCCGAAAACATCAGGCCATGCGGTTCAAATCTCCGCACGCTCAATCCGTAATCGAAGAGCCTGAACCAGAACCCGTTCGGCCACGTCACTATCGAGAAATACCTCGTCGAGATGATCCGCCGATCGAGAGATCCGGTCAGCGCCACAAGAGACGCCGTTTTCTGGCCGATGCTTCGTTCAGGCATGGCTGGTGATTCTACACCGATGCGGCGGACGGCTGGAGGGCTGGAGCACTCTCAGGTTCACGCGTCGCCGCAATCAAGCCAGTCGCCGGATATTCGCCGGGCTGCGCCGCGTAGTACGTCCCGAACAGCACATCCCACAGCGGAAAGATCGGCGCGAAGTTCTTGTCCCGGTGGACGGGCAAGGCGGAATGGTGGATCCGGTGCGTCTGGGGCGTGGGGATCAGGCGATTCCACCAGCCGAACCCGATCGGTAGATCGACATGCACGAAATGCGCGAGCAGGAGATCCACCAGCACGATGGTGACGAGCAGCGAAGACGTCGGCTGAAAGAGGTAGCTGATCGGCACGACCAGCGTCACGAGCCGCAACGGGGCTTCGAGCCAATGCACGCGCGTCGTGGTCGTCACATTCATCTCGGGATCGCTGTGGTGGAGCTGATGAATCGCCCAAAGCCACGATACCTGATGCTGGGCGCGATGGACGACGTAGTAGCAGAGATCGCGCACGGCCAGCCACGCCACGGCGGCCGCACCGATGAGCAGCCAGGACGGATGCGCGCCCATCGGGATCGTGAGCAGGCCGGCGCCAGGGAAGGCGTTGGTAAGCGTCAGGAGCGCCGGCGCGGCCCAGAGCGACAAGCTCATATCCGCCCCGAGATAGATCGCGGTGTAGGCCAGATTCATCCCGACACGACGTCCCCCAAACATCACCTTGGGCCAGGTGAGCAGTTCGAGCACGAGACCCACGGCCAGGAACGGCAACCGGAGCACGAGCTGGAACCCAACGGCGGTGAGGACGGACCAGAGCGGCAAGGCGGACATGGCGTTCTCTTTCCTGTTCAGCTTACTCGGGGCAACCGAGGGGCCACTTTCGCCCAGTCTTGTGTCGTTTTCTGTCGGCTGTCACTTAGACGATTGCGCGGGGAAATTGGTTCGTCCCCAACGGGATTCGAACCCGTGTTTTGGCCTTGAAAGGGCCACGCTTCACGGAACTGCTCGAATAATTCAGCGAAAGGGCTACCGTCGTGGCAACTACGCGCTCCGCTTTCGCTTCTCTGGAAAGGCTACCTTCATGGCGGCCTGCCGGCGCTGCGGCACCGCGGCCAGTGTATACCGCTCCGTCATGCGGATCGCGGAGTGGCCCATCAACTCCTTGGTGATTTTCAAATCGCCGGTCATCCGATAGACCTGCGTGCCGAAGGAGTGCCGCAGATCGTAGGGCACGGGGGCCACGAAGGTGCTCGGGACTTCGAGCTCGCGTTTCCACTTGACGCCCGTCGTCATCGCATACCAGGCGGCTCGCCACATGCGCGCCATCGGGGCGGTCGTGAACGTGCCCCAGGCGTCGAGGGTGTCGAACTTCGTCAGGGCTTTCTGCGCATCCGGAGAGAGCGGCACCACGTAGGGCCTTGTGCCACGGCCTTTCGTGGTGCCGGGGACCGTCAGCACGCGGCGCTTGTGGTCCCAATCGTCAGGCTTCAGTGCCGCCAGTTGTCCGTGCCGCATCCCGGTATAGGCGATGACGGCCAGGCGGGCGCGGGTTTTACAGATCGGCAACTGCTTCAGCGCTCGCTCAATCTGCGGATAGGCCAAGCCACGCGCGCGCGGGTCCGGCGCGCGAAACTTCGGCATCTCGCGCACCGGGTTGGAGCCGCCCCGACCGTCGAGCGCGTGATAGAGCGCGAGTAGGGCGGTTCTCCGTTTGTTGCAGGTATCGGCGGCCAAGCCTGCGGCCCGCCAGCCGTTCAGCACGCGGGCCACATCATCTCGCGTGATCTCGCTGCGCCACGTCTGCGCACCGAGCGCTTGGACCCACAGGTTCAGGTGCCGCTCGCGTTCCGCGTAACCTGCGTGACCGACGAAGTGATCGGCCAGATAGCGGCGCACGTCTTCGGCCAGTGAGCCGGACAATCCCCGCGCCATCCCAGCGCCGAGGCGCTTACGGGCGATCTCGAGCTTCTGCTCGATCTGCTCCTGCGTGTGATCGCGGTGATAGCGCTTCTGCCACAAGCGGCCGTGGATCTTGACGGTGATGCGCCAGCCTTTCGCGGATCGGGTGATCCCGCGGGGCAGACGCGTCACCGCTTTTTTCCCGCTACGTGCCGTGGTCGCTCAGGAACACGTCGATCCACTCCTCGAGATACAGGGCCGCGCCTGGATGTCGGAGTGCGAGCACTTGTCGGCGGTCGAGTTCCCGTAGTAAGGGCCTCTGCGGCATTTCCGGTGAGATGGCTGATTCGCGTGAGCAGTGTGGCGAGCTGCTTGACGGCTCGCGTTGGAACAGCAGGAGATCCGCCATGTGGGAACGCCTCAGGTGCAGAAGTGGGCGCCGCCGTTGAGGTCTCCTTATACTCCAAGTCGGTCGTGGTTGTTCCAGTCTTTTGCTGTTCACTGGAGTCTTTTTCGGGCACTTCAAATTCCCGTAAGAACTCCCAGGCTTTTGGCCCGCGCACCGCGGCAAGCCACCCGTCAATCGTGGGCAGTTCCGGACGGTAATCGGGGTCCTCCGCGATCTTCTCAACGCGGTAGACAGTGGCGCGGTTCAGGGGTTTTCCGTTCGGCTTCAGGATCAACCTCGCAAGGTCAGCCACGCCGAGACCGGCACCCGTTCGGAGGTCGATCAGCCGCTGTCGAAGCCGGACCCAATCGAGCATTCGGCCCCTATCCTGTTGCATCAATGCGCTTTCGTCCATGGAGAACCACCGCGTCCCTAAAATAGTTGCATTCGCGCGAAAATAGCGCTTGACACTGCCGCATTGATGCGTCAAAGTGACGCACATATGCAACTGATTGACGCCCGCAAGCGCAAGGGGTTGACGCTCGAGGAACTGGCCACCAAGACCGGCGTCCACAAGTCCACCATCAACCGTCTCGAGCGCGGCGAAACCATCCCCATGGAAGACACGGCACGCGCCCTCGAGGCGGCGCTGGGGCTGAAGCGGGGCACGCTCATCTTCCGTCGTCAGGTCGCCTGATGGCTCGCCAGCAACGCGCGCAACGTCTCGCAGCGCTGCCGGAGCGCACGACGGGCCGACTCGACGCGTCGCATGGCTCGCTCAATCTCCGTGGCCGCTGGATGACCATCAAGGACGTTACCGCCGATCTCCGGTTTCCGAGCGAGGAAGCCTGCCGCGTCTGGTTGAAGCGGCAAGGCATCGCCAGCGTGCGCCGGGGCCGGTTCATCTTGGTCTCCCCGATTGACATAGAACGGGCGTTGCGGAAGGTGGGCTGATTTCATGCCTAACCGCTTCTCCGAATTAGTTGACACCGCGCGCCTCCGCAGGTTCTTCACGAAGTTCACCGTGAACGCCGAATCTGGTTGTTGGGAGTGGAACGCGGGGATGAGCGGTAGCGGCTATCCGTGTTTCTCTGGCACCAGCGCACACAGGCTCGCGCATATCTGGTTCGTGGGCGATGTGGCGGACGAGGAACAGGTCGACCACAAGTGCCGGAACAAGCGATGTGTGAATCCGGCCCATCTCGAGAATGTCACGGCGATCGAAAACATGCGGCGAGCGTTCGAGGCGCGCGGCCCGGTTTGCCGGAACGGGCATCAGTTGACAGAAGAAACCAGTCGCGTGTGGCGGTGTGGTGGCGGCAAGACGACGCGCTACTGCTTGACGTGCCGTGCGATTCGGCTTCGGAAGGCGGCTTGATCTCATGGCCACCACGATGCGCGACCAACTCGCCGCAACGCCACGCGAAAGACTTGCGGGGGTTCGCCCCCAACCCGTCAAGGCCGAGCTCGATCCGCAAGAGGGCGCAACTCCGATGCGCCAGCTTGCGAAGTCCGCGATTCAGGCGGTGAGCGGCCAGAAGGCGGCAGCGATCGACATCGGCATCCACGAGGGGCGGCTGTCCCACAAGTTATCGGACGGGACGATCACGCTGGCGGAGCTGGAAACGCTGGGGCCGAAGTTCGCGGCGCGGTTCGGGGCGGATCTCGTGGAGATGAACGGCCCGCTTGCCACACCGTTGACCAGGGCGAGACAAAAGCTCCGCGAATCCCACGCGGCCCTTGATGAGATTGAGCAGTTGCTGGAGTTCATCGCATGAGCCTGAATCCGATCGCTGAGTTGCTGAACGTCGTCGCGCAGGCTCTCAGCCAGATCCCGCCGCAGTCGTTGGCCTTCACCGTGGCCGGGCTGTTCCTGTTCTCGATTGCCAAGTTCCTGATGAGGGTGCGGTGAAGCCGTATTACGAGGGAGGCCGTATCACGATTTACCACGGGGATTGCCGGGAGATTCTGCCGACGTTATCGCCAGTGTCGCTGGTGTTGACCGATCCGCCGTATGCCCTCGGCTCTACGCGAAACGAATGGAATGCGACTGCTGCGGTGGGAATCGGGCTGCACGAAGCGGCTAAGCGCGTGAAGAAGGGCGGTGCTCTACTCGCCTTCACCACGAGTTCGGGGCGGGGCATTGAATACACGTTGGGCGCGGTAGGGAAGACTCTCCCGTTCAATCGCCTACTTGTGTGGCGTAAAGCCCTTTCGACTTCGAGGGCGGCAGGGCCGTGGAAATGGGACCTTGTTTCAATCCTTGCGTTTGGTCGCGCGACGTTCGGGCTGGCGGATCGGAGTTCCCTACTCGAAACGACTGAGCCGCGAAAGGGTCGAGAGCATCCGGCGCAAGTTCCGCGCGACGTGGCGACTTGGCTGTTTCAACCGTTTCAAGACCAAGGATGCGCCGGTATCGTGCTGGACCCATTCATGGGTTCCGGTCGCCTACTCGAACCGGCCGCTCAAGCCGCAGGGTGTCAGGTGATCGGCATCGAAATCGAAGAACGGTATTGCGAGCTGGCGGCCAAGAGACTCACTCGAGAAGCGTTACCACTGGAGAAATCCGCATGACCATCAGCCATGCCGAACACACGATCACCGTGCAGTCCGAAACCGAACTCCTGCGCTATCTGCGCTTGATGCGGGGCTGTCAAGCGGTACCGATCGTGGTCAGTCCACTGTGGGTGGTGGAGCAGGCGGATCGGGACACGGATCGATCGCAGGGGAAGCTGACGCGGAAGCGGGCGTAGGAATGAAAAGGCGAGGCAAGAAACCGGAGCATTCACCGTTCGACCGCCTGATCGCGGAGGTTCGCGTCACGAACATGCTACTCGCCGCATCGCTGCGCGAGCATTTAGGGCAGAGCGAAATCATCCACATTCTGAGCACACAGACGAACTTATCAGCGAAAGAGATCGGCAATGTGCTCGGCACGTCAGGTGCCACCGTCGCGGTCACGATGAGCCGCTGGCGTAAGCGGGTTGCGTTGCAGGAAATCAAATCGGAACCATCAGAACAGGAGCCGCAGATCGATGCCGAAGAAACTGCCGAAACAACTCTTCGTGAGGATTGAGACCGACGTGAACGACAAGGACTCCTCGTGGTTCTCCGCGTCAGACACGATCGAAGGGGCGATGTCCGACAACGACGGCCCGGAGCCGGTGGGCGTTTACCAGCTCGTGGAAGTTCAGCGCGTCGAGAAGGTCATTCGCGTTGCCAGCAAGTCGAAGTGACCTAAACAAAAATGGCCGACTGCTCAGAACAATCGGCCCCGGCTCACTCGCACACAGGAGGTGCAACGGCCATGACGAAGGATAGCACGACACCGGGACCGTGGGGCGTTGAACAAACCGACACGACTAATTGGATTGGACCGATGCGCCGATCTGGTGACGGCAAGGTTGAATCGATCGTGTGCTCGACGGAGCGCGAAGGACTCAGAGCGGACGTGCGGCGGCGCAACGATGCGAATGCCCGACTCATCGCGGCGGCTCCGGAACTACTGGAGGCGCTCAAGTATTTCGCCGAGGGCATGCGGACCAGCGTGGCGGCGGTGGCGGTGGCTCGCGCGGCCATCGCGAAAGCGGAAGGTGCCCAATGAGCGCCGCTGCCTCACTCATCGAACGCCAGTGTCAGGCCGCGCTACTGAAAGAGCGACTGATCCCTCTCGTGACCTTGCTCGGCGCCATCCTCCGCAAAGAGCTGCGCGGCGAGGAGCAGCCCAAACTGCCGAAGGATCTGGCGCTGGCGTGGGGCCAGGTGGCGGAACGGCTGCTCACCGATTCGGGCTTTGCCGCGTGGGAGCGGAAGGCGATTGCTCGCGCGGCGGCGCGGTTTCTGGACGGGTGCGCGGGGGAGATCCGGCCGAGCTTGGCTGGCGATGCGGCGGAGTTACGCAGGCGGATCGCGGCCGTGGAACCACTCCCGGCGCCTGATGATGCTGCGTATTTCCAGAAGGCCGTCGCTGACGCACGAGCCGAAGCGCGGAAGGTGATCGGCGCGATTGGCCCGGAAACGCCGTGGGGCACGGAGACGGAGCGATGAGCGTTCTGGAGCAACGGAAGGTGCGCCATCGCTATTCGGTGTGGGTCGACGTGCCAGCAGTGTCCGGTGACGGCTGGAACCGCTACCCCGATTACAGCCAGGAAGAGATTGGCCGGGCGCTGCGGCGGGCGCTACACGACCGGCTGGAGTTTGACGCCGTGGTCGAACACGCCGAGACCACGGAGGTGCCGGAATGACCACAGCCCTTGCGGAACGGCCCGTGGATGTCACCAGCGAACAACTCGACCTGATCAAACGCACCGTGGCGAACGGGGCCACGGACGCCGAGCTCAAGCTGTTCCTCTTCGACTGCGCGCGACGTGGCGTGCATCCCCTCGACAAGTTGCTGCATTTCACCAAGCGCGGCGGCAAGTATACGCCCGTCACATCGATCGACTTCATGCGCTCGCAGGCCGCGATGACTGGCGAGATGGCCGGCAGTGATGACGCGGTGATTAACTTCACGGAAGACGATGCCGGGAAAGTGGTATGGGCATCAGCATCCGCGACCGTGACCGTCTATCGCCTGACGCAAGGGCAGCGCTATGCGTATTCAGCAACGGCGCGCTGGGCAGAGTATTACCCTGGCGAGGCGGGCGGATCGATGTGGCGAAAGATGCCAAACACGATGCTCGGCAAGTGTGCTGAGGCGCTCGCCCTCCGCAAAGCCTTCCCGCAGCAGTTGGCGGGCCTCTACGCGCGAGAGGAGATGGAACAGGCCAGTGAGCCGACCGGGTACGCGGTCGTCGCTCCTGAGCCAGGCCAGCCGGCACCGTCAGCCGTTTCAGAGGGCTACGCCGCCACGCAGCACGGCGAAGAGATCCCGGCAGACGGCAAGCTCTATATCGCGCGGGTGTCGAGCACACCGACGAACAACGCCAACGTCACGAAGACGCTCGTGTGCTTCTCGGACGGCACGCAGGCCGGAACGATCAAGAAGCCGATCGCGGCGTTGGCGGAGCAGCTCTGCCAGGACCGCGAGCCGGTGCGTTACACCAGCAAGACGAGCCGATGGGGTGAGGACTTGCTGACGCTGGAACGGGCCGACGTGAAGCTTGAGGAACCAGCGTTGCCGCTGAAGTCCGATGAGATTGCGTTCTGAGGTGCTGTCCATGCAGGCCGATCCGATCGAACGAGACGAGCACGTGCTGACCGAACGGGAAGACGAGGCGGCACGGGAGCAGCGGTGGGCGGAGTTCGTGCTGGCGGTATATCGCTGGGGCGCGGATCGAGTGCTGGCGCGTGTCGTCGCGTTGCGCGAGGAGCGGGAAGAACGCGATGAACTCGATGTCATCGTGCTCGGCTTTCAGGAAACCGAAGGCTGGCCCGGCGTGTTGGTGGCGATCGCGCGAGCCATGCGTGAGTCAGAAGCCGCGTGACCATCCGCGACATGATCGGGCAGATCCAGCGAGAGGTGCGGGATACCCCGGATCTACTCCCGAGTCGTGCAGCAGAACTGCTCACGAAGCTGACGGCGTTGATTGGGAATTGCAACGATGAGATCCGCGAATCCGACCACGCCTACGCCGTCGTGTTGTTGCAGTTCTTGGCGACAGACGAAGCCGCCAACCGGGCGAAGATTCGCGCGGAGACTTCGATGCAGTTCCTTCGGAAACGGGAAGCGCGAGACACGAAGGAACTGGTGATTGAGTTGGTGCGCTCACTGAAATACTTCCTGAAATCGAAAGAGGAAGAGATGAGGCTGACCCGATGATCGCGCGGGTGGAACGGGAGCGCCACGCATGACGATGGAGTTGAGCGATCTCGTTGTCGGCGACATCGTTGCGATTATCACCAATCTTGATCGCACTGTTTCCGGACGTGTGGATAGGTTAACGCCTACACAGATCCAAGTCGGAGAGAATCGGTTCTGGAAAAAGAACGGTCGACGAGTTGGAGACCACGATATCTATCGTTCACAGTGCATTGTGCCAATGACCGAGGCGCTCAGTGCGGAGATAGAGCGGGATACAAACATCCGTCTTGTTCGCGCTGCCTTGTGGTGGAACATGACTAATGAGGCATTGTCGCGCGTCGTTCAAATCGTTCGTGACGAGTCGTCGTTTAAGCGAGGCTTAGACAAATGAATTGGCACAACGCGCCCAGTCTCCAAGACTTACAGGCCCAACGGCGAGCGCCCCAGAAAGGCTTACCCGCCGTGCTCGAGCGCAAGGCCCGGAAGAAGAGCAAGAAGGAGCTGGCCGACGCCTTTCGCTCGGCTGTTTGGGAACGCGACAAATTCCGCAGTCGGGCCACAGGGCGGCCGGTGTTCAAGAGCGGCGATGACTGGTCGAAGATCGGAGAAGTCGATCACGCCATTCCTCGATCACTCGCACCGGATCGGCTCTACGACGTTGCCAATGGGATCTTGCTCTCTCGGGAGGAAAACCGGCTGCGGAAAGTCGCGTGCATCCAAATGCCGGAGTATCAGCGGTTTTCTTACACCGGGCCGGATGATCGCGGCGAACCGCAAACATTCACCTGGCGGGATGACACGGGCCGGATCACCAAGGAGCGGATCGGGTAATGCCGAAGTTTCGAGTGGCGCTCACGGTGCATGTAGTGGTCGTGGCGAACAGTCCCCAACACGCCGAAGACGTGGCATTCGAGAATCGCGAGACGTTGCGGAAGTCAGCCGGCGCGGATGTGACCTCGGTCAAATACATCCGAAAGGAGCACGAGTAATGCGTTACCTGTTCACGCTCCTACTCCTCTTAGGCCTCGGCTATCTGGTGCGCCAGCGGAAGCATGACCGGATTACGGAGCGCTGGCTGAAGGATGAATATCGGCGCTCGCTGAATCGAGATCGAGAGATGCCGGAGTGTGTCGGGGGAGGATGGCCCCTGCGATGAATCATCTTGACACTTTACGATTTGTTCTCGCTGAGCGTCTCATCGTGTGGGCGTTCAATCTGCTTCCTGCGGGCTCACGAGAGCAGCGAGAACTCGCGTGCTTTGTTCGTGAGTCGTGGATCGGTAAGCCGGGCGGCCAGTGGGTGTCAACAAACAGGCCACTAACGCCGCTCCAGCAAGCCTTTCAGAACAAGCTGAACGAGAAGTGACGGCGCGTCTACTCCGCGCCTGGAGAGGATTGATGGCTGACAAAAAAGCCGTATTCACGCGGATCGTGCTCACGCTCGGCACCGATCCGAGCCTGATTGTCGAGGGGAGTTTTAGTCAGGCGGATCTCGATCCGCTGATTGATCGCTGGGAGGGGTTACTCCTGCCCGGCGTGTCTGCGGCTGAAGAAGCGGCGCTGGCCGCCCGTCTCAAGGAGGAAACCGACAAGCTCAAAGCCGCTGAGCAGGCCGACGCTGCGTCTCACTCGTAAACCGTTCACGTTCACAAGGAGTTACCGACATGGCCTCACCGATTCTGTCCGATCTCGAAACCGCAGTCACGAACGCCACAACCGTCATGGCGTCCGCCACCGCGCTTATCAACGGCTTTGCCGCCCGCCTCGAGGCGGCCATTGCGGCGGCGCTGGCAAACGGCGCGACGGCGGAGGAGCTCGCGCCCGTCCAGGCGGAAGCGGATGCCCTGAAGGCGTCCTCAGCCGATCTGAGCGCCGCGGTGACGGCGAACACCGCAGCGGCGACCGAACGCAAGCGGTAGTCACAAAGTTTGAAGGCGGCGGTGTTCGTGACTCCTTCCAGACATGGGAGACGGGCGCGAGGGAAGCACCGCCGCTTTCAACGAATCATCGGTGGTGGAGTTCATTGGACGCGAGGAGCGATCTAATGCTGGGCGATCCCGTCCAGTGAGAAGGCTCCACCACCTGTGAGAGTCGGAAAGCAGAGGGGGACACGAGATGGGCTGGAGTACTGGAAGCGCAAGGGCGCTGTTTGAAAAGCGGCGAGCCGAGCAGAAGGCGAGATGGGCGGCGGCGCCGATCATTCGCTGTTCCTGTGGCGCGTCATGGCGAGGACGATACGCCATCGACAACAAGGTGATTGACGCTCATCGTGCGCGGCCGACGTGTCAGGTCACAGAAGAGTTGTCAGTGTCTCCGAATGCGGTCGATGCCACGAGTTGTTGAGGGAAGGGAGCACACGGACTGATGGCCTGGGTTCGCATCCACGATCGCGCGATGACCGATCCGAAGATTGTCGGGTTGGTCGATTGGAAGAATCCGTTTTGCCTGTGGGTCTGGGGGCTCTCGTATTGTCAGCAGCATTTAACGGACGGGGTGATCCCTGCGGCCGCGCTCGTCCATCCCTCGGCGAGTCGCACAGCGGTGCGCCTGGTGCTCGCCGGCTTATGGGAAGCGCAAGAGGCGGGCGGCTGGGTGGTCCACGACTACCTCGACTGGAACGACAGCCGAGAACTGGTGATCAAGAAACGCGACGAAGCGAAGGAACGGATGTCTCGTGCGCGTGAACGTTCTCCCGTATCTGTTCGCGCGAACATTCCGAGAACTTCGCAAGAAGTTCTACGTAGGGTTAGTGTTCATTCGGGATCTGTTGATGTTCTTGAAAAAGAAGAAGAGCGCGAATTTGATCGACGCGCCGGGGAATTGCTCGAGCGTTATGCGGCGCTCTTTTCCGAGCATCGGCGCGGGGCCAAGTATCACAATCGCATGCACTTAGACTTCGATAAAGCCTGTGCGCTCGTGCGGACGTGGCGCGATGATGCGCGGCTGGAGAAGCTCGCCGTGATTGTGCTCACGACCGATGACGAGTGGATTTCGAAGAGCGATCGGAGCTTCGGGATCTTCGCGCTCAAGGCATCGTGGGCCGATGATCGGCTCTCGGAATGGGAAGCCTCGCACCCGCAGCAGGCCATCCGATGACCTGTCCCATCTGCCGAAACAAGGCCGTCGTCAGGGTCGATTATGGCGACGAAACACCCTTCGACCTCGGCATCTGCACCTGTGTGGTGGGCGCGAAATGGCGAGCCGCACGGCCAGCGCTGGCGCAGTTTTACGGGCTGAGCGAGGACCGCGTATGGTTGATCGAGGACTTACTGGAGCCAGCGGATTGGCCGTCAGGCGTCAGCGCTTCGACCTCAGTGAGTGACGTTGTAGCGGCTGGCAAAACCAAGCGAGCGCGGCTGTGAGAACCTGGCAAGCTGCTCCCACGCGCACGCTCTGCACCGGCTGCAACAGTGACATCCTCAAGGGGGAATTGTTCCAATCGGTGCGCATTCCCGGTGTGTCGCGGATCGGGAAACGCTGCCGAGCCTGTGCGGATGACTCTCCCGAGCTCCAGCGGGAACCGGATCCATCGAAGCCGCTCGGGGTGGATTTCACGTCTTTAGGAGAAATCGACACTCCGTTGACCAGGGACCACAAGATGCTCCGTCTGGGTGCTGCATGAGTCGCGGGAGAATGGCAAGGGCGCTTACCGAGCGCTTCTGGGAGAACGTCAGCCCTGAGCCGAATACTGGCTGTTTCCTTTGGGCTGGAGGCTGTGATCGGCCCACGTTCAAGACAAGCGTCGGCTATGGTCGTCTTGATGTCCTCGGCAAGAAGAGGGGAGCGAAGGCACATCGTGTCGCTTGGGAGTTGGCGTATGGAGCAGTTCCGCCCGGAATGTTCGTCTTGCATCGGTGTGATGTTACGTGCTGCGTGAATCCCGATCATCTGTTCCTCGGCACACACGCCGACAATATGGCGGACATGGTTCAGAAGGGCCGCACGAACTGGCGTCCTGCTGCAACGTGGCATCGAACGAAATCGCATTGTCCGCATGGGCATGCCTATTCGCCGGACAACATCGTCTGGAGCGCTGGTAGGAGAAATTGTCGCGTCTGCCACAACGCCCGCAGCCGTATCGCAAAGGCTCGTATCAGGATGCAAAGAAAGAAGATTAGTCAGGAAGGGGCGGCATGAAGTCAAAAACCTGCCGCGCCTGTCACCTCGAGAAACCGGCGACCGCGGATTACTTCCGCCGACGCCCAGTGAATCGCGATGGCCTCGACAACCGCTGCCTGCAATGCGATCGCCGCTGGCGGGATGGGAATCGGGATACGGATACCCGGCACCCAGGGGCACGATGAGCCCGCAGAAGGTCGGTAGGGCGCGTCAGGCGACGGGATAGAACTCGACTTATGAATCCACTTCAAAAAGCTCGGTTTTGGGCGAAGGTGGCCAAGTCCGACGAGGGCTGCTGGACATGGACCGCCGCAGTGCAGAGGCCGCCAGCGTTGCCCTACAGAAAGATTCGATTCAATCGCCGCGACAGGTTGGC
>Ga0068859_100004441_pt1 | contig 14312 bp, 8 predicted proteins | sample KBSSwiS22_FD_66585 | JGI IMG/M metagenome (GOLD analysis project Ga0068859, IMG submission 66585) | Switchgrass rhizosphere microbial communities from Kellogg Biological Station, Michigan, USA - KBS Switchgrass S2-2 | ecosystem: Host-associated > Plants > Roots > Rhizosphere > Soil ...
GTGATCTACGCCGTTGATCCTCGGGGCGCCTTTTACGACGGACTGACTGCCGAAGACAGATTGACCGGACTCGACGAAATAGGAATCCGGGAAGCCGCAGCGAACCGCAACACACGACTCATCGAGTCGCGTGATGGGATGTGGGAACTCACGGCAAGAACCGGCGGGCTTTTTGTCAATGACAGTAATGACCTGGTAAGTGCGCTGCGCAGGGCCGTCGACGATGGCGACGGCTACTATCTCATCTCGTATACACCGGAGCTGTCAACGTTCGATCAGGGAACAGGGAAGGCGGCATTCCACAAGATCAGCCTGCGCGTGAACCGTCCTGGCTTATCGGTGCGGTCGCGGACCGGTTTCTATGGCCGCCCGGACAATCCTGCTCTTCCACCCGCTGAAGCGGAACGCGTTCAACTCGCCCGCGCTCTTGTCTCCCCGTTCTCGACCGGAGACATCGGTGTAAACCTGACGGGTTTGTTCTTTCCTGATCCAACATCGGCAGGTTCCATAAAAGTTCTGCTGCACATCGACTCGCGTAACCTGACATTCACCGAAGAAGCCGAAGGCATTCAGGCCGCTGAAGTGGACATTGCCCAGGTAACATTCGATGCCGATGGCCAGCAGGTGGACACTGCCGGAGTGACTTCGAGGATTCGAATACCGAAGAACAAGTTTGAGGAAGCTCAGCGGGACGGCGTCCTGTACACAGGCTTTCTGCCCGTAAAAAAGCCTGGTGGATATCAGCTTCGAGTTGCTGTGCGGGATACGAAATCCAAGAAACTCGGAAGCGCGATGCAATTCATTGACATTCCCAATTTGAAGAACGGCAGGCTGGCAATTTCCGGGATTGTGGTGGTGGGGCAGCCGCCAAAGGAAGCCGGTCCCTACGTAACTCTCCCGGAGAAGTCAGAGTCTTTCGCAACACCCGCCAATCGAGTGTTCAAATCGGGAACCGGGCTCGCGTTCGCATACGAAGTTCTGAATGCGCGCGTTGACGGCGAGAAGAAGCCGCAACTGGAAGCGCAGATCCGTTTGTTCCGTGACGGTAAGGAGGTCTATGAAGGACCACAGGAGCAGCTGTCGTCTGCTAAACCTCCTTCTGACCTCAAGCGTCTTCCCTTCTCGGGTGGCATCCAGTTGTCCCAGGTTGCTCCCGGGCGCTATACCCTCCAGATCATCGTCGCCGACAACAACCGATACGACAAATATCGGATGGCCGTCCAGGCAATCGATTTCGAGGTCAAGAAGTAAGCCGCGGAAATCCCGCGATCACAGACCTCGCCTGCAGTTTTGGGCTTGGGCTCGCGGGTCGCTCTTAAGAGTACGTTCTGGCGTATGCTGTTCTCACTTATTGATCCCTTGGGAGGCGTCTCATGGCGGCTTGGTTAGGAAGACGGGGGTTTCTGAGCGGACTGGCGGGCGGCGCGGCTCTGTTTGCGGTGCGTGGGGCCTTCGCGCAGCAGCTGACGGAGACACCATCAACCGGAGAAGGTCCGTTTTATCCGGACAAACTTCCGCTCGACACCGATAACGACCTTCTAATCATCAACGACGCGATCACGCCGGCCGTGGGCGAGATCACACATCTGGGCGGGCGCGTTCTGACAGCATCGGGCGAGCCGATCCGCAATGCATTCGTCGAGATTTGGGAAGTCGACCATACCGGTTCGTATGTTCACACCGAAGGGCGACAACCTACCGGAAACGACAAGAACTTCCAGGGTTACGGGCGTTTCCTCACCGATTCAAAAGGAAACTATTACTTCCGCACGATCAAGCCCATCGAGTACACGCTCCTCGGCATGTTCCGCGCGCCGCACATTCACGTTGCGATCAGTCAGAGCGGCCGCCGGATCTTCACCACGCAGATTCTGGTGAAGGGGCATCCCGCCAATGCGCGCGACACCTTGAGATTTCCGGCACAAGCGCTCGAAAAACTCATGGTGGATTTCAATCCCCTGCCCGGATCCAGGATCGGCGAGCTTGCGGCCAACTTTGATGTCGTCCTCGGCCGAAACCCGGCCGGTTCGGGAGATGCCGTGATCCGTGGAACAGGTCCTTCCGAAAATCGGCGGCGGTAGCGCCCGCCCCCATCGAACGGCCTTGCGGCCTTCCGTGTGACGGGTTTCTAGCGTCCTGCCTCGTCTAAGGTATATGCTCCTCCGCCAATGCGATTCCTTACTGTGTGGGTTGCGCTGGCACTCACAACTTCCCTCGTCCTGACGCAGAACAATGTGGTAATCGTTCGTGGCAGTGTCGTTCGCTCCGATAACGGCGCGCCGATCGCGCAAGCCAGTGTCACGCTGATCTCCGAGGACCCCGAACGGATTGTTCAAAGCATCTCCTCCGACGCGAATGGCCGTTTCGAATTCCGAAATGTGGCGCCGGGCCGCTACCGGGTTCAGGCCCAACGCACAGGTGGCCTTGTATTCCTTGTCCAAGAGTCGACGTCCGGTATCGTTCTTCAGCGTATTGTAGCGGGCTCGACGCCGGTATCCGAGGTTACTCTGGCCATGGCTCCGCAGGGAGCGATCAGTGGCCGGGTCACGGATGCGAACGGTAGTCCTGCGCCTGGCGCGACGGTGACGGCGGTGGTTGCGGGATTTCGAGCGGGTGTGCGTACGTTGGGCACAGTGGCAACCGTGCGCGCCGATGCGACCGGTTCCTACCGTCTGTTCGGACTGAATGCTGGTGAACTCTACATCCACGCCGAGGCCCGACCGGGCAGAACGACTGCGGATACCGGCACGTATTATCCCAGCAGCAGCGACGTCGAGACTGCTACCCCGATCGTGTTCAAAGCAGGTGACGATCTGTCGTCTATAGATATACAACTTTGGTCATTGCCTACTGTTCCCGTCAGGATTCGAGTTGTGGACGACACGGGCAATCCCCGCCAGGCCAGTCTCACACTGGAGCCGACCGATCGTCTGACACCAATCGCGGGCGGACCCACAGTGGTTCTGTCCGTCACGTCCACATCCCCAACAGCCGCTCCGACGAACGAACAGACACGCAATTTGAGGCCAGGTTCCTATGAACTGATAGCGCGCACCGCCTCGCAACCGCCCGAACAGGGACGGGTCTCGCTGAAGGCGTCAATCGGCTCTGCGGAAACCGTAACCGTTGTCGTGAAGCCAGGTGTCGATGTGGGTGCACGCGTCGTCTCCAGCGGCGGCGCCCGCGTCAACCCCTCGAATCTTCGATACGTGTTGGAACAGAGGGACCGCGTCGGCTTTGCCATGCTGGCCCCGAGCGACTCCGACTTTACTGGCACGTTCAAATTCAGAGCGGTTCCCGAAGGGAAGGCGGTTCCTCGCATCCAGGGGCTTCCTCCCGACCACTATGTGGCCGACGTTCGACAGGATGGACGCAGCGTCTTCAGCGACGGGCTGATCACGATAGCCGGACAACCGGTGTCGATCGAATGGGAAGTGCGCGCCGACGGTGGCCGAGTCGAAGGTACCGTGCAGGGCGCCCGCTCGCCCGGCATTGCGGATACGCGCGTCGTGCTTGTTCCGGACGCACCGCGACGCGCCAATTCACTTCTTTATCGAGCGACCCATCCCGATGCGACCGGAAGGTTCGCATTGGAGGGCGTCGCGCCGGGGAATTACCAAGTGTTTGCATGGGAGAGTATCCCGAATGAGGCGTGGGAGAATGCCGAGTATCTCGCGGCTTACACACGATTCGGCCGTCCTGTTGTGGTCGGTTCCGGTATTCCAGCCACTGTGACCGTGGATTGGATACCCGCGACGGTCACTCCCCCTGCGCTGTCCACACGGGTGACTCCTCCACCTCCTATCGTCGACTCCACGACTCCATTCATCGAAGGGATCGTGACAAATGCACTGAGTGGAAAACCCGTTGCCGGAGCAAGAGTGCGGCTCTCGCTGCGGCCGCAAGACGCGAGGGAAACGACAACCGATCTCGAAGGGAAATTCAGTCTGCCTCAGGTTCCTGAGGGCCAATTCACAATCACCGTCATGCACGATGGATTCATGGGTCCGCTGGTCAATGGGAATTATTCGGATGCCGTCAACCAGACCATCACGATTGACAGGCGCACTCCGAAGGTTTCGCTGACGTTCAGCATGAACCCCGCGGGATCGATCAGTGGCCGCGTCCTCGATTTGAATGGCAAGCCCGCCGTTCGGGAACAAGTGCAGATTGCGAACCTGCTGGCGCCTACAAGGAATGCAACCACAATCACGAATGACCGTGGAGAGTTCCGCGCATCAAGGATAATCCCCGGTCAATACGCTGTCGGGGTGCGGGCCCCGTTAGTCGTCACGAGCGCCCAGCAGAAGGAAGGCGTCGGCCCTGCGCGTACCTTTTTCCCGGGGACGATCGATTTCGCCAAAGCCGCGCCCGTTGTTGTGGGTCTGGGGGCAGAGGTTGGAAATATCGATTTCCAGATCCAGTCCACGCGAATTTTCAGAATTTCTGGAAAGATCAGAGTCGATTTGACTGGCTTGCAGTTTCCGCCGAATGTGCTTCTGCGGCCCAATGTGAGGGCAATTTCCGCTGCTGAACCGACTATCTTTACCCCGGTTCTTCCCAGCGCGGTGGATCCGGCCAGTGGGGAATTTGAGATTCGCGGGGTCCCGGCGGGGAAGTACGCGATTGTAGCGACCCTGCAGGCGCCTGGCGCACTCGCCGCGGCAGTTGCAATGGTCGATGTGGGCAATCAAGACGTTCTCGACATCCCCTTGCTTCTTCGAAAAGGGATGGACCTTGGGGTGGAGATTGTTAACGGAACTCAGCAGGCGTCAATAAGCAGGCAACTGACGCTGGTTCCAAGATTGAATGAGACAACATTCAATTCAAGAATCGCCGGCCCCGCGAACGCCTCGAACTACGTGCTCCCGAATGTCTTCCCCGGAACCTACAATCTGAGCATCAACATGCTCGGGAATGAGTGCATCCGCGACATGATCCAGAGCGGGCGAAGTATCCTGGAAAGCGGGGTCACTATCCTTGAGGGCTCGGCCGATCCGATCCGTATTGTCCTTGAAACACCCCGGCAAACACTGACACGCCCGACCGGAACGCTCAGCCCGCCTCGCTGTCCCTGAATTGCAAGCGCGGCCTATAACGAAATCCGCACACAACTCGACTATCGGGGAGGAGCCGCTCCCTGCTTAGTCGGATGTTGACAGTTGTCCGTTGAGACACGAACTTGCCCGGATTGTCTTCCCTCGCAGCGCTGAAGTTTTCGTTCGCTTTAACCTTTTCTCCGACAGATTTCGCATACCTCAATAGCAACAAAATTTCCTGCGACACAACGAGGCCAGCATGAACAATCTACGCGTTCGATCTGGGGCGTCGGCCGGATCGCATTCTTCTTCCAACCGCCGCGCATTCTTTGGGCGAGCGGCAGCCGTGGCGGCGGGACTGGCGGGATGGACGAGTCTGAGGTCTGAAACCGGTCTCACCGCGCCGGTCTCCGCGAATGAAACGGCTGCAGGCCACATCCGGCAAATGACGGCCTGGCAGATTCGAACAGAGGCCGCGAAGCTCGAGAGGAATCGACCGCAGGCAGATCATCCGGCAAATGGAGATGAGGCTCGCTATCCGAACAAGATCGCGAGCTACTCGAAAGGGCTGCCACACAATTCCCTCGGGGAAGTCGATCTCCCGGCCTTCGAGTCGCTCGTCCACGCGCTCGATACGGGCGATCCACTCGATTTTGATCGAATTTTGACAAGCGGTGGAGCGAAGCTTGTCAACCCGCAAGCGGGTCTGGCCTTTGCGATGCAGGGCAGCGATTCCCATGCGATGAGCATGAGGCCTGCGCCGGCATTCAACAGCGCCGAACAGGCGGCGGACGCAGGCGAAGACTACTGGATGGCACTGGCGCGGGATATTCCCTTTTCGGATTATTCCGGGAATGCATTGATCCAGCGGGCCGCCGCAGATTTATCCCGGTTCTCGGACTTTAGGGCGCCCAGGCAACTCGGACGAGTAACGCCGACGACGCTGTTTCGAGGTGTGAGTCTTGAAGAATTAAACGGCCCGCTCATCTCCCAGTTCCTTCTGCAAGACACACCGTTCGGCGCGGAAGCGATCAGCCGGCGGATGCGGACCACGATTCCGTCTCTCGACTACATGACGACCTACGCGGACTGGTTGTCGATTCAGAATGGAGCGCCTGCGCCTTCTGCCGTATTTGATTCGACACCGCGCTATATCCGTAATGGACGGGACCTCGCCGAGTGGGTGCACATCGACGTTCTGTTCCAGGCCTATTTCGAAGCTCTGTTGATTCTGTTCCGTCTGGGAGCGCGCCGGGATGCCGGAAATCCCTACACCGCCTCTCGAAACCAGGTTGGGTTTGCCACTCTCGGCGATCCCTACATTGCCAGCATCCTCTGCGGTGTCGCTAAAGATGCGCTGAAAGCCGTCTGGTTTCAGAAGTGGTTCGTGCATCGGCGGATGCGGCCGGAAGTGTTTGGGGGGCGAATTCATAACCACCGGAATGGCGCTGCACGGTATCCGATTCACAGCGACATTCTGAATTCCGAAAGCCTGACGGAAGTTTTCGGACGGACCGGTTCATATCTGTTGCCGCAGGCCTTTCCTGAAGGTTCACCCCTGCACCCGTCTTATGGAGCCGGCCACGCGACGGTGGCCGGCGCGAGCGTCACGATCCTGAAAGCGTTCTTTGACGAGTCGTTTGTGATCCCCGATCCCGTCGAGGCCGCTGCCGACGGCACAAGCCTGATTCCCTACACCGGCACGGCCCTTACGGTTGGAGGAGAACTGAACAAACTCGCCTCCAACGTTGCGCTTGGCCGCAACTTCGGCGGCATTCACTGGCGATCCGATGCGACCGAATCCCTGAAGTTGGGCGAGGAACTGGCGATTCGCTACCTGACGGAAGAGCGCGCGTGCTGCAACGAGCGATTCGATGGCTACACGCTGACGAAGTTTGACGGAACAACCGTCACTATCTGAGCAACTGGAGGATGATTCAATGAAAAGGTCGATTCAGATTTCACTTACCCTGATGCTGGCAATCACTTTCAGCATGATCTCGCGCAGCGGCATTTCAAAAGCCGCGGCACAAGACACGACAAGAGAAGTTCAAGCGGTCTACACCACGCCGGATGGATTTCTCCTGGGCAGCCCCGTGCCCGGCGCGCACGCGGAATTGGTGCGCAGCAAAAACGGTCTGACGACGAACGTGAAAACGTCCCTTTCGTCGGGAGCCGGCGTTTACAGTCTTTGGTGGATCGTCTTCACCAATCCTGGATCCTGCGCGACGTACCTTTGCACGTTTGATGAGCCGGACATCGCGGTGAATGCCACGGCCAGAATCGTCGGGAATGGAAACGGTAATTTCGCGGCTCACCTTGGAGAGGGAGGTCCCTATTCCGGCGAGGTGGTGTTCGGCGATCCCGCCGTCGGCTTGACCAATCCGGAGCGTGCCCTCATCCTACTCATCGTGCGTTACCACGGGCCAAAAACCCCTGGTGAAATCCCAAGTCAGTTCACCCGATACTTGGGCGGTTGTCCCGACGGGGGTTCCCCTTGTGTCGATGAGCAGCTTGTCGTTTTCCCCGGCGAATGCACTGGCGCCTGCGCCATTCCCTTCTAAGATTGCCTTGGAAAGGTTTCAAGGAAACGCGGCACGTCTCCTGAGTCAGGCGTGCCGTGACCACCTTTTTAAAACCGGTGGGAGTAGCTGAGTACCAATTGGGCATCTGCCAGCGTGACGATTCCGGTGTAAGGACTGTTGGTGCGCTTATCGGCAACGGACGCGCTGCCATGCCCCTTCACTGCCACCGGCACCGCCATCGAGAAGAAGTTTTTCCCGTGCGTAACGGAAACACCGGGTTCGATCGAAACCGTATACCCGGGCAGACGATATCCGTCGCTCGCGCCAAACAAATCGTATGCAGGAACGCCATCGGTCCTTAAGCCAAAGGTTGCCGAAATCCCCGAAGGCCAGAAGGAGTAGGAAAGGCCCACACGTGCCAGATACGAATCCGGAACGGAATCGATGATATAGCCAATATCTCCTCCCGTTAGTTCCGGCCGGTCGCCAATAGGAGATTGGGTGCCATTCATTTCCGCAGGGTTTGCCAGATAGACGCCATCAAAATAAACAAAGGTATTGCGGGAGATACTCTTGAAGCCCAGCGCTCCAAAGACGACGCCCCAGCCTCCGGAAGCCGGTTGGATGGCCGGATCTACGGGCCTGGGCACGGGGCCCGTCTCGCGATAGGAAGTGTCCTGCACCGTGCGATTACCGGCGGGAGTCTTTAGTCCGAACTTTATCGAGATGTTGTCGTCTTTGTGTTTCTCCGGATCGAGCATCCACACGTTGCCGATGAGGCGCACGTCACCGAATCCCCTGGAACGCATCGTGTAAGGGTTGACCAGGTCATGCTCCAGGTACGTCTCCCGGCTTGCAAATTGAAATGGGAACTCCAGGCTCACGCTCCACCTTTTGTTCACCGCATAAGTGATCGTGTAATCGAGAATGTTCACGTGCGTGTTCGCATAGAGATCGGGTGGCGAGGGGACAGGAAGCGCCTCGTCTCCCCGGTAGTCCCGGAACGCGTGATAGTACCGATACGAAATCGTCATCAGCCACTCTCGGCGCTCAAGATAGGTTCTGCCTTGATCACCCAGAGGACACGACATCAGGTGCGCCGGAGGGCATCCCTGCGAATACGCCTTCTCCGGGGGCAACAGGAAAATCAATACACCGGCCAGACAACTCCATAACAACCTGCGAACGGCAACGGCACTGGGGGGGATCATCCGGCGGATGGTACGCAAAGATTCCGGCGCTGTCCAATTCTGCAAATTCTGGCTCTGGGGACAGCCTCCGAATTCGCGCTGGTGGGGGAGGATGCGAATCACTCCTGAGAGTCACCGCCAACGGTGCAATCGAATTCGTAGGCTGCCCCAGATTCAAGATTCACACGTTCCTAGCGGAGTACAAGACCGGTTGACTGACCTAAACCATTGTTGGACACGAAAATGGGTCCCGGATCAGTCCCCTTCTGTTTGTAACCTGCGATGGACTCGGGTTTCGAATCGCCATCGACGATCACGCCAAACCAGGGGACCATCATCTCCTGGGCTGTCAGGTCGCCCCACTCGACGGGCCGGGTTGCATCCGGGTTATTCGGATTGTTCAGCGAGTTGTCGTGGTGTGCCGTGACGACCAGCTTCGTTCCCTTCGGCACGTGAATCGGCTTTTCCAGTTCATATCCAAGTTGCCAATGAAAGTTGAATCGCGCCGTCAGGACTGTTTCCTTCTGTCCGTTCGGGTAGACCAACTGGAATGCCATGTCCTTGCCGCGCAGATGCATGTGGGGCATGAACCAGGCGAGATCCACATCCCGTTTGAACTTCAGTTCCCCGCGGGATTGGAAATCGGCGACCCCAGCGGGAATCGGATTACGCATATCGGCAAGATGATCCGGCGCCATGATCACAAACTGGCGCTTCGCGGGAGACTTCGCAAGCGTGAATCCGACCATAGTTCTGTCGCTCGTTGTCTTACCATTGGGCGTGTAATGGACCTCGAGACGAATGGTCTTTCCTCCGGGGACAAGCTTCGCGGAATTCGTGTACTCGAAATTCAGCGGTTGCGTTCCGGGTGCGTACACAGCTTCCATCGTGGTGAAGGTTCCGGGCCCGCTGGGGAACAGTCCCGAATAGTAGGTTGCGGCGGTTGACGGTGCCGTTTCATCCCGCAGCTCGACGATCGCGTGATGCACAACAGACGGATCGCCGGGCCGGATTTCGATCGATGTCACCCAGGTGTCTTCCTTGAATGGGCTCGGGATAAAGAAGCGTTTGATCTCTCCCGGGCCTGCTGCGCCAACCGTAACGGCGTGTTCCATCGAGATGATCACGTCCGGCTGTGTTCGCCAGCCATCTTTCCACTGTCGTGTCGGCTGAGGCTTGACCGGCTCGCCTTCGCGGGCGCCGCTGTCTGCCCACGCGGCGAGCGTCGTCATGTCGGTGGCGGTCAATTGGGGAGCATTGCGAAGAGCTGCACCGCCGGCTTCCGCAAACCACGGTGGCATCTGTCTGTTAAGGACCTTCGCCTTGATTGCCTTCGCCCACGGCCGAGTCGTCTCGTACGTCATCAGAGACATAGGCGCGATGCCTCCCGGGCGATGGCAGTTTTGGCAGTTGTTTTCGAGGATTGGGAAGACGTCTTTGTTGAAGGTAACGAGCGCCGTAATTTCTGGCGGAGACTCCATTCCCAATGTCGTCAGCGTCGCGAGCAGAACCAGAACCAGAATCCGAGTCATTGTGCGCTCCTAACTCGGGGGGCGGTGAAGTGTTTGTAATGGGGGCTTGGCGCAATTAGACCGAACGTCCGGGAGAAATGAAAGCACAATTTAATCAAATCAACGGTGCGTCCTCCGCGGTCGCGATGTATTCACGGCGAAAACTCGAAACGTGACCAATACTCACAGCAGATTCATATCCTTCACGAGCTGGAGAAACCGCGGATCGTCGCGCAGGCCATCCAACTTCGGCTCGACTTTAAGCCAGAGAAGCGTGCCGGACCGAATGTCAAATGCCTTCCTCAGCCAGACGATTGCCTGGTCCTTGTCGCCGAGCGCGGTATAGATGTAGGCGATGAGCACGGGGTCGATATATTCCTTTTTGGGGTTGTCCTCGCTCGCCCTCTTCTTCAGGTCACGCAGGATTTGTTTCGCGTCGGACGTCCTTCCGTTCTTCGCAAATACATAGCCCCTGTCGGCGACGACCCACGTCCAGTCTTTATCAGAATCCTCAGCCTTCTTCAACGCGTCGAGCGCCTCCTCGTACATCTGCTTTTGCTCGTACGCTTGGGCCAGGGTCCACAACGCGTACGCATGGCCCCGACCCAGTCTGAGAGTCTTGTTTGCCTGTTCGATTGCCGCATCGTACTGGCGATCCACATAGTACGCATACGCGAGTTCGGCATTGATGAAAAGCCAGGTGACACCCTTATCCAATCCCTGCTGCGTCTCTTTCACAGCCTCACGGGTTTTGCCCGTGATTTGCAGATAGTGGCCGTAAAAATGGTATGCATGTGCGTGATTCGGATTGATGTCCTTTGCCATCCTCAGCGCCGCCGCAGCGCCTTCCCAGTCCCGGTCATAGAACAGCCTGACGACACCTCGGGACACCCAGGCATCCGCGAGCTTACCGTTGATGAAGAGGGCCTTCTCGGCATACTCGTTCGCCTTGGTGAAGGCCTCAACGGGACGCATGGCGGAACCTTCACCCAACAGACTGTAAGCGTCAGCCAAACCGGAATACGCTTCGGCATAATTTTCATCCAGGTCTACGGCCTCCTCGAAGTACTCGATGCTCTGTGTCAGCATTGCCGGGCTCACCTGGTCCATGGCGAGGCGCCCTTGTTGTTTGAGGTTGAAAGCTTCGTTGTTTTCCGTTTCGGGCTTTGTCGGTGCCGGTGATTCCGGCCCGGCGAGTCTTCGGCGCAGCCAAGCAGACAAGTCCTCCCGGATCTCATCCTGTAGATGCAGCGACTGGGAGATCCGGCCGTCGTTGTACTGTTTATGCCAGAGGAGGCGGCCATCCCTTGCGTCCACCAGATCAGCGCTGACGACGAGCCCATCCCCTCTTATCGCCATTCGCCCCATGAGCACAGCGCGCACGTTTAGTTCGCGGCCGGCAGTCTGAGCGGTCTGAATATCGGCAGGCATTCCCTTGTAGCGTTGGGTTGCACCGAGAAAAGCGACACGAAGAGTCGGAAATTGCTGGTAAAGATCGGCAATGATCCGGTCGCTGATCCCATCGGCAAGAAACTCGTGGGCGGGCTCGTTGCTCTCATTGACGAAGGGCAAGACTGCGATGGAGTCGATCGTATCGCCCCGCCAAAAGTAATAAAGAAGTCCCAACGCTGCAAGAAGAACGACAGCAACAGCCGCGAGTGCACGCCACGTGTGCCGTTTTAATGGATGCACTAGACGCTCTGCGCCGGGCGTTGCCCGCGTGGTACCGGGGGCTGCTTCAAGACCTTGCTTCAACAGCTTCAAATCGGCGACAAGTTCGCGGGCGGTCTGGTAGCGTTCAGCCCGGTCTTTACGAAGGCATCGGGAGACGATTTCTTTCAGCGCTTTTGGCGCGTCGGGTAGATCGCGGTCAAGCGGCGGATCCTGGTTGAGGATTGCCTCAATGTAGGCTCGCGAATTTTCCCCCGCAAACGGCCCGCGCCCGGCGAGCATTTCGTACAGCACCACACCGAGGCTGAAGATATCGGACCGCGCATCCACTCTCTGGCCCAGCGCTTGTTCAGGAGACATGTACTTGACGGTGCCGCCGACCATAGTCGTTGTCGTCGTCAGCGGCGCCATGGTCCTGATGGCATCGGCGTCCGCGCCCTGCTCCGGATCCTGTGTCAGCTTGGCCAGGCCGAAATCGAGGACTTTGACGTACCCATCCGTGCGCAGCATGATGTTTTCGGGCTTGATGTCGCGGTGAACGACGCCCGCTTCGTGCGCCGCGGCCAGGGCATTTGCGGCCTGCAGTGTCACATCGAGCACTTCGTCCAGCGTCATGCGCCGGTGAGCGATTCTTTGCCGCACGGTCTCACCGTTGATGAACTCAGCGGCGATGAAATGAAGACCTTCGGCCTCACCGATGTCATGGATCGTGATGATGTTGGGATGGTTGAGCGCCGACGCCGCTCGCGCCTCCTGCTCGAACCGGCGCAGGCGTGATACTTCCTGGGTGAACCTCTCGGGGAGCAGCTTGAGCGCGATCTTGCGGCCAAGTCGAGTGTCTTCTGCCAGGTACACTTCGCCCATTCCACCGGACCCGAGGGACGAGAGCACGCGATAAAAACCCACCATGCTCCCGGCAGGTAGCGGAACGGAGTCTTCGTGGAGGGTTCCGGCGAGCAAGAGCCATGCGGGCACCTCCATGAAATCCGCTGAAGTCTCATCCAGGGAAAGGAGCGAATCAACTTCGCGACGAAGCGTCGCATCACCCGCGCAGGCCGTGTCGAGAAACCCGGCGCGCTCCGACGGCGCCATCGTGACTGCCCGATAAAAAAGGCTGGCGATTTGTTCGTGGCGTTCAGGAGTCATTGCCGTCACGCCTGTTCAGTTCGCGCAGAAGCCAGGCCTTTGCCAGACGCCAGTCGCGCTTCACGGTTTCGGCAGAGACATTCAGCACTTCGGCGGTCTCTTCGACGCTGAGCCCGCTGAAAAAACGCAGTTCGACGACCTGACCTCGACGCGGATCCAGAGCTGCAAGCGCCTGCAGGGCGTCATCCAGCGCGACCAGATCAGTCCGCCCATCGGATGAAATGTGCAGCTCATCTGTCAACGCGATAGCACGAACTCCTCCGCCGCGTTTCAGGTTCTTGCGTGAGCGCGCGATGTCCACGAGGATTTGCCGCATCAGCCGCGCCGATATTGCCAGGAAGTGCGCCCGGTCCTTCCACTGCACTTTGCCTGCGTCGATCAGCCGAAGGTAGGCCTCATTAACGAGCGCAGTAGCCTGGATCGTCTGGGTCGATGACTCGCGGGCCATTTGCCTTCGGGCGACGCGGCGAAGCTCGTCGTAGACCAGCGGCACCAGGCAATCAAAGGCAGCATGATCTCCAGCACTCCAGCGAAGGAGTAACTCGGTGACCTCATGCCCGGAAGGCATCGACATAGAAAGCACTCGGAACTGTCCTTTATTCCGGCGCGTAAGTTATCACAGCTTGGGACTCTGAGGGATCGCGAGCAAAGCCGGGAATGGGGCGATCCCGCTCGCGCTGCAACGCCAGAAACGTTTCCAGGTATTCGGCCCGATCCATGCAAAGGCGAATGCCCCGCGTCGCGCGCGATAGCCCGAATTTTCCAAGTGCCGGGACGATGCAATTCAGCCGCCCCCTGAGATTCCGGCGTGCATGGCGGCGCCAGCGCGAAAAGCCGCGGATTTCCTGGAATCTAGTCCGTAAATCCGCAAGCAACTCGACTCCGGCAGCAAGCTTCCCTAGAGCCAGTCCAGCGGATTACCGACAAATGCCCCAAGTCGATATATACTCGCAGCACTTTACCGAGGACTGGCGTGAAGAGCCGTATTCCTTTCCTGATGGCAAGCCTGTTGCTGATCGCGGTGGCGGCGTCTCGTACGACGCGCGCGCAGACGCCCGCCGCGAGCCAGAAGGCGGTGTTGAGCCAGTACTGCTTCACCTGCCACAACCAGACCGCGAAGACTGCAGGTTTGGCTCTCGATAAGCTCGACACGCTTCACATCGGCCAGGACGCCGAGATCTGGGAAAAAGTCGTCCGCAAAGTCCGTTCGGGGATGATGCCGCCGCAGGG